>Ga0180436_10005432_pt1 | contig 11261 bp, 10 predicted proteins | sample SS_ome_2_FD_132434 | JGI IMG/M metagenome (GOLD analysis project Ga0180436, IMG submission 132434) | Hypersaline lake sediment archaeal communities from the Salton Sea, California, USA - SS_3_S_2 metaG | ecosystem: Environmental > Aquatic > Non-marine Saline and Alkaline > Hypersaline >...
ATTCCGGCAATAATGGCTGTTAATCCCCCCAGGTAACCCACAATGGTTTTATCCCAAAGCCTGATTTTCTGAAAAATTGCCACACTGATTAAACCCGCAATGGTTGAAAAAAAGGTTGCTAAAAGAATGGGCAGAAAAATATCAGATGGATCTGCAGCACCGCACTGCGCCCGGAAAACCATAATGCTGACCGGAATCAGTGTCAGCCCGGAAGTATTCAGAACCAAAAACATAATCTGGGCATTCGATGCCGATTTTTTTTGAGGATTGGATGCCTGCATTTCTTTCATTGCCTGTAGTCCCATTGGCGTGGCCGCATTGTCCAGCCCCAGCATATTTGCTGCCAGGTTTAGAATAATGCTCCCGTATGCAGGATGTTCTTTCCCTAGTTCCGGAAATAGTTTCTGAAAAAACGGACCGATAATCCGGCTAAAAACTTTTACAATCCCTCCCCGCTCTCCAATTCGCATGATTCCCATCCAAAGTGTTAACACTCCTGTTAAGCCCAGTGATATATTAAATCCTGTTTTGGCCATCTCAAAAACAGATGCAACCATTTGTGGAAAAACTTCCACATCACCGAGAAAAAGCAGCTTTGCCAGACCAACAATGAAAGCGACAAGAAAAAAAGCAATCCAAATGTAATTTAAAGTCATACCGGGTTATTTCAGATCTATAATATTGCGAAAATATGTAAACAAAATAAAGATATCGTAAAATTCAACAATTATTTGATCCCTGAACCCGGATATAACATATTTCCCTAAGTTTGTATTTCAACTAACAAATTGATGAAAAAAAGCGTTTATAATAGAATATTCATGTTCTTTCAAGAAACAGATGCAATGAAAAGCGTTATAGAAAAAGCATTCAGATTATCGACCAGGACTATTAACGAATTCAATAATCCTGATAAAGGGGAATATTTTTTCTTCTGTATTCATTCATCAATCATTAAAAAATTTTGAATATGAAAAAGTGTTTTATCCTTTTAATCCTGGCACTGTCAAGTATCACAACATTTGCTCAGCAATATAAATTTCAAGGCTCCCTGACGATGAGTGGTGCCTGGCCCATGGGGAAATTCGGTAGTGAAGACATAAATGATCCAAAAGCAGGTTTTGCGGATAATGGTTTTATGCTGGATATAGAAACTGCTTACTATCTGAATCACCGCTTTTCATTTGCGGGGATGATCTTTTTTGGAACCAACCAGGTAAATTCCGGTGTGGTTGGTCAAAAACTTGAAGCACGGGTAAATGCAATTGACGGCATTCCGGAGAATGCATTTAGTGATCCCAATAATATAATCTTCAATGTCAATTATTGGCTTTACGGAGGTCTGATGGCCGGCCCCAGGTATTCTTTGCCGATCAGCAATTTGTTCCTTGATTTTAAAGCGCTGGCAGGTTTTAACGTAACTTATTTGCCGGAACAGAATTTTTTTGCAGAGATTCGGAATGATCAAGACGTACTTACGGAAAAATTTGGAACTCAAAGTACCGGATATAGTGAAATAACTTTTTCAGCATTGGCAGGTACCGATCTCCGAATCCCTGTGCGGGAGAATATCAGTTTAAAACTCAGTGTAAATTATTTCTATTCGGAAGTTAAAATGACCTTCGAAGACCTGCATATTGATAATCCGGGAATCAATGCCCAAATTATATCCCTAAAAAAAGAAACCTCTATGATTCCGGTGAGCACACTAAATACCGGAATTGGACTTGTTTATTACTTTAATTAGCTTTTTCACATCATCATCCCATTAGAAAGCTTCCAAAATCATTTGCAATTTGGAGGCTTTTATTTTTAATAGCACTTTTGCATTTTAAAATGCGTAATTTACAATTCCTTTAAAAAGGTATCCTTGATAAAAATTAAGACAACATTTCAAAGTTGAAATAAAAAATGAATTCAACATCCAATCAACCGGCAATCTATTTGATTCCAACCACTCTGGGAGATAGCGATATCAATAGGGTAATTCCGCAAAACATTCATCACCTGGCAAGTCATCTTCATTATTTTATTGTTGAAGACCTAAGAAATGCAAGGCGTTATCTGAAAAAACTGGATAAGTCAATCAACATCGATGAACTTACCTTCTTTGAACTGAACAAACATACCCGTTCCACTGAAGTAGAAACCTTTCTTTCCCCGATAAAAAAAGGAGAAAGCATTGGAATCATATCAGAAGCAGGATGTCCGGGAGTAGCGGATCCGGGTGCAGATATTGTAAAAATAGCCCACAAAAAAAACATAAAAGTTATTCCGTTGGTTGGACCTTCTTCCATTCTGCTTTCACTTATGGCATCGGGAATGAACGGACAAAATTTTGCATTTGCAGGCTATATCCCCATAAAAAAACCTGAGCGGGTAAAACGTCTTCGACAATTGGAAAAAAGAAGTCAGGTTGAAAATCAAACCCAGATTTTTATTGAGGCTCCTTACCGCAATGATAAATTGCTGGCTGATATTTTATCCACTTGTGCTCCTGAGACCAGAGTCTGTGTGGCTTGTGACATTACTTTAAAAACAGAATACATAGTAACAAAAACCGTCGCTCAATGGCGGAAAGCAGTACCGGAAATTCATAAACGGCCTACGATATTCTTGTTGCAGGGGTAGGAAAAGAGAAACTGTAATTATTTACGACTGATGGAACCCGAATCGATTCAAAAAAGAAATCTTGAGCATGAGTTTGTATTCACTGCTTCCCGGAGCAGCGGGCCGGGAGGGCAAAAGGTGAATAAGGTTAGTACCAAGGTTGAACTTCGGTTCAACATTTCTGCTTCGGCGTTATTTTCTGAGCAGGAGAAGCAGATTCTTTTTTCGAAATTATCCAATAAAATCAATCAGAAGGGTGAATTAGTGCTTGAATCTCAGTCCGAACGTTCCCAAATCAGAAACAAAGAGAAAGTTATTGAGAAATTTTATTTCCTGGTGGCCTGGGCACTTACAATTCCGAAACGTCGCCGCCCTACCCGTCCTACTTTATCTTCAAAGTTGAAAAGGATGAAAACCAAACGAATAATTGCTGAAAAAAAAGCAATGAGAAAGAAACCTGATCAATAAGAAAATAAAAAATGCCGGAAGTAGTTTGCCTGAGCTCTTTCTTCCGGCATTGCATTTAATTCATAAGCAGCAGAAGCCAGCTTTAAAGTCATTTTACCGAACCTTAATCACCAGGAATTTACTTGCTTTCCAAAACTTTTCCGGATCGGTGATAACCAGTTTTGTAATCATATTATTTTCCATTTGAAGTTCATACGAACCGGAAGGATGAGTAGTAATCATTTCAAGCTTCTTCGTATTGACTCCAATTGTTGTCATATCCATCCTGTTAATTGTAGTGAATGGAGCCAGCTCAAAATCGGATTTCAGTTTTTCGGTACGCCCAAATATGCCCAGAAATCCTCCGACCTTCTCTATAACTCCTTTCTCTATCAGATCACCTGAAGTTCCGATAACATAAGCGACCGTATTCAATTTATGATCCAGATCGTCAATATCTTCTGTTTGCTGACTGTTTTTCTTCTTCAACATACTTATCTGATTTTCCATTTCACTGATCTTGTCATCCTGCATTACAACACGGTTTTCAAACATCTTGATGGAATCAGCCTTCGAAGCAATCGATTCTTGCATTTTGTTAACTTCTTTTCGCAACAAGCTAATCCTGTAGCGACTATTACTCAAATTCTTGTTTTGAGCTTCCAGCTTCTCCTGATTTTGTTGCATTAGTTTATTAATCTCTTCAGTTAAGACTTTCACACGGCTGTTAAGGTCCTCTTCGCCTTCGATCTTCTGAAGCACCTCTTCATCCTTAATTGCAGTTTTAAATTTCTGGTCAACTTCATTAAGAGTATTTCTGAAAGCAGAAATTGTACTGTTCTGCTCATCAATTGTGGATTGCATTTGTTGCTTATCCTGACGAAGTTGTTCTAACTCTCTTTTAAGATCTTTGTTACAGCCTGATGCAAATAGTAAAATCAGAGCAAATAGAAATAAATTTTTTGTTGTAGTCATGTTACTTTTATTAATCATACAAAAATTAATTTTCAAGATTCACGGATAAAGTTACAAAGAAATATGAAAGCTGTATAAAAAACGAATAAAAAAAGTATTTTGTTAAGCAAAACAATTCTTTTTAATGGCTTGGAGTTGTTCCAAAAAACGTATGCTGCCTCTTTATGCAAGTAAAGTTTCTCACAACGGTTCCTCAAAAACCTGTATTAAATGTGTTAACGCTCCATATATTTTTCCACCTCTTCCGGTGTAATTGGAATTCGATCCCCTAAAATTCTGCATCCATCTTTGGTAACCTGAATGCCATCTTCCAAACGAATGCCGCCAAATTTCCGATAACATTTCAATTTTTCGTAGTTAATAAATTCCACATGCATTTTTTCGTTTTGCCACTTTTCAATCAGCTCAGGAATGAAATAGACACCTGGCTCAACAGTAAGGACAAAGCCTGGTTGCAGACGCCTGCCCAGACGCAGATTGGCTGTTCCAAACTGATCGGAAGGACGAACTTCATCATCGTACCCCACGAAAACCTGTCCAAGATCTTCCATGTCGTGAACATCGAGTCCCATCATGTGCCCCAATCCATGAGGCATAAAAAGTGCATGAGCCCCAGCCGCCACTGCTTCGTCAATATTGCCTTTCATCAGGCCCAGCTCTTTTAATCCTCCGGCAATTACTTTACAAACCTCAAGGTGAATATTCAGGTAAGTTTCACCTGGCCGGATCAACTCGATTGCTTTATTGTTGGCTGCTAAAACAAGATTGTAAATCTCTCGATTCTGCCTTGAAAATTTTCCTCCCACCGGCATGGTCCGGGTATGATCAGAAGCATAATGAGAACGGGACTCAGCACCGGCATCAACCAACAACAAACGTCCTTCTTCCAAAAAATTAGAATGATCGTGTTTGTGAAGTGCCTGCCCATTCATGGTAAGAATGGTAGGAAAGGACAACATCCCTCCGCCACTAATAGCAATTCCTTCTATAGCTCTGGCAATCGCTTGTTCCCAGGTGCCGGGGTGGGCCATTTTCATGGCAGCAACATGCATTTTGTAGCCGACTGCACATGCTGTTTCAATCTCTTTGATCTCATCATCCTCTTTCACAGATCGCAGGTCTACAATGGCTTTTATCAATTTAAAGGATACATATTCCTGCTGTTTTGAAGAATGAATCCCCAACAGCCTCTGAAGCAACAACTTATTTTCAGCCCGATACGGTGGAAGAAAATGAATTTTCCTTCCTTGTCTATTGGTTTCTAAAATTTTCTCAAATAGCTGCATAAAAGAGCCTGTATTGGATACTCCCACTTTAACTGCTTTCTCTTTAAGAGGAGTTTGTAAACCCATCCATATAATATCTTCAAGAATTGCATCATCACCGTAAAGGAACTCCTCTCCGGTTTCGGCATCAATTACTCCTGCAAGTCCGGGATGATCCAATCCGAAAAAATAGAGAAATGAACTGTCCTGTCTAAAAGGATAAAAATTTCCAGGATAGTTTATGGGAGAATCAACATTTCCCAGGATGAGGATCAATCCGCGATTCACTTTCTTAATTAAACGTCTTCGTCTTCGACTGTAAATTTTGGAGTCAAACATGGTGCAAGTTTTATTGTTTATAGCTAAGATCCAAGTTACAATTTTTTAATAAAAAACTTCCCGGGTCAAGTGATGAAATTGGAATAAACTTACTAAAAACAGATCTTCACTAAATCAAAAGCGCTTACCGGTTTGTGACTTTCATAACTTTTCAACTATTGGAACAACTGAAACCAAAAGAACCACTTCCCCTTAAGTTAAATTATGCTATATTTGTTGCTTTATTTCTCCTGAAAGTAATTTAAAAGAGAGAGAAATCAATAATGTTGAAGCGTCATTCACGTTTTCTTCTGTGAGTTCCATATATATATTATTTATAATAAATTTCACAACTATGAATATAGCACTTATCGGATACGGAAAGATGGGTCAGGAAATAGAAAAAATAGCCCTCGACCGCGGTCACGAAGTTCCTTTCATTTATGATATCCACAACATCGAGGAATTAACTCCTGAGAATTTAAAAAAAGCAGATGTTGTCATTGAATTTTCCCGTCCGGAATCAGCAGTTGAAAATTACCTGAAATGTTTTCAGGCAGGAGTGCCGGTTGTAAGTGGAACTACCGGTTGGCTCGACCGGAAAGAAGAAGTTGAAAAAGCCTGTCAGAATAGCAACGGAACTTTTTTCTATGCCTCGAACTTCAGCCTTGGAGTCAACCTCTTTTTCGAATTGAATAAAAAGCTGGCAGAAATGATGAAGCCATTTAAAGAATACAATGTTTTTATGACGGAGATTCACCACACCCAAAAGCTGGATGCCCCCAGTGGAACAGCAATTTCTCTTGCTGAAAACATCATGGAAATTCTTCCGGAAAAAAAGAAATGGGTAAATGAACTTACTCAGGCTTCGGATGAATTAGGCATTGTTTCCCTCCGCGAAGGAACTGTTCCGGGCATTCATACCATCACCTATGATTCGGCCGTTGATTACATTGAAATCACGCACAGTGCAAAAAGCCGCAAAGGTTTTGCATTAGGTGCTGTTATAGCCGCTGAATTCTGTATCCATAAAAAAGGTTTGATCGGAATGAAAGATCTCCTGAAACTATAATTTATAATCGAATCAATATCCTGAATTAGAATGAAAAAAATTTTCTCAAATAAATGGATAAAGTTTGCCATTGCAGCTTCCCTTTATATACTTTGGGTGATCTGGCTTGGAAATTACTGGTGGTTTGTAGGATTGGGCATCATCTTCGATTTGTATGTTACCCGCAAAGTACATTGGGCATTCTGGAAACTGAAAAATCCTAAAAATGGCAAACAACCTAAAATAATCGAATGGATTGATGCAATTATTTTTGCCGTAATTGCCGCTACGTTTATTCGTTTATTCTTTATTGAAGCTTATACGATCCCTACCTCTTCGATGGAGAAATCCATGTTGGTAGGCGATTATCTGTTTGTGAGCAAAACATCGTATGGTCCTAAAATGCCGAATACTCCAATCGCATTTCCTTTTGTGCACCATACAATGCCATTTTCGCAAACAAAAAAATCATTCTCCACTGCAATTCAACGTCCTTACAAACGTATAGCCGGATTTGGCCCCATCAATCGGGACGATGTGGTGGTATTCAACTTTCCCGAAGGAGATACCGTCGCCTTAAACATTCAAAATTCAAGCTATTACCAATTAGTGAGAGAAGTTGGCCGGGAACGTGTCTGGACCGATAAACGCACTTTTGGAGAGATAATTTACCGGCCGGTTGACAAACGGGAAAACTATATTAAAAGATGCGTGGCCATTGCAGGTGATTCACTGGAAATTCGCGACGGCCAGGTTTATCGTAACGGCGAACCTCAGACAGGTCTTGAAGGGCTGCAATTCAATTACGCTATTACGACCGACGGCAGCCGCTTAAATCCAAAATCGCTCGACCGCCTGGGAATTGCATTGGACGATCGTCATGTACGCAATGCAGGGCAATACTACTTCCCTCTTTCGGAGAAAGTAGCCAATCAGTTTAGCAATTTTAAAAATGTTGTTTCGGTGAATAAAATTATCTATCCTGTTACTGCTGTTGAAGAAAACATCTTCCCCTACAGTAAGGAATATGCATGGAACCGCGACAATTTTGGTCCGATATGGATTCCCCAAAAAGGAGCAGCTACACCTCTCGATCTTCACAACCTTCCGTTCTACCGCAGGATTATTGAAGTTTATGAAGAAAATGACCTGAAAGTGGAAAATGACGAAATATTTATCAACGGAGAAAAAGCAGACAGCTATACCTTCAAAATGGACTACTACTGGATGATGGGCGATAACCGTCATAATTCACTCGATTCCCGTTATTGGGGATATGTACCGGAAGACCATGTAGTTGGAAAAGCAATTTTCGTTTGGTTATCGTTGGATAAAGACAAAACAGGATTAAGTAAAATACGCTGGAAACGATTTTTTAATTTCGTGCATTAAAAATCCGGTACGATAAAATAGAAAAACCGCAGGGAAATACTTCTCTGCGGTTTTTTGAATCTCTATGTTCCCATACCCTTTCAAGTAAACTCATTTTTTAGCATGCAGGTTATCGATCCAGCCAATCTTTAAGAATCCGTGCTTTATCCCTGCTCACGATCAAATCTTCCGGGAACAAAGGATTGGTAATCAATTTCAATCGCCCGTTAAAATATGTTCTGATTTTTTTTATCGCTTTAGCATGGACAATGGCCTGGCGGTTAATCCGAAAAAACACTTCAGGATCAAGCTGTCGCTCCAGCTTTTCCAATGTAAAATCCAAGACATGCTCACGCCCGTCAAATGTTTTGGCAAATGTGATTTTATTGACCGAATATATTAACGCAATCTGACCGGTCTCCAGCTTAAAAAAATCCTCCCCATGTTGGATTAGAAATCTGGAACGGTATTTCTTTTGCCCGGTTTGAATTGCCTCTTTGATCGTTTCAAACAAGAATGTTTCGGCTGTAGGGCGATCGATAGGATAACGGCGTTCAAATTTACTGATGGACTTCTCCAGTTGCTCCTGCATGATGGGCTTTAGCAAATAATCAATGCTATTCACTTTAAAAGCCTGAATGGCGTATTCATCGTAAGCAGTTGTAAAAATTACCGGGCATTCCACTTTTACTTGTGTAAAAATATCAAAACTGATTCCATCGGAAAGCTGGATATCTGCAAATAGGATATCCGGAACAGGATGATCCGGTTCAGATAAGTACTCAATGCTATCGCTGACACTGCAACAGACCTGTATGATTTCCCAATCCGGACGAACTTTCGTGATCATATCGATCATCATTCGTTGAGTCGGTATTTCATCTTCTATAATCAATACTTGAATTGCTTTCATAAATCATCTCTTTCTTCTTTTACCCCTAATTCATTAAGGGAATCTTGACAATAAATTCCTCTTCAGAATGGGTTACCTGCATTTCATCCTCCCCCAACAAGTAATAACGTTTTTTTAAATTTCCCAATCCGGTCTGGGTTGAATAAGTAGTGGTTTTGGGTTGATAATTGTTCTTTACAACCAAACAGGTATTTTCCAAATATACATCAATAACCAACGGTCGTTTTAGATCGGCAATGTTGTGTTTTATGGCATTCTCGATAAGAGTTTGCAAGGAAAGCGGAGGAAGCTTCAATCCTTTAGCATGATCCGGAATTTGAAGATTTAATTCAACTCCGTCACCGATCCTTGTTTTTTGCAGAAAGAAAAATGACAAGGCAAAATCTAACTCTCTTTTCAGCTCTACAACTATCAGATCACGGCTGTTCATTACATAACGATACACTTTGGAAAGCTGTTCGGTCATCTTTACCGCATTATCCGGATTATATTGAATCTCTGAAATCAACACACTAAGATTGTTAAAAAGGAAGTGGGGATTCAGCTGATCCTGCAGCGCCTGATAATCCAACATCAGTTTCTCCTGTTTCAACTGTTCGATTTCCTTAATGGAGTCCCGAAATTTTGCCATCGTTTTGTGATTTAAGATTCCAAGTGTTAAAACAAAAACCATAGAAGCACCAAAAAATAAATTGAGCAGAATTGCTCTTGAAACCACCTCGACTTCTTCCGGTGGAAGCATTTTGAAATCAGGAATGTAATACCTGACTGCCACACCTACAACTAATATCATCCAGACTACTCCGGTTAATAATTGAAAAATTGAACGGGACCGTCGAGGTTGATAGGGTGTAAACTTGTCTAAAAGGTAGTCGATAAAGATTATGCCCTCACTTATCAAAATAAATGCCAGGGAAAGAATTAGCAGATCACTGATTCCATGAGTTTTATGGGAGATTGGACTCCCCACAATAACATGTAGCAGCCAGTGCATCCCCATACCTATCAAACTGGCTATAAGAAATCTGGGAATTAATCTTCCGATGCAAAAATGGGGGGACTTATCGAGATTAAAATTGAAACGCATCTATTGTAATGGATAATTTTAATTGAAAATGGATAATTAAGCGGACGCATAGTATGCAGGGTTTATTTAACTTATCTCGTCCACTAAGTACTTTGTTACCTTTATTTTGACGCTAAATGTAATCAAAATAACAGAACAGGGAATCTTCTTCCTTAGATCCCCGGGATGATTCCTCGTTTCGAATTCCGGATAAATTGCAGAATTTCGTCCCGTTCCATTGACGCAGTCATCTCTTTTTCGATGATTGCAAGTGCATCGGATGTATTTACTCCTTTTTGATAGATGAAACGATAGATATCCTGAATCTCATGGATCGTTTCCCTGGAGAAGTTCCTTCTGCGCAAACCTACCGAATTGATTCCGGCATAGGAAACCGGCTCTCTTCCTGCCTTTATATACGGGGGAATATCTTTACGGACCAACGAACCGCCGGACACCATGGCATGTTTTCCGATGGAACAAAATTGATGCACTCCGGTCATTCCGCCTAAAATAGCCCAATCTTCAATCCGTACTTCTCCTGCCAGGTTTACATTGTTTACCAGGATCACATGATCGCCAACGATACAGTCGTGCGCCACGTGTACATAGGCCATAAGCAGGCAATTGCTGCCGATCACGGTTTTCCCTTCGGCGATGGTTCCGCGATTGATGGTTACGTACTCGCGAATGGTTGTATTGTTTCCGATCTCGGTTATTGTGTGCTCTCCAATGAATTTCAAGTCCTGTGGAACTGCTCCAATAACTGCTCCGGGGAAAATCCGGCAATTGGAACCGATTCGTGTTCCTTCATAAATAACTGCATTGGTTTCAATTTTGGTACCGTCACCGATGATCACATCCTGATCGATGGTCACAAATGGTCCGATTACGACTCCTTCTCCGATAATTGCATCGGGATGCACTTCCGCGTACCGGTGGATCTTTGCCGTTGAGGCAATATTTGTTGTATTAATCATACTTCTATAAGTTTTATTTGCCTTTATTTTATCAATTCACAATTATCAATTTTCAATTAAATATAGTTCTCCGATTGCCTTTTGATATGTGGTTTTTAGCACTTCGAACTGTGCAAGCGATTCGATTAAACCAGCTTGTGCCTGTTGCCACGATGCCTGTGCATTTAGCAGGTCAGTTGTATTATTTAATCCCAGTTCGAAACTGGCCCTGGTTTCCTCCAGGCTCTCTTCAGCCTCTTCCTTGCTTTTCTGAGCCAATTGAATG
>Ga0180436_10005434_pt1 | contig 11260 bp, 10 predicted proteins | sample SS_ome_2_FD_132434 | JGI IMG/M metagenome (GOLD analysis project Ga0180436, IMG submission 132434) | Hypersaline lake sediment archaeal communities from the Salton Sea, California, USA - SS_3_S_2 metaG | ecosystem: Environmental > Aquatic > Non-marine Saline and Alkaline > Hypersaline >...
CCCGGCCGTCGTCGCGCGGGAAGCGCCTCAGGGGCCCCTGAGGATGCGCTCGACCTCCGCCAGGCTCGGCTCGTCCGCGAGCAGCAGCAGCCGGTCGCCGCCCGCGAGGTGGGTGGCGCCGCGCGGCACGAGGAAGCGCCCGCCGCGGCTGACGAGCACCACGAGCACCGACTCGGGCAGAGGGAGGTCGAGGATCATCTTGCCGGCCACGGCGGAGTCGTCCGGCACCACGACCTCGACGAGGTTGCTGTCGAGGTCGGCCGTCTGCTCGAACTCGAGCGGGTAGCGCAGCCTCGGGGGTTGGGGCTCGTCGACGCGCAGCAGCCGGGCCACCCAGGGGATCGTGGGCCCCTGAAGTAGGACCGACGACACCACGATGAAGAAGACGACGTCGAACAGCGGTCCGGCGTCCGGCACGCCCATCACCAGCGGGAAGGTGGCGAGGATGATGGGCACCGCGCCGCGCAGACCGACCCAGGACACGAGCGCGGTCTCGCGCGGCGAAAGCCGTGAGGGCCACAGGGTCGCGAACACGCTCAGCGGCCGGGCGACGAAGATGAGCACCAGCGCCAGCGCGAAGCCGGCCGGCGCGATCGCCGCCAGGTCGCTCGGGAACACGAGCAGCCCGAGGGTGAGGAACATGGCGATCTGCATCAGCCACGCGAGGCCGTCGTGGAAGCGCGTGATGCTGCGCTTGTGGATGAAGTGGCGGTTCCCCATGACGAGCCCCGCGAGGTAGACGGCCAGAAAGCCGTTGCCGCCGACGAGCGTGGCAGCGCCGTAGACCAGCACGACGAGCGCGAGCGTGAAGACCGGGTAGAGGCCGTCGTAGGCGAGGTCCAGGCGGTTGATCGCGGAGACCGCCAACCAGCCGAGACCGAGGCCGAGGGCCGCGCCGAAGAGCATCTGCTGGACGAACATGGGCAGCAGCCCGACGGCCGTCGCGCCCGGCTCGACGATCAGCGTGATGAGGCCGATCGTGAGGAACACGGCCATCGGGTCGTTGCTGCCGGACTCGAGCTCCAGGACCCGCCGCAGCCGCTCCTTGAGGCCCAGGCCGCGGGAACGCATCACCGAGAACACGGCCGCCGCGTCCGTGCTCGACACGATGGCCCCCAGCAGGAGGCCGTGGAGCGGCGGCAGGCCGAGCACCAGCATGCCGGCCACGCCCACCGTCACGGCGGTCAGCACGACGCCGATCGTCGCGAGCGCCACCCCGGGGCCAAGGATCGGCCGCACGGCGCGCCACTCCGTGTCGAGGCCGCCCGAGAAGAGGATGAACGCCAGCGCGACGATGCCCAGGCTCTGCGCCAGCAGCGGGTCGTCGAACTCGATGCCACCGAGGCCCTCCGACCCTGCGAGCATGCCCACGAGCAGGAACAGGATGAGCGCCGGGAGTCCGATGCGGCCGGAGACCTTGCTGGCCACGATGCTCAGGAGGACGAGGACGGCGGCCCCGACGAGCAGCTGCTCGAGTGGCAGGTTCACGTCGGGGGCTCCTCTCCGATGGCGCGCGCGGGAGGATCTGCCGCGTCGCGCCGAGCGGCTTCGTGGTGAAGGCGCTGGCGCGATCGTACCCGTCGCTTCCCGGGCCTGGTCCACCGCAGGCTGCGGGCGCAGCGTCCCACGACGCGCGACACGCGGCTTCCGCCGCGTAGCCGGCCCGATCGGGCGATCCGTGTCCCGCCGGTCGTTCGCCACAACGAACCCGGGGGCGCGAGCGATGCGCGCCCCCGGGTCCCGGGTGTCGTGCCTGGGCCGCGCCTCAGGTACGGCCGGCGGGGCCCTCACCGTCGCAGGGCGGTTCGTCCGCGGGCGGGCCCGAGGGGCCGTCGCCGCGCGGCGCCCCATCGGGCGGTCCCCCCGGACCGTCCCCCGGCGGCACGTCCGCGGGCGGCCCCCCGGGCTCGCCGTCGCACGGCGCGCCCTCGTCGTCCCAGGCGCTGCGGTCGCGGTCCGTCTCGCCGCGCTCGGCGGCCTCCCGCCGCCTCTCCATCGCCGCCGCCCGCAGCCGCTGGGCGTCCAGCATGCCGTCGATGGCCGTCTGGGGGACCACGTCGAGGTCGACCTCGCCGGCGTCGGTGCCGTCCACGGTGGCGGTCACGACCGGCGGCTCCGCCGCCCAGTCGATCTCGACCGCGATGGCGGGGGCGCCCTCGGGGCCGACGACGAGCACGCCCTCCTCGCAGGCGACGCCCTCCAGGAGCACCGCGTGCACCTTGCCCTCCGTGAGGCTGAGGACGCCGACGAGGTCGCCGTCGTCGCCACAGGTGAGCTCGTAGTCGATCGGCGGTCCCGCGAACGCCACCGTGAGCAGCGCGAGCACGAACGTACCGGCCAGGATCCTGCGCATGCGATCGCCTCCTCCGGGCGGGCCCGCCGCCGCGCTTGGCGGATCGGGGCTCGCCGTCCAAGGGGAGCCTAGGGGGCGTAGCTGACACCGGTCTGACGGGTCGACGCCTTCATGGGGGGTGGCGCGGGCTGGTGGTGACACAATCGCGTTGGGCCGGCGCGGCTCGGGTCGCGTCGGCGCCGTGAGGCGGTGGCGATGCGTCGCGAGCGCGTGCTGATCGTGGAAGACGACGCGCGGCTGGCCGAGGTGCTGGCGCGCGAGTTGGGCCGCGGCTACGACACGGTGGTCGTGGGCACGGGCCGCGACGCGCTCGTTCGCGCTGAGACCGAGCCGTTCGCCCTCGTGCTGCTCGACCTCAACCTGCCCGACATGGACGGCATCGAGGTCGCAGAGCAGCTCGAGGGGAACGACGCGGACGTCGTCATGCTGACGGCCCGCGGCGACCTCGCGAGCCGTGTTCGGGGCCTCTACGCCGGCGCCGCGGACTACCTCGCCAAGCCGTTCCAGATGGAGGAGCTGCTGGCGCGCGTCTACGCCCGCATGCGCTCGCGCGCGCGGGCCCAGAGCGGCATCCTGCGCCGTGGCGGCCTGACGCTCTCCACCGAGGAGCGCGCCTGTGTCGTCGAGGGCGTGCGGGTCGACCTCTCCGCGCAGGAGTACCACCTGCTCGAGCTCATGCTCGAGAACCAGGGGCGCGTCTTCTCCAAGGACACCCTGGTCGATCGCCTCTACGGCGCCGCCGACGTGGGTCCGAATGCCATCGAGGCCGTCGTCTCGCGCGTGCGCAAGAAGCTGGACGCCGCGGGAGCGGGCACGGTGGTGGAGACGATCCGCGGCCTCGGGTACCTCGTCCGTCCCGACGACGCATGAGCCTCAGAAACCAGGTCGGCCTGGGCGTGGCGCTGCTCGCGCTGCTGGTGGTCGCCGCCTCGACCGGGCTGGCGTACGGCTGGTTCGTGCGCGATCAAGCGGCGGAGCTCCGGCGGCTGCTCCTCGAGGACGTCGCCCGCGTCGCCGCGTTGCTCGACGCGCCCGTGCTCGGCGCCGCCTTCGTCGACCCGTCCACGCCCGGGTTCGCGGTCCAGGTCGTGGGCGCCGACGGGCGCGTGGTGCTCGCGTGGGGCCGCGAGGAGCCGCTGCCGCTCGCGCCCGACCCCGTGCAGCTGCCGCTCGACGGCCGCCGCCACTTGGTCGCCTCCGCGCCCTGGCGCGACGCGGGCGGCACGATCCGCGTGGCGCACGACGTCGAGGCGGCCCTGCGGACGCGCGCCGACCTCGCGCGCAGCCTGGCGTCGGGCGGCGCCCTGGCTTTCCTGGCGTCGACCTTCGTCGGCCTGGTGGTTGCCCGGCGCGCGCTGCGACCGCTCGAGTTGGTGGCGGAGCGTGCCCGGGCGGTGGACCCGCAGGCCCCGGGCACGATCGCGTACGCGGGCAGCAGCCGGGAGGTCCGGGCCCTCACCGACGCGCTCAACGCCACCCTGGCGGCGATCCGTGAGCGAACCCGGCGCGAACGCGCCTTCCTGCTCGAGATCGCCCACGAACTCGGCGCCCCGCTGACGCTCGTGAACTACCACCTGGCCGCGCTGCGCCGCGAGCGTCCCGCCGACGCCGAGCTCGTCTCCGCGGCCGACGCCGCCCAGGAGCTGCTGCGCACGTCGCAGGACCTGCTGGTGCTCGCGCGCGGCGAGCTCGAGCGCCCGCTCGAGCTCGCCCTCGTCGACCTGCGCGACCTCGTCCAGCGCGTCGCCGGCGAGTACCCCGGCGTGCGTTGCGACGCGCCGGAGCCGGCGCCGGTGATCGGCGACGCCGACCGCCTCATGCAGGTCGTCCGCAACCTCGTCCGGAACGGGGTGCAGGCCGCCGGACGGCCCGAGGGGGTGCGCGTGGCGCTCGAGGCCGGCGCCGACGAGCACCGGCTGCGGGTCGAGGACGATGGCCCGGGGCTCGACGCGGAGGCGCTCTCGCGGGTGTTCGAGCGTGGGTTCCGCCGCGGGCAGGGCAGCGGCGTCGGGCTGACGATCAGCCGGGACCTGGTGGAGAAGCATGGCGGTCGCATCGCGGCCGCGTCCGGTCCGGGCGGCGGCGCGCGCTTCGAGGTGCGGCTGCCGAGCCTGGCGTCGCGCGTCGAGGACGACGCGGGGGACGGCCTGCCGGACGACGGGGACCGATCGTGATCGGCGCGAGGGGCCGGCGCGGCGCCGTCAGGTCGGCGTCAGGCTCGCCGGGTAGGCTCGACGCGTCGGGGTCGCCCCGTGGCCGCGGCCCCGCGGGAGTCGGTATGCGTCAGGTTCGCCCGCTGTGGGGCATGCTCGCGTGGTTGACGGTGTTGGTGCTGTCGTGCGCCCTCGCGGCCGACGCGCCCGAGGCGATCGCGGCGCGCCTCACGGACGGCGACGGCGACCTCCTCGTCACGGACGCCGGCGGCGTCATCGTCGGCGTCGGCCGGGTGGTGGCCGGCGCGTCGTTCGAACTGAGGATCCTCGAGGGCTTCGTCGGGCCCGCGCGGTTGACGCTGCTGCGCCCCGACGGCGCGACGGAGGTGCTCGACGTCGTCGTGAACGGCCGCATCCTGGTCGAGGGCCTGAACCTGCTCGAGCTCCTCGAGGAGTGGGTCGAGGCGTTCACCGTCGAGGTGAACGGGGTCGCGGTGAAGCGTGCCGAGCGCCGCGGCGCCGAGGACGACGGGGCGCAGGGCGAGGGTCCGGGGCCCGGCGAGCCGTCGGGTGGCGGGGCGACGCCCGGGCCGCCGGGCTCACCCGGCGGACCGAACTCGCCCGGGCCGCGCGGTTCCGACGGGCGGCCCTGAGCGCCCGCCCCACAGCGCCACCGCCAGCACGGCCGGCACGAACACGAACGGCTCGAAGAGCGTCAGGTCCCAGGTGTTGAGCAGCGCCAGCGCGAGCAGCAGGGGCGCGAGGCGCAGCCAACCGGGGCGCGAGAGCGTGCTCAGCAGGGTCACGGCGAAGACGACGGCGCCGACGAGCCCGATCACGCCGTAGACGGCCAGCAGTTGCACGAGCAGATTGTGGGCGTAGGTCACGCTGGCCCCGCCGAACCCGTCCCGGGTGTGCTCGCGGAAGGCGTCGGGGGCCGCGCCGAGCCCGACCCCGAACCACGGCGATGCACGGAAGATTTCCAGGCCCGCGCGCCAGATCGCCACGCGATCCTCCGGCAGTAGGGTGAGCCGCCGCAGGTCGTAGCGGTTCACCATCTGCTGCGGGATCCACGCGGGCCGCAGGTCGAGGAACGGGGTCACGGACGCCCCGCGCTCGTATTGGGCGCCGAACACGTACACATCGACGCTGCCGCCGCGCTCGGGGACCTGCAGGTGCAGCTGCGCCTGCAGGTAGTCGTCGCCCTGAGCGGCCGGCGTGACGCAGCGGCGCCACGCCTCGTCGACCTCGCACGCCACGGTGGCGAGGTGCGAGCTGAGCTCGATCCGCTGTGGGGTGTCGGACCGCAGGAAGATCGAGGCGACGTACGAGACCCCCGATTCGGACCTGCCCACGGTCTGGTGGAGGACGGACCGCCACTCCGGCGACGCCTGCGCCACCAGCCTCTGCCCCACCGTGCCTTCGAACGGGCCGGGGACGGCGTCGGGGACGATCTCGACGCGCTGCGCGAGGCTGTGCCACGCGGGGTGGGTGAGGTCGCTCGGGGCCGCGAGCAGGTTGGGCGTCAGCTCCACCACGCCACGCTGCCAGACGACGGCCGCCGCGGCGACCACCAGCAGGGCCACGGTCGGTGCCAAGAGCCAGCGGCGCGGCAGGCGCAGCGCCAGCAGCACGAGCCAGGCGGTGCCCGCGGCGAGCAGCGCTCCGCCGGAGGTGCGCGAGCCGGTGTTGAGGACCGCCAGCGCCACGAGCGGCCACGCCCACCACACCCACCGCCGGCCCGGCGCCACCGCCGCCCAGGCCGCCATCGCCGTGACGAGCGCCGCGCCGAGCACGTTGGGGTTGCCCATGAACAGCTCGATGCGCAGGTCGTCGGTCGCGCGGGTCGCGCCCGCGAGGAGCGTGGCGACGGTGAGTCCGGCGGCGTAGGCACCGATGGCGCCCACGGCCGCGACCCGGAAGGGACGCCAGCGCACCGACGCCACCGCCGCGACGGCCGCGCCCAGGACGGCCACGGCCGCGGCCGCGCCGGACGGGTCGCCCACGGCCAACGAGGCCGCCGCCAGCAGAACGCCGGCCGCCGCCGCAGCGAGGACGACGCGCCGCAGGCGGCGGGGAGGTGCGGTGGGCACGGGGGCCGGCGGCATGTGGCCCGAGCGTAGCGCGGCGGCCGCCTCGGCCGGCGCCCACCTGCCACGTGGGCTTGCGGACCGCGTCAGGCTGCGCGTGCCCTGCCGAGGTCGCGCGCCAGCGCGGCGACCTTCCAACCGCCCAGCGCCAGGTCGGCGGCGAAGCCGACGGCCAGCATGAGCGCCAGGTCGGGTACGCCGTCGAAGGCCTGCCGCAGCGAGACGCCGCGACCCATCCAGGCCTCGAGCGCGGCCACGATGCCGAACGCGATCGCGGGCGCGGCCACGAAGTGCGGCAGCACGCCGAGCGCGACGCGCGTGCGCGACCGAGACCGCGCGCGTTCGCGCCAACGCGGCAGGCGCACGGCCTGGAGCGCGATGAGCGCCAGCTGGACCAGGAAGGCGACGCCCAGCAGGCCGCCCACGGTGCGCAGGGAGAAGGGCGGCGGAGCCGGTAGTTCCCCGACGAGCAGGTCGAGGAGGCCGGCGGTGAGGTCGCCGTAGGCGAAGAGCGCCGCGGGCAGGGTCGACTGGTTGGCGAGCAGGACGAGCGCCAGGTCGTCGTCGGGCAGGAGCAGGGCCTCGGCCTTGAAGGCCTCGTTCGTCCCGCCGTGCTGCACCAGGCGGTGCCCGCGGTGGTCGCCCACCATCCAGCCGTGGGCGTAGAAGCCGCTCGGGCCGCTGGGCGCGTGCAGCTCGATCATCCCGAAGCGCGAGAGCACGCGCTCGTCGCCGTAGCGGCCGCCGCCGTTCATGGCGATGAGGTAGTGCGCCATGTCGTTCGCGGTCGACATGAGGTAGCCCGCGGGCAGGCCGTGCTGCCTGAAGGGCTGCTCGCGCGGGACCGGCAGGCCGAAGGCCTGCAGGTGACCGCGTGCGAGGCCCGCCGCGCGGGCCTCGTCGGGGTCCGTGAAGGTGCGCCGCATGTCCAGCGGTTCGAACACGTGCTCGCGCAGGTACGCCCCGTAGGGCTGGCCGGAGGCGACCTCGACGAGGTGGCCGAGCACCGTGTAGTTGGGGTTGAAGTAGTGGAACTCGCGGCCGGGCGGCGCCACCGGTTCGGCGCGGCGCAGGTCGCGCGCTCCCTCCTCGATGGTGGCGTCGTCCGGCAGGCGCAGCGATTCGAGGTAGCGCAGGTCGGAGAGCCCGCTGGCATGACCCAGCAGGTGCCGCACCGTGATGCGCTCGGAGGCCTCCGGATCGGCGACCGCGAACCAGGGGAGCAGCGTGCGCACCGGCGCGTCGCGCTCGATCCGGCCCTCGTCCACCAACTGCGCGATCGCCAGGCCGGTGAACGATTTCGAGACCGAGCCGATGAACATGGGCGTGTCCGCCGTCATCGCGCGGCCGCGGCCGTCCGTGCCGAAGCCGCGGGCGTGGATCACCTCGTCGCCGTGCACCACCGCGAGCGCGATGCCCGGGATGCCGTGCCGCCGCATGCGGTCCTCGACGAAGGCGTCGATGGCGGCCAGGTCCGGTCCGGCCGCGGCCCGGACCGCCGGCGCCGCGAGCATCAGGACCATGAGGACGGCGAGCGATGCCGGGCGCCCCATGCGGTGCCTCCTCCGATCGCCGGCGCTCGGCGGCTGCGGGCGACCTCGTCGACGTTAGGCGGGAGGACGGACCGCGTCCAGGTGCGTCCGTCCGTGCCGCGATCAGCCGTGCGTGCCGCTCGCCGCGTCGCCCGCGCCCTCGCCGCCGGTCACGAAGCGCGCGATCTCGCCGAGCGGCTTCTTGTCGATCCGGGGCACCGTCGCGCCCGCGGCCGGCACCCCGACGACGACGAGCGCGAACGCCTGCTCGTTCGCCGGGCGCCCCAGCAACTCGCGCAGGAAGCCCATCGGGCTCGGCGTGTGCGTCAGCGTCGCGAGGCCGGCGTGGTGCAGGGCGGCCAGCAGGAAGCCGGTGGCGAGGCCGACGGACTCCTTGACGTAGTAGTGCTTCAGGGGACCCCCGTCGGCGCGCACGCCGTGGACCTGGCCGAACACGGCGATCAGCCACGGGGCGGTCTCCAGGAAGGGCTTGTGGGCGTCGGTGCCGAATGGCTGCAGGGCGTCGAGCCAGTCCTGCGGCGCGCGCCCGCCGTAGAAGGCGCGTTCCTCGGCCTCGGCCGCCTCCCGGATGCGGCGCTTGACGGCGGGGTCGGACACCGCGACGAAGGTCCAAGGCTGCTGGTTCGCGCCGCAGGGCGCGCGGCCGGCGGCGCGGATGGTGCTCTCGATGACGGCGCGCGGCACGGGCGTGTCGGCGAATTGCCGCACGGTGCGGCGCGTCCGCATCGTGGCCTCGAAGGCCTCGGCGCGGCGCAGGCGCTCGGCGTCGTCGAGGTCGGGGTAGCCCCGCAGGGGCTCGAAGGTCGCCATGGGTCATTGCACCACGGGGCGGCGGGGGCGTGCCCGCCGGTACCGAGCGGGCCGGGTCGGGCGTCCCGACGCCCGCGTCCCGGTCGGCGATCGGCCATGATGGGCGGGTGACCGCGTTCCCGCCCCCCGCCCCGCCCGTCCCCGACCCGCTGGCGTTCGACGCCGTGCTGTTCGACATGGACGGCACGCTGGTCGACAGCGAGCCGGTGTGGTTCGCGGCGCTGCGCGAGGTCATGCCGGCGTTCGGCGGCGACCTCCCTGCCGACGCCCACGCGGCGATCCACGGCAGCGACCGCCCCACCACGACGCGCCTGCTGCGCGACCGTTACGGCCTGACGGGCGACGCGGAGGCCTTCTGGGCGCGGGTGGTCGAGCGTCTCACCGTGGGCCTCGCCGGGGCGCGGGCGATGCCCAACGCCGGCGCCTGGGTGGAGGCGGTGGCGGGCGCCGGACGACCGCGGGCCGTGGTCTCGAACTCGCCGCGCGCGATGGTGGAGGCCGCCCTCGCGCCCCACGGCTGGGCGCGCCACCTCCAGCTGCGCTTGGCGAACGAGGACGTGCCGCGGGGCAAGCCTCACCCGGACGGCTACCTGCTGGCGGCGGCGCGCCTGGGCGTCGCGCCCGACCGCTGCCTCGTGGTCGAGGACAGCGTTGCCGGCGCCCGGGCGGCGGTCGCCGCCGGCGCGGCGTGCCTGTTCGTGACGAACGGCATGGTCGATCCGGCGCACGCGCGCGCGATCACGCCGCACGTGGTGGCGGCGTTGCCGCCGATCGCGGCGGCCGCCGGGGCGTAGCCGAGGCGGTTCACGCGCGCCGCGGCCGGGACAAGCCGGCAGCCGCCTGACGCCTCCTCGTGTCACCCTGTCGTGCAGACGCGACACCTGCGTCACCCCGGAGCCTCAGTGACCGACGTCCGCACCCTCACCCACCTGCGCGGCCACCGCGAACGCGCCGGACTCTCCCAGACCGCGCTCGCCGAGCGCGTCGGCGTCTCGCGCCAGGCGCTCGTGGCGATCGAGGCCGGCCGCCAGGTGCCGTCCACCGGGCTGGCGCTGCGGCTCGCCCGGGCGCTGGGGCGCTCGGTGGAGGACCTCTTCGAGCTGAGCGACGGCGGCGGCCTCGCCGTGGCGTTGGCCCCGCCGCCGGCGTGGTCCGCCGCCGTGTCGTCCGCGCGCCGCGCCACGCGCGTGGCGGTCGGCCAGGTCGGCGATCGCTTCGTGGCGCACCGGCTGGCCGACGAGGCGCCCGCCGCGGCGGACGGCCTCCTGTCGGACGCGGCACCCGGCGAGCGGGCCCGGGTGGAGCTGCTGACCGACGTGCGCGAGATCGAGCGCAACGTGCTCGTGGCCGGCTGCGCGCCGCTCCTGGGCGTGCTGGCGCAGCGCGTCGGCCGCCGCCACCGCGACGCCCGCGCCACCTTCCTGCGGGCCAACAGCGAGCGCGCGCTCGACCTGCTGGCGGACGGCTTCGTGCACGTGGCCGGCCTCCACCTCGGTGCCGAGGACGGCCCCGACGTCCACGCGGCGCTGGTGCGCGAGCGCTTCCCGGGGCGCGACATGCTGCTCGTGCACCTCGCCCGCTGGCGGGTCGGCGCGGCCATCGCCCGCGGCAACCCGCGCGGCGTGCGCCGCCCCACCGACCTGTTGCGCCCCGACGTGCGCTTCGTGGCGCGCGAGGAGGGGGCGGGCGTCACGCGCCTGCTCGGCCGCCTGCTGGCCGGCGATGGCGCGGCCGACCGCGTGCCGCGGCGGGGTCCCCTGGCCACCGACCACGCCGCCGTCGCCGAGGTCGTCCGCTGCGGCGGCGCGGACGCGGGCGTCACGATCGAGAGCGCCGCGCTGGCGGCCGGCCTCGACTTCCTGCCGTGGGTCGAGGAGCGCTTCGACCTGGTGGTGGCGCGGGAGCAGGCCGCGCTGCCGCACGTGGCGACGCTGCTGGAGTCGCTCGACGACCCGGCGTTCCGTGCCGAGACCGCCCGCCTGCCCGGCTACGACGGCGCCCTCATGGGCCGCGTCAGCGCCGTCGCCTCGTAGGAGGAACGATGCCCCTGTCCCGCCCGCCCGCCCCGCGCCGCCGACGCGCCCCCGCGCGCCCGCGCTGGCCGCTCGTCGCCGCTCGTGGCGCCGCCCGGGGCGCCGCCCGGGGCGCCGCCCTGGTCGCCGCCCTGGGCGCCGGCCTCCTCCTGCCGCACGCGGCCGCCAGCGGCGTCACCCTGCAGGTGTTCGCGGCGTCGTCGCTCACCGAGGCCTACGAGGACCTGGCGCGCGGCTTCGAGGCGCGGCACCCGAACGTCGCCGTGCA
>Ga0180436_10005436_pt1 | contig 11260 bp, 8 predicted proteins | sample SS_ome_2_FD_132434 | JGI IMG/M metagenome (GOLD analysis project Ga0180436, IMG submission 132434) | Hypersaline lake sediment archaeal communities from the Salton Sea, California, USA - SS_3_S_2 metaG | ecosystem: Environmental > Aquatic > Non-marine Saline and Alkaline > Hypersaline > Sediment...
CGTGGCCTCCGGCGGAAGGTCGCCGACGCCGCCGCCCAGCACCTCGCCGAGGGTGGTGTCGACGCCGGCGGCGTCGCCGGTCGCGGCCAGGTCGGCCAGCGCCTGGGCGTCGCGGTCGCCCAAGAGCGCCTGGCCGAGGCCCACGAGGGTGCCGCCGCCGACCGCGGTGCCGCTGACGTGGCGGTAGGTGCCCAGGTCGCGGTCGGCCATGACCATGGCCGTGCCGGTGCCGCAGGAGACCACCAGGGCGCGGCGCACGCCGCCCATCGCCAGGCCGCCACGACCGATGGCCTCGGGCTCCGCGACCTTGGCCAACGGGACGCCGGACCAGGCGTCGGGCAGCGTCCGGGAGCGCCCGCCCGTGACCGCCAGGCGGGCGACCGCGGGGGGCTCGACGCCGAGTTCGCGCAGGGCGCGCGCGAGCACGCCGGTATCCGCCGGGCCGGGCCGCTGGAGGGTGGCGTGGGCCAGCGGATCGCCGAGCGGCGCGCCGGCCGGACCGGGCCAGGCGACCGCGTCGGTGGTGGTCAGGCCGAAGTCGAGGCCGACGCGCAGGCGGGACGCGTCGGCGCTCACGCGTCCCCGCGCAGGCGGTGGGCGAAGCGCTGGCGCAGCTTGCCGAGCTTGGGGGCGATGACGGCCATGCAGTAGCCCTGGTTCGGGTGCGCGCGGTAGTAGCCCTGGTGGTAGGCCTCGGCCGGGTACCAGACGCCCGCGGGACCGGCGGCCTCGAGCTCGACGACCTCGGTGACGATCGGCGCGCCGAAGACGCCCTCGCGCTCGAGCTCGGCGATCACCGCCCGGGCCGTGTCCGCCTGGGCGGCGTCGTGCGCGAACACCGCCGAGCGGTACTGGCTGCCGACGTCGTGGCCCTGACGGTCGCGGGTGGTGGGGTCGTGGGTGCCGAAGAACACCTCGAGCAGCGCGCGGTAGGGGAGCACGGCGGGGTCGAAGGTGAGGCGCACGGCCTCGGCGTGCCCCGTGTCGCCGTCGCACACGCGTTCGTAGCTGGGGTTCGGCAGGTGCCCGCCGATGTAGCCGTTCTCGAGCCCGGTCACGCCCGCGACGCGCTCGAAGACGGCCTCGGTGCACCAGAAGCAGCCGCCGGCGACGGTGGCCTGGGCGAGCGTGGCGGGCGGGCGGGGGGCATCGTGGTCCATGCCGGCATGCTACGTGCTGCGTGGGCCGGGCGCCGTCGGCGGGCCCACCGGCGACGCGCTCGCCGGGGTGCCGGTGGGGGCCGCCGCGTCAGCCGAGCCAACGCGCGGCGATCGCGGCCGGCGACCACAGCTGCCAGACCCAGCCCTGCGACCAGGCGGCGGCGAACGCGAGGTTCGCCAGCGCATGCCAGACCCAGCGCCAACCGGCGCCGGGGTGCGCGAACGCGGCCAGCAGCGTGCGCAGCAGGGCGATGGCGAGCAGCAGCGCCAGCGGTACGGCCGCGGCGTGGAGCCACGGCAGCGCCGCCTCGAGCTGCGCCGCCGCGAGCGGCGCCGTGGCCTGCGTGCGCGCCGTCCCCGCCAGCCACGCCAGGCCGCCGGCCAAGGCGAGGGTCAGCGCCGCGTTGACGCGCGTGTGGGCGCGCAGGTGCCGGAGCGCGCGCCCGAGCGCGCCCTGGGCGCTGCGGTCCCACGTCCGCGGCTCGCGCCGTCGCCGACGCAGGACGGCACCGAGTGGCCAGCTGACGAGCACGGCCGCGGCGGCCGCGATGGCGAGCCCCCAGGAAGCCAGCGCCACGTCGCGCCGCTCGAGCGGCGCGACCCGTTCCAGCGCGAGGGCCGAGCCCAGATGCAGCAGCAGGCGCGGGGCGCCCGCGTCGTCGTGGCCGGACACCAGCGGCGCGCCGTCGCGCGCGCTGCGCCACACGCCGTCCTGCGCGCGGGCGAAGGTGATCGGCTCGGCGAAGGTCGGGGGCGGGACGAGACGCACGGCGCCGTCGGCCGTGCCCTCGACGGCGCGCAACGCGAAGGTCGGTTGCAGCGCCGCCAGCGCGCGCTCGGGGGCGTCGCCGGGGTGGCGCGCCACGCGGTAGGCGCCGGGCGTGGGCGGGTTCGTGGCGGCGGCCACCGGCGGCCAGGGGCGCTCCGGGGACGCGGCCTCGCGGGCGTCGCCCAGCAGGGTCAGGAGGACGGCCTCGATCAGGGCGCCCGGCGCGTCGCGGGCGCCCGAGATGGCCACCAGCGGGTCGCCGGCGGGCCACGCCTCCGCGTTGAGGTAGACGAACACCGCCAGCGCGACGTCGGGCAGCACGACGAGTGAGACCCGCGCGCCGGGCGGCTCGCCGTCGCTCCGCAGGACGCCGTGGCCGGCGAGGACGGACGCCGCGAAGCCGGGCGTGCGCCCCGGCAGGGCCGGGTGGTCGCGCGCGACCACGGCGAGGAGGGCGTCGCGCACCCCGGCGGCGAGTGGCCCCGGCGGCTCGGGATCGGTGAGCGCCTGGGCGAGAGCCATGAGGTCGCGCGCGCTCGCCCGCAGCCGGTCCGCCAGCGGTGGGCCGTCCCCGACCGACGGCTCGCCGTCGGCGGGCGGTCCGCCGCCGGGCGGGGCCAGCGGCGCCAACACGCCGTCACGGAACGCGTGGGGCGGCAGCGTGGCGGCCTCGTAGGCGTCGTCGGCCTCGAGCGCGGCGCTCGCGTGCGCCATCCCCAGTGGGTCGAAGACGAGCGCCCGGAAGCCGGCGTCGTCCTCGGGGCGTGTGCCGGCCGACAGCTCGGCGACCGCCGTCAGCGTGCGGCCCAACGCGCCCAGCCACAGCGGGTCGTCGAGCGACGCGGGCGGTCCGCCCGGCGTGCGCGAGCCGTAGGCCTCGAGGAAGACGTCCTGACCCTGCAACGCGACCCCGAGAACGAGGGCCGGCGCGCGCGTCGCGCCCAGGGTCTCCAGCGCGAGTTGGTCGAGCTGGAAGCGCAACGCCATGCGAGCGAGGTTGGTGGCATCGAGTTCTTCGGCCCCCAGCGCTCGGGGGGCGAGTTCCGGCGTGGCCACGGGGGGCGCCAGGGAACCGGAAGGCGCGTCCTCGGGCGCGGGCTGCGCCGGCGCGATGGCGGCGAGCAGCGCGCACGCCAGCAGCGCGAGGCCACGCCGCGCGCGGCCGCCGACGCGGGTCAGGACCATGCCGGCGACGCTAGCACGGGGGCACCCGGGCCCACGGCGCGCCCGCCGCGATCGCCCGCGCGTGCGCCTCGCAGTCGGGGTCGTGGGCGCCAGGGAGCCAGCCGGTGGAGACGAGGAACTCGCGGGTGATCTCGCCACCGGTGAACACGAACGTGCGCCGGAACAGCTTCTGCCAGTCCGCCAGCGGTCGCGGGTGGTGCGCCGCGAGCCAAGCGCGCAGGCTGCCGTGCTCGGCCTGCAGGACGAGGATGCGGCGGGCGTTCTCGATCGCGGCGGCGATCTTGGCGCGGTTGCGCACGATGCCCGCGTCGGCCAACAGGCGGGCGGTGTCGTCGTCACCGTAGGCGGCGACCTTGGCGACGTCGAAGCCGTCGAAGGCACGCTCGAAGGCCTCGGCCTTGCGCAGGATGGTGGTCCACGAGAGGCCCGCCTGGAAGATCTCCAGCAGGAGCCGCCCGAACAGGGCGTCGTCGTCGTCGAGCGGGAAGCCGTACTGCTCGTCGTGGTAGGTGCGGTGCGCCTCGGCCCTGCCGAGGCGCACCGCCTGGCAGTAACTCGTGGGTTTCGCGTCGGCCATGCCCCAGGCTACGCCGCGGCGGCCGCGGATCCGTCGAAGCGGTAGGTCGTTCGCGCCAGGTCGTAGGCCAGGGCCCGGGTCAGCCCGGGCGCCACGTCCTCGTCGACGAGCCCGCGCAGGACGCGTCCGGCGAGCCAGTTGGCGGTGACGCGGCGCCACACGTCGTGGCGGGCGCGGATGGACGGGTAGGCGCGCGTATCGTCGTTGAACCCCGCCAGGTTGTAGATCCCGGCGGTCTCCACCACGGCGTCGAGGAAGCGCTCCATGCCCAGCACCGAGTCGAAGAACCACCACGGCGGTCCCAGCCGCAGCGCCGGGTAGTGGCCGGCCAGCGGCGCGAGTTCGCGGCCGAGGGTGCTCTCGTCGAGCGTGAACAGCACCAGGCGGAAGCCCGGATCGGCGCCGAAGGCGTTCAGCAGGGGGCGCAGGGCGCGGGTCCACTCGGTGGCGACGGGGATGTCGCCGCCGACGTCGAGGCCGAAGCGGCGGTAGACGGCGTCGTGGTGGTTGCGGAGCGAGCCGACGTGCAACTGCATCACGAGGCCGTCGTCGGCGCTCATGCGGGCCATCTCGAAGAGCATGTGCGAGGCGAAGCGGCGGCGCTCGTCGCGCGAGCCCTCGCCGCGCCGTAGGCCGTCGTAGAGCCTGGCTGCCTCGACCGTGTCGAGCCCCTCGACCTCGGCCGTGAGGGCGGCGTGGTCGGTCGCCGTGGCGCCGGCGGCGCGGAACGCGGCGCGCCGGGCGCGCAGTGCACGTGTGTAGCCGGCGTAGTCGTCGACGGCCTCGCCGCTGCGCTCGGCGAGCAGCGTGACCGAGGACGCCCAGTCGTCGCGCGTGGGGTCGATGACGGCGTCCGGCCGGAAGGTCGGCCGCACGGGCAGCCCGTCGGCCTGCAGGCGCGCGTGGGCGTCGAGCTCGTCGGTGGCGGCGTCGGTGGTCGTCAGCACCTCGATGCCGAGGCGCTCGAAGAGCGCGCGCGGGCGGAACTCGGGGCGCGCGAGCCGCTCGACGAGATGGTCGTACAGCGCGTCGGCGGTGGCCGCCGAAGGCCGCTCCTCGACCCCGAAGAGCTCGATGAGCTCGTGCTTGAGCCACAGGCCCGTGGGGGTGCCGGCGAACAGGTGGAAGTGGGCGCAGAAGCGCCGCCAGATGGCGCGCGGGTCGGTCTCCCGCGGCCCGTCGTCGCGCCGCGCGAGGCCCAGGTCCTCCATCGGCACGCCCTGGCTGTAGAGCATCCGGACGACGTAGTGGTCGGGCACCACGAGCATGCTGGCGGGGTCGCCGAGCGGCGCGTCGTCGGCGATGAGCGACGGCGCGACGTGGCCGTGCGGGCACACCAGCGGCAGGTCGGCCACGCCCTGGTAGAGCCGCCGCGCGAGGTCGCGCTGGCGCGGCTCGGGGTCGAAGCAGCGGTCGGGGTCGAGGGTCCAGCGGGCGGTCATGGGGCCTCCTCGGGGCGGGTCGCGGTCGCACCCGCGGCTAGAGCGTCTCCCTCGGCGCGCGGTAGAGCCGCTCGCCGGCCTTGCGCACGAGCAACACGCCCTCGTCCTCGCGGCCGGCCCAGGCCTCGACGTCGACCGTGGCGGGGTCGAGGTAGCCGAGGTTCAGGCGGGCGCAGGTGTCGGCGTCGATCCGGCTGGCGAGCGTGACGCGCACGCGGGGCTCCTCGCGGCCGTTCACCCAGCGGCCGGCGCCACGCACGTGGGTCGAGTGCGCGAGCACGCCCAGCGGTACGTGGGCGAAGCGTTCCCACTGGTGCAGGAAGTAGGGCAGGGAGTGGTAGCCGACCTCCTCGATCCAGCGGCCGTGCACGCGGCTGACCGTGTCGAGATGGGGCGCGAAGATGATGAGCTCGGCGCCGGGCGCCAGCGCCGGCTCGAGCTTGTACATCGCCTTGCCGGCCGTCCACAGCTCGTCGTACATCGCGGGCGCGCAGGCGAGCACCCGCCGCATGGGGCGCTCGAGGTGACTGACGTGGCGCGCGTTCGACAGCTCGGCGGCCTCGCGCCAGGCGGCGACGACGTCGCCGACCGTGACCCCGGAGAGCTCGAGGCCCTCGACGGTCAACGCCACCAGGGTGGTGGGGGTGGCGATGAACTCGGCGGCGGCGTGGATCATCGCGCGCACCGGGGTGTCCGCCACGCCGATCGTGTCGATCACCCCGTTGAGGGCGCCGAGCCAGTGAGTCACGTCGATCATGTCGGCGCCGGAGACGCCCGGGAAGAAGTACTTGGCGCCGCCGGAGAAGCCGACGACCTCGTGCGGGAAGGTGGGTCCCAGGATGACGACGTGGTCGGCCTCGGGCACCGCGCGGTTGATGCGCACGTCGACGTCGCCGCCGAGGGTGGGGTGCCACAGGTCGCCGGCGATGGCGCGGACCCGCGCCTGCGGCAGGCGCCCGAGCGAGACGAGGGTGCCGGGCTCGTCCCAGCCGTGGTTGACGAGGCGCACGCGGCGGTAGCGGCCGGCGCGCTCCTCGGGCGTGAGGCCGAAGAGCCGCAGCAGCCGCGCCTCGTCGAGCGGCGGGTGGGTCCCGAGCGCGACCATGAAGGTGAGCTCGGCGGCCTCCGCGAGGAGCTCGACGACGTCGCGGAAGAGCGCCGGGAGCGGCAGGGTGCGGGTGTGGTCGGGGACGAGGACGAGCACCCGCCGGCCCGCCCAATCGCCCGCGAGGCCGGCCTCGAGCGCGCGGCGCACGGCGGGCCAGGCGAGCGCCTCGCCGGCGGGGGCGACGGCGCGGGCCCGCACGCCGGGGTCCACGGTCATGCCTGGCCCCGGCGCACTTCCGGGGTCCTGCGCCCGCGAACGCGCGGGTGCGTGGTCCTACGGCCCCGAGGGCGCGCCTCGGGGTTCACACGCCCCCGAAGGCGGCGTACCCGCCGTCGACGGGCACCACGACGCCGGTGACGAAGCGCGAGGCGTCCGAGGCGAGCCACACGGCGGTGCCGACGAGGTCGTCGGGGTCGCCGAAGCGGCCCATCGGCGTGTGCTGCAGGATCGTGCGGCCGCGATCGGTGGGCGTCCCATCGGGCTGCAGCAGCAGCGCGCGGTTCTGCTCGCCCACGAAGAAGCCGGGGGCGATGGCGTTGACTCGCAGGCCCTCGCCGTAGGCCTGGGCCAGGTGCACCGCCAGCCACTGCGTCAGGTTGTCGACCGCGGCCTTGGCGGCGCCGTAGCCGAGCACGCGCGTGAGCGGCTTCTGGGCGGCCATCGAGCTCACCGTGATGATGGCGCCGTGGCCGGCCGCCACCATGGCCGGCGCGAACGCCTGGATCGACAGCAGCGTGCCGTCGAGGTTGAGTTCGACGACCTTGCGGAAGGCCTCGGGCGTGAGCCCGAACAGATCGCGGTCGCCGAACACGACGGCGTCGGCGCGGTTGCCGCCGGCCGCGGTGAGGAGCACGTCGCAGCGCCCCCAGGCGGCGTCGACGGTGGCCGCCGCGGCGGCCAGCGAGGCCGGGTCGAGGACGTCGGCGGAGATGCCGATCGCCTCGAGGCCCTCGGCGCGCAGGCTCTCGGCGGCGGCCTCGATGACGTCGGCGCGGCGCGCCAGCAGCGCCACCGCCGCGCCGGCGCGCGCCAGGCCGCGGGCCATGGCGAGCCCCAGGACGCCGCCGCCGCCGGTGACGACGGCCACGCGGCCGCTCAGATCGAAGCCGTTCATGCGGGACCTCCCGTCGCCGCGACCACGAAGGGCGCGAGGTGGCGCTCGAAGTGGCGCCGCAGCGCGGCCCGGTAGTCGTCCGGGTGGGCGCGCAGCAGCGCCTTCAGCGGCTCGCCGTAGGTCCGCAGCGCCGAACCGAAGGTGACGTGCAGCACCTGGCGCGCGTCGGTCTGCTCCAGGAGTGCGAGCGCCGCGGTCCCCGGCAGCGCCGCGAGGTCCGGCACGCCCGCGGGGCGGCCGCTGATGTGGTAGCTCTTCACGTCGGCGGCGAAGCGCTCCAGCCCCAGCCGCATGACGTCGTGCAGCAGAGCGGGATCGTAGCGGCCGGCGACGCGCAGCGCCTCCAGGTAGCTCGTGCCCGCCGTCTTGAGGTGGACCCGCCCGCCGGCCGCGGCCACCGCGATGGGGTAGACGGCGAACTTGTCGGAGCCGGAATGGAGGCTGAGCTTGTAGGGCCCCAGGGCGGCGGCCACGCGGGCGTGGCCGTCCAGGTCGCGCGCCAGCGCGCCGAGGTCGCCGATGTAGTCGACGCCCTTCTCGAACGCGCCCACGAAGCGCGGCGCCAGCGATACCCAATCGACGCCCAGGCGGCGCAACTCGATCGCCAGGTAGGCGTGCTCCGCCAGCGTCGTGGGGGTCTCGGTCTCGTCGACCGAGACCTCGAGCTCGGCGCGCTCGGGGCCGGCGCGGCCACGCAGGTGGCGCGCGAGCCGCGCGACGTGGGCCAAGGCGCCGCCGTACTTGACGGCCGCGCGCTCGAGCTCGCCGGGGGCGAAGGTCAGGGGCCGGTCGCCGAGGTCGACCTCGAGGCCCGAAAGGCGACCTCGCAGGTCGGCCGGGTCGCTGTCGAGCGCCGACCACGGCGGCCGGTGCTCGAAGGCCTCGGCGAGCGCGCCGCCCTCCAGGTCGTCGGCCTCGGAGACCACGTGGTCGCCGGGGTCGATGGTGAAGAAGGAGAAGCCCGCCTCCAGGTGCCCGTCGACGTCCGCCTCGCTCTTGAGGTGGTCCGCGTCCGCGCCGACCGGAGCTTCCCAGCCGGCGAGGAAGGCGCCGAGGGTGGCGTCGTCGAGCACCTCCTGGGGCGTGCGGCCGGTGCGGGCGTTCTCGCGCACCGACTGCTGGGCGAAGATCGGGGCGATGTGGCCCGCCGGGCCTGCGTCATTCGCCGCGCCTACGGCACGCGCCGCGCCTACGGCACGCGCCGCGCCTACGGCGCGGAGCGCGTCGACGTGCCCGGGCGTCGCGAGGCCGAGGCGGTCGCCGAAGCCGGCCGAGGTCGCCAGCCCGAGCGGTACCGGGCGCAGGTTGGGGAGCAGGGCCCGCAGGGCGGCCGCGTTGGCGGCGTCCGCCGGCCCGCGCAGCACGACCTCGTCGCCCACGCGCTCGGCGGTGCCCACCAGCGGCGTGAGGTGGTCGGGATCGCTCGCCGCCGCGGCCAGTCGCCAGCCATGGGCGGCGTCGACCTCCGCCCACAGGGCGAGGACCTCGGTCTGCCGCGCGCTGAGGGCGAGCGGTCGGCGGCCGAGCCGCGTGGCGGTGTCGAGGGGTGTGGCGCGGGACTCCATCGGGTACCTCCGAAGATGGCGCGGCGAGTTCGCTCGCGGCGCACGCGGGCTCAGGGCGCGCTGGCGCGCACCACCAGTTCGGGCGTGACGACGACGCGCCGCGCGGGCCCGCCGCGCATGCGCTCGAAGAGCAGCTCGGCCACCTGGCGGCCGAGCTGGTAGCCGTCGCTGCGCAGCGTGGTCAGGGCCGGGACGACCAGGCTCGCGAGGCGCACGTCGTCGCAGCCGACGACCGCGACGTCCTGCGGGACGCGTCGGCCCGCCGCCGCCAGCGCCTGGAGCGCACCGATCGCGACGACGTCGTTGTAGGCCATGACGGCGTCGAGGTCGGGTCGCCGCGCCAGCAGGTCGGCCATGGAGGCGCGCCCGGCCTCCTCGGTGGGCTCCCCCTCCTCGATGAGGTCGGGGCCGTGCTCGAGCTGGTGGAACGCCAGCGACTCGGCGGCGCCCCAGCGTCGGCGCTGGGCGCTGGTGGAGCGCGCGGGTCCGGCCAGCAGGCCGACGGTCCGGCGCCCGCCGTGGGCGAGGTGGGCGACGGCCAGGTGGGCGCCGCGCACGTCGTCGACCTCGACGCTCGACGCGAGGCCCTCGAGAGGGGCGCTGCGGTTGAGCAGGACGCACGCCGGGTGGCGCTGCACGAGTTGCGCCAGCTCGCGGTCGGGGATGCGGGCGCTGCACACGATCAGCCCGTCGACGCGATGCGCCTCGAAGTGCTCGAAGGCCGCGCGTTCGCGCGCGAGGTCCTCGACGGTGTTGGTGAGGGACACCGCGTAGCCCTCGGACCAGGCCACGTCCTCCGCGCCGCGCACGATGGCGGGGAAGAACGGGTTGGTGATGTCGGGGACGAGCAGGCCGAGGGTGTGGCTGCGGCGGGTGGTGAGGCTGCGGGCCGCTTGGCTGGGGCGGTACTCCAGTCGGGCGATCGCGCGCTCGACCCGCTCGCGCGTGCTCGGCTTGACGTCGCCCTTGGCGTTGATCACCCGCGAGACGGTCATGGTCGACACGCCCGCGAGGCGGGCGACGTCGGCGATGGTCACGCGGTGGGGCAAGGCGGCTCCTCGTGGTGGCGGGGGGTCCGGGGCGGCCGCTCGTGACCGCTCCCGTGACCGCTAACGGCCCATCCCGTGGGCCGAGTATAGGCGCGCCTGCCGACGTCGTCAAGCCGCGACCAGAGCGGCAAACGGACCAGGAATCACGTGTAGAACGGCAGTGCGTGGACCGCGTTGACAGCGCCCGGACCCCGTGCTACCTTCGGGACACGAGCCTATCGGGCCGCAGGTGCGTTATCGGTAACGGTATCGATACCGGCACCGGACGCCGGCCCGCTGGGGCCGGGGCCCGCCGACGGCGGGCGCCCGGGGAAGGAGCAAGCATGCGCACGTTCCGGGTCCTCGCGTTCACGCTCGTCTTGGCCCTGGTGGCCGGCGGTCTCGCGCAAGAGATCGTGCTGCGCGCGGCCGACAACCAGCCGCCCGACTACCCCACCGTCAAGGGTCTCAACCACATGGCCGAGGTGCTCGAGGAGCTCTCGGGCGGTCGCATCGTCATGGAGGTCTTCCCCGGTGGCCAGCTCGGCGACGAGCGCTCCACCATCGAGCAGGTGCAGCTCGGCGTCATCGACGTCGTGCGCACCAGCACCAGCCCCGTCGGCGAGTTCTACCAGCCCATGGGCGTGTTCAGCCTGCCCTACATCTTCCGCTCCGAAGAGCACTTCTGGCGCGTCGTGCAGGGGCCCATCGGCTTCGAACTGCTCGACGGCCTGCGCGCGGCCGACATGGTCGGCCTGGCCTACTACGACTCCGGCAGCCGCAACTTCTACACCACCGAGACCCCCATCCGCAGCGTCGCCGACCTGCAGGGCCTGCGCATCCGCACCCAGCAGAGCCAGGTCGTGCTCGACATGATGGAGGCGCTGGGCGCCGATGCCGTCCCGATGTCGTTCGGTGAGGTCTACAGCTCGCTGCAGACCGGTGTCATCGACGGGGCCGAGAACAACTACCCGAGCTACGGCCCGAGCGGCGTGCGCCACTACGAGGTCGCGCCCTTCTTCACCGAGGACGCCCACGCCCGCGTGCCCGAGATCGTCATGATCAGCGCCACCGTCTTCGACGTGCTGAGCGCCGAGGATCAGGCCCTCATCCGGCAGGCGGCCCTGGCCAGCGTGCCGGTGCAGGCGGCCGCCTGGGCCGCCCTGGTCGACGAGAGCAAGCAGGCCGTCATCGAGGCCGGCTCGGAGATCATCACGGTCGACGTGGCCGAGTTCCAGGCCGCCATGACGCCGGTGTACGAGAAGTACGGGCCGATCTTCGGCGACGTGCTGCAGCGCATCCTGGACACCCC
>Ga0180436_10005438_pt1 | contig 11258 bp, 9 predicted proteins | sample SS_ome_2_FD_132434 | JGI IMG/M metagenome (GOLD analysis project Ga0180436, IMG submission 132434) | Hypersaline lake sediment archaeal communities from the Salton Sea, California, USA - SS_3_S_2 metaG | ecosystem: Environmental > Aquatic > Non-marine Saline and Alkaline > Hypersaline > Sediment...
CCCCGCCTCGCGGCGACGCAGTTACTTCAAGTTCTCACCAGTCCAACGGCAACTGGCGGCCGGGGTCTCTCACCCCGGAAGAGGACGCTGCTCTGCAGCGCACTAGGGACCGCCGGCCCCGGCGCGCCGCCATGCCGATTACCCCACCACCCGGTCGAACCACAGGTAGGTCGTGTAGCCCACGTAGCACATCAGGAAGAATCCGCCCTCGACCCGGCTGATCCGTCGTCGGGTCGCCATCACAGGGATCAACAGCGCGGTCAGCGCCCCCATCACGATGAGGTCCGCGTTCTCGATCTGCGTCACCACGAGTGGCTTGACGAGGGCGGTGGCCCCGATCACGCAGAGGAGGTTGAAGATGCACGAGCCCACCACGTTCCCGACGATGATGTCCCCCTCCTTCTTCAACGACGCCACCACCGAGGTCGCGAGCTCCGGAATCGAGGTACTGAGCGCGATCAGGGTCAACGAGATCACCGCCTCCGGCACGCCGAGTTTGCGGGCGATGCTCACTCCTCCCCGCTCCAGCCACTCCGCCCCGAAGTAGAGCCCGACCAACCCGATCAGGACGAGGATGACGAGTCGCCATATCGGTTCGGACCGGGCCGCCGAGGGATCGAACTCTCCCTCGATCTCGGCGAGCAGTTCCCGGTCCGCGCCGCGCCGCGCCATGATCAACTGGAACGTGGTGTAGCCCAGGACCCCCGCGAAAAGCACGCTTCCCTCGATCCGGGTGATCACGCCGTTCGCCATCAGGAGAACGAACAGCACCGTCGCCAGCATCAGGACGGGCAGGTCCCGGTAGAGCAGCTCCCGTTTCACGCCGAGAACGCAGATGAAGGCGCTCACTCCGAGCACGAGAGCAATATTGCAGATGTTCGACCCGACCACGTTCCCGATCGCCATGTCGGGATAACCGCTCAGGGTGAAACCAGTACTCACGAACAACTCGGGCGCACTCGTTCCGAAGGCCACCACGGTCAGGCCGACGACGAGAGGAGAGATTCCGAATTTCACCGCCAGCTTCGCCGCCCCACCCACGAGCCACTCCGCGCCGAAGTAGAGGGCGGTGAGGCCGGCGAGAAGCCAGAGGCAGTCGATGAGGACGGGCATCCGGAATTGTGGCAGGAACCTCCCATCCTGCCACCCGAAATTCGATGAGAATTTCGACTTGCGGAACGCGCGGAACTCCGCATATTACGCCTCTCACGCGACAGACGTCCTGCTTGCGTTTCCCAAGCGACCCGTTCGTCTAGCGGTTAGGACTCCGCCCTTTCACGGCGGCAACACGGGTTCGAGTCCCGTACGGGTCGCCAATTCATTGACTGTCAGGAAGTTGCCACTCTGAGCGACGCGGGGGATCATCTCGTACAACCGTGCCAACCGCGCGTCACTTGGACTATGAACTCAGGGTGCGATCGCGAAACCGATACTGAACGTTACGATCCCGTAATCCGGTCGTAACCGTTCCGACAAAATCACGAGGTCTCATGGAGGAGAACCAGTGTGGTTCACCAACCATGAAATCGCTCCCCCCCCCATTTTTCCTGTGTTTTGCCTTGGAAGCGAAATCGGTTAATCCGTTGGAATTCCCTGATTGCTTTGTCGAGTATCGACTGTCTAGTGAAGGATGCCTCATGCTGAAAGCAGGTCGTATTGAGCGACACCCCGTCCCCGTACCGGATCGCCTTCCTTGGTAATTTTCCACCACGGCTTTGCGGTATCGCCACATTCACCAACGACCTCAGTGAGGCAGTCTCTCAGGTGGCCTCGAATTCGGACTGCTACGTCGGAGCAGTCAACGATCGTCCCGACTCATATTCTTACAACGATCGAGTCCGTTTCGAGTTACAGGAAAAGGAACTGGATTCCTATCGCAGAGCCGCCGATTTTCTTAACTTCAACAATGCAGACGTTCTCTGCGTGCAGCACGAGTTCGGCATTTACGGCGGTGAGGCCGGTAGCCATCTCCTCGCCTTGCTCAAGGAAGTTCGGATGCCGGTGGTAACCACGCTGCATACCGTACTCCAAAACCCGAATGCGTCTCAGCGCGAAGTGATGGGTGAGCTGATCGATCGCAGCGATCGTCTCGTCGTAATGGCGAGAAAGGGAGCCGAAATTCTGAAGAATACATTTGGGGTTCCAGACGACAAGATCGATATCATTCCTCACGGAACACCGGATGTGGAATTCAAGGACTCGAGCGTTTTCAAGGAGCAGTTTGGAGTGGAAGGTCGCCAAGTTCTCCTGACTTTCGGACTGATCGGACCGGGGAAAGGGATTGAGAATGCAATCGAGGCGTTGCCGGAAATTGTTCGCCGCCATCCCAATGTCGTTTATTTGATCCTGGGAGCGACACATCCCCACTTGCTGGAGCACGAGGGCGAGCGATATCGATTGGAGTTGAGTCGTCTCGTCGAGCGCCTCGGAGTGAAGGGACACGTCATTTTCCACAATCGTTTCGTGACCTTGGAGGACTTGAAGGAATTCATCGGGGCAACGGACATCTATCTGACTCCTTACCTGAACGAAATGCAGATTACGTCGGGAACACTGGCCTATGTATTCGGAGCGGGAAAAGCTGTCGTTTCGACTCCCTACTGGCACGCTAAGGAGCTGCTGTCAGACGGTCGCGGGGAACTCGTCCCGTTTCGGGATCCGAAAGCGATCGCAGAATCCGTTTGTGGGCTGCTCGGCGACCAACCACGATTGGAGACCATTCGGCGAGATGCCTACCGACTCGGGCGCGAGATGATCTGGCCCGCAGTGGCTCGGCAGTATCTGGATTCCCTTCAACGCGCCCGCTCCGACCGCAACGATCGCCCGAGAACGGCGTTCGCTGAGTGGACACTGGCGAGCCGGCCCCAGGACCTCCCTCCGACGAAGCTGGATCATATCGTGCGAATGAGCGACGGCACCGGAATTCTCCAGCACGCGATATTCAATGTACCCAATTTTCACGAGGGCTATTGCACCGACGATAACGCGAGGGCCTTCATCCTTTGCAATCTGCTTGACGAGCTTGGAAATGAGCCGCCTTCGGTCAGCTTGAATCGCCTCTCCACCAGTTATCTTGCCTTTTTGGCGGCAGCATTCGACTACGACAGCGGCCGATTCCGGAACTTCATGAGTCACAGTTGGACTTGGCTGGAGACATGCGGGAGCGAGGATAGTCACGGCCGAGCCATGTGGGCCGCGGGGACGGGAGCCGGTCGATCGAGCGACACCGGTCACAGACGACTCTCTGCTCAGCTGTTCGAACGAGGGAGTGGAAGCGTGTCAGATTTCACCTCGCCGAGGGCATGGGCGTTCACGCTGCTCGGGATCCATGAGTATCTTCGCCGTCACCCCGGTGACGACGGGGTGAACGAACTTCGCAGAGAATTGACGGAGAGACTGCTCCGGTGCTGGAACGATTCATCTACCCCGGATTGGCCATGGTTCGAAGAGAGCCTGAGCTACGACAACGCCCGGTTGTGCCAGGCACTGATTCTCGGCGGTCAATGGATACCGAACGAGGAGGCTCTCGAAACCGGGTTGGACGCGCTGCGGTGGCTCGCCTCGATCCAGACGGCCCAATCCGGTTGCTTCCGGCCGATCGGTAGCAATGGATTCTACCGAAAGGGCGGTGCTCGAGCCGATTTTGATCAACAGCCCATCGAAGCGCAAGCGATGGTATCGGCATGCCTGGAAGCTTTCTGCGCGACAAGGGACGAATCGTGGAGAATGGAAGCCAAGCGTGCCTTCGAATGGTTTCTCGGTCACAACGACCTCAATGTACCGATCTATGATTTTGCCACAGGAGGTTGTGGAGACGGCCTGCATGCCGAGGGCGTGAGCGAGAACCAGGGTGCGGAGTCCACCCTTGCCTACCACCTGGCTCTTGCGGAAATGCACGGGGCACAGCAGTCGATCACCTTCCCCAATCCATCCAGTTTCACAGAGCGCGAACCGTGAACCATATCGAGATACATCGCCACGAAGTAAGACTGACACCTCAGAGTGCTCGTGTCATTCTGCGTCCCTTTATCCCCGGCGAAATCCGGCTAATCCTCACTGTGCTGGGGCGGGCCCTGGCCTTAACGGAAGAGGAAGTAGATCGAGAACTCAACACGGTGCGTCGGGAATTCGAGGACAGACACTACGATATCGAATCGGTCCTTATCGATCACTTTCAAAAAATCGAGCCACACATTTTCACCCAGAAAGAACTCTCCCGGGAAAGGCAGTTGCTGATCGGTGCTCTTTTCTCCGGCGAATACGCGCTGGAATCCGCCGCCATTTTCAATCCCTCCATCGTCCCCCACCCGGAACAGAGCGAACTTCCCGATGGAGCGATGCGTTTCATCATGAGTTTGCGGGCGGTCGGTGAAGGCCACATCTCCTCGATCGAGTTCCGCGCAGGAGTCATCTCCGCGGAGGGCAGGATCACATTGGATCCTGTCTCCCGCTTCGTCACCGCACCGGAAATCATTCCCGACCCCAGTTATCAAAATCGGAGCTTTTCAATCAAGCTCCATGAGATGGGTTGCGACGACCAGTATGCCGAGGCGGTATTGCAACCGTTGGACGACAACTTCACGCGGGGAGACCTGAACAAGAGCGTCGGCACCGTCCGGCACGAGAATCAGCCCGCGAATCGCGAATTGGATCACACCCTCGAATCCATCCAGTGGCTCGCCGACTCCAACTACGAAGTTCGCTTCTCCGAAGACCTCGCAATCAGTGAACGAATCATTTTTCCCGTTTCACCGAACGAGACGAACGGAATCGAGGATGCCCGTTTCGTCCGGTTCGTCGATGACGACGGAACTGTCACCTACTACGCAACCTACACGGCGTACAACGGCCACGACATACTTCCTCAACTCATCGAGACCACCGACTTCCTTCACTTCAACATCCTGACCCTCAACGGGGACGCTGTTCAGAACAAGGGCATGGCGCTGTTTCCCCGCCGCATCGGGGGGCGCTACGTCATGCTCTCTCGACAGGACAATGAAAACTTGTTCATCATGTTCTCCGACAGCCCGCACCACTGGACCGCGCCTCGAATCATCCTTCGTCCCAGTGCCATGTGGGAGTCCGTCAAGCTGGGAAACTGCGGATCTCCCATAGAAACGGAGGAAGGCTGGCTCGTCATCACACACGGCGTGGGCCCCATGCGTAAGTATTGCATTGGTGCAGTGCTTCTCGATCTCGAAGATCCAACGAAAGTCCTCGGGCGCCTCGAAGACCCACTCCTCTCCCCGGAAGGCCATGAACGCGAAGGCTACGTGCCCAATGTCGTCTACAGCTGTGGTTCGATGCTTCACCATGAGAAATTGATCCTGCCATTTGCCGTCAGCGACCATTCCTCCGCCATCGCGAGCCTATCCTTACAGGATCTATTGGCAGAACTCCGATCCTGCGGAGATCGACATTCAACCTGAAGGGATGAAAGATCCAACTGACGAAATCCTTCCGCGCCGCTCCCATGCTCATCCCTACCGTGAAGGAGCAAATCAGAAATGTCTGAGCGTCGCAAAGTAAGCTCGTGTATTGCAGATGCCGACATCCAGCGATGGCGGAGAGCAAAGAAGGTGGCCATCCTCTCGCCAATCGCTTGGAGGACTCCACCGGAGCGCTATGGAGCATGGGAAACCGTGGCTTCAAACATTACCGAGGGACTCGTGTCTCGCGGTTGGGACGTCACGCTCTTTGCCACGGCAGATTCTATCACTCGTGGCCGTTTGCACGCCGTCATACCCCGCGGCTACGAAGAAGATTTAGAGGCCGATCCCAAGGTAGCCGAATATCTGCATCTGTCGGAAATGTTCGAGCATGCCACTGACTTCGATCTCATCCACAGCCACTATGATTTCATGGGGCTGAGCTTCAGCCGCCTGACAACAACTCCGGTACTCACTACGATCCATGGATTCTCCTCACCGAAGATCATGCCGATCTACGAAAAGTATCGCGACGAATATTTCGTATCCATCAGTGACTCGGATCGGGCGGTCGGCTTGAACTATCTTGCGACCGTCTACAATGGAATCGACCTCTCCCTCTACCCACTTGCTTCCGCAAGAGGGGAAGATCTGGTGTTTCTTGGCCGAATCCATCCTGACAAGGGCTTACATCATGCGATCGCAGTAGCGATAGCAACCGGGCGCAGGTTGGTAATCGCGGGAATCATTCAGGACGAAGACTATTTCCGCACAGAAATCGAGCCCCACCTGTCGGAAGGGAGCATCGAATATGCCGGTCCCGTCGACGTGGCTGGGAAGAACGCGCTTTTTTCAAGTGCCTACGCCCTCCTGCACCTCAATACCATCCCCGAGCGATTTGGCCTCGTCCTCGCCGAAGCAAACGCTGCGGGAGTCCCGGTCATTGCCATGGACCTCGGTTCCTGCCGAGAGGTGATCCGCGAGGGAGTGACCGGGCTACTGGTCGACAATGTAGAAGGAGCAATAAATGCTCTCGACCGAATCGACGAGATCGATCCATCCGCTTGCCGGCAACGTGTCGAAAAACACTTTTCCATCGACTCAATGGTCGACGGATACGAGCGGGTGTATGCGGAGATCTTCTCGAAAAGCTCCGATGGAACAAGTGGGGCGAGAACAGGAGGGGTATGAAAAGGATCAAAATTCTCCACAGAACCTACTATAACTTCTCAACACCAGTGGAACTAGGCACACACTTTCTCCGCCTCCGACCAAGGGAAAGCCACCAACTCCGTATCGAAAGCGCTAACCTGAAACTCGCTCCAGATCCGACAGTTTCCTGGAAAAGTGATATCGAGGGAAATTCGATCACCAAGGCAACCTTTCGCTCTCCGACAATGCAACTTTCCATCGAGAGCGAAATCGTGGTCCAGCAATACAACGAGAACCCTTTCGATTTTCTAATCGAGGAGTATGCCGCCCAGTCTCCCTTTGACTACAGCGATCAAGATTCGCCAATTCTCAGGCCTTACGTAACCGAATCGAACCAGGCAGGGAATACGAAGGTTTCCGACTGGGCGTTCGCGCTGTGGAACGGAACGGAATCGATCGAGACGATTTCACTTCTCCTTCGAATCGCACACCGGATCCGAACTGATTTCCAATACATCGTTCGCGACGAACCTGGCGTCCAACCGGCCGATGAAATCCTCTCCCGGCAGTCCGGATCGTGCCGCGATTTCGCCACCCTTTTCATCGCTGTCGCAAGACACTTCGGATTCGCCGCCAGATTCGTGAGTGGCTATCTCGTCGCCGAGCCGTCCAACTGCAACTACGGCGCCACCCACGCCTGGACGGAAGTCTACCTCCCTGGTGGAGGCTGGATGGGCATCGATCCGACACTTGGCATCATGTCAGGAAGCGATCACATCCCGGTCGCCGTGAGCCATTTGCCCGACTCCGTTCCCCCGGTAGCCGGCTCCTATAGTGGAAATGCTTTCGCCGAGATGGACGTAGGAGTCTGGGTCACGCCCTTGTAGCAGTCTTCAGCGAAGTGCTCTCATCCTCTCACCGCAGGTCCGGCCTCCTATTTTTTCTTCTTCTCCACCCCCGCCTGTTGCTTCTTCGCAATGGCACGCGCTTTTTCTCTATCCGCAGCATCCGCTTTAGCAGTCTTTTGATCTTTCATCTTTCGTTGTGATTTTGGTGATTTGTCGCCCATGATCTCTCTTTTGTAAGGAAATAGATGTTTTACTGTAACCCCGGCATGGCTGCCCAAATAGTGTCACCGCGAATTCTCGCCGTTGACCGGAGCCACTTCTTCCCTGCCACAGTTTTGATTTTGAACGCAGGTGCTCAGCGATCTCCGCGAGCGCGAGCCTCGTTCACCACGAGATTTCGGCCATCGACGTTCTTGTCGTGCAAACCGGCGATGGCTGCATCCATTTCCTCCTTTGATCCCATCGTCACGAAGGCAAAACCTCTCGGTCGTTGGGTTTCCCGGTCCAGGATGATTGCCGCTTCGTTGACCTGGCCAAACGGCGTGAAAAGATCCCGGAGACCGGCTTCGTTGGTGTCGAAGGAAAGATTCCCGACATAGAGTTTTGTATTCATTCACTTGTTCCTTGCTCGGCACCTCTACTTCCACGCTGTTCCCGCGAATCGGGTTAAAAATCACCACCGAATGCAACGACCCACCTGATGACCTGCCATGCTTTGAAGCGGCAGGATGACTAAGCTCTAGGTGACAAGTTACTCCCGTTTCCCAAACTAGCAAGGTGTATTCCCCCTAAATCCCGCGACAGCGTGAATCGAGATTTTAACCACTCCCCGGATCTAAGCTGGACTCGGTTGCCCGCTCGCATTCATCTGGCGAAGTTTCTCCCTGAACTGGCCAAAGCTGATGAGCTTCTTGCTACCCTCATCCCAGAGCCGGTAGCTCATGGTCTTCAGGCTCGCCCACAAGGTGAGTGAGGTGACGTCCCGGAACATGGGATCCGAGCGGTAGCAGCGCTCCAGATTGTAGTTCGGAATCCTCGAATCGAGGTGGTGGATGTGGTGAAACCCGATATTGCCGCTGAACCACTGCAACACTTTGGGCAACTCGTAAAAGGAACTGCCCTTCATCGCAGCGTCGAAGTGGCTCCATTCGTCGCCATGTTCCCAGTAGGTATCTTCAAACTGGTGTTGCACGTAGAAGAGCCATACGCCGACCGTGCCCGCCACCGCCAGAACGATCAACTGGATGATCACCCAGGGAAGAAACCCGAATGCGAAACTCATTCCGATCCCCACACCCAGAAGAACAAGATTTGTGATCCAGACGGAATTCCGAGCCCGGCCCTTGGCCCCGGGCTGGGGGAACCGGTGATGGATCAGGAAGAGAAAGAGGGGGGCTATCACGAAAAGCACGAGAGGATTGCGGGCCAGCCGGTAGGAGATTCGCTTCCAACGCGAAGACTCGAGATATTCCTCGACTGTCATGGTCCAGATGTCGCCCACTCCGCGGCGCTCGAGATGTCCGTTAGTGGCGTGATGCACACTGTGTTCCCATTTCCAGTGATGGTATGGCGTGAAGCTGATCCATCCGGTGAACATGCCCCAGAACGCATTGGCACGGCTGGATCTGAAGAATGACCCGTGGGTACAGTCATGGAAAATGATGAATGTCCGGACGAGCAGGCCGCCGGCAACGACCGCAAACGGTACGGTCAACCACAGGGATACGGAGGCCGCAAAATACATGAGAATCCAAATCGCGAAGTAGGGAACGAGCGTGTTCACCAACTGCCAACTGGCTCGTCCGGCGTCCGGTTTCCTGAATTGGGCAACGATGCCCTTCCAGTTAGCCGTGGATGGTTCTTTGGAATCTTGAGATGTCATAGTTTGAAATGAATTTGAATTAGTAAATTGAGTAGGGCGAACCGAATCAGCAGGACACAAATCGGTATCCCTCGCGCGGGACGGTCTTGATGAGATCCCTGCGGGGAAGCTTTTTGCGTAGATTCGCGACGAAATTGTCGACCGTTCTCTCCGTGCCCTCGTAGCCCCACCCCCAAACCCGTTGCAGGATCGCCCCACGGGTGAAGACCTGCCCCGGGGAGTTGGCGAGGAGACAGAGGATTTCGAACTCCTTCGCCGAGAGATCGACGTTTTCAGAGCCAACGGAAACCCGCCGGGTAGACTGGTGTATCATGACGTCGCCGAACTCGAGATCAGGCAGGCTGGCCTGGGCTTCCCGTTGCCGTCTCAACATCACTTCGATCCGAGCTAGCAGTTCAGGAAGATCGAAGGGCTTGCTGAGATAATCGTCGGCACCGAGTCTCAACCCTTCAACCTTGTCGAGAGTCTTGTCCCGAGCTGAGAGAATCAGTATTGGGACCTGTTCCCCCTGCTCTCGAAGTTCCTCGAGTATATCCAGCCCGGTCAGTCCCGGCATCATGATGTCGAGAACGATGAGGTCGGGACGCTCTTCAAAAGCCATCCGCACGCCCTCGTTGCCGTCTGAGGCAGCAAGGACCTCGTATCCCTCAAGGCGCAGATTCATGACCAGTCCGTCACGCAGGGCCTGGTCGTCCTCGACGACAAGGATGGTCTCGCTCGGTTGTTGTTCTGGATTCCTCATGACTCTTCCTTCGCTATGGGCAGGAGGATGCGAAACGTCGCACCTACCCCTTCTTCGCTTTCTACATCGACAGTTCCTCCGTGCCTGAGGACGAGATTACGAACGATGGCCAGGCCCAGTCCCGTTCCACTGGCCCCTTCCCGATGTTCTTCCCCCACTCGGTAGAAGGGCTGGAAAACGTGCTTCTGATTCCGGGGAGAAATCCCCACTCCATTGTCCGCCACCTCGATGACCACCTTGTCTTCCTCATCCCTGACAGAAACGCTGATCTCCTTCTCCCGACCCGTATACTTATAAGCATTCGTCAGCAGGTTGATCATCACCGTGTGCAGCGCGTGCTCATCGAAATTCACGGTCGCCTCGCTGTCGATCTGGCTGGAGAGACTCACGGAACCCGGCGGAATCATGCGACGAAATCGCTCGATCGTCTGGTGGATCGTCCCGGCCAACGGTCGCCACTCCAGTTTCAAAGGCACCGTGGCATTGGGCGAGGTCCGCCAGGTCAACACTCGATCGACCATGAGTTCCAATGATTCGGTTTCGCGTAAAATCGTGTCCACACAAATTGCCTCCTGGTCGGGATCATCGGCGAGTTTGCCGGATTGGAGGGTCTGGGCGTATAGGCGTATGGCACTCAATGGCGTCTTGAACTCGTGCGAGACATTGGCGACAAAATCGGCCTGAGCCCGCGCCAGCCGCGCCTTTCGCTTCGCCAATACCAGCGCCACCAGGGCGCTTCCGGTGGCAGCGAAAGTGAAAGAGATGATCAGCACACCCGTCACGATTCCGCCCGTGTCCTCAGCGATGATGAGTGCCACGATACCCACCGCAGTGGACAAGAGTACCGGTAACAAAACCCCTACCAACAGGGTGATGATGACACCCGTCAAATCGAGGTTGAGATGCAGTCGCTTCATGTCGTTTGTTCGCCGGAGAGGCCGAAGGCGGTGCGACAAAGTCTCCCGAAAAGTCCCGATCGCGTGCGACCGAGCGGGGATAGTTTCATCTCTATTGCCTTTTGGGCTTTGGATTCGATGAATGTTCGCAACAAGATGTCATGGACTTGTCACGGCCTCGAACTTTTCCGATAGAAACGGAGACTCGAGCTCAGCACCAAGGAAAGAAGGCAAACAGCCAAGCCCGATGAAAAAGAGGCGACTCGACGACGTTCAAGACTTCCTGCGAAGCCCCAAAATGCACAA
>Ga0180436_10005439_pt1 | contig 11257 bp, 8 predicted proteins | sample SS_ome_2_FD_132434 | JGI IMG/M metagenome (GOLD analysis project Ga0180436, IMG submission 132434) | Hypersaline lake sediment archaeal communities from the Salton Sea, California, USA - SS_3_S_2 metaG | ecosystem: Environmental > Aquatic > Non-marine Saline and Alkaline > Hypersaline > Sediment...
ACCATCGGGAACGGGCCCCAAAGCTGATAATCGACCGAGGCATAGCCGGTACCGGTGATGATCGAGGTGACGTTGAAAAGACCTTCGCGCAGGGCATGTTCGAAATGGTCGTCGTTCACGATCACCCGGTAGGCGAAGACCACGCCCACCAGCCCGGTGATCGTCCACAAAAAGCCGCGCACCTGCACGTCTTGCCAGAGCGGCGTGAAAGAGCCTGCCATCGCCTGCACGTAGCGGACGAAGGGCAAAGCGGCCAGCACCATGAACACCGAAGCCACGTATTCCGCCGGCCCCTGGAAGGCCCCGAACGAGGCGTCATAGGTCGAGAACCCGCCGGTCGACAGGGTCGTCAGCGCATGGTTCAGCGCCTCGAAGCCGGTCAGTCCGACGCCCAGGTAGGAAAAATGGCAGGCCACCGTCAGAATGACATAGGCGGTGGCGATCCGCGCCGCGATCTCGGTCGCGCGGGGCAGCACCTTGCCCCCGGTATCGAACGCCTCGGACCGGAAGATCTGCATCCCGCCGACGCGCAGTTCCGGCAGGAACACCATCGCCACCACGATGATCCCGATCCCGCCGAACCATTGCAGCATCGAGCGCCACAGCAAGAGCCCCTCGGGCAGGTCATCGAGCCCCGAAAAGACGGTGGAGCCGGTCGTGGTCAGGCCCGACATCGCCTCGAAGAACGCGTCCACCGGCCGCGCCTCGGTCGCGCCCAGCGCGAAGGGCAACGCCCCGAACAGCGGCAGCGCCAGCCAGACCGATGAGGCAACGAGGAAGGTCTGTTGCAGGGTCAAACGCCCGGTCACGCCGTTGGCGCAGGCCAGGGCCAGCAGAAACCCCGTGAGCACGGTGATCACGCTGGTCTCGAAGAAAACTGTCCAGTGCTCGTTGCCATAGGCCAGATCGAAGGCCAGGGGCACCAGCATCGTGGCGCCCAGCACGGCGACGAGCAGGCCGATCACGTAACCGATGGGGCGCAGGTCGAGCATGGGGGCAACGCTTGGCCGCCCCCCATGCCCCTGTCAAGCCGAAGGGGCCTAGCCGACGTGATAGAGCGAGGCGAAGAGCCGCGGATCGAGGCTTTCGGCCGCGAAGGTCGAACCCTCGGTCAGCACGCTGACGGCGTCGTGGCTGTGCAGGCTTTCCTGGTGGCTGGCGACGATGCGGAAATCGCCGATCCGCTGGTCGGCCAGCAGCACCCCGGCGAAACTGCGCGCCGCATCCTCGACGAAGATCGGGTTGGCGGCGTTCAGTTCGGCAAAGGCCTGTTCGTCCTCGCGCTTGACCATCACCTGGGTTTCGGTCGGCACCGCGCTGCGGGCCATGTCGATCAGGTCTTCGAACCACAGGCAGCGCCCGTCCTCGGCCACGACCGAGATGCGCGCGACCGACCGCTGCGAATGCGGCGTGGCCAGTTGCCCGCGGGTCTGGCGGGCATGTTCGGAAAGTTCCAGCGAACAGGGGCAGGTCGAGGAATAGACGAAGTCGAGATGGATGATCTTCTTGCGCACCCCGGCGGTTTCGATCAACTCCAGCGCGATGTCGTAATATTGCCAGCCCGACAGGCCCGAGCGCAGCGCCGGCACCTTCACGGGAAAGGAAAACCGCATCTGGATGCGGGCGTCGAAGCTGCCCAGATCGGCCTTGTAATCGTCAAGCGCGGCTTCCATCACGGCGAAACTGAAGGTGCGCTCGGCATGGGCATAAAACGACCGGATGATCCGGCTCATGTTGATGCCCTTCTTCTCGGCCTCCAGGCTGACGGTGCCGGTGACCGAGGTTTCCAGCGTCAGATCGCCGTTGTCGCGGGTGTGATAGCTGATCGGCAGCCGAAAATTGGAGATGCCGACATGCTGGATCTGGGTCTGCGCACCCACGATCAGGCTGGCCGGGCCGTTCTGCAGATCCGGCAGCGTGGCCTTGTAGGCGTCATCGACCGCGAAATCGTCGGGGTAGTCGCGCGACAGGTCCGGGTAATCGGCGACCTGGCCGGGCAGAAGCCGGGCGATGGCCGGGTCCAGCCGGGCGATCTCGGTCACGCTGGCCTCTGCGGCCCAGCGGCGCAGGGTGGCAAGCGCCTCGGCCGCCTCGTCCTTGTCGGGCGTGCCGGTGGGCCTGTTCGGGTGGATGTTCATCGCCGCTCTCCTTCGACCGGGCGCCGGGCCGGCGCCCAGAATGCGCCAGCCATGCCCCCTTGTCCAATACCAAGGCTGTTACGCCGCCGGGCCGGGGTCAGATCACTTCCAATGCCGCTTCGATGTCTTTCACCAGGTCGTCGGGGTCTTCCAGCCCCACCGACAGCCGCACCAGGCCGGGCGTGATGCCAAGCAGGCGCTTCTGATCGTCGGGCAGACGCTGATGCGTGGTCGTCGCCGGATGCGTGGCGATCGTCTTGGCATCCCCGAGATTGTTGGAGATCTTGACGATTTCAAGGGCGTTGAGGAAGGCGAAGGCCGCATCGCGCCCGCCGGCGATGTCCAGCGACAGGACGGTGCCGCCCGCCCCCATCTGCCGCATCGCCAGATCGTGCTGGGGATGCGAGGAAAGGCCGGGAAACAGCACCGCGCCCAGTTTCGCATGCCCTTCCAGCCGTTCGGCCAGGGCCTGCGCCGTGGCGGCCTGTGTCCGCACCCGCAGGTCGAGCGTTTCCATCCCCTTCAGCATCACCCAGGCGTTGAACGGGCTCATCGCGGCGCCGGTATGTTTCAGATAGGGTTCGGCCACCTTGCGCACATAGTCCCGCGTGCCGCAGATCACCCCGCCCAGGCAGCGCCCGCCGCCGTCGATATGCTTGGTCGCCGAATAGACGACCACGTCGGCCCCCTGCGCCACGGCATTCGAGAAGATCGGCGTGGCAAAGACGTTGTCGACGATCACCAGCGCGCCATACGCCTTGGCGATCTTCGCCACCCCGGCGATGTCGATCACTTCAAGACAGGGGTTGGAAACGGTCTCGAAGAACACGGCCTTCGTGCCGGGCCGCACCGCCCGGCCCCAGGCATCGAGGTCGGTGCCGTCGATCAGCGTCACCTCCACCCCGTAGCGACCGAGGATATCGAGCACGTAAAGGCACGACCCGAACAAGGCCCGCGCCGCGACCACGTGGTCGCCCGCCTTCAGAAGCGCGGTCAGCGCCCCGTTGACGGCCGCCATGCCGCTTGCGGTGGCAAAGGCGTCCTCGGTCCCTTCCAGCGCGGCGATCCGGTCCTCGAACATCCGCACCGTGGGGTTGCCGTAGCGGGCATAGATGAACTCGTCCGCGCCCGCCTCGATGAACCGCGCCTCGGCCTGTTCGGCGCTGTCGTAGACGAAACCCTGGGTGAGGAAGATCGCCTCGGACATTTCGCCATACTGGCTGCGCCTTGCGCCGGCATGGACAAGCTTGGTGCGTGTTTTCCAGTCGGCCATCGGGCCCTCCGCATCTAAGCCGGAAAGGCCGCAGACGGGGCACGCCTTGCGCCCGGTCTCAACCTCTTTAGCGGCATGTTTATCGTGGCCCGCAATCCGGAGAACAAATCGCCACGCGGCGCTCTTAGGCCCATCCGCGACATAGGTCAACAACCGTTACGGAACCGACACGCAGCCGTCACCCCGGTGTCGCGGGACAGCCGTAGATGAACCCCAACATCTGGTGGGCGGCGGCGATGTCCCTTCTGGCGGTGAATGCAAGCGGAACGACCCCGGCCCTGGCCGGTGCAGATGCCGATGCCGAAGCGCTCGCGCCGGCGCTGTCGCGGCACCTGGCCGCCCTGCCGCCGCGGGCGCCGGTCGTGGTGCTGGTCCATGGCTATTCCTTCTCTCCACGGGTCGACCGACACGATCCGCATCGCCACATCCTGTCGCTGACCCCCGATCCCGATTGCTGGAAGGCGGTTTCCTGGCCGCGCCATCTGGGCTTCGGCCGCTCGCCCGGACAGGGGCTGGCCATCGCCTTCGGATGGGAGGCGCGCGGCACGCTCTGGCGCGCCGGTGTCGAGGCGCTGCGCGCGGGCCGTGCGCTGGCGCGCTTGGTGGCGCTGATCCGCCGGTTGCGGCCCGGTGCGCCGGTCGATCTGGTCGGTCATTCGCTGGGCGCCCGCGTGGCGCTGTCGGCCCTGCCCCGCCTCGAACCCGGCGATGTCGGCAGGATCGTCCTGATGGCGGGGGCCGAGTTCCGCCGCCGCGCCCGCGCAGCGATGGACAGCCCCGCCGGCCGCACGGCCGAGGTGCTGAACGTCACCAGCCGCGAAAACGACCCGTTCGATCTGTGCGTGGAACTGCTTCTGGGCGCGGGCAGCGGCCGGACGCTGGGCCATGGACTGGGCCGGCGGCAATCCAACTGGCTGGATCTGCAAATCGACGACCCGGCCAGCCTGGCGGCGCTGCGGCGCCTGGGCTTCCGCGTGGCCGCACCTGCGGTGCTGGTCTGCCACTGGTCGCCCTATCTGCGGCCCGGCCTGTTCCCGCTTTACCGCGCGATGCTGCATGACCGGGCCCGCTGGCCGCTGGGACTTCTGGCGGCGGCGCTGCCGGCCACGCAGGCGCCGCGCTGGTCACGGCTTCTTGGCCGGCCCAGCCTGCCGCCGCCCTTGCCCCTGCGCCGGAATGCGTCATCCTGACCCCGCGCGACAGGAGGGACGCAGATGACGGACGAGATCGAGCTTTACTATTGGCCCACCCCGAACGGATGGAAGATTTCCATCGCGCTGGAGGAGATGGGCCTGCCCTACCGCGTGCACCTGGTGAATATCGGCGCGGGCGAACAATTCGAACCGGATTTCCTGAAGATCGCGCCGAACAATCGGATGCCGGCCATCGTGGACCCGGACGGGCCGGGGGGCGACCCCGTCTCGATCTTCGAATCGGGGGCCATCCTGCAATATCTCGCCCGCAAGACCGGGCAGTTCTATGGCGAGACCGAGCGCGACCGGATCGAGGTCGAACAATGGCTGATGTGGCAAATGGGCGGCGTCGGACCGATGGCCGGGCAGGCGCATCATTTCCTCAAATACGCGCCCTCGCTCGACCCGCCGCAGGATCTGCCCTATGCCAAGGACCGCTACCGCGCCGAGGTCGCGCGGCTTTACGGGGTGCTGGATAGGCGCCTGGCCGATCGCGCCTTCGTTGCCGGCGATTTCCCCTCGATCGCGGATTTCGCGATCTGGCCCTGGGCCAGCCTGTGGGAAGGCCAGGAACAGACACTTGACGACAAGCCGAACCTTGCCGCCTGGCTAGACCGGATGGCGGAACGCCCCGGCGTGCAGAAGGGCCGCGCCGTCGCCGCCGACAGGCGCGGCAACCTGCAGGCCGACCGCAAGGCACAGGAGGTGCTGTTCCGGCGCTGAGGCGCCGGAAGGTTCAGTTCCAGCAGGATACCCGCGTGGCCATGCCGACGGCGCGATCGGTCAGGTCTTCGGCGGCCATCGCGCCACCGAATTGCCCGGCCCGCGGCTCCACCCCGTTTTCGGCCAGGAAAGCCGTGATCGTGCCGGCATCGCGGGCCAGGGCCGCACCTTCGGGCGCGGGCCGGTCGCCGCCCGCCGAACGCGGCAGAAGCAGGCCCAGAACGGCACCGGACGTGTCGAAGACCGGCCCGCCCGCGTCACCTTCCAGCGCGGCAAGGTCCAGCCGCAGCAGGCCCGGCGCACCGTCGAAGCCGCCCGGCCCGGCGAAACGGCCGAATGTCATCACCGGGGTGTCGAGCAACTCGGCATAAGCGAAGCCCGCCAGCGCCACCTCGGAGCCGGCCCGCGGCGTTTCGGAGCGGAAGGCGGCGGTATCGGCCGGCGCAAGTTGCGTGTCCGGCGTCACGAGCGCCAGCCCCGCCTCGGCGTCAAGCGCGGTCAGCGTGGCCTCGGTCCCGGTGTCGATGGTCAGACGATTGCAGCCCTCGACAGCTTCGGCCACGGTCAGCACCCGGCCCGAAGCGTCGATGAACACGCCCGAACGCACGCGCACAGGCCGGCGGATTTCCAGCCCCGCCATCATGTCGGCGCGGGCGGCGGAATCCGGGGCGGCCAGCGCATCGTCCAGCGCCACGTCGCCGAAGGGCTTGAAGCTGGCCTTCATCGCCTCCAGCACCTTTTCCATCCGCGCATCGTCGCGCGGATCCCAGACCAGAACGAAGCCCTTGATCAGCCCCTGCGAAAGCTCCGCCTGCGTGTAGGAGGCCGTGGTGGCATTGCGCCCCTCGATCGTGAAGCCCGAAGGGCGGCGTTCGCGCGGGCCGTCCAGCGGCACGATTTCCAGCGTCTGCATGATCTCGTAAAGACCGAACAGCGTCGTCGCATCGCCCTGCTGCGAGATCAGGTAGACCTTGACCCCCGAATCGTCCTTTTCGCGGAAATGGGCGAAGGGCGCCTCGTAATGGTCGAACTCGACCATCGCGGTCGGAATCTCGATCTCGATCCCCGCCCGGGTATCACGGATCACTTCCAGCCCCAGCGCGGCCAGATCGTCGCGCCATGATTGCAGCAGGATCGCCCGCTGACGCGCACCCAGTACGCCGCTCGGGTCGAAGCCCTCGCGTTCCTGCCAGGCGACCATCGCGGCCCGCGTGCCCCGACCGAAGGCACCGTCGATGCCCGCGGTGTAAAGACCGAACCAGGCCAGGGCGCGCTGCAATTCCATCCGTTCGTCCCGTGTCAGCCGCGCCTCGGAATTGCGCGCCTCGGAATAGCTTTCGGCCGGCGGGAACGGATCGGCCGACGCATCGGCACTGGCCGTGTCCTGCACGTCTTGCGCCCCCGCTACGGGGAAAAACCGTTCGCGCAGACCGCGCCCATCGCTCAGGAAACTGTCGCCGGGGATCATCCGCTCGCGCCGAAGCAGATCAAGCTGCCGCGCGGCCTCGTCGATCTCGTAAGGTCCAAGCACCACGGCGAACCAGCCGCCGGCCATCGCGTAACCCTCGACACCGGGAAAGACATCGGCATAGGCGCGCGCGCGCTCTTCCGCCTCGGCCATTGTCGGCCGGGTTTCGACCTGAATCCAGGCATCCTGTGCCGCCGCTGACAGCGGGAAGAGGCCCGAGACGACAAGCATCAGAACCGCGAAGAGGCTGCGCATGCCTTGCATCCTTTCGTAGAGACAACGGATTTTCGGGCGAACCTAGCAGGCTCTGGGCCAGCGTCACCTCAAAATCCTGCGGATTGATTGACCCTTTCCGGCCTGTTGCCTATTGAGAACGCGCTTTGCCCAGCCACGAGTGCCGATCATGCAAGACGCCGCCCCCCGATCGTTCCAGGAGGTGATCCTGAGGCTCCAGACCTACTGGGCGTCGAAGGGCTGCGCGATCCTGCAGCCCTACGACATGGAGGTCGGCGCGGGCACCTTTCACCCGGCCACGACGCTGCGCGCGCTGGGGTCGAAACCCTGGGCTGCGGCCTATGTCCAGCCGTCGCGCCGGCCCACCGACGGGCGCTATGGCGAAAACCCGAACCGGCTGCAGCATTACTACCAGTACCAGGTGCTGATGAAGCCGTCGCCGCCCGACCTGCAGGAACTTTACCTGGGCAGCCTTGCCGCGATCGGCATCGACCTCGACCTGCATGACATCCGCTTCGTCGAGGACGATTGGGAAAGCCCCACGCTGGGCGCCTGGGGCCTGGGATGGGAGGTCTGGTGCGATGGGATGGAGGTGAGCCAGTTCACCTATTTCCAGCAGGTCGGCGGGCATGATTGCCGGCCCGTATCGGGTGAACTGACCTATGGCCTCGAACGGCTGGCGATGTACGTCCTCGGCATCGACCACGTGATGGACATGCCGTTCAACGATCCGGCATCCCCGATCCCGCTCAGCTACGGCGACATCTTCCGCCAGACCGAGCAGGAATACAGCCGCTGGAACTTCGACCAGGCCGAAACCGAGATGCTGCTCCGGCATTTCGAGGATGCCGAGGCCGAATGCGACCGCATCCTGACGGCCGAGGAACATGACGCTTCGGGCCGCCGGATCGTGATGGCGCATCCGGCCTACGACCAGTGCATCAAGGCCAGCCACCTGTTCAACCTGCTGGATGCGCGCGGCGTCATCTCGGTCACCGAACGGCAGGCCTATATCGGCCGGGTCCGGGCGCTGGCCAAGCGCTGCGCGGATGCTTTCGTGACGACCGAGGCGGGCGGTCTGGCCGGATGAGCACGCTGCCGCCCCCCCCGCGCGCCGACGGCCTGCTGCGCTGGCTGGAATCCGCGCCCGGCTACCTGGGCCGGGCGGCCAGCCGCGAACGCCGGCTGCGCGGCAAGGCGCGCAACCAGGCCGCGTTCGACGCCGCGCTGGCCCGGCTGGGACCGGGCGACATCTGCCACGACCTCGGCGCGAATGTCGGCGAGGTGACGCGCCGGATGGCCGCCACCGGTGCCCGGGTGCATGCCTGGGAACCCGATCCCGACACGTTCGAGAAATTGCAGGCGGCCCTGGGCGAGTTGCCCAACGTCACGCTGCATCGCGCCGCGGTCGGGGCCGAAGACGGCACGGTGACCCTGCGGCGCATGATACCGCGCCGCGGTTCGCGCCTCGATCCGTCGCTGGGTTCTTCGGTGGTGATGGAGAATCCGCAGATGTCGCGCGAGGATTGCGTCGAGGTCGAACAAGTGGCCTTCCGCCGCGTGCTGGAGACGGGCGGCGGGCATGCCGCGCTGATCAAGATGGATGTCGAGGGCGCCGAGGTGCCGATCCTTCGGGCCCTTGTCGCCGACGGTCCCGAAGCGGCCCGCTTCGACGCCATGTTCGTCGAAACCCATGAATGGCAGGAACCGCGTCTGCATCCCGAAATCGTCGCCCTGAGGCGCGCCCTGGCGGCGCCCGGCTGGCCGGCGATCAACCTTTATTGGCATTGAACCCATGGTCTCTCGACTGCTTGTCATCGGCCTTGTCGCCTGCGCCGTGATCGCCGGCGTGGCCGTCTATTGGCTTCAGGTCTACGCCTATTACGACGAGGTTTCGGCCGCCGAGATCGGCGAGATCACGCTGGTGCCGCAGGATGGTGGCGCGGCCGAACCCGTTGCCGTCTCGGATTTCCGGGGGATCAACAGCGACAGTTCGCCGATCCGGTTCCGCGGCTGCTTCCGGCTGGACGCGACCCCGGAAAGCCTGGCCGAAACCTATGTCGAGGCCGAGAATGCGGAACCCCTGATCGCGCCCGGCTGGTTCGACTGTTTCGATGCTGCCCGGATCGGCGCCGATATCGAGGACGGCACGGCGCGGGCCTTCCTGTCGCGGCGCGACATCCACCCGGGCGTCGACCGGGTGATCGCCGTCTATCCCGATGGCCGGGCCTATGCCTGGCACCAACTCAACGAAAGCGCGGAAGACTGACATGCCGGACCTTCTGATCGAGCTTCTGTCCGAAGAGATTCCCGCGCGGATGCAGGCGCGTGCCTGCGCCGACCTGAAGAAACTGGTCACCGACGGGCTGGTCGACGAGGGTCTTACCTACGAAGCGGCGGCGGCGTTCTCGACCCCGCGGCGGCTGACGCTGGCCGTGCAGGGCCTGTCGGCCGCCTCGCCGCGGCTGCGCGAGGAACGCAAGGGCCCGCGCGAGGACGCGCCCGAAAAGGCTATCGAGGGGTTCCTGCGCTCCACCGGCCTGGCGCGCGAAGACCTGGAACTGCGCGACACCGGCAAGGGCCGCGCCTTCTTCGCGGTGATCGAGAAGGCCGGCCGCCCGGCGGCCGAGATCGTCGCCGAGGTGCTGGACCGGACGATCCGCAGTTTCCCCTGGCCCAAGTCGATGCGCTGGGGCACCGGCAGCCTGCGCTGGGTGCGCCCCCTGCAATCGATCCTGTGCATCCTCTATGACGAGGCGGGGACCAGCGTGGTGCCGCTGGACATCGACGGCATCGTCGCCGGCGACCGGACGCGCGGGCACCGGTTCCACGCACCCGAAAGCTTCGCGGTGACCTCGTTCGAGGATTATGCCGCGCGGCTGAAACGCGCCTTCGTGATGCTCGATCCGGCGGAACGGGCCGACCAGATCCGCGCCGAAGCGGGCAGCCAGGCCTTCGCCGCCGGGCTGGAAGTGGTCGAGGACCAGGCGCTGCTGACCGAGGTTGCCGGGCTGGTGGAATGGCCCGTCGTGCTGATGGGCGCGATCGGCGACGCGTTTCTCGACCTGCCGGCCGAGGTCTTGCAGACCTCGATGCGGGAACATCAGAAATTCTTTTCGGTCCGCAATCCCCGGACCGGGCAGATCGTGCGCTACGTGACCGTTGCCAACCGCGAGACCGAGGACAACGGCGCCACGATCCTTCAGGGCAACGGCAAGGTTCTGGCGGCACGCCTGTCGGATGCGCAATTCTTCTGGCAGAACGATCTCAAGGTCGCCCGCGCCGGCATGGGCGCCTGGGTGGATGGGCTGCAGAGCGTGACCTTCCACAACAAGCTGGGCAGCCAGGCCGACCGGACCCGGCGGATCGCGCAACTGGCGCGGCTGCTGGCCCCGCGCGTCGGCGCCGACCCGGATCTGGCCGAACAGGCCGCGCGCGTGGCCAAGGCCGATCTGCGTTCGGCGATGGTGGGCGAGTTCCCCGAGTTGCAGGGGATCATGGGCCGCTATTATGCCGAGGCCGCCGGGATGCCCGCCGAAGTGGCCGCCGCCTGCGCCGAACATTACTCGCCGCTGGGCCCGTCCGACGCGGTGCCCACCGCGCCCGTTTCGGTCGCCGTGGCGCTGGCCGACAAGATCGACATGCTGACGGGGTTCTGGGCGATCGACGAAAAGCCGACCGGATCGAAAGACCCGTTCGCCCTCCGCCGCGCGGCCCTGGGCGTGATCCGGCTGCTGCTGGCCTCGAATATCCGGCTGCCCCTGGCCGAGGTGATCGACACCCAGCTGCTGGATCACGAGATCCGCGACAACCTGGACACCGAGGACGAACGCGACCTGTTCCACCTGCACGACATGCTGGACGACATCGCCGGGCGCGGCATCATCGGCGCGGCGGTCGAGGCCCTGGCCGAACGCCTGCTTGGCGGGAAGGACGCGACGGTCGAGGAAGGCAGTTGGCTGGACCGGCTGCGCGCCACCATCCCGGCGGGGCGCGACGACCTCTTGGCCTTCTTCCACGACCGGCTGAAGGTTCATCTGCGCGAAAGCGGCATCCGCCATGACGTGATCGATGCCTGCCTGGCACGCGAGGGCAACGACGACCTCGTGCAACTGGTCCGCCGGGCCGAGGCGCTGGGCGCGTTCCTGGCCACCGAGGACGGCGAAAACCTGGTGCAGGGCTTCCGCCGCGCCAACAACATCCTGACCCAGGCCGAGGAAAAGGACGG
>Ga0180436_10005440_pt1 | contig 11256 bp, 8 predicted proteins | sample SS_ome_2_FD_132434 | JGI IMG/M metagenome (GOLD analysis project Ga0180436, IMG submission 132434) | Hypersaline lake sediment archaeal communities from the Salton Sea, California, USA - SS_3_S_2 metaG | ecosystem: Environmental > Aquatic > Non-marine Saline and Alkaline > Hypersaline > Sediment...
GATCATCCTGTTCCAGGTCATAGACAAATGCCTGAGGGAATCCCTCTGTATTGGAATAGTGTCTGAAATAGTGATTTTGTCCATTCACCTTTAAGCCCAGGGTGAAAGTCAAAATCAGAACAAAAACGATCTTTGGATTCATCCGGAGTTAATTCCTAACAATGGCTTTCATTCTCAGGGAGGGATTATATACAGGTCTGCCTCCAATGGGGATCACATAAAAAGGAAGAGATTCTCCGTACTGGTTGTGAACAATGACCACCACGTTGTTATTCTTGATCCAGGAATTGCTGTTTTTTATAAACTGAATCTCCATGGAAGTATTACGTTCCCTGTCTTTAACGGGAAATGTATTTTCCTTCCATTCACTCTCCTTCGAAATATCACACAGCTCACCCCGTTTTGCAACGGAAACCACACGGATATACCCGTCATTGTCCCAGTCGTAGTTCATGATCCTTACCGAGGTTACTTTATCGTCCAGGTAAGGATAAATCTGGGAGATGTGGTTTTGATCATTTGGGAGCCGGAAGGTGTATTCGTAGGTAAATACATTGCCTCCTTCTATGGATCTATTTTCCTGGCTGTCGGAGCTTAAAAAGAAGCGATACAGGTTCCCGTCGTCCCCTTTATGCCCCTGAACAATTACTTTAAAGACATGTCCGCCCATCTCCTCTACAAATTCTCCCTCCTGTAATACAAAGGGCCCGAAGGAATACCATTCTTTATCGTACTTGGGACTTGCTTCAAAATACTTTGAAGAAAGTACATTTCCGCTGTTATAGTTTCCAACCGGATCTGGCTTTTTCGCATCTGGGTCACTCCAGGCTCCATATCCTCCATATACTGAGAAACGAACTCCTGTATTATAGCTTCCTTTCATTTCATCAATTTCACCGCCGGTATCCGGATCAAAAACCCTGATGAAAACGGGTCCCTTATGAGAAGGAGGTACCTTGAAAAAGAAGATTTGACAGTAGTCGTCGTCGCCCCAGGATTTGTCTGCGTCGGAACCAAAAGTCACCAGATAAGGTATGTTTTCATCCTCTGCCGGTGCCGGCTGAGCGCTAAGGCCCAATCCCATTGCCAGGGTAAGTATCGCCAAAGTGGCTAGCCTGTAGAAGTATCTCATTGTAGTTGTTTTTTACAAGTTGATGCTTGGTTTCATATACCTGTATTAGGATCGAAGTTCAAACTTCTGGCTACTAAGTGTGCTATTGTACGAGATCTCTTTAGAAATTGATACGATAAGTAACAGATATTGTTTGGTATAGAAGTAAAAAAACGGAGGTAGTCCCTATAAACACAGGGAATTTAAATCCTTGATTCCATAGAAAAGTAAAGCTCCTGGAGCAGGTGCTTCAGGATATCTTTTTCCCCAGGATGATATTATGTAATGGGCCTACTTCTTACTTACCCTTTCCAGGTTGGTTTTGTAGACAGATAAATTTGGGTTGCCGTTTTTCTCACCCAGCGTCACCGCTTTCTCATAGTATTGCTTAGCCAGGTCAGGTTTTTCATGGTTCTCGTAGGCCTCCCCCAGGCTGTCGTAGACATTGGCCGATTTCGGGTAACGTTTTACATTTTCCTGAAAGGTAGCAATGGCCATTTCAAAGTGCCGGGCCTGCAGGTAGCGGTATCCCAGGGCATTTATCACCTGTTCGGGAGTGGCGACATCTATGCCGAATTTTTTGGCATTATTCTTAAAATGTTTGTCGATGCTCTCAAGATCGCTCTGTAACATCTCGACTGGCAACTGCCATCCTCTGAAAATAAATCTCAGCCCTTTGAAAACGCTTATATACGGCGTAGTGGCATGGTTTTCCTCCAGCATTTTCACATACCTGAGTTGCACGCTTTCTCCCGCCTTCTCCTTCATGAGGCTAACGTAGTCCGCCAGGGGTTCGAAATAGGCTTCTTCATTGCCCACAGTCATATAGATGTATTTGGTATCCTTAAAGGGTTTCAGTTTTTCCGAGGTCTTTTTGATCATCAGATTGTCGGCATACATCAGGTAGGGACTAACTGCCAGAAAGGCATCGAAGAGCTCGGGTTTTTCAAGCAGGGTATATGCAATGAAGGTACCTCCCAGGGAGTGCCCAAGCAGTATATTAAATCCTGCAGTCCGGTAATTCTTCTCCATGTGTGGCATCAGCTCTTTGGACAGGAATTCCATGAATTTTTCCCCTCCGCCCGAGGTGGGAAATCTTTCCAGGTGCACCGGAGACAGATCCCTGGTTCGGTCAATGTTGTGGATGGCCACCACAATGATATCCGGGATGGTTCCGGGGCCCGAGTGGTAGTCTACGGCAGCACTGGCATGCTGCAGATGGGTTCCTCCATCCGTGAGGTAGAGCACCGGATATTTGCTTATGGTTTGATCATAGTCGCCCGGAAGGTAGATGCTTATTTTCCGGGTTTCATTGAGGAAGGTGGATTCAATTTCTATTGCCTGGTTCCGGGAGAACTCCTCCACGTTCTGAGCAAAAATTGCAGTGGTGAACGCAAGAAACAGGACCGGGAGTAATAATCGAAAAATTTTCATGGTTTTTGGATTTATCGATACAAGTTAGGCAAAAGGTGCCTCCCATAAAAATGATATACCTGCGCTCTCCGATAAAATCAGAAATAGACTTCCGAATGGATGTTTTCCCTGTCTACACCTTTGTCCCCGAGAATTTTGTATACCTCGTACACCATATTGCTGTTTCCGCACACATAGTAGATGGTGGCCGGATCAATTTCCATTTGATCCAGATAGCTGGTCACGTATCCGTTGTAATTCCCGTTTATTTCGCGGGAGGTGCATAGTACATATCGATCGGGATTATATTCACCTTGATCATAGGCTTCCTTTCTGTATCTGACACCATGCAATATGGTGTAATCCATTTCAGGAAAGGAGCTGATAAAGCTGTGATAGGGGGCTATCCCGGTTCCCGAAGCAATAAGGACATGTTTGTGCGTGGGGATCTTTTCCCTGTCGAGTTTCATAAAACCCAGGGGACCATTCACTTCCACATACTGACCGGCTTTGCAGGTTTTCAGCTGTGGTGTAATATCTCCCTGCAGAATTTCCCGGATAAGAACTTCCAGGTAATCGTCCTGTTCTCCACTGTAAATGGAATATTCCCTGTGCTGTGTGGAACCCTGCAATCCTATGGTAATGTATTGTCCGGCACGAAACTGGATATTTTTTCTTTCCAGGCGCATAATGAAAGTGCTTTCTGTTAAAAAACGGATATCCAGGATTTTATGTAATTTATTTGTTTGATGCTGATCTGAACTGCCTGATGATTTCATTTTCCTACTTCTCTTTATCTACATCCATTCCAAACAAATCCCCTTACGGTATGTTCAAATGGATGTACTAAGCTGATACATCATGAGCATCAAAACCGATAAAAACCGTCTGCCGGGATGGATGAAAGTCCCCCTGCCGAATGGTTCCGATTACTCTACCGTAAAGAATCTGATCGTCGAACATGGCCTGAACACCATATGCTCCAGTGGTAATTGTCCCAATAAGGCAGAATGCTGGAGTGCAGGCACGGCCACCTTTATGATACTGGGCGAACTATGTACCCGGAACTGCCGCTTTTGTTATGTGAAAGCACTTATGCCCGAACCTGCCGACCCGGAAGAACCGGAAAAGGTGGCCCGGTCCATATATCTCCTGAAACTGAAGCACTGTGTTATTACTTCGGTGGCACGGGACGACCTGCAAGATGGAGGAGCTGAACACTGGGCCCAGACCATCCAGAAAATCAGGGAGCTGAACCCGGGAATTACCATGGAAACACTGATCCCCGATTTTAACAACCAGCGCGATCTTCTGGACATCATCCTTGCGGAGGGTCCGGAGGTGATCTCCCACAATATTGAGACCGTGGAACGTATAAGTCCTAAGATCAGAAGCCTGGCCACTTATGAGAAAAGCCTGGAGGTGCTTAAGTACCTGGCGCAACACGGGAAGGTTGTAAAAAGTGGTTTGATGCTTGGATTGGGTGAAAAAGAAGCGGAAGTAAAGAAAACGATGAAGGACCTCCGGGAGGTGGGAGTGAAGGTACTAACCATCGGGCAATATCTGCCCCCGTCGGAGCTGCATACCAAACTGGTGGAATACGTAAAACCCGAAGTATTTAAAAGATACAAGGATCTGGGCCTTAAGATGGGATTCTCCCATGTGGAAAGCGGGCCTCTGGTCCGGTCGTCCTACCATGCAGAACGACATGTGCGCTGAGCTATTTCTTAAAATAGTGCCGGAAATTGTCTGAGATCTTAAAGTAGGTGTACTTGTCCGCATCCCGGCCGGTAGCGATCACCGTATCGTCTGTGACCTGGAAGGTGCTTTTTTCACCTATAATCCGGGAGAAATAGATGTTATGCTCTATTCCCTGATTATCTACCATCACCACATGTATAAGATTCTCGCCGATGGTTGTGCTCAGCTTTTTGCTGCAGAGAGGACAATAAAAATCAAGTGCTTCCCCCTTCTCAAAAACAAATTCCGGGTTCTTCACACTGTCGTAATTTCCTATCTGGGAGGATAGCAGGAGTAATCCGAAGTCCTTCTTTTGATTTCGGACCCTGAAAATTACCTCTTCACCCACTTTCAGGTGACCCTTGCAGTAGGGGCAAATAAAGGATTTTTCCATGATGCCAGGATTAAGGTTATTCTCTCAATTTACGATATGAGAAAGCCTTAGTCAATAGTAAGATCAGCCAAAGAAGGCCAGGATCCCTTTTTTAACAACTAAGAGCTTCATAATTAACAAATGCGCTCAAGCTGTGATCTCCTGACTGCCTGAGGGGCATTGTGAGTGAGAGTGAAACGTTTATGGTGGATAACGCGTTTAAAAAGCTGTAGTCCTTTTATTTAATTTTGAATGGAGATGATACGGAGAGCGATTTCAGCTATGGTCGCATGCTCTTTTTGGGTGCTGCCGATCGCTGCACAGCAGGAAGCTGGTATATCTGATGCCCGGCTGGAGGTTATGGAAGCTTATGACCTAAGATTTCATAAGGACACCAACCGAACGAAGATCATTTCCACGGGACGTTTTTCCAAGTCCCTGGATGAACTGCCTCTTGAAGTGTATGTGATAACTCATGAGGAGATCCTCCGTAACCAGTATACTACCCTGACCGATGTTCTCAGCTCACTGCCCGGCATACGTTCTTCCCAACCGGGAAGTGGTGAGCTGGGGGAGAGTTTCCAGATCTGGGGATTCACCGGCAACCTCTATTCCAAGATATTAATCAACGGTGTGCCTATCAAACCTTCGGGTGTGACAGGAATGCCCATCGGAGCCCAACTGCCCATCCAGCAGGCTGAAAAGATAGAGGTAGTATACGGAAATGCCTCTGCGGTTTACGGAGCCGATGCGGTTACCGGGGTGATCAACATCATCACCAAGGATGCGGATCAGGATACCTTTGTGCGGGGGAACGTGAGCCTGGGAGAAAACAATTACCATTATACCAATTTTACCATCGGGGGGAAAGGGGGCAGGAACAACAATATCCTGCATTACAGCTTTTACGGCAGCAAGGCCGGCCTCAGCGACATGAACCTGGGGGAAGGTTATGAGGAGGCCTACAATCCCTTGAATTATTACCAGGCCAAGGGAGAGACTTTCAGCTACAACGGAAACACTTATGAACCCATCGAGATTACCGAGGACGTGCTTGCAGAGGCCGGCGTAAGCGTTGAGCAGTTTACCCAGGAAAAGTACGGTGCCAGCTACGAAGGATCTCTCACCCTGCCTGAAATCGAAAACATGGGATCCTCCTCTTACATGATTGGACTCCAGCTGCGTTTTAAAGGTGTGGGTTTTGCTTATAACAACATGTACCGCAGGACCCATAGTTCCATCGGACTTTCGCCCGTGTTCTACAAATACAACAATCCCCAGAACTATTGGGGCGAACGGATTCAGCGGGTACATCTGAGTTACGAAAAGGAGTTCCGCAAATTCAGCTCCTCCACCCAGCTGAGTCTGCTTTCCTATGCCATGGATGTCAACAGCTCTTTGGGAGTTACCTTCAATGAGTTTACCGATAAGCTTTATCGCTATGCAGCCTCCAACGACTTTTTGTTTGAGCAGACCTTTTCGGCCTCCCCGCTGAAAGACCTGGAAGTGATCGGCGGTTTTTCCTACAAACAGAGTGGTGCCCTTCCGGTGACCAATTTTCTCTACAATCCCTTCGATGAGGCCGATTACAACCTTTTTAAGGTGGAGGTGGACCTGGACAGCATAGCGGATCGTTTCGGATACAACCCCGTATCCTATAATACCTTATCCGGATATCTGCAGTCCTACTACCGGGCAGGGAAATTCAGGTTTCTGGGGGGATTGCGCTACGACATAAACAGCAGGTATGGCCAGGCCTGGAGTCCGCAAATTGCCATCCTGCATAAAACCAGTTCGCGCACTTCTTTCCGTTTATCCCTGGGAAGGGCCTTCAAGGAGCCCCCTTTGTCGCTGGCCTACCAGTCGCTGGCCTATCCCCTCGACGATGAGGTTTATTACATGGTGATTCCCAATCCGGACCTGAAGCCAGAGTTGTTTTCTACCCTGGAGGTGGGTTTCAAAACCACCTTTTTCAAGCGCCTGGAGTTTACCCAGACTTTCTTCTTATACCGGATCACCGATCACATTATGCCGCAGAAGTTTGCCACCCAGGACCTGGACCTTTGGCGAGCTGGCAATGACAGTGTGCGTATCTGGATTAACAATGGGGAAGCCATATCCAATGTCTACGGCAGCATGTCCACCTTTCGACTGGACGATATTTCCAAGTCCATCAACCTCGATGCAGAGTTGAGTCTCACCTTCCAGGAGCGCAGGAACGTGATCCCCAATGTGCAGGAACTGGTGCAGGAATATTTCGATCTCAATCCCCGGCATATTGGTTCGCTGAAGGTGTCGATGGAACCCATGGACAGGATGTACCTGAATATTGAAAGCCACTGGATGTCCAAATGGCTCAGGGTGCTGATTCCCTTCGAAGGTATCTACAGTGAAATCTTTGGCGATGCAGACGGCTATTATGCCATGAATGTATTGCTGAGTTACCGGCTGAGTAACAGCCTGAACGTTTATGTGAATGTGAAAAATCTGTTCGATGAAAAATACGGGAGCGTGAGTGCCACCTTCCTGGATGAGAACCTGGTCTATAACCCGCAGCTTGGCAGACATATCCGTTTTGGGCTGTCTTACCAGCTTAAATAGAGGTCCTTCTTTGTGAAAAGATCCTTACATATCCTGGTCCTGTTTGCAGCTATGTTTACGCTGCTGCCTGACTTTCTTTGTTCGTTGACAGGGCAGGTGGTGGAGGACGAGCGAAGGGCCGATTCTCTGCGTTTTACGGATTTGTTTGAAGAAGCCCGGAAGGAATATGAAGCAGGACAGTCAGCGGAGGCACTGAACCTGCTGGGAGAGGCACTTCAAATCGCCATGCAATTGAAGATGGAAGAGGCAGAAGCCGGGGTACTTGAACTGATCGGGGATGTTTTTATGAGCGAAAAGGATGCGGAGCAATCCATACCCTATTATTTGCGGGTGGCCAGTGTGATGGAATTTGCAGGTGACAGTACCCGCCTGAAGGATGTATTCCGGAAAATCGGAGATTCTTATACCCTGGCTGAGGTTCATGGTAAGGCAGAGGAGTATTTTCTGAGAGCTGAGAATCTACTGGATGCACATGAGCCTGAATACGCTCTTACATTGAAGGAGAAGCTGGGAACTGCCTGCCTGCTCAACGGCGATCCGCAGGCAGCCATAGAGCACTATTTGTTGTACGAAGAGATGCTGCATAAGCTGAGCAGGGAACCTCTACCGGCCTGGACTTACCTGGTAGATGCTCATAAGGAGACAGGCAGCTACGAGGACTGCCTGCTCTATACCAGGCAATTGCTGGAGTATTACTCCGGCGAGGGGAACAGGACCGAGATGGCCGTACTTCACAACAACATGGGCTTTTATCTTACCCAGTTGCAGCGATATGAGGAAGCCCTGGAGCATTACAGTGAGGCCGTACAGCATGCGGAAGCTGCAGGATTATCTACCGGAAAGATAGCCGTCATGAGGGCAAACATGGGGGTCTGTTATCAGAATATGAATGAAGCGGACGATGCCAAAGACCACTTGAATCATGCCATTGGTAAACTGAAAGACGAAACTTTCTCCGGCGAGCAAAGTCGCATAGAGAATATCCAGGCTCTTATCTATTACAACGAAAACGACCTTTACAATGCCGGACATTTCTGCCTGGAAGCCATATCCTCGGCCGAAGAGGCTGAAGACGACAAACTATTGTCCGATGCCTATCTGACCTATTCCCAGGTACTGCGGGCGGGCAACGATCCGGTGAACGCATTAAAATACTACGAGTGGTACCTGGCTATAAGGGATTCACTTCAGTTGCAGCAAAAGCTAAAGGAACAGCAACTTGAAGAACGTATATCCAGGCTCGACAGGTCCGAAAAGGATCTCTTGCTCACCCTGCAGGCCGAAAGAGTAAATGAGCTGACCATCAACCGTCTTACTCTTCAGCTGGAAGGAGAGGAGCAGGCCCGGGAATTGCTGATGAGGGAGAACGATCTGAGACTGCTTGAGCAGGAGAAGTTACGGCAGTCTTTAATCATCACAGAGCAGCAATACAGGGTGGAGCAGCAGGACAGGGAGAACCGTATTCTGGAGCAGGAGCAGCGTATTGCCACCCTGGCGCTTGAACAGGAGCAGCGTAAACAGCAGGAAGCAGAGCAGGAGATCCGCCTGCTGGAGCAACAGCAGGAGCTGGATCAACTGGCCCTGGAGAAGGAAAAATCGCAGCGCAAAATGCTCTTCGGGATCGTAGTACTGATGATCCTTGTGGTGGTTCTGGTGACCGCCAGCCTGGTTTCGACACGTAGGAAGAAACTATTGTTGGGCAGGCAGAAGAAGGAGATCGAAGAAAAGAATCTGGACCTGGAACAGAAGAACGAGGAAATCGAAACCCAGCGCGATGAGATCGAGGCACAGCGGAACCTGGTATTCGATCAGAAGGAGAAGATTGAACAGATCAACCTGGATATGACCAACAGCATTCAGTATGCTCAGCGCATACAATCCGCCGCTCTTCCGGACCTTGAGATGATCCGAGGGACTGTCAGTGACTATTTCCTGATTTTCAGACCCAGGAACATAGTCAGTGGCGATTTCTACTGGGTGGCGCAGGTGGAAGAAAAAACGGTGCTGGTGGTGGCCGACTGCACCGGACATGGAGTACCGGGGGCCTTTATGAGCATGATGGGTATTTCGCTGCTGAAAGAGATTGTTCAAAAGGAGTACCTGACCCACCCGGGGGTAGTCCTGCGCAGGATGCGAAAAGAGATTATTAAAGCCCTCGGACAAAAAGGAGAGGCCGGTGAGCAGCGCGACGGAATGGACATATCATTGATTGAGATCAGTCCCAGGGAAAAGCGCGTACAGTTTGCCGGAGCCTTTAATTCCTTATACCTGGTGAGGGAAAGCCAGCTGAATGCACCGGCCATTAAGGACCTGAAAATCTTTGAAGGGGAGTCCGATAACAAGCATACGCTCTATGAGATTCCCGGGGACAAGATGCCTGTGGCATTCTACGATCGGATGGACAAGTTTACCACCAGGGAATTTGCTTTCGAAAAGGGCGACATGCTCTATATGTATTCCGACGGATACCCCGATCAGTTCGGAGGCGAGAGGGGCAAAAAGTTTAAATACATTCCCTTTAAACGAATGATCCTTCAGAATGCCAGTCTGAGTATGGAAGAACAGAACCGGGTATATTCCACTACCCTGGATAAGTGGATGGGTTCCTACGAGCAAATCGACGACATCTGCGTGCTCGGCGTAAAGTTTTAATCAGAAAATTGCAGCTTATTTAAATGCACTGTCAGCCTGAAAGAGCTGGTTTCCCTGCTTCTTTGTATATAAAGCATAGTTAAATCGTGCATTTGTTCCATAGGCCCCGGTTTCACCTTCCTTATTGAGGGCAATGAAATAGATGGGCTGGTTCCTGGCATCGGGCACTTTTTTCAGGGCCCTTTTCACTGCTTCTTCACAGGCTTCCTGGGGGGAATAACCGTGCCTCATGTTTTCCACGATGGAAAAAGAGCCCACGGTTTTTATGATAAGCTCCCCCACACCGGTAGCCCCGGCGGCTCCGATCTCATTATCCACATACAAACCGGCTCCGATTATGGGAGAATCGCCCACGCGGCCGTGGTGCTTAAAGGCCATTCCGCTGGTTGTGCAGGCGCCTGAAATATCTCCTTTTTCATCGATGGCCAGTGTGCTGATGGTATCGTGGTTATGCTGGTCGACCGGCATATTTGTTTTCCGCTTTTTCCAGTTTTCCCAGGCCTTTCTGGAAGTATCGGTATGGAGTTCTTCTTTCTTAAATCCATTGGCCAGGGCAAATTGAAGGGCTCCTTCCCCGGAAAGCATCACATGGGGTGTGCGTTCCATCACCAGTCTGGCCACCGAAACGGGTGTTTTTATGTGTTGCAAAAATGTCACGGATCCGGCATCGCCCTTTTCGTCCATAATGCAGGCATCCAGGGTGATAATTCCGTCTCTGTCGGGGAAGCCTCCATAACCAACAGAAGTTACCTTCGGATCCAACTCGGCAACCTGGACTCCTTTTTCCACAGCATCCAGGGCGCGCCCTCCAGCCATCAGGACTTCCCACGCTGCCTCATTGGCTGGAATTCCGTGTGCCCATGTGGAGATGACCAGGGGCCCGCCTGTAAGGGATGTGGAAGATGCCTGCGAAAATATTCTGGTAAGTGGTGCCAGTGACAGGCCACTTATTGCAAGTAATGACCGGTTGATGAATGTTAAGCGATTCATGTGTTCAGGGATGTGAATGAACTATAAAAATAGCATTTTGAACTGCTTTCTCGGCCGATCGGGATATGAAGTGTTTTTAAGTTGCACGAATGGAAAATATAAAATACCTTTGTTCGGTATTTAACGAACAATATGAATAAGGAAGAGGTCCTTACCGAAGAGCAAAAAAACATCGCACGTTTTGCGAAGGCCATGGGGCATCCCATCAGGATGTATGTCCTTGAATTGCTTTCCAGGCAAAAATGTTGCTACAGCGGTGATCTGACAGAGGTCCTTCCCATCGCAAAATCAACCCTGTCTCAGCATCTCAAAGAACTTAAGGATGCCGGACTGATACAGGGCGAAATTGAAGCCCCGAAGATCAAATACTGCCTGA
>Ga0180436_10005442_pt1 | contig 11253 bp, 10 predicted proteins | sample SS_ome_2_FD_132434 | JGI IMG/M metagenome (GOLD analysis project Ga0180436, IMG submission 132434) | Hypersaline lake sediment archaeal communities from the Salton Sea, California, USA - SS_3_S_2 metaG | ecosystem: Environmental > Aquatic > Non-marine Saline and Alkaline > Hypersaline >...
CGCTGTTTCTTCGCTCCTTTGCGCACTACCTGGAATCGATCGGGATGCAGGCGTTTCGCCCCCTCCATACGGGCCGGGAAGGGGAGGGAGACGATGAACCCCGGGACCGGATCGCCCGGGTATTCGATATCGTGATCGACCAGGTGAGTGGTGATCCGCTCCACCGCGGGTGCCTCATGGTCAACACGATCACCGAGATGGCCGGGCGCGACGAGGAAATCGATCGCGCCACCGGCGCAGCGCAGGAGGCGGTCCGGGGGATGTTCCGCCGGGCGCTCGAGCCGCTCGTCGAGTCCGGGCATAAAGACGCGGAGACAGCTGAGGCCGACGCCGATTTCCTGCTGAGTATGTTTGTGGGTTTGCGGGTGCGCGCCCGGAACGGGATCACGCGAGAGGCGGCGCGGGCCACGGTTGAACGCGGGCTCCGGTCGGTGTTCGGGCGGAACGCATAGAAGCGGCTTCGCATGCGACCGGCGGGTACGGTTTGGCATGATAATTATGGACCAATAGGTCCAAAAACAAGGAGATCGAGATGAGTCGAAAACAAAATCAGAAGTATGGTAGCTGGGCGCTCGTCACGGGCGCCTCCGACGGTATCGGCCGCGCGATCGCCCGGGAGCTTGCCTCCGGGGGCGTGAACGTTATCCTGGTGGCGCGTCGCGATGAGGTGCTGCGCGCACTCGCGAACGAGCTGGAAACACGCCATGGTGTTTCGACGCGGGTGATCGCCGCTGATCTGGCGCTGCCCGAAAGCGTCGAACGGATCGAACACGAGACGAATGACCTCGACGTGGGACTTCTCGTAGCGGCGGCGGGTTTTGCCACATCCGGCCTCTTCCTGGAGAGCGATCTCTCCCGGGAGCGGAAGATGCTGGCCGTCAACTGCGCGGCGCCCATGGCGCTGACCAGACGATTCGGGACGCGCTTTGTGCGCCGGGGGGGCGGCGGGATCATCCTGATGAGCTCCATCGTCGCGTTTCAGGGTGTGCCCTATGCGGCGGACTACGCCGCCACCAAGGCGTACATCCAGTCGCTCGCGGAGGGGCTGCGGGTGGAACTGCGACCGAGCGGGATAGACGTTCTCTCGGTGGCGCCGGCGATGGTGAGGACCGGATTTGCCGAGGTGGCCGGGATGACCATGGGCGCCGCGGCAACTCCCGAGACGATCGCCCGCGGGGCGGTTCGCGCGCTCGGTCGGCGCGGAACGGTACGGCCGGGTTTTCTCGCCTCCTTTCTCGAGGTGGCGCTGACGCTCCCGCGATGGGGTCGCACGAGGATCATGAAGCTCGTAATGGGCGGGCTTACCCGGATGCACCATACATGAGGAGCGTCTCCGGATCCATCAGCGTGGTGTAGGCAGCCTCGCCTCCATCCTGAAGGAGCACAAAGAAGGTGACCTCCCACCACTCGCGGGTCGTGTCGACCCAATAGTCGGTGACGCGGTCGATCCCGGCGATGGAGTCAAGAAAGGGTGATCCCGAAACCGGAAAGAAACCCCAGTTCCTGATAGCAAAATCGATCGTCGCCGGGTCGTCAAAGGAGAAATCCTTGTAGTATTCGATGTTCATCCGCATGTGCGCCGGATCGAGAAGTCGGAACAGCGTCATCAGGTCGTTCTCACCGAGCGCCTTGGCAAAGGTCTCGATTCGATCCGCTGCGAGCTGTTCGTGCAGGGGATCCACCAGATCCCACTGGGCGGGGAGGCTCGCCGTGAGGGCCCCGAACAGGACCACGACGAAACAATGGCGGCGTTTCATGGGACGAGGGTAGCCGGTCCGATGGCAAGGATCAACGGTTCCCGCCTACAATACACCCTATGGGGCGATTTGAGGGGCGACTCCCGCGAGTCTACCGACGCTATCTGTCGATCCACGGGCCGTTGCTGGCGAAGGGGCTCAGCTTCTCGATTCTCTTCGCCTCGATCCCGCTGCTCTTTCTGTTGACGCTGGCCGGCAGCATCGCCCTGACGCCCCACGTTCTTGAGATGATCGAAGCGCAGCTTTTCTATCTGCTTCCCGATGGAACCCGGCGATCACTGATCAACGGCCTGGAGGCGTTTGCGCGTCGTCCCGGGTCGTTGTCGATTCTCACTTTTGGGGTTTTTCTCTTTACGGTACACACGCTCTTTTTTGACGTGACCAGGGTTGTCCGAGCCGCCTTTGGGATGAACGTCTCCCCGACGCACGGACGGGCGCGGGCGCTTCTGGCGAACGCTGTGTTTCTGCTGTTGATCTACGCGAGTGCGCTCGTGACGATCGCGGGTCGCTTCGCCGGACCATACCTGGCGCTGCCGGCGCCGCTGGTTCAGCTGATTTCGCGGGCGGGAGCGCTCCTTATTCTTGCCACGGTCCTTTGGAGCCTCATCCGCGTCGCCACGGGGGTGCGGATCGCGGTGTGGGCCGCGGCGCTTCCCGCTCTGACGGGAGCGCTGGTCTGGCAGCTCTCGTCGTGGCTGGCGGGTCTCGCCGTGGGTGTTCTCGGGCGCAGGCTTGTGGTGTACGGCGTGCTTGCGTCGGCCATCCTTTATCTGCTGCTCATGCGGGTCTATGCGGAAATCCTGCTCCACACCGCGCTCTGGACCAATGAGCTCAACGGGGCGGTCCTGTCCGGTTTTGGAGACACCAATTGAGCGTGCGTCCGGGGCCGGCACCGCCTCACCCGTTCGGGTGATTTTCCGTCGCGATCGACCAGATATGAACCGGACGCCGTCGGCCACGAACCTCGATCTTCCCAAGATCCCGGAGTTGTACCTCGAACTCGGGTCGAGCCGCCTGCGCCACGTCCTCGGTAAACACGATTTCCGTGTCGAACCGCTTGGTGAGCCCTTCGATGCGACTGGCGAGATTCACCGTGTCGCCGATGACAGTGTATTCCGATCGGTCCTTGGAACCGATGTTCCCGGCGATAACCGGACCGCCGTGGATTCCGATACCGAGTCGAAACGGCTTCGACCCGCGGGCGAGGCGTTGTTCGTTGAGTGCGCGATTGGCCTCGATGATGTCGAGAGCGCAGCGAATTGCCGCGGCTCCGGGGAACCCAAGCTCCAAAGGAACGCCAAAAACCGCGAGAAAGCCGTCGCCGAGGTACTTGTTTATCATGCCGCCGTGGGAGCGAATCGTATTGTTCATGATAGAAAAGTGCTCGTTCAGTGCCGCGACGACCGTTTCCTCCGGCTTGTCTTCGGAATACGACGTAAACCCCCGGATGTCGCAGAACATGATCGTGGCGTTTCTGCGGACGCCACCGAGAGCGATATTTCCCGCCAGAAGGTGATCGCGAACACGCGGGTCCACGGCGCGTCCGAAGCTCTCGGATATCCGTTCTTTCTCCGCCAGCGATCGCGCCATATCCACGACCGCGTCGGTGAGAAACCCGATCTCGTCGTTCCCGGTGCTCCGAACGGGAATGTCGAACCTGCCGTCTGCGATCATCTGCGTGGCGTGTACGAGTTCGCGAATCGGCTTCTGCGTGGACTTCCCGATTCGGAACGTGAGTAAAAATGTCGCCGGTAGAAATACCGAAATAAAGACGTACGCCCGGATCTCGTTTACCGGGACATACCGTCGCGTGTAGATGCCGAGACCGAGGACAAGGAGCGGAAAGAAGCAGAGCCCAAACCAGTAGGACATAAGTCGCATGGTGACGCCGGCGGGGCGATCGCGGGTGTCGCGGGAAACCATTCCGTCGGGAAAAACATAGGGAACAAAAATCCGGGTGTTGACTTCGTTGATGATCGCGTACGTGAGGAGATACCCGAATACCCCCGTCGATACCATGGCGACGGCGGAGACACCATAATACATCGCCGCTTCTCCCGGTATCGGGAACTCGAGCGTACGGATATCGATAAGCGCTCCGATTACGAGGGCGACCACCCATCCCGACGAGACCATCGCGCCGATCCGATTGGGAGCGCGCAGGAGGCGAGAACGCGTGTTCCGTTCGTATGGCGCGGTGCGAATCGACCTTCGAACCGCGAGGACCTCGATCGTCACCATGCACACGATCACTACGGGGGGCGCCAGCGGCGGCAGAACGTCCCGTATTGTCTGGACCGTCGGCGTGCGATGGTACAGGATCGTGAGGCTCGGATCGATCTCCACCATCGGCACAATCAGGCTCCCGTCCACGATTCCGGTAAGGGAAATCGCAAACAGGACCGGAAAGAGGTAGAGAATCAGTGGATCCGGTGGGTTAGGGGAGAGTTTTTTCATCGTCGTACCTGACTCCCCGCAGGAGCGCCGACATGATCCGACCGAAGGAACCCGCCGGTACCTGATCGGGTCTTAGGAGTAGCTGCACCGAGAGCGCCGATTGGATCGTTACGAGCACCTCCGCCACGGTTCGCGCCAGGACGTGGCCGTCCTGCTTTGTTGCAGGGAGAAACTCGCGGACCAGTTCCTCCACACCTCCGACCAGCGCCGAGTACTGCCGGTTGTACTCCTCCCGGAGCTCCGGGTATCGGATCGCCGCCATCTGAAACTCCAGAACCCACATAAGGCTCTCCGGATCGTCCACAAAGCGTTGGCTGTACTCCTGGTACGCGGCGGCAAGATCGTCGACGGAGAGATCACCCGAGAACAGGTCGAGTGCGGAGGTGTCGCCCTCAAAGCCCTGGGAGATCAGCACCTTCATCACGGCTGTCTTGTTCTCAAAGTTTGCGTAGAACGCCCCGCGGGTAAACCCGGCAGTCGCGGCGATGTCGTCGATCGTTGTTCCCTCGAATCCTTTTACCGCGAACAGAGCCTGTGCGGCCTCAAGGAGTCGGGCTCGCGTCTGCCGTTTCTTTTCGTCCCGGGTGAGCCGTTTCTTTGGATCGGGCGGCATCGGTTTCCATGTCATGGATTCGATTCCACCGTAGGTTCCCGACCGTTCGCGATGAGATATCCACCGATCACAAGCCACCAGATGTGAATCGAGGAGGTGGTGAACGTGATCAGACCGCCGATCTCCATGCCGAACAACTCCACCACCGGCGCCGGTACCGAGAGGCTCGCGGGCCACTCGATTGCCGCGCCGAGAACGATCAGCGGAACCCAGATCAGCAGGCTTTCGACCACGACAAATATGCCCAGAGGGCGCGAGCCGTATTTCTTTTGTGACAACGTTGCCTGGTTCACTGGTCCTCCCTGTGACGATTACGCGTCCTGCGGGATACGCGGCCCCGGCGAAGCGGGGCCGAACGCCTGTACGCATTCGATAACGTATCCAAAAACAATATTGTATACTAATGAAAACCTGTCAACTGTTTTGTCGTGGACTATCGGCGGATGACAGGACCCGGATCTCCCGGTATTCTGGGAGGGAGATGGCTGGTGAAGTACTCGATTCCATCCCACGACCGCCCGCGGGAAGCTCCTTTGCGTACGCGGTCTACCGGATCGCTTCGTCATTCGTTTCTCTTGACGACATTGATACGATCATAAACACAGCCCTGGAGAGCCTCGGCGAGGTGTGTGGCGCCGGTCGAGCCTATCTGTTCTTATTTCACGATTCGCCGGCGATAATGGACAACACCCATGAGTGGTGTTCCGCCGGCGTGGAACCACAGATAGAGATGCTCACAGACCTTCCCCTCGATATGTTCCCGTGGTGGGTGGAGAAACTCCGGGCCGGCGAGATGATCCTCGTCCCCGATGTGAGTCAGATGGGTCCCGAGGCGGCAGCGGAGCGAGAGATCCTGGAGGAGCAGGATGTCAAGTCGGTGCTGGTTCTCCCCGTCTACAACGGTGAGAGCGTTGCGGGGTTTATCGGCCTTGACGATGTGATGACCACCGGGACATGGGATCCGGAGACGCGGGAATACCTGCAGGTTGCCGCGGATATGGTGAGCAGCACGCTTACCAGGGAGGAACGACGGCAGGCGCTGGTACGGCGGACGCGGGAGCTTGAGAGCGCGTACGAGAGTCTCAAACGGACACAGGAACGACTGTTACGGGCTGAAAAACTCGCCGGCATCGGTACACTCGCCGCTGGCGTCGCCCACGAAATCAACAATCCCGTTGGCTTTCTGCGGAGTAACGGTGAAACCCTGGATGACTACATCGGCACGATTTCCCGATTGCTGGAACGAGTGAGGGATGCCCGCGACGGTGCCGAGATTCAAACGGTGTTTTCCGAGCTCGATATCGACTATATCCTCTCCGATGCGCGATCCATACTCGAGGCAAACGATAGCGGTCTTGTTCGGATTGCAACGATAGTCGAGAAGCTCGTGAGCTTCTCCCGGATCGAAGGATCAGAGGCGTATGAGAGCGTTGATATCAACGATTCTTTCGATGCGGCGCTAACCCTTGCAGGACGTCCGCTCCTCGATGTGGCGGAACTCCGTTTTGATCGTGGTAATATTCCTCAAACCCTGGGGAACCGTACCGAGCTGGATCATGCGTTCTACAACGTCATAATGAATGCGGTCCAGTCGATCAGTGAATATCGTGGTGGCGAAAAAGGAACGATCGCGATTCGGACCTGGGAGGAGATGGGCGCCATCTGTTGCGACGTCACCGACGATGGTGGTGGTTTCTCCGAAGATGCCATGCGGCACGTTTTCGAACCGTTTTACACCACCCGGGAGGTCGGAAAGGGTGCAGGGCTCGGCATGAGCATCGCCTACGACACGATCGTTACAAAACACGGCGGCGATATCGCGGTGACAAACGGCGACCAAGGCGGCGCGCGTATCACTATTCGGATTCCGATAAAAACCCGGTAAAATCGATAGAAACGTTACATCGCGAATCAATCGACCGGAAGGCTCACGTTCGATGTTTACGAGCCAGGCTGCGATGTCCTCCGGGTAGATCGCCGGGCCGGGTTCGGCGGCGGGCCGAGAAACCGCAACGCTCTCTCCATCCGCATCGTCGCTGTCGCGAGCGGGCAACATCCAGAGGGAGCCGTCCACACGGTAAATATTCTGACGTCCTTCGATCGAACGGCGCTCGGCTTTTACGTGGTCGACCATCTGAAAAACCGAGACATCGGTGTTCTCGAGGGTGACGGTTCCCTCGATGTACGGCGAGTTGACAACGTACCGTACGCCGGTACGGAACGGAGCCGGTTCGATCCGATTCCAGTCAGCGGTATACCAGTGTACGACGCCGTTGCCGTTCGCCCCCTGGCGGATCGGTTGGAGATTGAGCTGTACGTAATCGACACCATCGGTCACGCTTCGGTTTGGTCTGAAGTAGATGCGATAGTCGTACGCAAACGAGATCGTATCCATGCTTTCGAAAAGGAACGAGATCGTCCTGCCGTCGGGGCTCACTGCGAGCCGAAAAGACATAAGCCGCGATCCCGGCTCGTTCACGGAGGTTCCAAAGTCGATCCAGGGTCCACCGTTGGCGGGTAGTCCCAGCCACTCCCCGGGATCGCCATCGACCTCCGCGACAAACCGCGGAATATCGTTGCGACGCCCTCGGGACCAGAGCGATCGGGCGCTCCGACCGGCGGAATACCACGACGAAAGAGAGTCGGCGCCGGGATGATCCTCCAGCTCTGTCGCCGCGGACCGAAGCTCGTTCTCCAACGCGATCGTTTCGCGGTCCGACGGAGATACCGTCTCGACGATATCCGCGTGCATTCTGATGATCGACTCCCGGAGCTCGGTCGGCATCGATGGAACAACAAGGTTGACCTCGCTCTCCCGTCCCGGCGCAATCTCTACCGTTCTCCGTACGGAGACGGGATGTGCGGCGGCCCCGGCGGTGACGGTAACGGTGTGGCTTCCCGTCGGCAACCGTGCGATGCGTCGTTGATCCGTCGCGATCGCGAGCCGATCGATGGCGATCGCCGTGACCGGATACGCACTAAGAATACTCATCGTCACCGAACCAAAGCGGACCTCGTACCCGCTCAGCGTCTCCAGGAGCGAGAGAGCAACCCGGTCGACGAGATCAAAGGTGTCCAGGATCGAATCCGCGCGATCGCCGATCTCACAGATCGTCTCTCCCGTTTCCGTCGAGATCGCCCGAACCGCCACATCGATCCCGCGTCCGCTGCGAGTTGTCGTACCGTTGACGACTACCGTGGGTTGGTTGGCGAGTTCAAAATCGTCGAGCAGGAGAAAACTCAACTCCAGGGTATCCGCGATTGTGCGTGCCACCTCGGCGAGCACACTGTCGTCCTCGGGAGCAGTAAATTGCTCGATGCCGATCAAAGTCGGATCGGCGGAAAGTTGCACCGCGCAAAAGACCAGTACACTGCACTCAAGCACGATCCTACGGAACAAGGGACACCCCCGCGGCAAAAAACTCGACGATTCGCTCGTCCACAAGGAGATCGTCCGGAGGTCGTCGTTCCGGGTCGAGAATCGTGACCATCCAGCGCAGGTCCGATTCGAGTGGGTGGAATCTGGTCGATATCGATGTGCCGTATTCCTTTGAGGAGACCGAGAAGTACCCGAACAGGCTCGGCCCGAAGCCCGAGACGAGTATCGACTCGATGGGCCCATCCGACAGTGCCGAGCGTTCATCGAGTCGACGAAGCGACACCGCGAGCTGCGGTTCGCTGCCGTAGGTGAACACGACTCCTTCCGGGATATCCTGGTAGAAGTACCAGCCCGTTCCAAACGAGCGGATCGTGCACAGGTCCGGAATACGCCGGATATCTTCGTCGATCGGGGCAAATCGGATGCCGGCGAGCATCGATTCCACGTCGCGCCGAACAGCAGGATCAACCTGTGATCCCTCGGGGCCAACTGAGAACGTCGCCCCGCGCCCATGGGGCGGTCGCGACTCCCAGAGCACCGTCATCGATGCCTCGTCCACCATGGCGGGCATCCCGCCCACGAGCGCGTCCTCCGCGTCCGGCAGCCCGACGAGGATTTGCCGGTATTCCGCCGGGGTGATCGAGCGGATAGCGATGATTGCGCCGTTCCGGGTATGGGTAAGTGCGATATCTGCGTCAGGTGAGTGGCTCACAACCCAGTGTTCCGGCAGCTCCAGATGGAAACCGGCGGTCTGTACGAGGTTTGTCCTGCCTGCGAGGGCGGCCTCGTCGCTACTTTCAGCACTCCGCGATCCATCCTCGGTCGCGGTATCCCGCGGCTCATCAACTGCGGCACCGGTTGCACACGCGCCGATGAGGACGGCAAGGAGAGAGACGCCGACGAGATACACAGCGAGTCTTCGACCGGATCGTATTTGTTTCATGCGACGTTCACAGAATTACCGACGCTACCGGAGCTGTCAACCGGAGACCTCGCTCACAGGGCGGGTGTCGTAAACCAGGGGGGCGACAGCGTCACCGTTTATACCGCCAGTACCGGCGCGTATCTCAACGGAACACCCGCAAACTCTTCGCTTCCAACAGGGGTGTTGCCGTATGCGGTAGCGGTTGGAAACTGAGCCTCTTCCTGGATCGTTACCCGTTCGGAATCGGAAATCGGATCGAAAAGACGGGGTGCGGGGCTCGCTCTACCTCGATCGTCGCGTCGATCTGTTCTGTCAACATTGCTACTATCTGCAGACCCAGCGTGTTGGTGTTCTCGATATCGAAATCGGCCGGAAGCGCGCGTCCCGTATGGGAGAATACGATCGTTCCCGCGCGCGGTTCGTCTTGCGTCAAAGTAAGCGTTACGTGCTCACGTCGCTCTTTCGCGAAACTGTGCTTGATAGCGTTGGTGGCAAGCTCTGTAATGATGAGTCCCAGCGATACTGCGGTACGCGTCGGGATCTTCAGATCGAGTATCTCCCCATCGACGCTAATCTCGAAGGGAGTCGCCGCAAAAACGTTGTTCAGAACGTCCGAAAAATATGATCGGACCGCCAGGGTTTCGGAATCGCTGCGGTATTGCAGCTTTTCATGGATCATTGCGACCGCGTTGACCCTGTTACGTACATCCGACAGATCGATAGTGCCGTTTGATTCGGTCTCCTTTAGCGAAAGAAACGAGGATACGATCGCCAGGTTGTTTTTGACCCGATGGTTGAGTTCCTGTTGTGCGATCTCGAGCTCGTTCCGCTTTCGCACCAGATCAGTGATCGTTCTTCTGAGAACCGATATCGCGACGATAGCAACGAACAGCGATAAGCCGAGGGCGGATAAGTACCGAACTTTGAATCCAAAGATCGCGTCCGCCGATAACGGCTGTGGCACGTATCGCACGACCAGATACGCGACTATCGCGACAAACGCGACACTGATGATCGAACCCGCCGGAGCCGGGAGGGCATAGACCGCAAAGACGATTACCAGAAAGGTCCAGGGATACCGATTTACGTAGCCTTTAACGGCGATCATATAGATCACGACGCCACAGAGAATAATCACCAGAAGGATATTCAGCAGGCTCGTCAATCGATACTCGGTCACCGGAGACATATCGATAAACCGGGTCGCGAGAATCCCGAACATCAGAATCGTAATGGCCGCATTGGCCATGAGTTCCGCCTGGTTGTACTGGAAGAAATCCTGGACTGTCAGAAAGGAGAAAACCGGGATAAATATCGTGAGGAAAAAACGCATAACGATGCGTTGTTGGAGGAGCGATCGTTGCTGTATTTCATCGTGATACCGTTTGTTTCCGCGGATCATGGCTGCCTCGGGAGATATTGTACCATCTGCTCCCGATTCGCGCTGTTAACGACTTGCGATTGTACGGGCGATACCGAACCACAGAACACCCACCCCGAGTACACCCCCGGCAACCGCCACAACCGCGGGATCAACGAATGCGGCCAGGGACAGACAGCCCAGGAGGCCGACGGCGCTGATCCATCGCGGATAGAGCCGCGACTCCTCCGGCAGCGCCAGAGCGGAGAGGTTGGTTATCGCGTAGTAGGTAAGGACGGTCACCGCCGAGAACGACCAGGTAAGGCGTATATCACCCACCAGGGTGATCAGCGCAATCACCGTACCGACTCCGATGACCGCGGGTCCCGGTGTAGAACCCCGCAGGACCCGCTCAAAGACAGCGGGCATGTCCCGGCGGCGTGCCATCGCCAGGAGTACCCGGCTGAGACCAAGGATCAGATTGAGTAAGACACCCAGAAGGGCGGTAATCGCCCCGATCGCCAGAACAACGCGCCCCGCCGCGCCGGCACTGCGCGCGGCGGCGACCTCCAGGGGCGCGCCGGTCCGTCCCGCCGCGCCGGCAAGCTCCTCCGCGCCGAGGACGCCCACGCCCGACACCACGACCAGCACGTACAGAATCGCCGTAACGATCACCGTGGTGGCGATCGCCCGCGGTATGATCCGCCGCGGCTCCCGGACCTCCTCCCCCAGAGTGGCGATCCGTCCGTACCCGGTGTAGGC
>Ga0180436_10005443_pt1 | contig 11253 bp, 10 predicted proteins | sample SS_ome_2_FD_132434 | JGI IMG/M metagenome (GOLD analysis project Ga0180436, IMG submission 132434) | Hypersaline lake sediment archaeal communities from the Salton Sea, California, USA - SS_3_S_2 metaG | ecosystem: Environmental > Aquatic > Non-marine Saline and Alkaline > Hypersaline >...
ATTTGAAAAACGCATCACAAACAGAAAACATTCTATGGCCCATGCATCGTGGCTCTGCCGACAGACGGGGATCAACGACCTTTCTTATTTCATCAATAGAAGAAATTCAAATACCATCCCGATTCGCGCTTCTGGGCAATGCCCCCAATCCCTTTAATCCCATAACGACCATCAAATTCAAGACAGAAAAGCATAATCCCGTTAATCTGAGGATGTACTCTCTTGATGGGAAACTGATCATGTCACGAAAGATATCAAACCCCTCTATGGGATTAAATGAGATCAAACTGGACCTGGGATCATACTCAAGCGGGATCTATATCTACACCCTGGAACAGGCGGGGGAGATCAGATCATCAAAGATGATCTTATTGAAATAAAATCGTGAAACGTAAGACGTAAGATGTAAGACGGAAAGGCACAAAGTGTCATCCTGAACTTGCCTGCCCTACGAAGCACAGCCTACGTAGCCGAAGCTATTTCGGCGTAGTATGCCTTTAGCGTAGTGGGATTTCAGGATCGGATAAATTCTTTTCGGATATAATATTCTCGTGAATTCAATTTTAAAGATTCCGTATAAAAGTCCACGTATTTTTCCGGCATGATGCATCTGTTTTTCTTTTTACTTTATACTTAAAACGTATCTTTAATCTTTTGCCTTTAGTCTTTTGTCTTGAAATAAAATAATTCTTGCAAAACATACGTAAACATTTTATAATTACGGGCTTTTGATATTTCGGGCGCTTAGCTCAGTTGGTTTAGAGCACCTGCCTTACAAGCAGGGGGTCATAGGTTCGAGTCCTATAGCGCCCACAGAAATACCGTCTTGAAAAGGGCGGTTTTTTGTTTTTAATAAGAAATATTTTAAGGAGATAGAGAAAGTACGAAACGTTTTAAAACCGTTCCATACATGATCAATTTTACGTTAATTAGGCTACATTGAATATCGGGAACAAAAATTATATCATGCTCGCTTAAAACAATGTTAAATGATCGGAATGCAGCATGAATGACAATGTTAAACGCATATGGGCTTTGACCAATTCGATACTACTTGGCTTTGTTATGATCAGTCTTGCGATCTGGCCGGAGCGTTTTTTTGTGATCGGTGGCGAGCCGCGCCCCATAGAGGTTTTTGTCTTTCTTGTGATCGTTTCTGCCGCAACATTTCTTCTAACATTATTTATTTCCTCTTTCATCATTATTCAAAAGAGCAAGGAATGTAAAGAAAACACTATCTTTTACCTGATAGGAAGTATGCTGACCCTGTTGTTTCTTATGGCGGTTAAAGTTCTGGCGGACGAGATCGGCCATGAATGGAGAATTGTGGCAGAGAAAGTAAGCCAACACGGAGAGTTCTGGATCATGTATACCTGTTTGGGATTAGTGCTGGGATTTATGGTCTTAGTGGGATTAAGGAAATAATCCAAATAAATATTATTGTTTTGATATAAAAAATGTACGGAACGGTTTTAAACCGTTCCGTACATTCATAATCTTTAGCACTTTATTCCAATTAAGGGTTTTATCCCAAAATATTTCCCCTTAAATTATTGGCAAGAATTGCGGAGATAACATGTCTAGACGAACAGCAGACACTATTCGCCTTTTGGCGGCAGATATGGTTCAAGAAGCCAATTCGGGACATCCCGGACTTCCCATGGGCATGGCTGATTGCGCCACCGTACTTTGGACGGAATATTTAAAGTATAATCCCAATGATCCCGAATGGCCGGGACGCGACCGGTTTGTGCTATCCGGGGGACATGGGTCCGCCCTGCTGTATTCCCTCTTGCATTTGGCCGGTTACGATATGGACTTAGAGGATCTGAGGGCATTCCGCCAGTGGAACTCTAAGACTCCGGGCCATCCCGAATGCGAAATTACAGGTGTTGAGACCACCACAGGTCCGCTTGGGCAGGGTATTGCGAATAGCGTCGGTATGGCCATGGCGGCCAAGATGGCTCAGGCAAAATTCGGGAAACTCTTCGGCGATCACTTTATTTACTGTTTTTTCGGTGACGGCGATGTGATGGAGGGCGTTTCACATGAAGCTTCTTCACTGGCCGGTCACCTTGGCTTGAACAATATCATTTGCTTTTATGATAGTAATAATATCACGATAGACGGCAAAACGGACATCACTTTTTCTGAAGATGTTGCAAAACGCTATGAAGCCTACGGTTGGCAAGTACAGGTCATAGACGGTCATGACCATGTTGCGATTACGAAAGCTATTCAAAACGCTCAACAAGAAACGGGTAAACCTTCGCTGATCGTAGCAAAGACCCACATAGCCTTCGGATCCCCGAACAAGCAGGATACATCGGCATCTCACGGCGCACCCTTGGGCGAAAAAGAGATCCGTTTGACCAAAAAAGCGTTTGGGTTTCCGGAAGATGAAAAATTTTATATTCCGGACGGCGTAAAAGAAGAATTTGCTGCTCACGTGAATAAGATCTTGCCTGAATACGAACAATGGCATAAAGATCTTGAAACGTGGAAAGAAAATGACCCCTATGCTTATGAAGAATATGTAAATCAGGCAAATAAAGTCTTTCCTGAGGATATAAAGGCTGAATTAATTGAAAGTCTTAGCGGTAAAGACGGTGCAACGCGGGGCCATTCAAGCACGGTTTTGCAAGTGCTGGCGGAAATGGTTCCGGGACTGATCGGCGGATCTGCAGATCTGGCCGGATCGAACAAAACCACACTAAAGAACTATTCCGATATTTCAAAAGAAGATTTCAGTGGAAAGAATATCCATTTTGGGATTCGCGAATTTGCCATGGGCGCGATATTGAACGGCTTGTCTTTATATGGAACGGGCTTGATCCCCTTTGGGGCCACCTTCCTGGTATTCTCCGATTATATGCGATCCGCTATCCGTATGTCCGCCTTAATGCAGCAGCAGGTGATCTATGTGTTTACTCACGACAGTATTTTTGTCGGAGAAGACGGCCCTACTCATCAACCCATCGAACAGATCATGTCGCTGCGTTTGATCCCGGGATTGCAGGTTCTGCGTCCCTCAGATGAAATTGAGACCGCGGAAGCATGGCTGGCAGCTTTGCAGTACAAGAACGGTCCGACAGCGCTGATATTAACACGTCAAAACTTGCCCAATATTCATAAAGAGGGAATCAAGGATTTTGACAAAGGAGCTTTTATTGTGCTTGAACCGGAAGGTCGTGTGGAAACAGTTATCTGTGCCAGCGGTTCGGAAGTTTCCATCTCGATGGATGCGGCAAAAAGATTGAATTCTGAAGGACATCATATCCGCGTGGTTTCCATGCCTTCTTATGAAAAATTCATGAAGCAGGAACAAAGCTACCGGAACAGCATTATTCCAAACGACACCTCTGTGATATCTGCTGAAGCGGGACGAACTTTCGGTTGGGAGGCTATTAACCCACGCGCATTGCTTCACATAGGTATTGACCACTTCGGAGCGTCGGCTCCATATAACGTACTTGCAGATAAGTTCGGATTTACGTCCGAAGCGGTATATAACAAGATAAAAGACCTGCTTGATTGACAACGGGGTGAAAATTAGTTTAGAAAAATTAATGTTTTTTTAGTCGAAGATATTATATTTGTAAGCTGTGCCACCTTAGCTCAGTCGGTAGTAGCGACGCTTTCGTAAAGCGTAGGTCGGCGGTTCGAATCCGCCAGGTGGCTCTAAAACTTTGTAAGGATTAGTCATGAGTATGTTCAAATGGTTAAACAGCGATATTGCTATCGATCTAGGTACTGCCAATACGCTGATACATATGCGCGGAGCGGGCATTGTGATCAATGAGCCCTCCATTGTTTCAAAATCGACAAAAACAGGCAAGATATTAGCCGTTGGGAACGAGGCCCGGGATATGTTGGGCCGCACCCATCCCAATATCACCACCATCCGTCCAATGAAGGACGGCGTGATCGCAGATTTTGAGATGACCGACGGCATGCTTCAGGGATTTATCAAGAAGATCAACCTTTCGCGCTTTGCCCGTCCCAAAATGGTGATATGTGTACCTTCCGGCATTACTGAAGTTGAAAAACGCGCCGTACAGGAATCCGCCGAACGCGCCAATGCCAGCCGGGTCTATCTTATTGAGGAACCCGTCGCGGCCGCAATCGGTATCGGGATTGATATTTCCAAGCCCATCGGAAGCATGATCGTTGATATTGGTGGCGGGACCACCGAGATCGCGGTGCTTGCTTTGAACGGTGTTGTTGCCAAAGAATCTATTCGCGTGGCAGGTGATGAACTGAACAACGCCATCGTGCATTATTTTCGCGGCAAGCATAATTTGTTGATCGGTGAACGGACTGCCGAAGAGATCAAAAAAGCTGTCGGATCAGCCATTCCCACGGAAGAAAAGATCATTGCCGTAAAAGGCCGGAATCTTTTGACCGGTATTCCCAGAACGGTGGAAGTGGACGCCAACGATGTATCCGAATGCCTACAGAAAACAATAGAAATGATGATCGCTGCGATCAAGCGAACCCTGGAAAAGACACCGCCTGAATTATCTGCCGATATTCTTGATCGGGGTGTTATCTTGACAGGTGGCGGTTCGCTTTTGCAGGGACTTGATGAAAGAATTCGCCGGGAAACGAACCTTCCCGTAAGCATAGCCGATGAACCTCTGTTATCAGTAGCAAAGGGAACCGGCAAAGTATTGGAGAATATCGAAAATTATCTTGATATTTTACTGTAGATGTTGAGCAAACTGTATGACTTTATTATTCGCAAACATCTTGAGATATTGACCATCATTTTTGTCGGAATATCTCTCATACTTTTATCCCAAACAGAAAATCATATCGTCTTGCGGGTTCAGAGCACCTGGCAGGATGTTTCCGTGTTCCTGAAAAAACCTGCGGCAGAGCGCCAGCGCAAACGAAAAGTACTGGAAGAAAACAAAGAACTTCGCATGGAGGTCTTTCGCCTGAATCAGGAAGTTGCCAGGCTGCAAAATTTAGACACCGAGAATGAACGCTTGCGTGAAATGATCGGTTTCCGTGATACCTCACGTTATGACCTGTTGCCTTCCCTCATCGTATATAAGGGTTTTAGGGACGGTTCGTCCGTGATCACGATCGACAAGGGCAGGAGCAGTGAGGTGAATAAAAACGATATCATTGTGGATAAAGAGGGGCTGGTCGGGCGGATCCTCTCGTCCGGAAAGCATACCAGTATGGCGAATATGATCATTGAGCCCGATGTGCGTGTAAGTGTGAGGATCAATCCTTCGCGGGTCTATGGAATATTAAAATGGCATCATGGCAATACCTTTGTCATTGAAGATATCCCTTCAACGATGGATATTCAATCGGGATGGACGGTGACCACCTCAGGTCTGTCTGAGATATATCCTCCCGATATACCGGTTGGCGTTATTACGAAGGTCACAACCTCGGAAAACGGGTTCACGCACAGTATAGAGGGCAACTATAATGTGTCGTTTAAAAATTTAAAGGAAGTGTTTGTACTAAAGCATGATGGAAACCAACAAAAATAGATCGCTTATAGCCTATCTTGTTTTGGCTTTACTGTTCGCGGCGGCTGTGATCTTTAACGATTTTATCAGCATTGCCGGAGTTCGCCCCGATCTGCTAATGCTGTTGCTTTTGTATCTGGTATTTAATGAAAAGCCCGTCATCGCTATCATTGCCGCTTTTGGATTCGGCTTTCTACAGGATGTGCTCCTACCGGGGTATATTCAATATTGGGGACTTGCGCCTCTGTTGAAAACATTGGTGATCTACGGCCTGTTGAAGCTCTTGCCCTTTATTGAGCGTCTAAGAGGGTTTTACTTTTTGCTGGCCGTGCTCGGCAGCGTTTTTGTGCACAACATCTTTTATAATCTATTTTATTACTCGGGTTATGTTAATCCCTTTGTCTCTTTTTACCGCTATTCTTTCCCGGAAACGATCTATACCTTTCTTATCCTGTTGGTCTTAAATATGGTTTTTCCACTTAACAGCAAGAACAGGTGATCATGCCGCATGAAGTAAAGAACAGAATGGACAAATACCGGGTCATTACCCTTCTTGTTATGGCCTTTGTTCTGTTTATGGTATTGATCATTCGTTTTTATTCCCTGCAGATCGTGAATTATACCACCTATCGCAGTGAAGCGGTCGGAAACATGTTAAACCGTATCGATATATCGGCACCCCGCGGGATCGTTTATGACAGACAGGGAGAAAAGCTCATTTATAACGTTCCGTGTTATAATATTGTGGTCTATCCCGATATCATCAAACAACATCCGGAAACCTGGGAGAAACTGGAAAACATAACAGGTGTTCCGATCGAGCAATTGCAAAAGAATATGAAGCGAAACCAATATGGTTCATACCGCCCCGCCATTGTTCTTCGTAACATCAATCATCGCTTGAATGCCCTTATCAATGAGAATATCCGAGATCTCCCCGGGGCGGAAGTGTCGTTTGACCCAATACGCGAGTATTCCGACAAGATCCTCAGTGGAAATCTATTGGGTTACACCGCAGAGATCAGGCGCAGAGATCTGTATAAATACAGGAACGAAGGGTACAAGCTCGGTGATATCATTGGCTATGACGGAATAGAAAAACAATATGAAGAACTGCTTCGTGGCGAGCGGGGATACCGCTATAAACAAGTAAACTCAATGGGCAAGCCGCTGTACGACCAAGCATACGAGCAAACAAACCCCGTTCCTGGCAATTCGCTGTATTTAACGGTTGACCGGGAATTGCAAGCGGTTGCGGAATCATTGCTGGTGGATTACAGCGGAGCCGCCGTTATGATGAATTATGAGAATGGCGAGATCATCACCTGTGTGTCGTCACCGTCCTATGATTCCGATATGTTCGCCGAAGGCATGACGCAGGCAGAGTGGGATTCCATTGCGCAGGACAAACGAATTCCTCTTTTTAATAGAGTGATCCGCGGACAGTATCCACCCGGTTCAATTTATAAAATGATAGCTGCTATGGCAGCTCTGGAAAAGAACATCATCACCCCTCAAACGGAATTCGAATGTACGGGTGTTTTCGATATGGGAGGGCGGTCCTTCAAATGTGCCCATGTTCATGGCATTGAAAATCTGAATGAAGCTATTGCACATTCTTGTAATGTTTATTTTTATAACGTTATTTTGGAGTTGGGTATTGATGATTGGAGCGCTTATGCCAAGAAAATGGCATTCGGAGTACCCACAGGGATAGATCTGCCGGGTGAATTGCCGGGCATTTGTCCGGACAGGGCATTTTTGGACAATCAATACGGCCGTAGGCGCTGGTGGAAGGGTATGTGGCTGAACATGGTCATCGGTCAGGGTGATGTGCTGGTCACACCGCTTCAAGCTGTCCGTTATGCCGGTATACTTGCGACGCACGGCAAGATTGTTACTCCGCATTTGCTACGATCAGTGCATTATACAAAAGGCAATTCCATTGAAAAACCCGAGTATGCGGTATCATATGTAGATGATATTTCTCGTTCTACATGGAAGGAGATCGATGCGGGTATGCTGAATGCCGTTCAAAGCAATTGGGGAACGGCAAGAACGGCAAATGTTCCCGGTTTGGACATGTACGGAAAAACCGGAACGGCTCAAAACCCACACGGCGAACCGCATGGTTGGTTTATTGGTTATTCAAAGTTAAAGGATTTCCCATATGCCATTGTTGTGTTCATTGAACACGGGATCGCAGGATCAGATGTTGCGGCGCCTGTTGCCGGACAACTCCTTAAGGCTTATTACTATATGAGAGAACAATGAAGTTTAAAGATTTTTTCTCATTTAAACTGTCGGAACTGGATTTCCTATCCCTTTTCCTTGTCTTTATTCTTACGGGCGTTGGGTTGGTCGCAATTTATTCGGCAACCTCTTTCGTAGGGACGGAAGCGAATATGCAGTATTTTTGGAAACAGATCATGGGCATTGCCGGGGGGCTTGCCATGTTCATCATGCTGTATTCTGTGAGAAAAAGTTTTTTACTCAGCTATGCCGAAGTGCTGTATATTATCGGGACCATTCTGATCATTATTCCATTTATTCTTTCTATGGTTTCCTCCGGTACGAACCGCTGGATCACACTGGGTGCCTTTCAGATCCAACCGTCTGAATACATGAAATTTATTCTTATCATTATGCTGGCAAAAGTTTTCAGTGAGAGCAGACGCTCACCTTTGCAGCCTCAATACGTGCTATATCCACTGGGTGTGCTTGCCATCCCGTCTGCCTTGGTTTTCTTGCAGCCCGATCTGGGTAGTACATTGATCTATATAGCGATTTTTGGTGCCATGCTCTTTGCCAGCGGATACAAACTATATTATATCTTCCTGATCGTTGCACCCTTTATTACCGTACTGGCAGCTTTTAACAGTTGGGTCTTCCTGGTCTGGGGTATTATTGTCGGACTTATTATCTTTTTAAACAACAAGAACATCCTGTTCTCTGTGGGCATGTTCCTTTTTAATATCCTTGTCGGCGTAATGACACCCTTCTTTTGGAATGGCATAAAGCCCTACCAGCAACAAAGAATATTAACCATGTTGAATCCACACCTTGATCCCATGGGTGCCGGTTATCAGGTCATTCAGTCTCAGATCGCCATCGGTTCCGGAGGGTTTGCCGGCAAAGGCTTTTTACAGGGAACCCAGGCGCATTTGAATTTCCTACCAGAACAGCATACGGATTTTATTTTTTCCGTCATTTCCGAAGAATTCGGTTTTATCGGGATCACCTTGATCCTTTTTGTGTATTGTTTTCTCGTTTTGCGCTGGTATCGAATGGCCATCAATGCAAGAAGTACTTTTTCCGCTATGCTCATTATCGGCGGAACCACCGCCTTGCTGGCTCACATCTTCATCAATGTCGGCATGACTGTCGGACTTCTGCCTGTTACCGGAAAACCATTACCGTTTATCTCTTATGGTGGATCGTTCCTGATCACGTCGTTTGGGCTGCTGGGGTTAGTGTTGAATGGAAATGCTGAATAAAAAGAGACAATAACCAAACTCCAATAACCAAACTCCAATAACCAAACTCCAATAACCAATAAATTGAAAATTGTAGATTGAAAATTGGAAATTTATCCATCTTTCATAATCCTTGATCCATAATTTACATCAACATTTCTAACTTCATATTTCACAATATCATCATTATATTAAGCCCATGGAGAAACTGATACTGAAAAATCGCAAGGCCCTGCACGATTACCATATTCTTGAGCGGATCGAGGCGGGATTGGTGCTTCACGGAACTGAAGTGAAAGCCATCCGCGAAGGCAAGATAAACATCAAAGAAGCCTATTGCAATTTTCAGGACGGTGAACTTTATCTTTTGCAAGCGCATATTTCACCCTATTCACATTCGGGTTATGAGCATCACGACCCGGTGCGTCCCAAGAAATTGCTTTTGCACGGTAAAGAATTGCGTAAGTTGAGCAAGAAGCGTGACGAACAAAACCTTACCATTGTTCCGTTGGCTTTGTATTGGTCAGGAAACCATATCAAGGTGGAAGTGGGACTGGCAAAGGGTAAAAAAATGTTCGATAAACGGCAGGATATTGCGAAAAAGGACATTAAACGCAATATGGAACGCCAGATGAAAAACGGATAAAGGAAGCGACATGAGCAAATTCCCATCACTTAACGAACAGATGGACATTATTCGCAAGGGAGCCGAGGAGATCATCCCGGAAGAAGAACTTGTTAAAAAGATAGAACAAAGCATTAAAGAGAATAAATCCCTGCGAGTTAAGCTCGGCGCCGATCCCTCACGTCCCGACCTGCATATCGGCCATGCCGTTGTGTTGGGCAAGATGCGCCAGTTCCAGGACCTGGGCCATCAGGCCGTTCTGATAATCGGTGATTTTACCGCTATGATCGGTGACCCTACCGGTAAAAGCAAGACCCGGCCTTCACTTACGCTCGAAGAGACCAAAACCAATGCTCAGTCCTATTTTGATCAGGCCGGTATTGTATTGGATAAAGACAAACTCGAGATCCGCTATAATTCCGAATGGCTGGCGCCCATGAATTTCAGGGATGTGATCCAGCTATCTGCGCATTATACCGTTGCCCGCATGCTGGAGCGCGATGATTTTTCCAAGCGCTATGCCAATGGTGTTGCGATCTCAACTCATGAATTTTTATACCCGCTGGCACAAGCTTACGACAGTGTTGCTGTTCGCTCTGACATCGAACTGGGCGGTACGGACCAGAAATTCAATCTGCTTGTCGGCCGTGATATTCAGCGCGAATATGGTATGGTGCCGCAAGCCATCCTGACCATGCCTATTCTTGAGGGTTTGGACGGAAAAGAAAAAATGTCCAAATCACTGGATAACTACATCGGTATTACCGATGCACCCGAAGATATGTACGGAAAGACCGTATCCATCGGTGACGACATGATCATTCGATATTTCACACTGGTGACAGATACGCCAATGAGCGAAATCGAGACATTTGCTAAAGCCATGAAAGAAGGTGAGAACCCCCGTGATATCAAACATGAACTCGCATGGAGACTGGTAGAAAAATATCATGATAATGCTGCTGCCGACAGAGCGAGAGAGCATTTTGAAAAAGTTCATGTTAAAAAAGATATACCGGATAATATCCCGGAATTTTCTGTCGCAGGTGATGAGGTTTTTATCACGAAGCTTATGGTTGAGAGCGGTTTAGCACAGTCCGGAGGCGAAGCTAAGCGCCTGGTCGCTCAGGGAGGTGTTTATCTGAACGGCGAACGTATTATATCCCACACAACGCCCCTGGATATCAACGATGGCGACATCCTGAAGGTCGGTAAGCGAAAATTCCTGAAACTGAAGAAATAATGCCCAATACATGACACTCGAAAGGTAAACCATGAAATGGTCAGCCCTTGCGGAGAGAGTGCATCAATCGCTCAAACGTACCTCTCTTCTAAAAGAGAATGATAAGCTATTGGTGGCAGTTTCCGGCGGCATGGATTCTGTGGTGTTGTTAAATGTTTTATTGGAATTGAAAGACCATTGGAAATGGGAACTGGTGGTTGGACATGTGGACCATGGCTTACGACCGGGTGAGGATGAAAAAGAATCATTGCTTTGTAAGACCTTGGCGAAGAGCGCCGGTTTGACATATCTTGAAAGCAAGATCGATCTGAACGACCAGGCTATAAAAGAAATGTACGCAGAATCCAGTACTCAAAATCCATCTTTAGAATCATTGGCAAGAAACGAACGATACGCCATTTTAGATAAATGGAC
>Ga0180436_10005444_pt1 | contig 11252 bp, 7 predicted proteins | sample SS_ome_2_FD_132434 | JGI IMG/M metagenome (GOLD analysis project Ga0180436, IMG submission 132434) | Hypersaline lake sediment archaeal communities from the Salton Sea, California, USA - SS_3_S_2 metaG | ecosystem: Environmental > Aquatic > Non-marine Saline and Alkaline > Hypersaline > Sediment...
ATCGTCCCACGGACTTTTGACGGCAGACGAGACCCCAGGAGCAACCCCAGCGCTCCCCCGATCAGAACGGTGGCAACATTGATCATAGTGCCTAAACCTATCATACATACTCCTGCAAGAATGAGTGTTCCTCATGAAACTATGAGGAACACCCGAAATGTCAGTGGCCCGGCTCGCTGGCCCTATGCCCGGCCCAGCACATCGCGGATTGACTGAGCCATCTGGCGTGCCCGTTCGGGAGCATCACCAACGTGGCACGCCAGATCGAGCAGTTCGCGTACACGCTCTGCAGGCAAGTATTCCAGGATCCTGGTATCCTTCGCCAGATCATCAGCCAGGGGATTCGGTTCGCCGCGCATGATCACTTGCCAGGCAGCTAACGCATGCTGTCGAATCTTCTCGTGCATAGCCTGGCGGTCGGCGCCGGCGCGCCCCAGTTCCATGAGCAGGCGTTCCGTGCCGGCGAACATCCCGTATGTATCCAAGTTTCGAGCTGTTGCTGCCTCGTGAACGGACATACCCTGCAGAATGCGGTGCGCACGGCGGACCATATCATCGCTCGCCAGGAAAGACTCAGGCAGAATTGACCTGCGATTGGCAGAATCATCCAGGGTGCGCTCCAACAGACAATGTGCGGCATTGTCCCAAGCTACCCGTTCTTGGGCAACCACAAACCGCGCCAGGCTATCTATATTCTCGGCATTGATTGGATTGCGCTTAAATGGCATTGCCGACGAACCTACCTGCCGGGAACCGAACGGCTCGCTCCATTCACCAATCGGCGGCGACTGCAGCAGGCGCAGGTCAAACGCGAACCGGTACAGCGATGCGGCCAATCCGGCCAGGCACGTCATAACCCGGTAGTCCTGTTTGCGTGGATAGACTTGGGTTGCAATCGGGTAAGCTTCTAGCCTCAGCTCATCCATCACAAGCTTCTCTAGCTCGGCCGGCGTCATTCCCGTGCCTTCCAGCAGCTGTGCATACGAGGCAGCGGTGCCCACTGCGCCTTTGATGCCCTTCCCCATAATATGGCTGTGCAGACCTAGAAGTTCTTGAAAGTCTGCCAGAAGGTCCTGCGCATAACCAGCCAGTCGATATCCCACTGTGGTGGGTTCTGCAGGCTGTATGTGGGTAAATCCCATACACATCTGATCCGCATACCGCTCGACCATAGAGGCCAAATCTTCCAGTACCATTCCCAGTCCGGCAATCAGCACCTCAAGACTATCGCGAATGCGCAGGGCATCGACATTGTCCAGAATGTCCGCGCTGGTTGCACCAAGATGGAGCACTGCACCTCCGACTGCACACTGTTCCGCATAGCAGCGCAACTGGGCCATCAAATCGTGATGGATCTCAGCTTCAATCTCTGCAGCTCGAACAAGGTCTAAGTCATCCTTGTGTGCCCGAATATCCGCCAGCTGTGCATCCGTTACAAGGCCAGCGTGGCGCTCTGCGGTCGCCAGGGCTATCCAGACTCGCCGGCAGAGCCGCCACTTCTGCGCATCACTCCAGATATTTCGCATTTCATCCGAACCATAACGCCATGTGAAGGGTGACAGATACGTCTCGTGGGTATACACATCTTTCGATTTCATGGAAATCTTCACTCTCGCCTAAATTGGAGCTAAAACTATGCCGGTAAGGTAATGGTTCACAGTCGGATCACCAGCGCTGATGGGTAAACTCGCGCTGTCTAATTTTGAACTTTATCCACAAGCAAGAATAGCAGATCGTTGACGTTCGTGCCCGTCGGGCCGGTATGAATCATACCGCCTGTTGCCTCGAAGAAGGAGTAACTGTCGTTGGCCTTGAGGGCCGCCCACGGATCGACGTCAAGCTCTCGAGCTTGCCTAACGGTTTCTCCACTGACGATGGCCCCTCCCGCATCAGTAGGCCCGTCAGTTCCATCTGTTGCGAGAGCCATCAGACAGATGCTGGGCCAGTTCTCCAGAGCCAGCGCAGCAGCAAGTGCTAACTCCTGGTTGCGCCCGCCCTTGCCCTGACCCCGTATTGTGACGGTGGTTTCGCCGCCCCAGATCAAGCAAGCTGGAGGCGCGAGCGGATCGCCATGCACTCTGATTCCCTTGGCCAGGGCGGCTGCAACCTTCGCAACTTCCCTGGCTTCTCCCTCTACGAAAGTACTCAGGAGAAGCGTGTTGTATCCCAATCCTCGAGCGGTATCTCGGGCGGCTGCAGCCGCAAGGCGATTGGATCCGATCAACACATGGTGTATGCGTTCAAAGACAGTATCTCCAGGTTTGGGCGTTTCTAAGAGGGACCAGCCGGCCTGTTCAGATGTTCCCTTCCCTAGTTCAAGACCATGACGTGCTAAGACTGCCCGTGCATCATCCACAGTCGTGGGATCTGGAACCGTTGGCCCCGAGGCGATAACTTCCAGTGGGTCACCGACTACGTCAGAAAGGATCAGGGTAACAACTGTTGCTGGTGCGGCCAGTTGAGCCAGGTGTCCCCCCTTGATCTGTGACCAGTGTTTTCGCACCGTGTTCATTTCGTTAATTGTGGCTCCCGATCGCAGCAGCGCGTCGGTCAGGTCTTGAAGCTCTACCAGGGATAGCCCGGGTACAGGATATGTAAGGAGCGCGGACCCCCCGCCAGAGATCAAGCACAACACAAGATCGTGCCCAGTTGCCCCACTGACCAGCTCTGCGATAGCTTGCGCGCCGCGAACTGAGTTCTCATCAGGTACGGGGTGTCCTGCATGAATGAGACTGATGCGTCTTGCCACCTGGTTGGGCGGCAGCTCCCCATGGCCATACTTCGTAACTATCACACCCGCTGTCAGGCGCTCTCCCAGCACATCGGCCACCGCTCCCGCCATAGGGACTGCCGCTTTACCTCCTCCGACGACAAGGACACGCTCGTACTGCGCCAGGGGGAACGCTTGATCTCCAATGAGAAGCTGCTGCCCATTATATCGTACATGTTTACGAACGGCAGCCGCCGGGTCGACAGCCGCCAGGGCAGCTTGCTTCAGTTTTTCTATATCGGCAGTCAGGTTGCGCAAGAGCTATTACCTCCCCACTTCGTTGATGGCTATCTCCACAGCAATATCTGGTTCTGCACGTCCTGTAAGCAAAGCTTCCAGACCCTCCTGCATCGCAGCGCCAGAAACCGCAAGTGCATCATCCCTGGGTACGATGATGGCAGCGCCAAGGATGTTGGCCAGATCAACGCGCGCAGCTCCGGATACATTCCATAGCTGGAGTGCACCACGTGTGCCCGGGAGGTATCCTGTCGCCTGTGTCCACTCGGCATTATGGTCGTGAGCTATGAGCCAATCAAGGAGCAACATCGACAACTTCTGTCGTGATGGATCGGTTGCAACCAGGGAGATTGTCAAGCCCTCGATTGTACACAGCAAATCGCCATCTCGGGTAGGCATGGGAGCGAACGCCATGGTCTCATCAGCCTGGATCCAGTAGGCACGCGATGGGACCACTGCCGCTCCACCAGTGCCCGCCTTGAACTGTTCCCATGCCTGTGCACTCTCAGTAATCTGGAGTACATTGGTAGGCGATATTACGCCGGTGGAGAGGCAGTCACTGTAGAAGCTCAGTACGCTCAACAGTGGATCCTGCGAAATCACAGGATTTCCCTCCGCATCACTCAACCTGCCTCCTGCAGCCAGGTACTGGATGAGCGTTGCATCATTGACGACTCGCTGGTCATTCCCTCCCGCGGGGAACAGATAAGGTTCTGATGAGGAGACGATCTGTGTCCATGAGACAATGGGGGATTCGAAGATAGCTGGACGGTATGCCAAATGTTCCGTCTCAGCACCTAGAACAAACCCCATTGTTTGGGTCTGAACCTGTCCCATCTCAATGGCAAATGGAAAACGATCGACGGCTAGCGCTGGTGACAGCAGGTTGTCGAGCGGCTGCAGAAGCCGTGATCCGGCGGCGGTTTGGAGTTCCGCAGCATCCAAAATCACAAGGTCGGGAAGCACTGAGGGGGCTGCATCGCGGGCGGTACGCAGAAAGTCAACCAGTCCCCCGCGGCCATGCGCTTTCTTCACGACCACCTCGACCTGAAGGTCAGGATATGCGTCGCTGAATTCCGCTAAGTGTTGAGCAAGAGTGGGTGCTCCTGGGTTGCTGCCGTATGGGTTCAAGTCTTCAGGTACCCACAGCCTGAGCGTGACGATTAGTGGTTGGACTTCAGGCAAAGCGGTCGGCACGGGTGTCGCAGAGCGCGTAGGTGCAATCGTCGGCACAGACGCAAGCGTGGGCGTCTCGGCTTCCACCGCACATCCAATCAGGGGCAAAGCAACTATTGCACATAGTAGAATTCTGAGCCGCATAGCACCTCCGGCAGTTCTTGTACTTAGCCATTATAGCACAAGTTCCTCCCATCGACGTACTCAACGGCGGCTATTCAAAACCCAGTTTCGTTCGCCTGAACTGCCTGACCGACATGGTCACGAGTACAATCCCAGCAGTTTCGAGCACGATATTTAGCCGTTGTCATCCAACCATGTTACGACTTCACTAAGTTGGGTGATGTATGAGTCGAAAGCACTTTGCCCCTTATCAGTCAAATGGCAGATGGTCAGTGGCGTCTTACCGCGATACGTCTTTTCGATCTCAACATAGCCTTCTCCTTCCAGCTTGCTCAGATGTGATGACAGGTTTCCCTTGGTCAGCCCGGTTTCGCGCAGCAAGTAGAGGAAGTCGGCGCTTTCCACAACCGAAAGAATGGCGACAATAGTTAGCCTCGCTGGCTCGTGAATCGTCCGATCGATCTCCAGCACAGCCCGCAGGGTATCGTTCGTCATAACACGTCCTCCTCTGCGTTGTCATCCACATCGGTATCGTTCATCTCATATTCGAAGACACTCAGATCGATGGGCGGATGCGCACGTAGAAAGCGTGTGAGAACTACCAATCCAATGATGAGGGACGGCAAGCCGAAAGATACAAAAAGAACGGCCATGCCCACTGCATCTGGTGTATGTAAGACTCCCAGTATCACTCCAGCGATCAGCCCCATTCCAGCAACTGCATAGAAACGCACCAAACCAACCCGCAAGGCAACGTAGGCATAGATTGCCATGAAGGCAACGCCGATGAGTACGTAAGACCAGGCCACTGATCCGGAACTCAATCCAAAGCCCAAGATCCCAATGGATATTCCCATCGCGATGCCAATCGCTATCCGCACCAAAAGCCTGCGTCGTTTTTGTAGATTATTCTGCCGGTAGGAAACGAAGCCTGTGCGTGGATATGTGATTCTCTCCTTAAGCCTGTTCACTACAAAGCGCATACTCACAACCAAACCGATTATAACCAACGGCATCATCACCGAGAGAATTACGGTTGGCGTGCGCTTGCCCTGGAAGAGCTGCTGCAGCCAGAAATACAGGGCGATGAGCAGGAACTGGATTCCTTGTGTGATCTCGCCAAGTCCATCATCATACCAGTGGCGATACGACTTCCGAAGTAAACTGTTCTTCTTTTCCATTTTCTACCTTACTCCTTCGCCAGGGTTACGGTTTGAATCTTGCACCGGTCTGTACTAGTGATATAGTTTGTACTACAAACTAGTATGTGAACATTATACACTACTTACGTGAAACGTCAAGTGGACTGCATCCGCAGTTTTCGATGTACTTGTTTTCAAAGTACTCACCCTCAAACTACTTGTCTTCAGATTCAACTTGCGGTATGATGTGCGGGCTCCCTGGGATGATCGTCACCATCGTGGTGACACTCATCCTGCAAAAAGCTTGACGGCTGAATATGTTTAAATCCCAAGTGCACAAATCCCGTTCCAGATCTCTGCCTGCGCTTCCAATGTCCCGCCGTCTGGAATGGCTACTAACCCTCACAATACTATGTCTGGCTGCTGCGCTCCGGCTGTGGCAGTTGGATAGTATCCCTCCTGGCCTTACACACGATGAAGCCGGGCATGGGCAAGATGCCCTTGCAATCCTGAATGGCGCTCGACCTGTCTATGAGACGATTGGTTATGGTCGCGAGCCACTGTACGATTACCTGGTCGCGGCCGCAATGGGTCTTCTGGGGCGCACTGACTACCTGGTTCTTCGCTGGGTTTCGGCGTTCTTCGGACTGCTCACGGTTAGCGGCACGTATCTCTGGAGCCGGCGAGCTTTCGGGCCCTGGGAGGCGATCCTCGCGAGTGGTTGGCTTGCAGTATCCTTCTGGGGAATTGCGACCAGCCGCCAGGCACTGCGCTCTACTGTATTGCCAGCACTGCTGATCGCAGCCATCTACACCTGGTGGCGTGGTGTGTATGACGATGGTCGTCATCGTCATACACCACTCTGTTGGTTCGCGGCCACGGGCCTGATCCTGGGCGCAACATTGTGGACATACATGGCGGCCCGGGTAACCTGGGTACTGTTCCTTGCGATGCCCTTGTACATCCTGGCGACTGATTGGCACCGGTTCAAAAAGCGCTGGCCTGGCATGGTGCTGGCACTGGTTCTTGCGGGCGCAGTTGCCGCACCGCTGTTCGTCTGGTTGCAGTTAAATCCCGGAGTCGAGCAGCGCTTCAGCCAACTTGGCGAGCCCCTGCGCCTGATTGGCCGAGGGGACTTCAGGGCAGCCTGGGCCAATAGTACTGGGGCGCTAAAGATGTTCACAGTTGAGGCCGATGATCTGTGGGTTTACAATGTCTCTGGTCGCCCGTGGCTTGGGCTCTTGGTAGGGCTGCTCTTCTACGTAGGGCTGCTGCTATCCCTTTGGCGTTGGCGCCAGCCCCGCTATGCCCTTGCACTGATGGTCCTCTGCGGCGGCCTGGTTCCCAGCTTGATCACAGGAGTCTCAGCTTGCAGTACACGCGCCATCGCGATTCTGCCAGTTCTCTACGTGTTCCCGGCGATCGCAGTCACCACGCTCGTGAAGCGAACTGGCCTGCGCCGCTTCATGCTGCCACTGGCAATTGCTCTGGTTGTGACTTCCGGCGCTCAGGATTACTATGACTATTTCACCGTCTGGGCCACTCACCGCGAGGTGCGCGTCGCATATCATACGACGCTGTACGAGATTTCGCGTGAGTTAGAAGGGCTGCCAGCTGCATCCGGCTCACCAACTATCATATCATCGATATATCCCGGGCAATATCACGATCCGTATGCAATGGAACTTCTGCTAAAACGTAAGGATCTGTCTTTGCGCTGGGTCGATGGCCGAGGAGGCATGCTGTTCCCGGATCGTGTTACCCGACTGATTGTGCCGGCACTGGCAGAACTTGACCCAGTATTGGCCCGGATAGTCGAGTCCCATGGTTACCTGGCAGTATCGCGTACTCTAGCACCGGATGATCTCAACCCGCGATTCGATATCTACGAATGGGACAGTTCGGCTGCTATTGAGGATATCTTGACCGGCAGTGTGGGGCAGGGTGTTGCCTGGAGTTCCTCCAACGATTTTCCTGTTGACGATCCAGAGGCTAACTTCCAGATGTTCGATCTGCCTGCCAACCTGGCAAATACCATCGAGTTGATCGGGTACGATCTCACTGATGGGCAGGTTGCTGCGGGAAGCGAAATTACGCTCGTTACATACTGGCGCGTGATTGCATTGCCTCAACCGGATCTGGAGTTTGTATTATTCACCCATGTCCTGAACCTCAATGGCACCCCTGCAGTCTTGTCACAGCAGGATCGGTTGGATGTCCCAGCATGGAATTGGTCCCGGGGTGATGTTTTGGCACAAGTGCATCACCTGACGATCGAAGACGACGTTGTCTCTGGCATTTATCCAGTCGAAGTTGGCGCCTATACCCGCCCACAGCCCTCCCCGATTGATCCGGATCCTCCAACTGCACGGCTGTCGCTGCTCATCAATGGTCTGGCCGTCGACGATCGTATTCTACTGCGGCCGGTCCAGGTGAGGAACACAGCGGTGCCATGATGCAGACCAAGTCAAACCAGGGCAAGCTTTCAATATCCGAATGGGCAGCCGTTGTAGTCCTACTTCTGCTAGCCTGGGGGCTGCGGCTCTGTCTTTTGGAGAAAGTTGGCCCCGGATGGCGTGATGATGAGCTGATCAATATTCACGCGATTTCGGGCCGGCTACTCGCGGGGGATTTTCCCCTATATTTCACTGACGCGTCAGGCCACGAGCCTCTCTATCACTACTTGCATGCCGGTATTCACTGGGTGTTGGGGTTCAATGTGCTGAGTGGCCATCTCCTTTCAGTGATACTGGGTACTCTGAGCGTCGTACTGACCTACGTGCTGTGTCGCCGCCTGTTCGGAACGATGGTGGCCCAGATTGCGGCGTGGGGCTTGAGTGTGTCGTTTTGGTCATTGATGTACAGCCGGACTGCAATACGCCACATCAGCCTGCCCCCGTTTATTCTCGCGATTGTCTGGCTGATGCCAGTGTTCGGGAAAGGCACTGTGAGCCATTTGCCACATCATCGAGCACACGCCAGCACAAAGTGGCGGTGGGCAATCGTCGGTCTGCTGGCAGGAGCTGGTCTCTACACATATCCCGCCGCCCGTGTCCTCCCTGGCTTGCTGGTCATCCTAGGGATCTACCTTGCCGGGTTTCATCGCAAGCTCTTTCTTCAGAACTGGCGCGGCATTGTAGTCGCCCTGTTAATTGTGGGGATAATGTGGCTGCCAATGAGTATTGCCATTCGTCGGGGGAGCAGTGAGGCCGCTGCTGCAGGTATTGGCGCGGATGCACGACTTGCTGAGCTGGCCGTGCCGGTCCGTGAACTACTGAACGGGAACCCGGCGCCGCTGGCCAATAACATCTGGGTCACGCTGGGCATGTTCCACCAAACCGGAGACCCCGAATGGCTGTATAATATCCCTGGACGTCCAGCCTTTAACTTTTTGGGTGGCGCCCTGGTATGGGGTGGGGTGCTATGGTGTATTCTGCGCTGGCATGACCCACGTTACTTCACTTTACTGGTCTGGTTCGGATTGGGGTTGCTCCCGACCTTTGCAAGTGTTCCTCCGGCGAGTTTAAGCCATACGATATTGGTGCAGCCATTAGCAGTAATCTTTCCGGCAGTGGCCCTGGGCGAGGCGGCGTTCAGAATTTCGCGCGTTGGAAAACCTGTCCGGGTGTGGGCTCGATCTCTATTCTACATTCTTCTGGCAGCCTTCATGCTGACCAATGCATATCGCGACCTGCGGGATTATTTCACTGTGTGGCCGGAGCGAGGTATGGTACGGTTCCTGTATCGGGCGGATTACCGGGATGCAGCAGCGTACCTCAATGGACACAGCGAGATTACAGATGTGGCAATGGCCAGCGATTTGATGGGCCCTTGGGACCGGCTGGCCATCAGCGTCGATGTCGAGCGGGATGATGTGACAGTTCGACTGTTCAGCCCGGAACGCGCCTTGGTATTCCCGGGATCAGGCTCTCTGGCTGCACATATCCTGATCCCGTATGGCATGGCTATTGACAATTCTATGGAGGTCGTTCTGGATGAGCGTGCTGTGCTTCGCGAGAGTGACATCCCACTCCGGCACTATATGACCGATGCTGCCCCTATGTCGGTCCGGCTTACGCCCTCTGTTTCAGGGTTCGAACCCGTGTATTTTGCCAACGGGCTGACTCTGATAGACTGTACTGCGCAGAGGACGGCTGCGCGTATTGTACAAGCGGTCACACTTTGGGAGGTCTCTGCGCCGCTCGACCTGCCACCAATACCAATTGTCGCCAATCCACCACCGCCAGGGGTCTATAGTGGGTCCAGACTGGCGGTTTTCGCACATTTGATCTCCGCAGATGGCACGCTCATAACAGCCGATGATGGATTGTGGGTGGATCCCCTTACGCTTCAGCCCGGTGACCGGTTCTATCACGTTCATTATCTCACAACTGTCGAGGATGGGGCTTCCCTCTCACTCTCGGTTGACATTGGGCTGTATGATCCTCTCTCAGGCGACCGGTGGCCTATTCTGAACCCAGCCGGCGCCACGGAAACTGACGACCACTTGCGCATTCCCGTGGAGGGGACTCCATGAGAAAACATACGTGTATCGCCTTGTCAGTTCTCCTCGGAGTATACGTCATCCTGGCTCTCGCCTACTGTCTTGCAAACCCGCTGTACGAGTCAACCGATGAAATCCGGCACTTCCGCTATGTACGCCATGTGGCAGTCTATGGGTCGCTCCCTATCCAGAGCCCGGCAGCACCCCGTGCCCAGAGTCATCACCCGCCTCTGTACTACATTATGGGCGCGATCGTGAGCGGGTGGGTGCCGGTGAATCAGGATGTCTACTTCAGCCCGCCAGAGAATCCGTTCTGGGGCTACAACGCCTGGGAAGTGGGGGACGACAACAAGAATCAGTACATTCATGGTGAAGATGAGCGTTTCCCCTGGCACAATGCAGCCCTGGCTGCTTACTTGGTACGATTCATGACCATTTTGGTTGGAGCAGGTGCGGTCGCCTTCACTTATATGGCCGGGCGAGGGGCTGCCCCCAATCATCCAGAACTCGCGCTAGCTGGCGCATCTTTGCTGGCATATAACCCTCAGTTTCTCTATCTGAGTGGTGCGATAAACAACGATGTTCCGGCAGCTTTCTTCGGCGCCGCGATATTGTGGGGCTGCTTGCGTTTAAGTCGGGGAACAACCGGCTGGCGAACTGACGTGTTGCTTGCTGTATTCTATGGCGCCGCGCTGCTAACGAAGCTCAATTTGGTGGTACTCCTGGCGCCTATCCAGGTTGCCTATATCATCGCTGCCTGGCGTTCCCGAGATTGGCGTCTTTGTCTTCGCGGCACCCTGACCGTTCTCCTGGGCGCGGCGACAATATCGGGATGGTGGTTTGTACGCAACTGGATACTTTATGGCGATCCCACTGGCATGAGCCAGGTTAACGAGCTGTGGGCGGGACGCCGGGCATCAGAAAGCTGGTGGGCGTTGAGGCAGGGGCTGCCCTACCTTTGGAGCAGTCTGTGGGGAAGGTTTGGGTACGGTCAGATTCCGCTACCAGAATGGGCTTACCGCGGCATGTTTCTGCTGTGCACAGCAGGAATTGCAGGGTACTTCATCCGGCGGAAAAAACATTGGGATTGGACGACTCTGGTGCTATCGGGCGTGACCGTTGTGACAACGATCACTGTTGTACTATACTACATGCTGATTCAGCCTGCAGGGGCAATGGGAAGATTCCTGTTTCCAGGATTGCCAGCCTTTGCTATCCTGATCGTTCTTGGTTTAAGTCACTTCTTTGCGGAACCCAATCGCTGGGGTGCTGGTGTATCATTCGCAGCTGCTGCAGCTGG
>Ga0180436_10005446_pt1 | contig 11252 bp, 9 predicted proteins | sample SS_ome_2_FD_132434 | JGI IMG/M metagenome (GOLD analysis project Ga0180436, IMG submission 132434) | Hypersaline lake sediment archaeal communities from the Salton Sea, California, USA - SS_3_S_2 metaG | ecosystem: Environmental > Aquatic > Non-marine Saline and Alkaline > Hypersaline > Sediment...
AAAAATGATATGGAAAATTAATTGCATTCGAAACATTTACCACATACCAATATATTAAAATAACTTCGTCATAAAAGATTTTTCGTGAATACAAAAATTTTACTCAGTAGGTGAGAGAAAACAAAAAATCTTCAATTAAACTTCATAATAGTGACTTTTTTATGCTATACCCCACCAAAACCACTACATATGGTATACTTTTTTGTGCTTTATATCTGGTCGGACCTCTCCGCCATATACGTTATACACTAGAACTGTGTTTTTTAGTGAGCATCTTAATCAAAGTATACTTGAGTTGATTACTGCATATGACAATAAGCCAAGTAGTATTCTTTTAGAAAACGCTTTGACAATACTTGACTGGCAGCTAATGAATAATCCCAAGGATGTTGCAGCAAAAGTTATACGTCGACTTAATAAAATAGTATCTGTGTTAGCTTCGTCAATTGTCTTTGAGTAAATAGAAAGTTATAACCACCATAAAGATGTTCTGAATCTTCCATCATATCAGTGGACAATATATTCGAAATAGCGAAATCATTGATTACAATTACATTTTAATTTCATAAAGGATAGACCATGAAAAGAATAATCGTCAAAATTATTATTTGTATTTTAACTGTAAGTCTTGTTGCATGCAATAACTCAAATACGACAGATGTCACAGAACAAGCATCTGCAAAAACTCCAGAAGAAGAGACCATAGTTCACAATAAGAATAGCGCTGAAGAAAAGATGCAGGTAGTATCTTTTTGCGCAACAGAGCAGTCCATTTATAAATTCTATGAAGATGGAACGATAGGATATTATGGTGATAACTATAATTATCAAACATTCTTAAATAATAATATTCTCGGGGTTGCATTTTATGAAGCTTTAATTAAAGCTAATATCCCTATTGTTGCTGAGCATTATGAAGTGGAATGGCTTAAAGAACAGTACCCTGAACATGAAATTCTAGAAAAAGGTTACTACGACAAAGCTGCTTATCAGCAACAATATGGTTCCCAAATTGATGAGATTAAGAGTTCGATATTGTACGAAGAACATGACGAAATTGCGTTAAGGCAGATTGAAGAATTCAAGAGTTGGGAAAAAGTATACTTATATGATCTAGCCTCAAAGAAAGGGATTGTCTCATATAGGCTGGTTGTTCACTTATATAATGATGTTGATAATGATTATATAGTGAAAACAAAAGTAAATGCTTTCTCTGACGAAACTATTGTTAAAGTGACCATTGGTGAATATTTTGTAGCAGCACTAACGGATGACGGCCATGTATTGGTAGATTTTATTGAAGAAGCTATTGGTAATATGAACAGGGACGATAATGTTTATGAACGCTTTGATACAAGCAAATGGAAGGATATTGTTGATATTGAAGCAGGAGATAAGCATCTTCTCGGAATTAAGAACGACGGAACCGTAGTTGCCGTAGGAGATAACAGTTTTAATCAATTAGATGTATCAAAATGGAAGAATATTGTTAGTATTGAAGCAGGGGGAAACCATTCTGTTGGGCTTTTAAAAAACGGATCCGTTTTAGCTTGTGGTAATAACGACTTGTCACAATGCGAAGTTGGAGAGTGGACAGACATTACACAGATTTCTGCAAGCAACGATATTTCAGCAGCTCTCAACAAAAAAGGTGAGGTTTTTATTACTGGTGGTGAGCATGCTACAGTTTTTAACGAAGAAGATTTTTCTTATGAGACGAAAAAAAGTAATTTTGTATGGCAGCCAAATGCGTGGACAAATGTTGACCATGTATTTGTTTACGAAAACACTGTGATTGGTTTAACAGCAAACAATGAACTAGTTTTTACAAATGTTTTTACATCACCATTTCACAATGCCGATTGGCAGCATGGAGTTCGCGATATTATCTCTGACGGCGCAGGGTATAGCATACTAAAAGATGAATACATATTAGCGTATACCTCTACAGATAAAATCACACAAGATATAAATGCTACATGGGATAGTTTTTTGCTTAAAAACATAGACTTTGATCCGACCGAGGTGTTAAATATCGATAACACTTATACACCAGAACACCTAACACAAATTGATGATGAAGGCGCTTTAGTGGTAGCAAAATATAATCATGAAATAGAAGACTACGATATCGTTACACTCCATGAATTTTCAAAAATAATTGATTACGATGTATTGAAAATACGTTTTATTTATGCTATTAGTGATGACGGATCTTTGATTGAAATAGATTTGAGCAGTCTAGATGTGAACAATGTTACAATCGATTCAAGCACACTAAAGGAACCAACCATCGATGTTGATCTATTTAGCAATATGATTAAAGCTGGAAACACTTTCGTGATTTTGCAGAAAGACGGTACAGTGATGCTCCCCAGCTCAATCGAAACAGGTTTAGGTAGCGATATTAGAACATTTGGGTCAAAGAGTGTTAATTGGTCAGGTTTAAAAGATGATGAAGCAGAAACGCAAAATACTAATAGCGAAATAACGTATGAGACAAAGGAAGTAGAAAGCTGGGAGGCATTTAATCTTGCTTTTGATAACATGATGCCAGACTATAAGCAGTTTAATCCATATTACTTCACAGCATATAGGCACGGTGAACAAGAGTTTATATACAGGGCAGAGTTTAGCAATAACGTATCAGAAGAAACCTATGAAACGATGCAAGAAATGGCGATTAACTCAGGTTACGAGCTTGTACAAGAGCTAGAATCTTATTACATACTACTTGACCAAGACGGAAACGAGAATCAAATGCCAATGCCTATTAAAACATATCTAAATGCTGAAGGATACAGTTTTGATATGACCTATACGCCTTTTGATGACTCGGGATCATTGGAATTAACATTTATTGAATCATACAAAAAATCACCTACGATTAGAAGCAATCTAGACTATGAAACCCCTCAGGTAAGCAGCTGGGAAGACTTTAGCAGATACTGTGTCACACCTTTGCCTGATTTAAGCGAGTATATGTGGGCTTTTCAAGTAACATTTAACGAAGCTCCACCCTTCCCCTTCGATTCTTGGGGACTCAATGCAGATTCCTATTCTACTGTATCCGAAGATGATTTTGAAGAAATTACTGATAAACTTGAACAAGCTGGATATTCTATTATTGCTGATGATATTATTGAGTTCACATATTTTGTCCAACAAAGAACATTTAGATTAGAAGAACAGGATGTTATAGGACCAGTGGACTATATATTCTTGCAATTCAGCAGACCACCAGGTTATGAGCATATAAGAATGTCATTCGATCTTAATGCCGAAGAATTCTATAAATAGTCTGTGATGGAAGTGCTGTATTGGACAGTTTTTATTGAACAGTCCAACGTGGTGCTTCTTTATATTTCGAAAAATAACTTGTCCTTTTCTATGCCTCCATTCATGCTACTGATAACAATAAGCTATTATTCATGCTAAACGCTATATATTGCCTGTTTAACCCAGCAAAGTGTGGCTATAGACGGACATCTCTCCGCCAAGCAAAAAACAGGTTACTTTTAGGTAGCTTGCTTTTTACTTTTATTCGAACCTTGAGAGAACAAAGCGAAAAAACGCCATTAATCGGCGTTTTTAGCTTAAGCATACGAGTAAGGACTCGAACAAGCAGAATACATCTATTCATTGTGTCTTATTCAGTCTTTAAAATCAGTCAAAAGAGCTTTTTCGACCTCTTTATAATTCGGTATGGACTCCGCCGCACCGTCTTTCATCACGCACAGCGCGCTTGCAACAGTCGCAAGTTTAAGAGTATCTTCTATATCCAAGCCATCAGCAACTCCCTTGATAAAATAGCCCGTAAACGTGTCTCCGGCGCCTGTGGTGTTCTTCGCTTTGACTATATAAGCATTTCTTTGACAGTCCACCTCTTTGGATTTATAAATAACGCCTTGCTTCCCCAAAGTAAGAACTATATTGCTGTTTGGATATTTAGCTTTTAGCGCGTCTGCAATCCCTTCATAGTCCGACTTTCCGGTGATTGCCGCTCCTTCGATTTCATTTGCCAGCAGCCAAGTTACCTTATCTATCGGGTAATCCCCCATATTTTCGCTTATAGGGGCGGCATTAAAAGCAATGCGCATACCTTTCTTTTCGGCTTGACCTATAACATACTCCGTAACATTCGTTTCGTTTTGCAGGAGTACGATATCATCTTTGTCGAACAGATCCAACACTTCATCCACATATTCAGAAGTCAAGAGTTGATTTGCTCCGCCGAACAGCAATATGCAATTCTGACCGTTATAGTCAACCTGTATTATCGTATGTCCGCTTTTCGACTCGATTTTTCGGACTAACTCGACATTCACATCCGAATTTTTCAATCCATCGATTAGATAATCACCGTCTTCCACACCGACAAATCCTGCATGATAGACATCGAGACCAGCATTAGCCAAAGCAACTGACTGATTAAGCCCTTTGCCTCCAAGAAAAACATTCATTCCTTCAGCCAGTTTCGTTTCTCCCGGCAAAATAAAAGTATCCACATTATAGACATAGTCAATATTCAGCGAACCGAAATTTATAACTTTCATAATTCCCCCTAAAACTTTACACCGGAAAATAAAATAACATTTAGATACGGCGTGCACTCTCCGGTACGGACGACAGCTTTCGCATCTTTTGTCATCTCCTTGAATTCCTCATGCGGTATTGTTGCTATTTCGACATTCGAGAATTTCTCTGATATCTTTGCATAAGCTTCGGGGCTTATGTCCTCCATCTCAGAAGCTATTGTCACCTTCTCCACACAAAGTTCGTTTAAAACAGCTTCGAGCACTTCAAAGAATCCAGGCAAATTTCTCACAACGGCAAGGTCAATGCGCTTCGGTCCACTCGGAATCGGCAACCCGCAATCCCCAATTACTATTGAATCTGTGTGTCCCATTTTTGCGATAACTGCTGATATATCACTGTTGATCAGCTCCGTTTTTTTCATATGAGTCCTCCTTATCTTTTTGTCTATCGATTTATGTCATCTAGCTAAAGCTATATATGTGTTGAGCCTCCGGCAATAGTAAGCGCCATACCTGTAATATAAGAGGATTTACCTGAAGCCAAATAAGCCATAAACTCACCTATCTCCTCCGGTTCCGCCATTCGACCCATAGGTACTCTCGCTGTGAGTTTTTCCTCATACTGTTCTGGTGTCATTCCTTCGATCGGTCCTCTTTCTCTAAAAACCGTCTGCATCATCTCAGTGTTCACGTAGCCCGGACATATAGCATTTATATTGATTCCGTATTTAGCCAGTTCTAATGCGAATATATGTGTCAGCATATTAACCGTTACTTTCGAACAGCCGTACACTCCATTGCCTAGCTCAGCGAGTTTCGATGCTTGGGATGAAATACTGATTACTTTTCCTTTGATACCCTTTTCGATCATATGATTCGTAACAGCTTTTGTGATGGCGAAAATAGACTTTCCGTTTATGTCCATCACTTTGTCCCATTCGCTCAGCGAGAGTTCGTTTAGTAAACAAGAATGTGAAATACCTGCACAGTTTGCGAGAACATGAATCTCACCAAAAGTTTCTATCGCTTTTTCTACGCAGTCTTCAATCGCATCGAAATCTCTGACATCGAGCTTCTGTGATAGTGTTTTTCTTCCCATAGCCTCTATCTCTTTTGCTGTCTTCTCTACACCCTCTTTGTTTATATCCGCCAAAATAAGATTTGCTCCATATGAAGCGAATACGAGAGCAGTTGCTTTCCCGATACCTCTGGCTGCTCCTGTTACATATACGTTCTTACCTTCCAATCCATAATCCAGCATATCCTTGACTCCATTCTTATTGATTTTCTATATTAAATTCTCTTATTTCGTTCACTTCAACAAATTCAAAAGTCCTGCGCCCACCATCGGTGCATCAGCCCCCAATTCGGCTGTACAGAATATAAATTTTTCCTTATCGATCGCAAGACCGTATGCGTTCTCATAGACAAACTCTTTGATTCGATTAACATAGGACTGCTGATGGGTTATGCCTCCGCTCAAGATTACAGCTTGCGGCGACAGCGTGTTTACCACGTTTACAATACAGATTCCCAGCGCTTCAGCGCCGGCATCTATTATCCGTTTTGCGTTCGAATCCCCTTGCTTTTCCATATCAAATAGTTCTTCAGACGTTACTTCTCTTCCAAAGACTTCCAAAGCCTTCCTTTGAAGTCCAAGACCCGCACCATAAGCTTCAACGCATCCCCTTTTTCCGCAGTTACACTGACTTCCTCCGGGATGTACCACGATATGTCCAACTTCGCCTGCTGTGTTCAGCGCACCGCTGAAAATCTTTCTGTCTATTATGATACCGCCCCCGATTCCGGATCCGAGAGTCAAGCAAACTATATCGCTCATTCCTCTGCCCGCTCCTGCGAGCAACTCTCCCGCCGCTGCGGCTTTTGCATCCTGTTCCACTTTGATTTCAATCGGGAATACGGATTTTAGTATCCTCACAAGCTCAACATTTTTCCAGTTTAGATTCGGAGCATATACGACACATGTTCCTTCTTTGTTCACCGTTCCGGGAACTCCTACACCGATAAAGCCAACATCATCTATTGTAAGGTCTACCTCGTTCATACAGGATTTTATCTTATCAGCGATATCATTCAGGATTTTTTCGCTCGGTTCTTCGTTTCCGGTCTTTATTTTCTGTATTACATATATCTTGCCTTGCTTATCGATAATACCTATATTCGCTTTTGTCGCTCCGATATCGACTCCGACCTGATATTTTTTTTCTATCGATTCCATGATATATCTCCAATAATTAAAACTCTTCACCGTTTTCAATTTTTGTGATCATGTCTATTCTGTTCTGGTGTCTTCCGCCTTCAAATTCGGCATTCAGCCATTCTTTGACTATCATAATCGCCAACTCAGAGCCCACAACTCTTGCTCCCATGGATAGAATATTTGTATTATTATGCTCTTTTGAAAGTCCTGCAGAATACGGATCGCTGCAAACCACCGCACGTATACCATCGACTTTATTTGCTGCGATAGATATTCCGACACCTGTACCACAGAAAACAATTCCTTTTTCGCATTCGCCTTTAACTACAGCATTCGCAACCTCCATCGCATATTTCGGATAATCCACTCTGTCTCTTTTAAAGCAACCGAAATCTTTATACTCAATGCCGTTTTGCTCAAAATATTCTATTATTTTCTCTTTTAATTCAATCCCTACATGATCACTGCCTAATGCTATCATCCACTTCACTCTCCTGTTAATTCATAAAATTTAAATTTCTTAAAGTCAATAAACTGCTTTATCTATAATTTCTCGAAAACTCTTATAAACTCCTTCTCATCATCATTATAATTCAGCTCCGCTTTTTGAGAAGCGGTTTCATCTTCTTATGCAGAAATAGTGCAGCAGGTATCAATAATATGAGAGGAATCGTAGTGAGCTTCAATGCATTTCCTAAACCTATAGCATCTCCTATGGCACCTAACGTCGGCAAAAAGGCAAACAATGCCAAGTAATACCACAAAAAAGATATTCCTAAAGCTGTTGCTGTATTTTTCGGAGCCAGTCTGCATGCTGTTGCAAAGATAATCGGGAAATTATTACCGGCAAAAAAAGCCGCAACGGAGATCAATATCGTTTTCAAAAGTATCACATCAATGAACATCGCAGAAATCCATGCCGCAGCGCCAAAAAACGAACCTATAGCAAGCACTCTGCCCGGAGAAAACCTATCCGCAACTTTCGAATAGAGGAATCTCGAGACAAGCATTCCCAGGAACAAAAACGAAAGCGCATATGCCCCGTCCGATACGTTGCCGGTTATGCCTGAAAACAGAAGCGAAATATAATATATGGCTGGCAGCTGCCAGCAGCTCGCAAGAAACGTGATTATGCTTATCTCCGCCATTCCGGGAGTTTTTATAACCGAAATCATTTCCCTAAATCTCCTCTTTGCGCTGATCTCCTCTTTTATAAGCTTTTGTCCGACTTCCTTTTTAAACATGAACAAGGAGTATATCGCCCATAAAAGCATAAAGCCTCCCATTATGAAAAACACACCCGATAAACCGAAATGGGAAAAAATCCAGTTTGAAAGAATTGGTGCTGATACTGCTCCAAGGCTGAAAACCGTGTGCATGAAATTGATATATCTTTCTTTGTTTTTTAAAACCGTCTCAGTCATCACCGCATTTGAGATAATATTTACTACTCCTGTCGATAGACCCAACATAATGAATATAAAATACAAAATCGGCAGCGGTACAACCACTCCGATGCTGATCAAGAAAACACTCATCAGTATTCCGGAAATTATTATGACTTTTTTCTTATTTAACGAGTCGATTATCGTAATACTCATGATTGCGACAGCCAGCCCGCCTATGCTTTGGGCAGAAAGAAGCATACCTGCTTTTGATAATGTGAGACTATAATTCTCCATAAGCGTTTCAAACATCTGTCCGACAATAGATATTGAAAACGCAACACTCAGCATCAACATATCAATCGCTAAAACCTTCATCCACAGTTTTCTGTTTTCTTCTGCCACTATTTCTCCTATTCTTAAAGATGAAACCTATCACCTTTACGTAAGTCGGACCCAACATCTGTCTGTTAGGTCCTGACCGAATTGATAACTAAAATTTAAATTAATTCTTCTATAAACCGCAAGTCTGTCTTATATACTCTCTTGAGTTTTTGGAGTATTCAAAAGGATTTGCCTTCGCCGGATCTTGCTCTGCTTCAACAACCATCCAGCCTTCATAGCCTGCCTCTTCTAAAATCTTAAATATCGGTTTATAGTCCGTCATTCCGTCACCCGGTACAGTAAACACACCTTCTTTGACGGCTTTTAAAAAGCTCCACTCTTCCTTTACTGCTTTTTCATATACGTCCTTACGTACATCCTTAAGATGGACATGAACTACTCTGTCAACGTGTTTTTTTAGAACCTCATATGCAGCTTCGACTGTCCCTTCAGAAAACACAAGATGCCCCGAATCGAACAGCAGATAAACGTTCGGGTTCACCATCTTAATAAACTTATCAATCTCTTCCGGAGTCTGGACTCCTGTTCCCATATGGTGGTGGAAACACGCTTTCATACCCTTTTCCTCGGCAAGATCACCAAGTCTGTTCATACCGTCAGTAACTTTTTTCCACTCAGCATCAGTATACACAGGCTTGTGTTTTAAAACAGCTAAATCTTTTCCCTGTATGCTGTTTCCCTGCTCGCTGCAGCCTATAACTCTTGCACCTTGATAATACAAAAAATCGCGGTGCTTTATAAATTCTTTTACCGTTTCTTCTTCGTCTTTAGACGTAAAGAAAGTAGAAAACCAAGCATTGCAAATGGTAAGTCCACGTAATGTTAATGCTTTTTTCAGCACATCCGCATCCTTTGGATACTTGTTACCGATTTCACTGCCCTGATATCCTGCCAGTGCCATCTCGCTTATGCATTGTTCAAATGTACTTTCTGCACCCAACTCAGGCAAATCATCATTCGTCCACCCGATAGGAGCGATACCAAGTTTTACTTTTTTAGCGTCTAACATCCTTATTTTCTCCTGTTTAGTATTGACGAGCTTTTTTCAGCTCTTCTCTTTGTTCATCAGTCACATCAACAACCTTCTTGCTCTTTGCAACTTCGGCAGTCCCGCATCTCCAAAAACCCTCATATCCATGTGTCATCGTTTTCGGCAGAACTTTTATATCGATTACAGTTGAAACCTTTTGTTTTTTTGCATCTCTGATCGCCTGCCTGAATTCCTCTTCTGTCCTGGCACTATATCCTACAGCGCCATACCCTTCGGCAATTTTTGCAAAATCTATAGCCATCAAATCGCCTGTAAGTTCTCCTGTCTTCTCATCTCTATAACGGAACTCAGTTCCGTAGCTTCCCTGTCCTCTCTCCATCTGAAGATTGTTTATACAGCCAAACTCGGCGTTGTCCATAACGACCAGATTTATCTTCTTCCCTTCTTGAAGAGCTGTAACAAGCTCCGAATGAAGCATCATGAAAGAACCATCACCCAACATTGAGTACACTTCCTGATCCGGACAAGCGATTTTTGCGCCCAGAGAAGCCGCGACTTCATATCCCATGGCTGAATATCCGTATTCCATATGGTAGGTTTCGCGTTTCTTCGGTCTCCAAACTCTTTGCATATCACCCGGTAAACTTCCGGAAGACCCGACAACAACAGCATCATCGTCAAGCTCTTCGTCCAATATTCCAAGTGCCTTTGTTTGTGTGATGCTTCCTTTGAAGAAATCATTGTATTCCTTCATCTTATCATCCAAATGTCCGTCTACTTCCGGCACAAAACCTTCGCCGGTATATTCGATATTGAACAATCGAGTGAGCTCTTCTGCCCATTTATCTTTTGCTTCTTTTATTTCGCCTGCGTAGCCGGATTTATAATTTGCTTTCTCAAGTTCCTTCTTGAGCATTTCCAGTGCGACTTTAGCATCCGCCTTTACTCTCACTGCATCCATCTTGTATGCATCAAATGCACAGATATTGATATTCACATATTTTTCGCTGCCTCTGAAAAGCCATTTTGAAGCAGTGGTGAAGTCAGTATAACGAGTACCTACACCAATAATCAAATCCGCTTCCTTCGCAATAAGGTTTGCAGCGAGGCATCCTGTAGCACCGATGCCGCCGAGGTTTAACTCGTGATCATATTCTATTGCGCTCTTTCCCGCCTGCGTTTCACCAAAAGGTATATTGAAAGCTTCGGCAAAATCCTTCATCGCATCAGCAGCTTCCGAATATCTAACTCCGCCGCCGCATATTATGATGGGCTTCTTCGCTTTCTTTATCGCTTCTGCAGCTTCTGCAATCATCTCTCTTGTCGCAGGGGTGCGCTCTATTCTGTGAACTCTTTTTTCAAAGAAATAGTCGGGATAATCATATGCTTCGCCTTCCACATCTTGCGGCAGACATATTGCCACAGCTCCGGTATCAGCAGGATCAGTAAGCACACGCATAGCACTGATCATCGCACTCATAAGCTGTTCCGGACGATTTATTCTGTCCCAGTATTTACAAACCGGACGAAATGCATCATTCGCCGTAATTCCCAAATCATCAAACTGCTCCAATTGCTGTAGAACAGGATCCGGTTGCCTGCAGGCATATGTGTCGCCTGGAAGCAGCAACACAGGAATTCTGTTCGCTGTTGCTGTTGCCGCTGCAGTTACCATATTTGTAGCTCCCGGTCCGACAGAAGTCGTACAAGCA
>Ga0180436_10005448_pt1 | contig 11250 bp, 9 predicted proteins | sample SS_ome_2_FD_132434 | JGI IMG/M metagenome (GOLD analysis project Ga0180436, IMG submission 132434) | Hypersaline lake sediment archaeal communities from the Salton Sea, California, USA - SS_3_S_2 metaG | ecosystem: Environmental > Aquatic > Non-marine Saline and Alkaline > Hypersaline > Sediment...
CCAGGCTAAATGCAGAACCAGTTTGCCGCTCAAAGCGGCATCGGCGCTGGAAGGTTTCCCCGCGCATACGACATCCGAGTGATTGCCGAACATCGGCAACAGATGGATTTTAGGTGTTAAAATAAATTGAGGCGTTCTTACAGGCCTGAGAATCTTCAATTTTTCCCGATCGAGACAATCAAAATTGGAACGATTGTCGTTTAACGCGAGTACGCCCAAATAGGCGTTCACATTGGGTGGAATCGTCGTGATATCCGGTGTAATCGTCGTTTTGCCGCCCGGCACCGGATCCACCGCAAAGATATTGATGTAAATCGTGTCCGCAAACACTTCAAATAACTTGTTGGCGATCTTGAGACACGTCACCGCGCCCCGACTCCATCCGATAATATTGATGTATTTAGGCTCCCGGCCCATACCCAGCAGGTGGGTTACCAGGTAAACGGCCCGGTAGACATTGTCATCCCATCCGGAACCATATATCCTGCCGCTTAATTGCCAGGGAGAATCCGTGTTCCCGACGAAGGATTCACGAAATTTTTTTTCCTCTTTCGTAAACTTGCGGGTTCCCGTTATATTCCCGAATTCGTCGCGAATATTCGCTTTGCTCCCGAAAGCATCGGCTTTCACCGGGCGGTTAAAAAGTCCTTTCTTCCGGCCCGTCGGCGCCTTAATCGAAGCGGCGCTTTTCTTGCTCCCACCGAACATGGGATTGTCGCTGCCGGGGTGTGAATGCGTGGTCTTGCTCCTGGCGATGGATTTTTTCGATCCGGACGCGACCGTATCCGATCCGGGCCCTTCCAGAATCAGATAGTTCGCACTCTTGCTTCGCAGAGCATATGGAAAAAAATTGTCCGGTGTCGGCTCTCCGGTCTTTTCGATCAAGGCCTCAGAACCTTTGATGTTTTCACTGAGCGCGGTTATCATTTCCTGCTTGGTGGGATCCTTGTCCCGGTGATAGTCTGTACCATGACAAAAGAGCGTCAGAACATTCGGCATGACAGCCTCCATTTACTGGTTGACGGATACGTTTTCATACCGTGTCCAGCACGGCCCGGGCGATGGCGGCCAGCGTCCGGCCGGCCTCGTCGCGGATGACGGCGTCGGCCAGATCGTCGCAGGGGGTTTTGGAAAGATTGATAATGGCCAGAAAGGCCTGGTTTTCTTTGGAAAGGACCGGTATATGGGCGGCCGGCTGCACCAGCAGGGTGGAGCCGACGACCACAAACACGTCGCTGTTTTGCGCCAGTGCGACGGCCTGGTTGACCTTGTCCAGCGGCATGGACTGGCCGAAGGAAACGGTGTCGGGCTTGAGATATCCCCCGCAGTCGCATTCGGGCGCCGGATCGCCGTCCAGCAGGCGCTGTCGCGCCGCCTGACGTGAGACGATTGTTTTACAGCGCATGCAGCGTACGCGGCGGGTGTTGCCGTGCAGCTCAATCACCGCTGCGTCGGGCAGGCCCGAGGCCTGGTGCAGACCGTCTATATTCTGGGTGATCACGGCCTTGATGAAACCGCGCGCGTACAGCTGGGCCAGGGCCGTGTGGCCGGCATTGGGCCGCGCCTCTTCCATCCCCGTATAACTTTCCAGCCATCGACGCCAGTATTCGACGCGGGCTTCGCGCGACGACATGAATTCATCAAAGTAAACCGGCCGGTACTTGTCCCAGATGCCGCCCTGGCTGCGGTAGTCGGGTATGCCGCTCTCCGTGGAAATGCCCGCACCGGTAAAAGCGGTGTTGCGGCCCCCGCGGGTCAACGCGGCAGCGACGGATTTAATGTCGTTAGACGTCATCAACCGTTTCTCTTTCAATTCAAAATAAATTTTGACGGGTTGCAACCAAACGCCGTCCGCGGTCTGCAAGCCTCCCCGGCCTGCGTGCGCGGCATCGTTTCCAGCGCTCATAAAATTTATCGTAAAGGCGTCGTCCTTTCAAGCACAAAAGGCTTGACATGCATCCGCCGATGGAGTAGGCGGGTATGTAAAAAAGGTGCAGCAGCATGCAATCCCACTCCGGCATAATTTATTACTGTTTTTATTATTGGCTTTATAAAAAAGCCGCGCTGCCCGGGGTGCACTGAAACGCCGCTGAAACAAAAATCAATTCAAAGCCGTGGGCAGACGCAACGCCCACGGCTTTTTTTATGGCCGGTTGGGGCCGCGCCGGCCGAACGCACAACAAAGGTTGCAGACCATGCAGAAAACAATTGATGTCCGCGTAGAACACTACACCCATCTGATCGCACCGGCCGCGCTGAAACAGGAGATGCCGGTCAGCGACGCCGCCACCCGGACGGTTTTGTTCGGACGGCGCGGGATCGAAAACATTCTTTCCAAAAAAGACCGCCGGATGCTGGTGATTGTCGGCCCCTGTTCCATCCACGATGAGGCCGCCGCCCGCGAGTACGCCCGGCGTCTGGACACGCTTCGGCGAACCGTGGCGGACACGCTTTTTGTGGTGATGCGCGTCTATTTTGAAAAGCCGCGCACATCTCTCGGCTGGAAGGGGCTGATCAACGACCCCAACCTGGACGGCAGCTGTGACATTCTCAGCGGTCTGAAAAAAGCACGCAGGCTGCTGCTGCAAATTACGGAAATGGGCCTGCCGACCGCCACCGAATTTTTGGAAACCATCACCCCGCAGTATGTCGATGACCTCATCAGCTGGGCGGCCATCGGCGCGCGGACAACCGAATCCCAAATCCATCGGGAAATGGCCAGCGGCCTGTCCATGCCGGTGGGTTTTAAAAACGCCACCGACGGCAATCTGTCCATCGCCATCAACGCCATGCTGGCCGCCCGGGCCCCCCAGAGTTTTCTGGGCATCGATCAAAAAGGACGCACCTGTATCGTCAAGACCAGTGGCAATCCCACCGGCCACATCGTACTGCGCGGCGGCGGCCGTCCCAACTATGATGCCTTGAGCATCGAAGAGGCAAGACTGGACCTGGCGACCCACAACCTGCCCCAGGCCATTCTGGTGGACTGCGCGCACGCCAACTCCAGGAAAAAATTTCAGGGTCAGGCCATTGTCTGGAACAACATCCTCCGACAGCGTACGGCGGACAATGACGCCATTATCGGTTTGATGCTGGAAAGCAACCTCTTTGAGGGCAATCAGCCCTTTTGCCCGGCCCTTGCGGATCTCAAATACGGTGTTTCCATCACGGACGAATGCATCTCCTGGGAAACCACGGAACAGCTGATTCTGTCAGCGCATGAAACACTGAAAAACATATGAAAAACATTGCCATCGACACCCCGGCCGGCCCGTCGCATATTTGGGTCGGCGAACGCCTTTCCCGGCTGCCGCACTACCTGCCGTCGGAAAACGCGATTATGGTGACCGATCACCGCGTCGCCGAACTGTATGCACCGGTGCTGCCTTGCCTGCCGTGCATCCGCATCGGCCGGGGGGAAACAATTAAAAACCTTGAGACCATCGAGCGTATTTATCGCGAGCTGATCGCCCTGGAAGCCAACCGCTCGACATTTCTGGTGGGCATCGGCGGCGGCATTGTGTGCGACGTCACTGGGTTCGCGGCCGCCACCTACATGCGCGGGGTGCCTTGCGGCTATGTCGCCACCACGCTGCTGGCCCAGGTCGATGCCAGCGTCGGCGGCAAAACCGGGGTGAATGTCGCGGGCTACAAAAACATGGCTGGTGTTTTCCGCCAGCCGCGGTTTGTCATCTGCGATCCGATGGTGCTGAAAACGCTTCCCGCCAGTGAGATTTCCAATGGAATGGCGGAAATTGTCAAGCACGCCGCCATCCAGGACGCGCGCATGTTTGCCTTTCTCGAAGACCGGGCCCAGGATGCACGGCGGCTGAACCCGGCGGTGATCGAACGTCTGGTCACCGATTCGGTGGTCATCAAAGCGCGCATCGTCAATCAGGATGAGAAGGAAAGCGGATTGCGGCGCAAGCTCAACTTCGGCCACACCTTCGGCCATGCCATTGAAAAAATCAGCGGACTTCCCCACGGCGCCGCCGTCAGCATCGGCATGGCGGCGGCCGCCTTCATAGCCCGGGAAAAAGGCCGCCTGTCCCAAAAAGAAAGCGCCCGCCTGATCCGCCTTCTGAAACGACTCGATCTGCCCACAACCATAGCGCTGGAACCGGATGCACTCTTCGACGCCGTGATCAAAGACAAGAAACGTGAACACGACCGCTTGAATTTCGTACTGCTGGACGGCATCGGCAAGGCGGTTGTCGAATCCATCGCCCTGGCGGAGCTCAGACGATTCACCCGACGGATGTTCGCGGCAGGAGGAAGCCTTGCAGATGAAACCTGACACGGAACTACAGCGCCGCCTCGCTTCCCGGCGTATGGAAATCGACTGCATCGACGCGGAAATCCTGGCGCTATTAAACCGACGGCTGCGCGCCGCCCGGGCCATCGGGGATCTGAAACGGCGACATGGCGGCCGCATCCTGGATCCGGCGCGGGAAACCGCCGTAGTAAAAAACCTCATCGCCCAAAACCGGGGACCGCTGGCCAACGCGGATTTGACGCACATTTTCGATTGCATCATGAAAGCCGCCAAAAGTGTACAGCAACCGGAACAAGACCCCGGCCGCGCCCAACCCTCCGGCCTTATCCCCCTGTACGGCGTGTTCGGCGACCCCATCGCCCACAGCCTCAGTCCGCTGATGCACGGACGCGCCTTTTCACGGACGGGGGCGGACGGCGTTTACCTGGCCTTTTGCATCAAAGACATCGCCGCCGGCATCAACGCCGTACGCACCCTCGGCATCAAAGGGGTGAGCATCACGCTGCCCCACAAAGTGGCGGCGGTGGCGCTGATGGACCGCTTGGATGACAGTGCGCAGAAAATCGGCGCCGTCAACACCGTTTTCAACCGCGACGGCGTGCTGACCGGCTACAACTCGGATGGTGCAGGCGCCATGGCGGCCCTTAAGCGCAACGTGTCGCCGGCGGGTCGGGGGGTTCTGCTGCTCGGCGCCGGCGGCGCCGCCCGCGCCATTGGTTTCAGCATCGTGCAGCAAGGCGGCCGGCTGACCGTCGCCAACCGGTCCGAACCGCGCGGACGGCAGCTGGCTGCGGCACTGGGCGCGGACTTTATTCCTCTTTCGGAGGCGGCGCGTGTTCCGGCCGACATTTTGATCAACGCCACCGCCGTAGGCATGGCCCCGCACACCGATGCCATGCCCCTGTCTCCATCGGCTTTCCGCCGCCACATGACCGTGATGGACATCGTTTACACGCCCCTGAAAACCAGATGGCTGCGTGCGGCGGCGCAGGCCGGCTGCCGGATCGTGGACGGACTGGAAATGTTCGTGCACCAGGGGGCTTTTCAGTTCGAACTCTGGACCGGCCGCAAAGCACCGGTGGATGCCATGCGCCGGGCGGTCGAAAGCGTGCTCTCGCCGGACGATGAACACCGCAAAAAGCAGGATGCCTCATGAGTATGGAGATTATGCCCCGAACCATCCGCGGCGGTGCGGTGCGGGTCCCGGGATCAAAAAGCTACACTCACCGCATGCTGATTGCCGCCGCGCTGTCCGACGGCGCGTGCACGCTTGTCAACCCGCTTGCCAGCCAGGACACCGAATTGACCGCGGGCGCTTTGCGCTGTTTCGGCATCGATATTCAGGGAAGCGACCCTTTGACCGTCCGGGGAAGCGGCGGCCGGCTGGACGCCCCGGACAAACCGGTTTTTCTCGGCAATTCAGGGACCTCGATGCGCTTTGTCACCGCCCTGGCGGCACTGGCCCGGGGCCGGACCGTCATCACCGGCACCCCCCGTCTGCAGCAGCGGCCGGTCGGGGATCTGCTGCAGGGCCTGACACAGCTGGGTGCCACCGCCCGTTCGCCGGCACAAAACGGCTGCCCGCCGGTCGAAATCAGCGGCGGGCCGGTTCAGGGCGGCGCCGTCGATCTGCGCTGCGCTGTCAGCAGCCAGTTCCTGTCGGCCCTGCTGCTCATCGGACCCTGCCTGCCGAAGGGTCTGACGATTAACGTACAGGAAGGCCCGGTGTCCAGACCCTACATCGATCTGACCGTGGATGTCATGCAGCGCTTCGGCATCGACATCGCGCGCCGCGGCTATGCGCAATTCCAGGTGGCGGGGCGGCAGGCATATCGATGCGGTCGTCATGTCGTGGAACCGGACTGCTCCCAGGCCGGGTATTTCTGGGCCGCAGCGGCGGTTACCGGCACACCGGTGACGGTGGCCGGCATTTCCCGGCAGTCCAAACAGGGGGACATCCGGCTGCTGTCCCTGTTTGAAAAAATGGGCTGCCGGAGCATTGAAAGCCCGCAGGGCCTGACCCTGGCCGGCCGCGCGGCAAGGGCCGTCACAGCGGACATGGCGGACATCCCGGATGTGGTGCCGACCCTGGCGGTGGTGGCCGCTTTTGCCCGGGGGGACACGGTTATCCGCAACGTGGGCCATCTGAAGGCCAAAGAAAGCGATCGCCTGGCCGTGGTCGCCGGTGCGCTTGAAAAAATGGGCGTCCGTGTACGCCAAACCGGCGACGGACTCGTTGTTTGCGGTGGAAAGCCTTGCGGGGCGGTGATCGATCCGCACGACGACCACCGCATCGCCATGAGCTTTGCCATCGCCGGTCTGGTGGTGCCGGGCGTTGTGATCCGCAACGCACGCTGCGTGGAAAAATCTTTTCCTGATTTCTGGAAGGAATTTAAAAAATTGTAAAAAAATTTCATGCCGGCCTTTTCTTTGGAGTATCATTGTCAACGATACAACCCATCCATCGCCGACATCCATTCAAGGTAATTTTTTTACAATTTTTTGTTTTACATTTTGTATAGATGGATGATTTATGTTGTTTGGGGCACAACTGATGTAAAAACTGTGAAAATTGGCGAAACCCAATATTCCAGTATTCCAATTATCCAAAATTGGGCCCCTCGAACCCTTGGATCCTCGAGCCCTTGAACCCTAAAATCAAGAACGCGGTAAATCGGATCTCATGATGCAGTCCACGCTCGCGCGGCATGTCTTTCTGATCGGGTATCGCTGCACAGGGAAAACCAGCGTGGGGCGGACGCTGGCCGGATTGCTGGGGTGTCCTTTTGCGGACAGCGATGTCGAAATTGTTCGCCGCGCCGGCCGGTCCATTGAAGACATGGTGCGCGAAGAGGGCTGGACGGCCTTTCGGCATCTGGAGCGGGAGGTCATCCAAAGCCTATGCCGTCAACCAGCGCGGATCGTCGCCACCGGCGGCGGTGTGGTGCTCGATCCGCGCAGCGTTTCCGTCATGCAGAGGGTGGGCACGCTTATCTGGCTCAGCGCCCGGCCGGAGACCATTCGACGCCGCATGGCGGCGGATGGCAAGACGCCTGCAAACCGACCCCCGCTCAGCGGCACGGATGCGGCGGCGGAAACCGAAGCAGTGCTGCAGGCGCGGCGGCCGTTTTACAGGACCGCGGCGGACCACGTTGTCGATACCGACGGCCGGAAAATCGTTGAAATCGCCGCCGTTATCAAAAACCTGCTGGAACCCTGAGCGAAAAGCGCATGGCTGACGGCCGACCGCAAAAGATCCAACTGTTTGCGCCAAAGAAAGGGCAAATCACATGTCGAGCACTCTGGGTCGACTTTATAAAATAACGACCTTCGGCGAATCCCACGGCCGCGGCATCGGCGTCGTCATCGACGGCAATCCCGCCGGCATCCCGCTGTCCCCGGAAGACATACAACCCCAGCTGGACCGGCGCCGTCCGGGACAGAGCGACCTGACGACCGCCCGCAGCGAAGCGGACAGGGTCACCATTTTGTCCGGCGTTGCGGACGGGAAAACCCTCGGCACGCCCCTGGCGCTGATGGTCGCCAATAAGGACCAGCGCCCGGCGGACTACCGGGGCATGCGCACCGTTCCGCGGCCGTCGCACGCCGATTACACCTATTATGTCAAATACGGCACGCGGCCGGTCAGCGGGGGAGGGCGGGCCAGCGCCCGCGAAACCGCCGGCCGCGTCGCCGCCGGCGCCGTGGCCGAAAAGGTGCTGCATCAGCTGGCGGACATCGACATTGTCGCCTGGGTCAGCGCCGTCGGCGGCATTGCCGCGCCGTCCGTCGATTCCCGAACCGTTGACCGGACGGTGGTGGACGGCAGTCCCGTGCGCTGCCCGCATTCAGAAAGTTCACAGGAAATGGCGCATCTGATCCGCGATCTGAAGCAAGCGGGCGACTCCATCGGCGGCGTTGTTTCCTGCGTCTGCCGCAACGTACCGGCCGGCCTGGGGGAGCCGGTGTTTCACAAAATGGAAGCCCTGCTGGCCCAGGCCATGCTGTCCATTCCGGCGACCAAGGGATTTGAAATCGGGTCGGGCTTTGACGGCAGCCGCATGAAGGGCTCCGAACACAATGATCCCTTTGTTGTCAAGAACGGGCGCCTGGGAACCGGCTCCAATTTCAGCGGCGGCGTGCAGGGGGGCATCAGCAACGGCGAACCGGTGCTGATGCGCGTGGCCTTCAAACCGCCGGCGACCATCGGCAAGGCGCAGCAGACCGTGGATTTTAACGGCCGACCCGCAACCCTGGCCGCCGGCGGCCGGCACGATCCCTGCGTCGTGCCGCGGGCGGTTCCTATTGTCGAAAGCATGGCGGCCCTCGTCATTGCCGACCTGCTGCTGCAGCAGAAGGCCCGCGAGGCGTCCGGGGGCGCGCGATGACGGCCGGCGGCCCCAAAAATAGCGGGCAGACCACGATCGGCATCATCGGCTTCGGCCGCTTCGGCCGTCTCATGGCCCGCTATCTGGCCGATGATTTCAGGGTCTGCGTTTATGACAGCGGTACCAACCGCGACGGCATCCGCACGCTGGGCGCCGCCGCCGTGTCATTGGAAACAGCCTGCCGCCGGAGCTTTGTGATCCTGGCGGTGCCCATTTCCGCCCTCCGATCCACGCTGGAAAGCATCCGGCCGCACCTGAAGGACGGCACCACCGTGGTGGATGTGTGCTCGGTCAAGACCTATCCGGTGCGGTGGATGCGCGAGCATCTGCCGGAAACGGTGTCCATCCTGGCCACCCATCCCATGTTCGGGCCGGACAGCGCCGCCGTGTCCCTTAAAGGCCGCAAAATTGTGTTGTGTCCGGAGCGCATCGAGACGACGGTTTACGAAAAGGTCCGTCAGTACCTTGCCGCCAAAGGCCTGACGGTCATCGAGACCACTGCGGAGCGGCATGACCGGGAAATTTCCATCAGCCTGGCCATGACCCATTTTATCGGCCGGACCCTCTCGGAGTTCGGCGCCGCGCCGCTCGAAATCGACACCGAAGGCTACCAGCGGCTGCTGCATGTTCTGGGGGTGGTGCAGAACGACACGTGGCAGTTGTTTGTGGACATGAACACCTATAACCCCTATGCCCGGGAACAACGCCGCCGGCTTTTGGCCGCCGCCGAGCGGATCAGCAAGCGCATCGCCGACGAACCGCCCTTATAAAGGCATCCGCCGACGGCCCGCAAAAGCGCCGCCCACCGCAACCGAAAACAAGGAAGCCGACATGAAATCCTCTCCGCTGATTCTGGTCATCCACGGTCCCAACCTGAATCTGTTGGGCCGGCGGGAACCCGCCGTCTACGGCCCTCAAACCCTGGCCGACATCGATCGTGCGCTGGAAAAAACAGCCCGGTCGCTGGGCGTGGCGCTGGAAACCTTCCAGTCCAACCACGAAGGCCGCATCATTGAAAAAATTCAGTCGGCGCTGGATGGCTGCAAGGGCTTGATCATCAATCCCGCCGCCTACACCCACACCAGCGTCGGCATCCGGGACGCTTTGTGCATGCTGGACGTGCCGACAATCGAGGTGCATCTGTCCAACATCCACCGCCGGGAACCGTTTCGGCACAAGTCCCTGGTATCGGACATTGTCACCGGCACCATCAGCGGTCTGGGCGCGGATGGGTATCGTCTGGCCCTGACGGCGCTTGCGTGGCGCATCGGCCATGCCGAAGGTCGAAAGCTGAAAAAAAGACTTGATTCCAGCGACCCATCCTGATAGAATGGCGGCTTCAGGATAGGGAAAAACCTTATGAAACCATTGCAAATGACAGGCACACACAACTGGTGGTGGCAGGTTCACATCCGTGAGTCTGCCGACGGAGAAGGGTTTTTCTAGCAACCGCCTGATCGATTGAAACCATAGCCGTGGGGACTCACCAACCCACGGCTTTTTTGTTGAAAGGGGAGCCGTGGCATCGCGCGGCTCCCCTTTTTTTATGCACCCACACCATCACCGAAGGGAGCAGTCAGCATGCAGATCAGACAATTTCCCGACCCGCCGACGTTTCGTCGTCTGGCACGGCACCACAATGTCATCCCGGTGTGTGTCGAATTGCTGGCGGACACCCTGACGCCGGTATCCCTGCTGGGACATTTTCACCGGTGCCAATCTTCCCCCTTGTTCCTGCTGGAAAGCGTGGAAGGCGGCGAGCGCTGGGGCCGCTACAGTTTCTTAGGCATTTCCAGCCGCTGCCGCATAAAGGTGCTGCCGGATGTCGTCTCTTTTGCGGATGCGGCGGGCATTGAGCGGATCCCGCACCACGGCCGACCCTTTGCACTGCTTAAGGCGTACATGGCGCGTTTTAAGGCGGCCGACCTTCCGCAGCTGCCGCGCTTCTGGGGCGGACTGGTCGGTTATCTGGCCTATGAAGCCGTGTCGTTTTTCGAACCGGTTGCCGGCGCCCCGCGTGGGGCGGGCCCCCTGGCCCAGTTTGTTCTGCCGGACGCCCTGATGATTTTCGACAACGTGCGCCACAGCCTGTTCTGCCTGGCGCTGGCCTATCTGGACGAAAAAAGCCCTGTAGACAGGGTATACGCCCTCGCTGAACAGCGCATCGCATCTATGCTGGCATCTTTGGAACACCCCCCGGCACTCCCGGCGGACAACGGATCCCCGCCGCCGCCGGCACGCGCCGTTGTTCCCCCGGCCACCGACTTCATGGCCGCGGTCAAGCAAATTAAAGAACGCATCCGCAGCGGCGATGTCATCCAGGCCGTCATATCCCAGCCTTTTGTGTACGAACCGGCGCCGGACGCCTGGTCCCTCTACCGGGCCCAGCGCTACATCAACCCCTCCCCCTATCTTTTTTTCCTGGCATTCGACGACATCACGCTGGTGGGATCGTCACCGGAAACCATGGTGCGTCTGGAAAACGGGACGGCGACCCTGCGGCCCATCGCCGGCACCCGCCCCCGGGGCCGCACCGCCAGGCAGGATGGACTTCTGGCGGACGAAATGCTCAAAGACGAAAAGGAG
>Ga0180436_10005449_pt1 | contig 11248 bp, 8 predicted proteins | sample SS_ome_2_FD_132434 | JGI IMG/M metagenome (GOLD analysis project Ga0180436, IMG submission 132434) | Hypersaline lake sediment archaeal communities from the Salton Sea, California, USA - SS_3_S_2 metaG | ecosystem: Environmental > Aquatic > Non-marine Saline and Alkaline > Hypersaline > Sediment...
AGCGGCATGATACCGATGGCCGCATGTTCCATGGCATGGATCCCGCCCATGAAATGCATGCGGTGTGATTCAATCCGGTCCCGGACCTGGTCCGGAATCTGGATCCACAGTCCCTGGGTTTCAAACGCCAGCTCCGGCAGGTCCAGAGGCACCATGCCGATGGACCTGCCCGTGGCCACCAGTTTGCGGTCATACCCGGTCACCTGCTCGGTGATACGCACCCGGCCGAACCCCACCCGGGTCCCTTTCACCGCTTTTTGATCGACCACCCGGATAATCCGGGTGGATTTGGTGGACCAGGCCCGGGTGTAGTAGTTCTCCGCTTTCGGGATCACCTCCACACTGCCTTTGTCATGGTCGAACCGGGTCACCACGTAGGATTTTCCCTGGTGCAGGTACACTGCCCCGTCATGGGTATCGAAAAACGCCCGGTGCCGGTCGATCTCTCCCAGACGCTGCCGGGTGTTTTCCAGAAAGATCGGGATGGTGCGGCCGGTTCCCCGCAGGTTCACCTCCTGGTGAGGATTTTTTTGTGCCGCATACCAGATGTCACTGTTTGCGCTGCGCAGCAACTGACCAGTCATTTCCAGTTCTTTGAGGGCTGTCTGGACAGTGGTGCCCTGGGCCGGTCCGGACGTCTTTGTTTTGGGGCTGCCGCGCTTGCTGCCGGAAGGGTGCGGCAAAACGTCATCCCCCCCCAGCAGCGGCTCCCCTTTTTTCAATGCCAGATCTGCGGCGGCGCATACCAGGTGGGACCGGCAGATCACGGGATTGTCCGGATTGATGAGCGCGGTTTCCGGCGGCATGTCAAAGAACACCTCCGGATGGTTCATGAAATACTGGTCCAAAGCATCCTCATGGGCGATGAGCACCAGGGCGGAATGGCTGCCGTCCCGCCCTACCCGGCCGGCCCGCTGCCAGGTGGACATGATGGTGCCCGGGTATCCCACCAAAACACACAAATCCAGATTCCCGATATCGATGCCCAGCTCCAGGGCCGAGGTGGACACCACGCACAACAGATCCCCTGTGGCCAGCCGATTTTCGATTTCCCGCCGGTCTTCCGGCAGAAACCCGGCCCGGTAGGCGCTGATTTTTTCCCGAAATTTTTTTGAACGCTGAGACGCCCAGATGGCAATCAATTCCGTGATTTTTCTGGATTGTGTATATACAATTATGCGCAGGTTGCGGTGCATGGCCGCGTGGATCAGGGCGATGGCACTCCGGGCCGCCCCGTCCATGCCCCGCATGAGCACCACCTCTTTTTGGCCGGCCGGTGCCCCGGTCCGGTCCACCACCCCCACATCCAGGCCGGTGAGCCGGCGGCACAAATCGCCGGGATTGGCAATGGTGGCCGAACAGAAAACAAACACGGGATCCGCCCCGTAATGCCGGCAGATGCGCACCAGGCGCCGGAACACCCAGGCCATGTGGGACCCCATCACCCCCCGGTAGGTGTGCACCTCATCCACCACCACAAACGCCAGGCGCCGAAAAAATACTTCCCACAGATGATGGTGGGGCAGCATGGCCAGGTGCAGCATCTCCGGATTCGACAGCAGCACCTGGGGCGGATCTCTCCGGATTTTGGCCTTGTGATGGGCGGACACATCTCCGTCATACACGGCCGCTTTGAGCACCGGCAGATCCGGCTTAAGGCTTCTGGCCCGCACCAGAAGGTCCTGGACCGTGCCCAGTTGATCCCTTGCCAGGGCCTTGAGAGGAAACAGAAACAGGGACGTGGCCGATGGATCAGACAGCAGCCGGTCCACCACGGGCAGGTTGTACACCAGGCTTTTGCCCGAAGCCGTGGGCGTGGCGATCACGGTATGGGAACCGGCCAGGATACGGTCCATGGCTGCCTGCTGGTGGGCAAACAGGCGGGTGATACCCAGGTCCGCCAGCAGCAAAGACAGGTCATGAGTGAACCCGGGCAGGTTTGCGGCATACCGGGCCGGCACCGGGTCCAGGGTCCGGTGGCACACAATGTCGCCCGCAAATCCTTTGTAGGCTTTCAGTGACTGAATATACTCGGCCAGGCTCACAAAATGCTTTTTCCCAAAGCGGACAGGGTCAGCTCCACAGCCAGTTTCGCCGTCTTGTTGGCCACATCCAGGATCGGGTTGATCTCCACCAGGTCCATGGAGCCCATCTTTTTCGAATCCGCCAGGATCTCCATAAGCAGGTGTGCCTCCCGGTAGGTGATGCCGCCGGACACAGGGGTTCCCACCCCCGGGGCTTCCACCGGGTCCAGGGCATCCATGTCCAGGGTGAGGTGCATCCGTTTCATGTGTGCGAATTTCATCACGGCCTTGTTGGCCACTGTGGAGATCCCCTGTTCATCGATATCCCGCATGGTGAACACTGTGACACCGGACGCTTTCAGCCGCTTTTTCTCCTTTGGATCGATGTCCCGGAGTCCGATCATGACCACGTTTTCCGGCAGTACTTTGGGACCTTGCCGGCCCACGTTGACCAGGTCCGGATGCCCCTCTCCCATAAGAATGGCCAGGGGCATACCATGGATGTTTCCGGACGGTGAGGTGTCGGGCGTGTTGAAATCCCCGTGGGCATCCACCCAGATCAGGCCCAGAGGCTCTTTAGCGGATGCGGCCGCCACCGTGCCCACGGCAATGGAATGGTCGCCTCCCACAAACAGGGGAAAATCCCCTGTTGAGATCACCTGGCGGCCCAGGGCGTAAATGGCCTGGCAGATCCGGGTGATCTCTTCCACATAGGTGTTTCCCGGCACCGGTTCCGGCACGGCATCATCCCGGATGGGAATGGGCACATCCCCCCGGTCCCGCACTGTGTGGCCCAGTTCCCGGAGCCGGGCAATCAGCCCGGTGTACCTCACAGCCGCCGGTCCCATGTCCACCCCGCGCAAATCCTGGCCGAAATCCATGGGCACGCCGATCAGACTGATCTGTCTGGACATTTCTCCTCCTCATATTCAAATGATAAAACAGGTAACGGTTGACAGCTCCTATAGCATGCCGTAAGAATTGAATTCAACCGGATTGTAACATCTTTTGCCAGATGATGGGAGTCTTGAAATGGAATCGATGGAAGCTCAGGTGATGGTTATCGGTGCCGGGATTTCCGGGCTGGCCTGTGCCAAAACATTGTCTCAGGCCGGCATCGATGTCCGTGTGCTGGAAGCGGACCATCGTATCGGCGGCCGGATCAAGACCGACAGAAAGGACGGATTTCTGCTGGACCACGGGTTTCAGGTCCTGCAGACCGCCTACCCGGAAATCCGCCGTCAACTGGATGTCACCGCTTTGAACCTTCAGCGGTTTGCGCCGGGCGTAATGGTCAGAATCAACCGCCGGTTTTACCGGATATCCGATCCTCTGCGCCGTCCCGGTGACCTCTGGCAGACGCTGACCGCCCCGATCGGCACGTTCATGGACCGGCTCCGGGTGGCCCGCCTGGCATGGGAGCTTCGAAGCACTCCGGTGAATAAAATTTTTGAAAAACCGGATATGCCCACGCCTGAATTTTTAAGATCCAGAGGCTTTTCCAGCCGAATGATCCAGCGGTTTTTCACACCGTTTTTTGCCGGCGCCTGCCTGGACCCGGACATCCAGGCTTCCAGCCGTGTGTTTCAATATCTGTTCCATATTTTTTCATCCGGGGATGCCACGCTGCCGGCACAGGGCATGGGTGCCATTGCCGACCAGCTGGCTGCCGCCATTCCAAAGAACCGGATTCATACCCGAACGCGGGTGACAAAGATCCAGCCCGGCCGGGTGACGCTGGACAACAGCCAGGTACTGCACTGCCGACATATAGTGGTTGCCACACAGGGTCCGGAAGCGGCCCGCCTTCTCGACCGGCCCTGGCACACCGGCGCTGCCGGAGAAACCTGTGTGTATTTTTCCGCGGATACGGCACCGGTTTCCCGCCCGTGCCTGATTTTAAACAGTGACGGCGGCAAAATTCAGCTGGTGGCGGTTCCCAGCCTGACAGCCCCGGGCTATGCCCCGTCGGGCAAAACCCTGATTGCCGCGGTGGTCCTGGGCAGCCATGCCAAAACAACCGAATCCCTGCTGACGGATGTGAGGCAGGAACTGGCGTCGTGGTTCGGCCCGGAAACAAACATCTGGCAGCATTTAAAGACATTTGAGATTCCTTACGCCCTGCCCCGGCAGTCCCCTCCCGCACCCGATCCCACCCGGTCGCCGCCCCCGGTTTCCAAAGGCATTCATGTGTGCGGCGAACTGGACAGCGTCCCCGGGATTCAATGGGCGTTGCTGTCCGGCCGACGGACGGCCCGGCAATTACTTGACATACCGCAAATTTTCACCCCGGAGACCCAAAATGGATAACCTGACCCTGTTCAACACCATTCAAGACCTGATCGATTCCCGGCAGCTGGCCGTCCTGTGCACCCAGAAGGACGGCCACCCCTATGCGAGCCTGGTGGCGGTGGCTGCCACCCCGAAACTGGACCGGATCGTTTTTCTGACCCCGGTGACCACCCGGAAATACGACAACCTTACGGCCTGTCCCAATGCCGCGTTTCTGATCGACAACAGCGAGAACCGGGCCGAAGATATCTATCAGGCCGCCGCGGTCACCGCCACCGGGACCGTGGCTGATGTGCCGGATTCCGAACAACAGGCCCTGAAAGCCCTTTACCTGGATCGCCATCCCCACCTGGCCTCTTTTGCGGCGGCCGCCACCACGGCCATGGTATGCATAAAGATCTCCCGGTATATTCTGGTCAACCGGTTCCAGAACGTGTTTGAACTCAAGGTGACACCGTGACCCCGCTGCTGGATATCCGGGGCATCCTGAAAGCCGGAAAACAACAGACCGGAACCAAGGCGTTTCATATGGCCCGGCTTCAGGAAAATGCATTTCTCATCCCCCGGACCTGGTGCATTCCCACACCCGTGTATGAAGCATACCTGACGGACACCGGCATCCAGGACCGTATTGGAGTGGAAATCAACCGCAAGGCCTTTGACCGGATGCGGTGGGAAGAGATCTGGGACGTGTCCCTGCGCATCCGCAACTTTTTTCTGAACACCCCGTTGCCCCGCCATCTGGAAGACCGGCTGTCCCGGTCCCTGGCATCAGCGTGCAGCGACTTCCCGGTGGCAGTGCGCTCTTCCGCACCCGGGGAGGATGAAAAAGCCTCCTCTTTTGCCGGGTTGCACGCCTCGTTTCTCAATATCACCGGTCCTTCTTCGATCCTGACCCATGTCCGGCTGGTATGGGCCTCGCTGTTTTCCGATGCGGCCCTGCTCTACCGCAAGGAACTGGGACTGGCTGTGGAGCGCAGCACCATGGCGGTGCTGATCCAGGAACTGATGCCTTCGGACTGTGCCGGGGTTTTTTTCAGCCTCAACCCGGCGGACCGCAACCAGATGCTCATCGAAGCGGTGTGGGGGTTGAACCAGGGACTGGTGGACGGGGATGTGGACCCGGACCGGTGGCACCTGGACCGGGCCACTGGCAGGATTGCCGCCCACCATGCGCCGGCCCGGTCCCATTTCATCCAGGCCGGCACCGGCGGGGTGAAAATGGTTCCTTTGCCGCCCCAACTGGCGGACAAGCCGCCCCTGATCCCGGCCATGATCGACCAGGTCCGGGACGCAGGCAACCGCCTGGAATCACTTTTCGGGCAGCCCCAGGATGTGGAATGGACCTTTTGCAAGGACCGGTTCTACGTGCTCCAGTCCCGGGCCATCACGACCTCCGGGGCCACAGATGCTGATGACAAACGCACCTGGTACCTGAGCCTGCACCGCAGTTACGACAACCTCAAGGCCCTGTATGACAAAATCGAACACCGCCTGATTCCGCAGATGATCGATGCGGCAGCAGATCTGGGCCATATCGATCTGTCCGCCCTGCCCGCGTCTGACTTGTGCGCAGAGATCCTTCGCCGCCAGGAGATATATGATCACTGGACCAAAGTCTACTGGGTGGATTTCATCCCCTTTGCCCACGGCATAAGGCTGTTCGGCCAGGTGTACAATGATGCGGTCCGGCCCTCGGACCCTTACGAATTCATGGCTTTGCTGGAAAACACCGGACTGAAAAGCGTCCGGCGCAACACCCTGCTGGAGGCGCTGGCCGAATGCATCCGAACCGATCCGGCTCTGGGCCAAACCCTGGCAGAGCACGGCCGGGCTCCCGCGGATCATCCGTTTTCCCGGCAACTGACCGATTTCATCGATGAATTCGGGGATCTGTCCTGCACGACCGGCACGGGCAATGAATGCCAGTATGGAGACACCGCCATCATCCGCATCCTGCTGGCCTATGCCCGGCGGCCGGCCAAATCCCCGGCCCCGTCCGATCCCGGCGTGCTCGAGGCTGCGTACTTTCAGGCGTTTGCCCCGGACCGGCAGGCCTATGCAAAAGACCTGCTGCACCTGGGCCGGGAAAGCTTCCGGCTCCGGGATGATGACAACATCCACCTGGGGCGCATCGAAGCCCGTCTCCATGAGGCGGTCCAGGAAGGACAGGCCCGGTTGTCCGGCCCAAAATCCGATCCGGCGGATCTGGTGTGCCTGACAGAGATACCGGCCCTGGCCGCCGGCACCCCTCCGGCCTCCGGCACTTCGAAGAACACCTCGGCACAAGAGCAGGATACCGTGTCCGACCGCTGGTTCCGTGCCCGTCAGATTGTGGGCCATCCCGCCGGTCAGGGGATCGCCAAAGGAATCGCCCGGGTGATCCGTGACCCCGGGGATCTGACGGACTTCACCGAAGGCGAGGTCCTGATCTGTCAGGGGGTGGACCCCAACATGACCTTTGTGATCCCCCTGGCTGCCGCCGTCGTCGAGGAACGAGGCGGCATGCTCATCCACGGCGCCATCATCGCCCGGGAATACGGCCTGCCCTGCGTCACGGGCGCGGATCAGATCCTGGACTATATCCGGACCGGGGACCGGATCACTGTGGACGGATACCTGGGAATCGTCACCTGCGAAACTGATCCGGTCTGAAACCGGTTGACACACCCGCACCGGGACGATAAAATCCAGTTGTTTGAATGGACAGTATCTTTTAATGCAACCAGGAGACATCACCCGCTGACATGAACCGAGAATACCCTGTCCGGTCCGACCAGACCCTGACCGTGATCCGGCAGCTGTTGAATCAGAATATTACGAAAATCGCGGCCATCATCCGTCATTCCGCCCGGTTTTACGGCACCGCCCCCCGCACCGAAGCCTTTATGGGCCTGACCCCGGAAGGCATGGAGTACGCCCTGGAGATGGGCCGGAATCTGCCGTCCACCCCCCTGCCCCGGCTGTACTCCTCCCCGTTCGGCCGGTGCATTGAAACCGCGTATCTCATCGACAAGGGATTCACCCGGCAGCATGGCATGTTACTGCCCCACAACCTGCCCCGGGAACTACTGGCCCCGTTTTACATCAAGGATATCGAAAAAGCGCTGAACCTGCTCAAGGAACAGGGCACCCACACATACATCCGCAACTGGTTCGACAACCGCCTGGATGAGGCGATCATGGAAAACCCCGAAACAACCTGCGGCCGTCTCACCAGGTTCATGCTGGACTGTGTGCAGGACCTGGCTGACAATGAGATCGCCTTCTGCGTTTCCCATGACTGGAATATCTTTCCCCTCAAGGAATTCGCCATGGGACTGACCCACGAAGAAGCCGGGGACATCGGGTACCTGGACGGGGTGGTGTTTTTCGAAAACCACGGCCGGGCATATATCACTTCGTATCAGGCAGACCCCCGACCCCTGGAAACCGCATCTTTAAAAACGTCGCCCGGGTGATCGGCTGAAAACTGACCTGATGCTACAATGAAAAAGGCGGCTTTATGCACCCTTTGGACACATTCCTGGATTCTTTCAACCAACTGGACAAAACCAGCCTGAGTCTGCTGGATTCGATCTACCATCCGGATATCTGTTTTATCGACCCGGCCCACACCCTGGACGGCCTGCCTGCGCTGAAGCGATATTTTACCTCTCTGTATGACAATGTCCGGTCCATCCGGTTTGCCTTTGATGCCCGGATGCAGTCAGGAAACCAGGCATTTGTCACCTGGACCATGGAAATATCCCACCCCCGGCTGGCAAAAGGCCGGCCCGTCGCTGTAGACGGGTGCAGTCACCTGACCTTTGCCCCGGACGGCCGGGTGATTCGTCACCGGGATTATTTTGACCTGGGGGCCATGATATATGAGCACCTTCCGCTGATGGGACGCCTGACCAGAACCATTAAAGAAAGGCTGGGTTCATGAAGAACATTGCGGTCATCGGGTCGGGCATTGCCGGACTGACAGCGGCCCATTACCTGTCCTCCCGGTACCGGGTCCACCTGTTCGAGGCCAATGATTATATCGGCGGCCACACCCACACCGTGGATGTGACCGTGGAAGGCTCTCCCTGTGCCGTGGATACCGGATTCATCGTTTTCAATGACCGCACCTACCCGAATTTCATGCGGCTGCTGAATGAACTGGCAGTGCCATTCCAGAAAACCGAAATGAGCTTTTCCGTGCGCAACGATGCCATCGGCCTGGAATACAACGGCCACACCCTGGACACCCTGTTTGCCCAGCGCAAAAATCTTGTATCTCCGGCTTTCTGGCGCATGCTCAAAGACATTGTTTCATTCAACCGACAGGTGAAAACAGCGGCCGTCTCCCTGACCTGGCAGACCCTCGGGGAATACCTGGATGCCCACCGGTTCGGCCCCCTGTTCCGGGACAACTACCTGTTCCCCATGGTGGCGGCCATCTGGTCCATGGGCCTGGACGATATCCGTCAGTTTCCGTTGCCCTTCTTTGTCCGGTTCTTTGACAACCATGGCCTGCTCAATCTGGTAGACCGGCCCCAGTGGTACTCCATCACGGGCGGATCCCGGTCCTATATCCCGAAAATCACGGCCCGGTATCAGGACCGGATTCATCTGTCGTCCCCGGTGAGACGTATTGTCAGGGAATCCGACGGTATCCGGGTGATGACGGATGCTGACGAAGGGGTGTTCGATCATGTGGTGGCGGCCTGCCATGCAAACCAGGCCCTGGCCCTGCTGGATGCACCGACCGATGCGGAAACCCTTGTCCTAAAAGACCTGCCCTTTATCGACAACCAGGTGGTCCTGCACACCGATACCCGCATCCTGCCCCGGACGCCCAAAGCCTGGGCCAGCTGGAACTATAACGTGTCTGCGGATCACACCGACCGGACCACGTTGACCTACAACATGAACATCCTGCAGCGACTGGATCTGCCCGCCACCTGCCTGGTCACCCTGAACCAGGAAATTGATGCGCACCACTTCGTGCAGCAATTCACCTATGCCCATCCCGCCTACACCCCGTCCACCATCACGGCCCAGCAGCGATGGAAACAAATCTCCGGACACGGGGGCCTGCATTTCTGCGGGGCCTACTGGTTCAACGGGTTCCACGAAGACGGGGTAAAAAGCGCCCTGCGGGTGTGTGCGTCCCTGGGGGCGACCCCGTGAAATCCGCACTCTACAAAGGAAGGGTGTTTCACCACCGATACACTCCCCGGGACCACCTGTTCAGCTATCGGTTTTTCATGTGGTTTCTGAACCTGGATGAACTGGACCGGGTGCCGGACCTGGCCCCCTGGTTTTCAGTCCGGCGGTTCGCGCTGAGCCGGTTCCGGCGTGCCGACTACCTGGGACCGGCCCATGAACCCCTGCATGTCAGTGTCAAAAAAAAGATGGCAAGACTCACAGGCAAACCTGTCACCGGCCCGGTGTGCGGCCTGATGAATGTTCGCACCCTGGGTCTGTATTTCAGCCCGGTGAACTTTTATTTCGGCTATGACCGCAACCATGTCTGCACCCACTTGCTGGCCGAGGTGTCCAATACCCCCTGGAACGAGCGCCATTGTTACGCCCATGACCTGACCGTCTCCCTGACCCCGGACAACCCCAAAGTGTTTCATGTGTCCCCGTTCAATCCGGTTCACCAGCACTATCAATGGTCTGTGACCCCGCCGCCGGCTGACAGGGCCGCCATTAAAATCCGGGTGGACGACCCCCGGGGGCATATATTCGATGCGTTCGTGATGTTGAAAAAACAGCCGCTCACCCGACAGTCGGTCCGGCCGGTCCTGTTGCGCAAACCGGTCATGACCGCTTTTATTCTCATGAAAATCTACTGGCAGGCCGCCAGGATCTATCGTAAAAACATTCCTTACGTCCCTTACAAAAAGGAGTTGTCATGAAGTCTGTCACCTCTCCTGGACAAATGTCCCCCGCTTATACCGTCTTTACTTCCCGGCCCCGGGCATGGACCCGCCGCATGGTTTTGAAGATGTTGAATCATCTGGCGTTCGGCCGCCTGACCATCCATGAAAACGACCGGACCCTGACCTTCGGGCCGGGCAACGGGCCGGAAGCGGTCATCCAGGTGCTGGACCCTGTGTTTTACACCCGGGTCATGGTGGACGGCTCCATCGGCGCGGCGGAATCCTATGTGGAGGGGCAGTGGGACACTGATGACCTGACTGCGGTGATCCGCATCATCGTGCTCAACCAGCCGGTCATGAACCGGATGGACAACCGTCTGGCAAAGATGGTGAAACCGTTGCTTCGGCTGGCCCACTGGCGCCGGCACAACTCGAAAAAAGGGGCCCGGCAGAACATCCTGGCCCATTACGACCTGGGCAACGACATGTACCAGACCTTTCTGGACCCGGCCATGATGTATTCCGCCGCCATTTTTCCCCATGAGACCAGCACCCTGGAAGAGGCGGCCGTGCACAAGCTGGACGTGATCTGCCGGCAGCTGAACCTGGGCCCGGAAGACCGGGTGATCGAAATCGGGGGCGGCTGGGGCGGATTCGCCATCCATGCGGCCTCCCGGTACGGGTGTCACGTCACCACCACCACCATCTCCAATGCCCAGTATGATGAAGCACAGCGCCGCATCCGGGCCGCCGGCCTCCAGGACCGGATCACCCTGCTGAAAACCGATTACCGGGACCTTAGCGGCCAATACGACAAACTGGTGAGCATCGAGATGATCGAGGCCGTGGGCCACCGGTATATGCCGGCCTTCATGAAAACCTGCGAATCGTTGCTTGCACCCGACGGTATCATGCTCATCCAGGCCATCACCATCAAAGATCAGCTCTACCGATCCTACCTCAGGGGGGTGGATTTCATCCAGCGCCACATCTTTCCGGGCGGATGCCTGCCCGCCACCCATCACCTGCTCCAGGTACTCACGGACCACACCGATATGGTGGTCCGCAAAC
>Ga0180436_10005452_pt1 | contig 11245 bp, 6 predicted proteins | sample SS_ome_2_FD_132434 | JGI IMG/M metagenome (GOLD analysis project Ga0180436, IMG submission 132434) | Hypersaline lake sediment archaeal communities from the Salton Sea, California, USA - SS_3_S_2 metaG | ecosystem: Environmental > Aquatic > Non-marine Saline and Alkaline > Hypersaline > Sediment...
GACGCGCGAGATCCAGCCGGTGCGGTCCGTGAACGGTGAGCCGTCTCCGCAGGCACCCGAATGGCTCGAGGCATGGCGGCGGGAGTTCGCGAAGCGCCTGCCCGTGGTTTCCTGAGGCGTCGCCTCGGACAGCGGCCCTTCGAAATCCCCCGTTGCTCCCCGCAACATCCCGCGCTAGGGGTGGCCTTTTCCCGCCAAAACCGATCCGCCCGTGACTGCCTCCGCCAAGACCGTGCCCTCCGACGCCGCCCGCGAGATCGCCCGTCGGCGCACTTTCGCGATCATCTCCCATCCGGATGCGGGCAAGACCACCCTGACGGAGAAGCTCTTGCTCTACGGGGGCGCGATCCACCTCGCGGGTTCGGTGACCGCGCGGAAGAACCAGAACGCGACCGCGAGCGACTGGATGGCGATGGAAAAGGAGCGCGGTATCTCGGTCTCTTCGACCGTGCTCCAGTTCGATTACGAGGGAAGCCGGGTCAATCTCCTCGACACCCCCGGGCACCACGACTTTTCCGAGGATACCTATCGCGTGCTGTCTGCCGTCGATTCGGCGGTGATGGTGATCGATGCGGGCAAGGGGATCGAGGCGCAGACCTTGAAGCTCTTCGAGGTCTGCCGTCGCCGTGGGGTCCCGATTTTCGTTTTCATCAACAAGCTGGACCGGCCCGCCCGGCCTCCGCTCGAACTGCTCGACGAGCTGGAGCGTGTGCTCGGGCTTCCTCCGGTTCCGATCAACTGGCCGCTCGGGGACGGTCCGCGATTCCGGGGCGTCTACGACCGGGAAAAGAAGGAGGTGAATCTCTTCGAACGCACGCCGCACGGTTCCTACAAGGCGCCGGTCGCGGTGGCGGGTATGGACGACGCTGTCGTGCGCGAGGCCCTCGACGAGGAGATCCACGAGGCCGCGAGCCAGGAGGTCGATCTGCTCGACGGCGTGACCGAGGAACTCGATGTCGATCGGGTCCGGGCCGGTGAGCAGATGCCGATCTTCTTCGGCAGCGCCATGAACAACTTCGGCGTGCAGCAGATGCTGGAGCGATTTCTCGAGATGGCGCCCGCTCCCGCACCGAGGACTGCGGAATCGGGGCCGGTCGATCCGACGCACGGCGCCTTCTCCGGGTTCGTCTTCAAGATCCAGGCGAACATGAATCCGCGGCATCGAGACCGCGCCGTGTTCATCCGCATCGTGTCGGGCGTCTTCGAGCGCGACATGCAGGTTACCGACGTGCGGACGGGGCGAAAGGTCCGGCTCGGCAATGCGCAGAAGTTGTTCGGCCAGGACCGGGAGACGCTCGATGTCGCCTACGCGGGCGACATTCTCGCCCTCGTCGGAAACTACGACTTTCTCATCGGCGACACCGTCACGAGCGATTCGGGCCTGGTCTACGACGAGATGCCCCGCTTCAAGCCGGAGTGTTTTTCCTATCTTTACAACAACGACACGGCGAACATCAAGCGCTACCGGGCCGGACTCGAGCAGCTACTCAAGGAGGGCGTGGCGCAGGCCTACGACGTGCACGGCAGCGCGCAGCGGGTGCCCCTGCTCGGGGCGGTGGGTCAACTGCAGTTCGAGGTGTTCAAGGCCCGGCTCGAGAACGAATACAAGGTCGACTGCCGGTTCGAGTCGTCGCCGTGGTCGGTGGCGCAGTGGGTGCGGGAAAAGAATCCCTCCGAGGATCACAACGTACGCGAGGCTCCGGACCTGACCCTGCCGTCGGGATGCACCCTCGCCCGTGACCAGGAGGAGCAGTGGGTGGTGCTTCTGCCCGCCGCCTACCTCCTGCGCATCCTTCACGAGCGGAACGAGGATTTCGCGTTCCAGGATACGCCATTCGAGGAGTGATCGCGGTTCGCGGAATTTGGTTTGACCGGCTGTCGCATTCGTTGATGGTCAATGGTTCAGTCGGTCTTCTCCGTCGATTGGTCGAACCCACATCGTTGTAGCTACGGCGGTGACGCCGTGGCCCGCGCAGCCAGGAGCGTTCGAAAGTCGCCCATGACCCGCCTGCCCTCGCTCACGCTCAGGCCTACAGGCTTGGCTGACGGAGCTGCGGCGGTGACGCCGCGGTCCGCGCAGCCCGAGCCGTTCGAAAGTCACCCGTGACCCGCCTGCCCTCGCTCACGCTCGGGCCTACAGGCTTGGCTGACGTAGCTGCGGCGGTGACGCCGCGGCCCGCGCTGCCAGGGGCGTTCGGAACCCGCCCATGACCTGTCTGCCCTCGCTCACGCTCGGGCGTACAGGCCTCCGCGACGTAGCTGCGGCGGTGACGCCGCGCCCCGCGCAGCCCGAGCCGTTCGAAAGTCACCCGTGACCCGCCTGCCCTCGCTCACGCTCGGGCCTACAGGCCTCCGCGACGTAGCTGCGGCGGTGACGCCGCGGTCCGCGGAGCCCGAGCCGTTCGAAAGTCACCCGTGACCCGCCTGCCCTCGCTCACGCTCGGGCCTACAGGCATCCGCGACGTAGCTGCGGCGGTGACGCCGCGGCCCGCGCTGCCCGAGCCGTTCGAAAGTCACCCGTGACCCGCCTGCCCTCGCTCACGCTCGGGCCTACAGGCTTGGCTGACGTAGCTGCGGCGGTGACGCCGTGGCCCGCGCAGCCAGGAGCGTTCGGAACTCGCTCAGGAAACCCCTGCCCTCGCTCACGCTCAGGCCTACAGGCATCCGCAAATCGTGTAGCCGCGGCGGTGACGCCGTGGCCCGCGCTGGCCGCGGCGTTCGGAACCCGCCCATGTCCTGTCTGCCCTCGCTCACGCTCAGGCCTACCCGACACGCACAATCGCGGCAATTGTGTCACGGGAGCGTGGACGTAACGTGCGACAATGGTGCGTGTGTTCCTTCAGCGGGTTTTCCGTGCGGTCGAGATCCGGTCATTCCTCGTTGTATCAACGGGATGCGTTGGCTGCGGCAGCCTCGTCGCCGATGATACCGCCACGTTCCGCGACCAGATCGAGCCGATCGTGGCTGAATTCTGCTATGACTGCCACGGGGACGGCATGGACAAGGGCGATTTCGCCATGGACGACTACGAGACGCTGGAGGGGCATCTCGACGACATGGCGGTGTGGTTCGAAGTCTGGAAGAATATCCGCTCGAACCTGATGCCTCCGTCGGACAAGGACCAGATCCCCGACGATCAAAAGGAGAAGGTGCTGGCCTTCATCGAGCGGGCCGTGTTCGAGATCGATCGCGAGAATCCGGATCCGGGCCGGGTCACGATTCGCCGGCTCAACCGCGAGGAATACCGCTTCACGGTGAAGGACCTCTTCGGAGTCGATTTTGCCGTCCAGGACGCCTTTCCCCCCGACGATACGGGCTATGGATTCGACACGATCGGCGACGTCCTGAGCATCTCTCCCCTCCTGATGGAGAAGTATCTCGAGGCCGCCGAAAAAGTGGTCGAGAAAGCCGTGCCTCTCGACGGGCCGCAGATTCTCACCTACTGGGCGGACCTGAAGAACTTCAAGGGCGTTTCCCATCCGAAACACACGGCGCAGTGGATGCCTCTCGAGGAGTCGCGCCGGATCGAGGGACGCCACTGGGTGCCGGCGCCGGGTGAATACCGGATCCAGGTGGAGTATGAGACCCTGGGATCCCAGGAGGCGACCCAGCAAACCGGGAAGCTGCGGTTTTACGTCGACGGAGAGGAAGCGGCCAGTCGCAAGGTGGGATGGGACCACGGTCGCCATTTCCTCACCGCGAAGGCCACCCTGAAGCCCGGCCAGGAGAGCCTCTTCGCCGTCGCGGTCGATCCAGGCAGCCCGCCCGACGAGGGGGAGGACAAGATTGCGGCACGGGTGCACTCCCTGCGCCTCCACGGTCCACTCGATGGAAGCGTGAAGGATTATCCGTGGGAGGCTCGCAACGTCTTTTCCGAAGGTGCGCCGCCCGATGACCAGGAGGGCCGCGACGTCTACCGGGAGAAGATCCTGCGCCGCCTCTCCACGCGAGCCTTCCGCCGGCCCGTGGACGACGCGACCGTCGAGAGGCTTGTCAGGATGGCGCGCCAGGTAGATGAGCAGCCGGGGATGCGCTTCGAGCATGGCATCGCCCACGCCGTGACCGCGATCCTGGTCAATCCGCGTTTCCTGATGCGAGCCGAGGTCCAGCCGGACCCCGATGACCCGGGCGAGGTCGTCCTCCTCGACGAGTATGCGCTCGCGTCTCGTCTCTCCTACTTTTTCTGGCTGTCGGCCCCCGACGAAGAACTCCTGAGACTGGCCGGTGAGAAAACGCTTCGCGAGAACTTGAGAGCCCAGGTGGATCGCCTGCTGGCGGATGAGAAGTCGAGACGGTTCGTGGGAAGTTTCGTCGGGCAGTGGCTCCAGGCACGTGACGTCGAGACGGTGCACATCGACAGTGGCCGCGTCTTCCGCAACAGTGGCGTCGATGCCGGGAACCGGCGTTTCGATGGGCGGGTGCGCCGGGCGATGCGGGAGGAGTCGGAACTCCTTTTCGCCCACGTGCTGAGAGAGAATCTTCCGGCCTCCACCCTGCTGACCGCCGAATTCTCCTACCTCAACGAGCCGCTCGCGAAGTGGTATGGAATCGAGGGGGTCGAGGGCTACCAGATGCGCAAGGTGGACCTGGGCGGGAATGCGCGTCGCGGGGGAATCCTCAAGCAGGGAACCTTCCAGGTCGTCACATCGAACCCCACCCGCACCTCGCCGGTGAAGCGCGGTCTCTTCGTGCTGGAAAATCTGCTCGCCGTGCCTCCGCCGCAGGCGGTCCCCGACGTGCCTCCGCTGGAGGAGACGTTGAAAAAAGGGGGGCAGCAGCCGCTCACCCTGCGGGAGGCTCTCGCGGTTCACTCCGAGCAGAAGTTGTGCGCCTCGTGTCATGCCCGGATGGATCCGATCGGCCTGGCGCTCGAGAACTACACCCCGGTCGGGACGTGGATCGACGAGTTTCGCGGACGACCGATCGACACCGCGGGCGAGCTTCTGACGGGTGAGAAGTTCGAGAATGCGCACGAGTTGTCACTCATTCTCGCCGACGCGCGGAGCGAGGATTTCCATCGCGCACTTGCGGAGAAGCTCCTCACTTTCGCGGTGGGCCGAGGGGTGGAATATTTCGATGCGCCCACGGTCGACTCGATCGTGGCCCAGGCCGAAGCCGAGGACGGGCTACTCCGGGAGCTCATCTACGGTGTGGTCGAGAGCGCCCCCTTTCAGAAGCGCCGGGGTGACGGCAACATGCTCGCGAGCCCCGGTGCCCATTGAATCGTCTTCCCCTTCGTGTCCCACTTGCAACCTACCGTTCCCACATCATGAAATCCATCGAACGTCGCACGATCCTCCGAGGCCTCGGTGCCGGTATCTCGTTGCCCCTTTTTGAGTCGTTTCTCTCCAAAGCCTCCGTATCGGCGGCGGAAGGGGGACGGGCGCTCGCGACAACAGCGACCGGTATGCCCCTGCGCACCGCCTTCCTCTACAAGCCGAACGGCGTCAACGTCGACAAGTGGAAGCTGAACGGAACGGGGAAGGACTACGAGTTCAACGTCACTCACGAGCCCTACGTGAAGTTCAAGGACGACTTTCACATCATCAGCAAGCTGGCGCACGAGAACGGCACGGCCGGTCCCGATGGTGCGGGTGATCATGCCCGGGCCAACGCGACCTTTCTCACCGGCGTCAGGCCCCGGAAAACGGCCGGTGCCGACATCAAGCTGGGCGTCTCGATCGACCAGGTCATCGCGAACCAGATCGGCGACCAGACGCGTTTCTCCTCGCTCGAACTCACGTGCGACCAGATCCGGAAGAGCGGAGTCTGTGATTCGGGTTACTCGTGTGCCTACCAGTTCAATCTTTCGTGGCGCTCCGACACCACACCGATGACGCCGGAGCCGAACCCCAAGCACATCTTCGAGCGGCTCTTCGGGGCCGGTTCGACGGAGGAGCGGAAGAAGGGGTATGCGATGCGGCAGCAACAGAAGCGGTCGATTCTCGACTTCGTGATGGACGATGCCCGCTCGCTCGAGCAGCAGTTGGGGCGGAACGACCAGCTGAAGCTCGACGAATACCTGACCGGTGTGCGGGAGATCGAGCGCCGAATCGAGAAAGCGGAGAAATTCGGCCTTCCCGAAGATCCGGGTGTGCCCGCTCCGGCCGGCATTCCCGACAGCTACGAGGAGCACGTCCGGCTCATGATGGACTTGCTCGTGCTCGCGTTCGAAACCGATTCGACCCGGGTCGCCAGTTTCCTGCTCGCGCATGACGGCAGCAATCGCAGCTTCAAGGAGATCGGCGTTCCGGACGGGCATCATCGCATTTCCCACCACCGGAATCAGGAGGCAGAGCTGGAGAAGCTTGCCAAGATCGACTACTTCTATTCGCGGCAGTTCGCATACTTCCTCGAGGAACTCTCGAAGAAGAAGGACGCCGACGGGAACACTCTCCTGCACAACTCGATGGTCGTGTGGGGCGGGGGACTCTCCGATCCCGATCGACACCGCCACAACAACCTGCCCGTGATCGTCGCGGGCCACGGGGGAGGGGAATTGACGCGGGGCGTCCACACCGACCTCGGCGCGGACACGCCGATGTGCAATCTCTTCCTCGGAATGCTCGACGTGCTGGGAATCGAGGAAGAACGTTTCGGCGATTCGACGGGGCGCCTCGGCATCACGGCCTGAGCCGGGAGACAGGCGAGGGTGTCCCGGTTTCAGGTTCGAGGATCCGCTTCATGGCGCAATCGCGGAGTCACCCCCCGCAACTCCGGGAACTTCCGGTGGTATTCTCTTCCAGTGCAACGAACTGCACGGGAACCCACCATGAAACGAATCGCGCTTGCGGGCCTCGCGTCCGTCCTCCTGCTGCCGGTTGCCGGCCAGGGCACTGAGACTGAATCGGTCTCGATCGAGAAGGCTGCAGCCCGGATCGACGCCCTCGTTGAGAAGAAACTTGTCGAAGAGGGCCTTCAGCCCAACGAATCCATCGGCGATGCCACTTTCGTTCGCCGCGCCTACCTCGACATCGTCGGCCGGATTCCCACGATCGAGGAGGCGGAGGATTTTCACGCGTCCACCTACCCGAGAAAGCGGGCACAGCTGATCCGGGATCTTCTCGAGAGCGACGGCCACGTGAGTCACGCCTACAACTACTGGGCCGACCTGTTGCGCATCAACGACCGGCTCGGTACGGGAGCGACGCAAGCCGAAGCGGCCTACCAGCTCTACGTGAAGGAGGCGATTGCGGAGAACAAGCCCTACGATCAGTTCGTCCATGAACTGGTCTCGGCGACCGGCAAGGTCTGGGACAACGGTGCCGTCGGGTATTACATCCGCGACCGGGGGATGCCGCTCGACAACATGTCGAACACGGTCCGGTTGTTCCTGGGAACCCGGCTCGAATGCGCGCAGTGCCACAACCACCCTTTCGACAAGTGGACCCAGATGGACTATTTCAAGATGGCTGCGTTCTCCTACGGGATGGATGCGCTCCGGTATGACACCCCGAACCGGACGGCCATGCGGGAGCACGATCAGGAGCGCCGGCGCAACGTGGTGGCGGAGGTGGTGCCGGTCGCCAATTTTCCCCAGATTCGCTCCGAGGAGCAGTTGAAGCGTACCGTCGCCTCGAGAAACTACGAACGTTCGCTCGAGCGGCTTGGGATCACCGACAAGCAGTTCCGGCGCTTCGCCCGGAAGTCGATCGCCGCCTACGCGGACTACGAGCACGAGTCACGCGGCATGCGGACGGCGATGAACGAGCTCTACAACCCGTTGCGCTACATCCAGGCGAACGAGAGGGAGAAGACGCTGAAGCTCCCCCACGACTACCAGTACGACGATGCGGCGCCGGAGGCCCCGGTGGAACCGGCCACGATGTTCGGGGAAATGATCGACCTCGAGGCGATCGACGAGTCGACGATCGATGCGTATGCGACCTGGATGACGTCGGAGGAGAATCCCACGTTCACGCGCGTGATCGCCAACCGGCTCTGGAAACGGGTTTTCGGCCAGGGGGTGTTCGAGCCGGTCGACGAGTTGACCGATCACACCTTCGTCTCGAATCCCGAACTGCTCGCCTACCTGGAGGAGCTGATGCGGACGCTGGACTACGACATGCGCACCTACCAGGAGATTCTCTTCAACACCGAGACATACCAGCGGGGTGTCCATGCCGGTGAAATCGCGATGGGAGCGCCCTACTACTTCCCCGGTCCCGTTCTTCGGCGGATGACGGCGGAGCAGATCTGGGACTCGATCGTGGCACTGGCTCTCCCCGAGGTGGACGGATACCGGCCTCGCCTGAAGAGCCAGCTGGCGTCGATCGAAAAAGTGCGTCGCACCTACGATGCACTCGAGGGGCGTCCCGAGGACGAATACCTGGAGATGGTACGGGAAGTGGCGGACGCGTTGGCCGCCAATCAGCCCAAGATGGACGCGGTGCGTGAGAAACTCACCGAGGCACGCCTCGCCGATGACGAGGAAGCCTATGCAGACCTGAGACGCGAGCTTTCCGCCCTGCAGCGTGAGTCGCGCCGAATCGTCTCCGACATCGGGTATCGCCACGTGGGGGAGAAGGTCGATGGCGATGATCTCCTCCTCGCGATGGGAATGACCGAGATGGCCATGACCATGGAGGGGGGGCAGGATGCCGCCGAGGGCGTCGTCTTCACCAAGCTGCCCCAGGTGAGAAATCCCGAGCCTCCGGAGGGCATGGACCGGAAGGCCGTGCAGGCATGGAAGCGGAAGGTGGCGAGCGAGAAGCGCGTCTACCAGAGCCTGGTGAGCAAAATGGCGCGGGCGTCGGAATTGAATTCCCCGGCTCCGCGGGGCCATTTTCTCCGCGAATTCGGACAATCGGATCGCGAGGTGATCGAGAACGCCTCGGATCACGCTTCCGTGCCGCAGGCGTTGAACCTGCTCAATGGGCCGATCGTGAGAGCGCTCACGAACGAGTTCGCGGTGTTCGGTCACCGGATCCACGCCGCCGGCGATCCGGTGGAGAAGACGAAGATGATCTTCCAGGCGATGCTCACCCGCGAGCCGACCGAGGGGGAGATGGAAATCGCCCTGTCCGAGGTGGACCGGGCCGGGGACACGGCCTACGAGGGTCTAGTCTGGGCTCTCCTCAACACGCGCCAGTTCATTTTCGTTCAATAATTTCCTTTCTCTTGTATCAACCTGTAATCCAATCACACCAGTTGCGGGAAATCCGCTCCATTCTTCCAGTCCCATGAAAACTGCATACCAGACCGGCGAGTGGACGCGCCGTCGCTTCGTCGAGGGAACCGCCAAGACCTTTCTCGGGGTCGGCGCACTCGGAATGACGAGTCGTGCCGGAGCCGCCCTCGGTCCCGGGTTGAATCTTCCCGAGCGGGCCGGCGCGGCCAAGCATCTCATCTACCTCTACATGGGTGGCGGGATGACCCACATCGACACCTTCGACACCAAGCCGGGTCACGAGAACCAGGGACAGACCCGCACGATCGACACGAACGCCGATGGGGTGCAGCTGTCGGAGTTCCTCCCGCTGCTCTCCCGCCAGGCGGACAAGATCTCCGTGGTCCGTTCGCTCACGTCGACGGCCGGCGCACACCAGCAGGCGAACTACCTGATGCATACCAGCTACGAGCAGCGGGCGACGATCCGTCACCCCGGCCTCGGTGCCTGGGCCCTCAAGTTCAAGGGCAAGATGAACGAGAATCTGCCGGGTTCCGTCTTCATCGGCGGCAACAGCCGCATCAATGGAGGAGGCGGATTCTTCGAGCCGCAATACGAACCTCTCGCGGTGAATTCACCCGAGTCCGGGCTCAAGTATGCGAAGCACACGAGCGCGTCGGCCGACGAGTTCGCTCACCGGCTCGACCTGGCACGCCAGTTCGACTCGGAATTCGTCGAGCGCTACGACATGCGCAAGGTCCGCGCCTACACGCAGATGTACGATGACGCGGTGCGGCTGATGACGAGCAAGGACCTCGAGGCCTTCGACCTGTCGAAGGAGGATGCGGCCATGCGGGAGCAATACGGGGACAACGCCTTCGGCCAGGGATGCCTCCTCGCCCGGCGTCTCATCGAGCACGACGTCCGTGCCGTCGAGGTGAGTTATGGCGGGTGGGACATGCACAACAACGTTTTCGTTTCTTTGCCTGAGCGTTGCGCGGTTCTGGACCAGGCGGTCGCCGCCCTCCTCGCCGACCTCGACCGTCGTGGAAAACTGGAAGACACCGTGGTCGTTCTGACGACCGAATTTGGCCGAACCCCGCGGATCAACCAGAACGCAGGACGGGATCATTACCCGAAGGCGTTCAGCTCGATGCTGGCGGGTGGTGGCCTCAAGGGCGGATTTGTCTACGGGAAGACCGATGCGGGCGCCGAGAACGTGGAAGAGAATCCTGTCAAGATCGCGGATTTCAACGCGACGGTGGCCTATGCTCTCGGACTTCCGTTGGACAACATCATCTACAGCCCGAGCAAGCGCCCGTTCACGGTGGCACACAAGGGCAAGCCCGTTCTCGACCTGTTTGTGTAGAGCAAAAAAAACCTCACCCAGGGTACATCCGGGTGAGGTTTTTCGAGAGGAGAAGGCTGGTGGCGGGTGCCCCGGCCTTTTTTCGCGTTTATCCCGGGTAGGGACCGCCGCGAGTGATGCGGCTACGAACGCGTTGCTCTTCTCGCCGCATTTCTCCGCCGAGAAGGGCGAGAGAGACGAACATTCCCAGGATGGGAATCATGGCGAGAGCACTGAGGATCAATCCGATTGCTGTCATAGTTTTATCGTTGGGTTTGCTGTTTCTTGGTGAGTGATGGAATTCTAAGCCTGCGCGGCAGACGGTTTGAGACACACCTCAATTTCCCGGATGCCTGGCTTCGGCATTGTCGACGTCGTCAGAACGGGAAAGGGTCCTCTTACCCGCGTGCCGGGACCCGTTCGGTTGGGAGATCAGCAGACAGAAGAGGCGAAAACGCTCGCGTTCCTCCTCGTCACTCAGGATGCGATCGTTCGGCTGGAACTGTGGCGTCCGAGGTAGGTCTGTCTTCATCAAAGAAGGTGACGATCCTACACGAAAGCTGGACGCAAGTTCGACAGGGATGGTGGGAATACCGCACCGGTGTCGGAACGACAAGCGAACCGGCTTCATCGAAGTTGGCAGGCAGGTTGTTTTGAGGAAGGGCGCAGTGTCCGGGGGGCGCGACCCGCGCTCAGCCTCCGCTCGGGCCTCGCCGCTACGCGGCATCGGCCTCCACTCCGACTGAGGGCGGGGGCAAGCCCGAATTCACACCAAACTCTAACCCAAC
>Ga0180436_10005455_pt1 | contig 11240 bp, 13 predicted proteins | sample SS_ome_2_FD_132434 | JGI IMG/M metagenome (GOLD analysis project Ga0180436, IMG submission 132434) | Hypersaline lake sediment archaeal communities from the Salton Sea, California, USA - SS_3_S_2 metaG | ecosystem: Environmental > Aquatic > Non-marine Saline and Alkaline > Hypersaline >...
CATCCGAGGTTGCGAAGCCCAGGATCGATCCCGATGACGCGCATGCCTGCCTGCCCTGTTCTGTTTTGCGGTGACTAGCACGAAACGCGAACATCTGCCAGCGGAAATGCCGGTGCGGCACGGTGCAACGACCCCGGGCCCCATGCGCGGCCTGCATGCGGGCTTTGCGAAAGCATCCGTTGTGCAAGGCACCCAAGGCGCTCATATCCGCCCCGTCGCCGAACGCGGCGATCGAAAACAACAAACCCGCATTGAGGCAATCCGCCATGACCACACTCGATACGACTCACACCGGCACCGGTTCGAAATCAATCGCAGCGATGTCTTTCAGTTTCGCAACCCTCACCGCGCGTTTCGCCGCTCAGCGTGAGCGCCGCGCCACCCGAGCGGCCCTTGAGAAACTGTCGGACCGCGAACTCGACGACATCGGCCTGACCCGCGACGAGACTCGCACACGGTTCTGAGCCGACAAGCCAAAAGGGCCGCCCGATCGGGCGGCCCTTTGTTTTCTGTCATGTATGCCGTGCGTGCCGGGGTTACTCGGTGACCGAGAGCGCCACGAAACGCGGATCGCCGTCGCGCCGGATCAGGAGCAGCATTTGCTGCCGTCCACCGTCGCGCGCCGCTTCGATCCGCTCCTCGAACTCGGCAATCGTGGCCACCCGGGCCTGCCCGGCCTCCTCGATCACGTCGCCCGTGCGCAGACCCTTTTTCCAGGCCTCGCTGGCTTCGTCGATGTCGGTGACGACGAGGCCGGTGGCGTTGCCGTCGAGGCCGAGATCCGAGCGCAGCGCGTCGGTCAGTTCCGCGAGATCCATGCCGAGCACGGTTTTCTCGACCGGCTCCGGCGGCGTCGAAGGTTGCGTGCCGGTATCGGCCGCCACCGCGTCCTCACGCCGACCAAGCGTCACCTTGATCGTTTGGGTGGTGCCCTCGCGCAGCACGACCACGCGCACGGTTTGCCCGACCGGCGCATCGCCGACGATGCGGACCAGTTCGCGGGTGTCTCCCACGTCCTGACCGTCGAAACTGATGATCAGATCGCCCGCCTCGATGCCGGCGTCCTTGGCCGGCCCGTCGGGCACGTCTGTGACCATCGCGCCGGCGGTGCTTTCGAGCCCCATCGCCTCGGCCATGTCTTCGGTGACATCCTGGATGCGCACGCCGAGCCAGCCACGGCGGGTTTCGCCGAACTGCTTGAGCTGGTCGACGACCTTGGTCACCACGTTCGATGCCATCGAGAAGCCGATGCCGATCGAGCCGCCGGTGGGCGAGAGGATCGCGGTGTTCACGCCGATCACTTCGCCATCCATGTTGAACAGCGGGCCGCCCGAGTTGCCCCGGTTGATCGCCGCGTCGGTTTGGATGAAGTCGTCGTAGGTGCCGCTGAGTTCCCGTCCGCGGGCCGAAATGATGCCGGCCGAGACCGAGAAGCCCTGGCCGAGCGGGTTACCCACGGCCATCACCCAGTCGCCCACGCGCATCACGTCGGAATCGCCGAAGCTGACGAACGGCATCGCCTCTTCCGGCTCGACCTTGAGCAGCGCGATGTCGGTGTTCGGGTCAGTGCCGACAACCTCGGCGGCCAGGGTTCCTCGGCCGTTGTAGAACTCGACCTGGATCTCGTCTGCGCCATCGATCACGTGGTTGTTGGTCACGATGTAGCCGTCTTCGGAGATCACGAAGCCCGACCCGAGCGCGCTTGAGCGGCGGGTGCGCGGCTGGTCGCCGCCGTCGCGGTCGAGGAAATCGCGGAAGAACTCCTCGAACGGCGAGCCTTCCGGCACCATCGGATGCGGAGAGCTGTCCTGCGCGATCAGGGTCGAGGTGGTGATGTTCACCACCGCCGGGCTCACCTGTTCGGCAAGGTCGGCAAAGCTTTCCGGCACGCCGCGCGCCTCGGCACGCAGCGCCGCGGACACAAGAAGGGCCACCGAGACGAAAAGCGTCACAAACGCCCGGGGCCAGACGGTTCGGTTCGGGATAGTCATGGAACGAGCCTGTGCGGTCACTTGGTCCTCCTTCGCAACTCGCTTTGGGCGCATATCTCCTGCGCCGTTCTTTCGACTGTAGATAGTGCGCATTCAAGGCACCACAAAGAAACGCAACGCTTTTCACACACACGTGAAACGGCGCGTTTTCGCCGGTAGTGCCAGCCGACGCCTCAAACGCCGAGGGTCTTTCCGACCCAAACGAGCCCAACGCCGAGCGCCACGGCAACGAGGCCGATGGCGCGCCTTTGCTCCTTGCTGAGCGCCGCCATGATTGCAACGATCTCGTCAAGACGCGAAGGGGCCAGTGCGAACACCAGCCCCTCGATCACAAGCACCAGCCCGAGGCCGAGTGCGATCCAGCCCATTACTGGACTCCCGTATCCGACTTCAGATAGTCGAAGAATTCGCTGTTTGGCGAGATCACCAGCGTCGAGTTGTCGCCGCGGATGCTCTCTTCGTAGGCGCGAAGCGAGCGGTAGAATGCGAAGAACTCCTGATCGCGGCCAAAGGCGTCGGCGAAGATCGCGTTGCGGCGGGCGTCGGCCTCACCGCGGATGATCTCCGACTGCTTCTGGGCTTCCGAGGTGGTCTCGACCACGGTCCGGTCGGCCTGGGCACGCACACGTTGCGCCGCCTCGTTACCGCGGGCGATCTCGTCCGCGGCTTCCCGCTGACGCTCGGCCCGCATCCGCTCGAATGTGGCCGCGAGGTTCTGCTCTGGCAGGTCGGCGCGCTTGATCCGCACGTCGATCACCTCGATGCCCAGCGCCTCGGCCTCGTCGCGCGACTGGATCCGGATCTGGTTCATCAGCGCTGCCCGGTCGACCGAGAGCACCGCGCCCGAGTCGACCTGACCCAGCACTTGCCGCAGTTCGGCGTTCAGGATCCGCTCGACACGCTGCCGCGCGCCGGTGATGCCCGAGGCGCCCACCGCCCGGCGGAACTGGGTGGCGTCGACGATCCGCCAGCGCGCGAAGGCGTCGACGACGAGACGGCGATCGTCGGCCGGGGTGACTTCCAGCGGCTCGGTGTCGAGCGGCAGAATCCGGTCGTCGTATTTGGCGATCTCATGCAGGATCGGCACCTTGAAGTAGAGGCCGGGCTCGCTGACTTCGAGCGTCACCTCACCAAACCAGAGACGCAGCGCATTTTCGCGTTCGTCAACGATGTAGAAAGAGTTGAGACCGATCAGCACGGCCCCCACTACGAGGCCGATGAGAATCTGTGTGCGTCGCATCAGTTCGACCCTCCGGTGTTGGTGGTGCCCGTCGTCGGACGGCGCAGTTCATTCAGTGGAAGGTAGGGAACCACGCCCTGTCCGCCCTGCGCGCCTTCGTCGATGATCACCTTGTCGACAGCGCCCAGCACGCGCTGGAGCGTCTCGATGTAGAGACGTTTGCGGGTCACTTCCGGGGCCTTGGCGTATTCATCATACACGGCGATGAAGCGTTGCGCCTCGCCCTCGGCCTCGTTGACCACCTGGGCGCGGTAGGCCTCGGCCTCTTCGAGCATCTGCGCGGCTTCACCGCGCGCGCCGGCGATCACCCGGTTGGCATAGGCGTCGGCCTGCTTCTCCAGCGTGTCGCGGGTCTGCTCGGCGGCCTGCACTTCGCGGAAGGCGTCGATCACCTCGCGCGGCGGGTCGGCGCGGTCGAAGTTCACACGCACGATGTTCACGCCCGACTGATAGCTGTTCAGCGTGGCCTGGATCAGTTCCTCCAGCTCCTGGGCAATCGCGGCCCGGTCGCGGTTGAGGATCGGCGCGAGGTTGGACCGGCCGATGATCTCGCGCATCGCGGATTCGGACACGGCCGTGATGGTGTCGACCGGATCAGCGATGTTGAACACGAAGTCCTCGATATTGCCGATGTTCCACACCACCTGGAAGTCGATGTCGACGATGTTCTCGTCGCCGGTGAGCATCAGGCCGGCATCAAGACCGGCGCCCACGTCGATCGTGTTTTCCCGGGTCACCGGGTAGATCTCCTTGGTCACCACCGGCCAGGGCGCGAAGTTGAGGCCCTCGGTGCCGACCGCGTAGCGTTCGCCGAACAGAAGCTCGACCGACTGCTCCGAAGTATCGACCCGGTAGAACGAGGCAAACGCCCAGGCCGCGAGCACGGCGAGCACGGCAATCGCGATGCCGCCGCGCCCGATCTTCGGGGCGCCGCCGCCGCCATTGCCACCGCCGCCGCGGCGGGTATCACCGCCACCGCCGCCCATCAGCACGCGCAGCCGTTCCTGGCCCTTCTTCATCAACTCGTCGATTTCGGGGATCTGTGGGTTGTCGGGCCCGTTGCCGGGGCGGCGTCCGCCGCCGTTGCCACCGTCGTTGCCGCCCGAACCGCCGCGGTTTCCACCGCCGCCGCCCCAGGGGCCACCGTTGTCACTGGCCATGTGGTCCTTGTCCTCTCATTTCAACTCAAGGGGTTTGAGGGGGAAATGTGCCCCCGGGCCCCGGTTTTCAACCCGCATCCAGCCGTCAGTGGCTGCGCGTGGGCTGTTTCATCAACACGATTTCTTCAGCCATGGTCGGGTGCACCGCCACGGTACGATCGAAATCTTCCTTTGTCGCGCCCATCTTTACCGCGATCGCCGCCAGCTGGATCATTTCGCCGGCCCCGTCCGCAACGATATGACACCCAAGGATCTTCTGCGTCGCCTTCGACACGATCAGCTTGAACAGCACCCGCTCCGAGCGGCCGATGAAGCTCTTCTGCATGGGGCGGAATGCGGCACAATAGACGTCGACCGGCTCCTGATCCCGCGCCTGTTCCTCGGTCAGCCCGACGCTGCCGTACTCCGGCGTCGTGAACACCGCCGAGGCCACATTCTCGTGATCGGGCTTGGTCGGGTTGCCTTTGAACACCGTCTCGACAAAGGCCATGCCCTCGCGGATCGCCACCGGCGTGAGCTGGATGCGGTTGGTCACGTCGCCCACCGCGTAGATCGAGGGCACCGAGGTCTGGCCGTAGTCGTCGACGACGACCTCGCCCCAGCGCCCGAGCTTGACCCCGGCCGCCTCCAGGCCGAGCCCCTCGGTATTGGGGTGGCGGCCGGTGGCATAGAGCACCTGGTCGAACGTGTCTTCGCGCCCGTCGGTGCCCTTCACCCAGATCCGCTTCCCCCGTTTCTCCATCCGCTCGACTTCGAGACCGACATGGAGATCGACGCCATGGCCGTGGATGATCTCGGCAAGATGGCCGCGCACTTCGTCGTCGAACCCGCGCAGGATCTGCGCGCCGCGATACCATTGCGCCACATGCGCCCCGAGGCCCTTGAAGATCGTCGCGAACTCGCAGGCGATGTAGCCGCCGCCGACAATCAGGATGCGCTTGGGGAAGGTCTCGAGGTTGAAGATCTCGTTCGAGGTGATCGCCAGTTCATGGCCCGGCGTGGTCGGCACGTAGGGCGCACCGCCCGTGGCGATCAGGATGTGCTTGGCGGTCAGCGTTTCGCCGGTCGAGAGCGAAACGGTGTGCGGATCGACCACCGTCGCCCGCGCGTCGTAGATCTTTGCGCCCGGCTTGCGGAGATTGGTGCGGTAGATCCCTTCGAGCCGCTCGAGCTCCGCGTGCAGCTTGGTTTTGAACCGATCCCAGTTGAAGGTGCCGCCCTCGTAGTCCCAGCCATAGTCGCGCGCTTCCTGCACCGCCGGTCCATACTGGCTGGCAAAGACCATGAGCTTTTTCGGCACGCAGCCACGGATCACGCAGGTACCGCCCATGCGGAATTCTTCGGCAAGGGCCACCTTGGCGCCGGTTTCCGCCGCCACACGCCCGGCGCGGACACCGCCTGAGCCGCCGCCAATCACAAATAGGTCGTAGTCGAATGTGCCCATTGATCCGGCCCCCATGTACTTCGCCGCCTAGCTATCGCAACCGGCTGCGGATGGGAAGCGCGGGCTGAGCGTGGCGACAGGGTGATCCCGCAATCGGTCGGCCGCGCCTGCCAAGGCAAGCGCGGCCGCGATGTCATTTGGAATGTCGGTGCGCGTCAGCCGAGCGGGTAAGAGCCGTTCGCGACCGATCCCCAGTATTGCTGGAAGCCGTAGGTGTCGCCCCCGACGTTGAACGACTGCCCGCCATCGGCCGTGTAGAGCGGCTTGTTGGTGGCGCCGTCGATCCAGCCGGAGAAGTAGTGCCCATCGGGCGCGTCCGCCTCGACCGCCTCACGCGCTGCCACCGAATCGCCGGAGGCCGCGTCGAGGTACTCGTCCCAGGCGCCGCCGAAGCCGGGGCCAGAGCCGCCGCCCGAGCCGCCGCCGTTCACCTCCGTCTCGGAAAGGCTGGTCGATACCGTGCCGGCCAATCCCAAGGCGCCGCCCGAGGTCGACACCATCACCGCGATGCCGATCCCGACGATCGCGCCTGTCAGGACGACCCAATCAACTGTCGTCGCACCGCTCTCATCGCATCCGAAAGCCCGGATGCTCCGGAAATGCGCTTTTGGACTATTCTCCATCAACATATGTCTCTCCGTTCAATGCCGCCGCGGGCGATTGGCCCGAGCTTGGTCCTATAGAAGCAAGGAGCCCTCCCCTGCACGGTTGCACATTCAACCGAAGCAACAGGTATTCGAAAAAAATGGACACAATTCGTCGCATTCCGGGCAATGCCATGCCGGACCGGAGGTTGTCCGGCACATATTCACCACAATTCTGGGGCGTACCTTGCCGGTGCCAGCCGACTGCCGGGAAGATCGCGAAAGCGTGCAGACTGCGGCGCGGTGCGCGGCAAGCCCCGGCTACTTCCGGCCGATCGACGGTACCCGGTATTCGAGGGTCGGTAGCCTCTCCTGCATCGCTGCGATCAGCGCGCGGGCCGCATCCGGCCCCATCAGCCGGGTTGAAACCGGAAGCACCCGCACCCGCCCGGCAGCGCCCGAACGCATGAGTACGGCGCCGAGCCGGCGTTCGGGATCGATGGTATGGGCCTCGATCTCGCTCCACCTGGCCACCATCGTGCGCCCGGTGGGCAGCCAGACCGTCACCCCGTCGGAATCCACCTTGGCCACGGTGCGCCGGCGTACAAACATCACCGCGGTCACGACGAAAAGGCCGAGCACTACGCCCGCGAATATCCACCACAACCAGTGCGCCGTTGCCACCGCCAGCCACAAGCCAAGCCCCGACGCCACGAGATAGGCCACGGCATTGAGCGCCATCGCCCGCCGGCGTTCGGGCAGAACGGGAAACACGCGCTCCTTCATCGCGGCGCCTCAGAGATCTTGAAAGATGTTGTCGTCGTCGGCGAACTCGATCAGGTCTTCGTGATGCGTGCCCTCGTTGATGTCGATCACTTCGACGCGCCCGTCCTGATGACCGATCACGACCTTGTCACAGATGTCGATGAACAGCCCGTTCTCGACCACGCCGGGGATCTGGTTGAGCACCAGCCCGAGCTTGCGCGGGTCGCCGATGCGCTGCAGGTGCAGATCAACGATGTGGTTGCCCTCGTCGGTCACGAAGGGCGCCTCGCCGTTCATCCTGAGCGTGCCGGTGTTGCCCAAAACGTCGAGCGCATCGAGGCTTTCCTCGATCAGCGCCTTGGTGGTCTGCCAGCCGAACGGCACGACCTCGACGGGCAGCGGGAACGCCCCGAGATGCTCGACCTGCTTCGACGGGTCGGTGATCACCACCATCGTGTCGGAGGCGGTGGCGACGATCTTCTCCTGCAGAAGCGCGCCGCCGCCGCCCTTGATCAGGTTGAGATCGGAGTCGAACTCATCGGCACCGTCGATCGTCAGGTCCAGCCAGCGCGCCTCGTCGAGGCTCACCACCTTGATCCCGACCTGATCGGCCAGCTCCGCCGTGCGGGTCGAGGTCGGCACCCCGACAATCGAGAGCCCCTCGTCGCGCACCCGTTCGCCCAGAGCGCGCACCATCCAGGCGGCTGTCGACCCGGTGCCGAGCCCGACCCGCATCCGGTCCTCGACGAAATCGACGGCCCGCTTGGCGGCGACGAACTTGGCGGTGTCGATGGGCGACAGATTGGCGGACATGGCGCGACTCCCTATGGCACTTTCCTGCCGCTTATAGGCAAGACGCTGCCCGCGTGCGAGGGGCAAATCGGCGCGGCGCAGGGCCGGCATTGTACCTGCCTCGCCGCCCCTTCCCGCGCAACACTCGTGGCCCTATGTTTGGACCATGCCGATGCCCTGGGCCTACCGCCATGCGACCAAAGACTGGCAGGCCTTCCTCGCCGATGCCAGGGACGGCCTCGGTCTGACCAGCGACAACATGGCTTACACCGCCGTACAAGGCGTTCTGCTCGCCTTCCGCCGCCGGCTTGCACCGCGCGAGGTTATGGCGTTCGCCGATCTCTTGCCGGCCGTGCTGCGCGCGCTGTTCGTGGCAGGCTGGGATCCCCTGGCCCCACCGGTGCCGTGGCCGGACCGCGCGGCGCTCGAAGACGAGGCCCGCGCCCTGCGCCCGCACCACAACCTCACGCCGCCCGACCCCATTGCGCCGGTTGCCCGCGCCCTGCGGCGCACGGTCCGGCAGCTGGATCTGGACCGGGTCCTCGCCGCGGTCGGCCCCGAGGCGGAAGCGTTCTGGCACGTCGATGACGCGCCCGCCGTCCTCGCCCGGCCGATCGTGTGAGTGCCGGATGGGGCGCGTGTTTTTCCTCGCCCTCGGATGGAGCGCGCTGGCGCTCGGGCTCATCGGCATCGCCCTGCCCGGCCTGCCGACCACGCCGTTTCTGCTCGTCGCCGCCTTCGGCTTCGGTAAGGCTTCGCCGGGCTTGCGCAACTGGCTCGTCCACCACCCCCGCTTCGGCCCGCCGATCCGCGACTGGGAGGAGCGGGGCGCCATCTCGCGCCGGACCAAAACCAAGAGCGTGATCGCCATGGTGGCTGTCGTCGTGATCAGCCTGGTGCTCGGCGCACCACCCTGGGTGCTTTGGGTGCAGGGCGTCGGCATCGCGATCGGGGCCGCATTCGTGCTGACCCGGCCAAGCTGAAACGCGGTCGGCAAAACGTCTGCAAAACGTCTGCAAAGTGTCGGTTTCGAACGGGCCACGCAGGTCAACTCGGCCATCCTGATCCGAAGCCCACTCGGAGTGCTCAATGTTTCTGTCAGTCTTCGACATGTTCAAGATCGGGATCGGCCCATCCTCGTCGCACACGATGGGCCCGATGGTGGCCGCCGGCCGGTTCCTCGACAAGCTGCGCGCGAGCGGGTTCACCGTGCACGGGCTGCGCGCCGTACTCTATGGCTCGCTTGCCCACACCGGCGTCGGCCATGCGACGGACCGGGCGGTCATCCTCGGGCTCGCCGGGTTTCTGCCCGACGACTACGACGCCGAGGCCGCGCAGGCCGCGCTCGCCGAGATCCGCGCCACCGGGCGGGTGTCGCCCGCGGGGCTCCCGCGCCTCGCCTTCGCCCCGGAGCATGATCTGGTGTTCGACAAGGGGGCGCCGCTGCCGGGGCACCCCAACGGCCTGCAACTTCTCGCGTTGGACGCGCAGGGCGACGTGATCGTGCAGGAAACCTACTATTCGATCGGCGGCGGCTTCGTCGTCACCGAAGCCGAGCAGGCCGCGGAACCGGCGCGCGACAAGGCCGATGCCCGCGCCCATCCCTACCCGTTCGAGACGGCACGGCAGATGCTCACGATGGCGCGCGAGAGTGGCAAGACCATCGCCGAAATGAAACGCGCCAACGAACGCCACCACCGGCGCGAGGCCGAGATTTCCGACGGGCTTGAGCGGATCTGGACGGTGATGTCGGATTGCATCGACCGCGGGCTTGACGGCGCGGGCATCCTGCCGGGCGGGCTGGGCGTGAAGCGCCGGGCGGGCGCCATTCACCAGCGGCTCAAGGACGAAGCCGGGCTCAACATCGCCCAGCCGCACATCGCCAACGAATGGATGTCGGTCTACGCGATGGCAGTGAACGAGGAAAACGCCGCCGGCGGGCAGGTCGTGACGGCCCCGACGAACGGCGCGGCCGGCGTGGTACCGGCGGTGATCCGCTACTGGCTCGATCACATGCCCGGTGCGAGCCGCAGCCGGCTGCCCGACTTCCTGCTCACCGCCTCGGCGATCGGAGGGCTGATCAAGCACAACGCCTCGATCTCCGGGGCGGAGGCCGGCTGCCAGGCCGAGGTCGGCTCCGCCGCGGCGATGGCCGCTGCCGGACTCGCCGCGGTGATGGGCGGCACGCCGGAGCAGATCGAGAACGCTGCCGAGATCGCGCTGGAACATCACCTCGGGATGACCTGCGACCCGGTGCGCGGCCTCGTTCAGGTGCCCTGCATCGAGCGCAACGGGCTCGGCGCGATCAAGGCCGTGTCGGCGGCGGCGCTGGCGATGCGCGGCGACGGCACCCATTTCATGCCGCTCGACAACTGTATCCAGGCGATGTTCGACACTGGCCGGGATATGAGTGAAAAGTATAAGGAAACCGCGCTCGGCGGCCTCGCTGTGAACGTTCCAAATTGTTAATGTGAAAGTCCGGCCTGGCGGGTGAGAGCCGTGACGGCCGCCGTCAGGGCATCGCGCGGCAGGATCACCAATAGTCCGTGCGCCTCCGGTCGGATCTCGACCCTGGGGGCGACCGCCGCGTTCGAGGTGCCAACGCGCCCCCACGGCGCCAGTTCCAGCCGGTCGAGCGGCCACTTCAACCCCGACGCCGAGACCCGCAGCGGCGCCATCGGGAACAGCGACACCCGGGTGCCCACCGCCAGGTCCAGTGCGACCTGACCCGCCGCATGGAAACAGATGTCGTGTTCGCCAACGAGGATGCAGCGCCGGTCGGCATGGCGCACCAAGGCATTATAGCAGGCCAGCTCATGGTCCAGCCTGCCGCCCATGAACCCCGCACCGAGGATCAGCGGCGCCTCGATCGTGCGCAGCGCCTTGTCGAAATCGGTGGTGTCCTGTTCCGCAATGACGTGCAGAGCCTCTGGGCTCAACCGGGCGCGGGCCTGTGCATCGAGACTGTCCATGTCACCCACCACCCGATCCGGGACAAGCCCCATCTCCAGCGCGCGCGCCGCCGCGCCGTCGCAGGCGACGAGATTCGGGGCCACCGTCAAGAGATCGGAAACGGTCGCGGCGCTAAGCTCGCCTCCGCCGAGCAGCGTGACCATTTCCAAAAAGGATGTAAATCGTTCCGTCATGTGCCTATATGTTTCCAGCTGCGCAACTATCCATAATCCCGCCGTGAAAAAACACCGTGATTTTCGCGGAATTGTTCAATTCTCACGGGGGTGTCGTGGTAAACCTATTGTTGCTGGA
>Ga0180436_10005457_pt1 | contig 11239 bp, 9 predicted proteins | sample SS_ome_2_FD_132434 | JGI IMG/M metagenome (GOLD analysis project Ga0180436, IMG submission 132434) | Hypersaline lake sediment archaeal communities from the Salton Sea, California, USA - SS_3_S_2 metaG | ecosystem: Environmental > Aquatic > Non-marine Saline and Alkaline > Hypersaline > Sediment...
ATGAACAAAAATCAGAGAACATTAAAAAAGGCGGTCACCTGTTCGGGGGTGGGGATTCATTCCGGTAAGGATGTGCATCTCACTATCCATCCGGCGCCGGTGAATCACGGCATCAAATTCGTGCGCACGGACCTGTTGGACAGTCCGGACATCACGGCGCACTTCAACCAGGTGGTGGATACCAGCCTGGCCACCGTAATCGGCTATGACGGTTTCATCGTTTCGACCATCGAGCATCTGATGGCGGCCTTTTCGGGTCTTGGCATCGATAATGCCCGGGTAGAAATTGATGCCTATGAAATGCCGTTTATGGACGGCAGCGCCGGACCCTTTACCGACATGATTCTGGACGGTGGGATTGCGGTTCAGGACGGTCCTAAATGCTATTTTGCCATCCAGGAGCCCGTCGAGCTGAAAGCCAATGGTAAATTCGTAGGCATGTATCCGGCGAATGAATTCAAAATCAGCTATACAATCGAATACGACCATCCTTTAATAAAAAAGCAGACCTGCACATATGTAATATGCGAAGAAACGTTTAGAAATGAGATATGTAAGGCCAGAACGTTTGGTTTTCTGGCTGAATATGAAATTCTCAAACGCTATGGTCTATCCAAAGGCGCATCTCTGGATAATGTGGTGGTTATCGATGGGGAAGAGATCATGAATCCCGAGGGGCTGCGCTATCCGGATGAATTCGTGCGTCACAAAGCACTGGACTGCATCGGTGATCTATCCCTGTTGGGTATGCCTATATTAGGCCATGTGGTCATGGAAAAATCCGGTCATGCATTTAACCATGCATTTCTTAAAAAACTTTTTACCGAGAAGGCAGCCTGGGCCACATGTAATTTGCCGGAAAACGATTAAACAGATATTGACTCTGACATAATGAGTATCAACTTGTTAAGTTATCTTTTTGATACTCTAAGGGTTCAAGGAATCGAGGATTCAAGGAGTCAAGTGAAAGCAACCTTGCGGTTTCATTGTTAGGTCTAAGCAACTGGCCATTAGATGTCCAAAGCTTTCAGCCTAAACAGCTAAAAACAATCACTTGAATCCTTGGACCCTTGGATCCATGGACCCTTAAACCCTAAATTAAAAAATCTTGATTAGCGCTTGCGTAAACATGAAAACACGTGTTTGCAGAAAAATGATCGGTCTGGTGCTGTGTAGCCTGATCCTGCTGCAGCCCGTCCTGGTTTCGGCCCAGGATGCCAAGCTCAAGGATATCATTGTCACCAATACGCGTGACGAATTATTGATTTTTCTGACGGTGGAAGGCGCTTTTCGTGAAAAAATGGAAACCGCCATTTCCAGTGGGGTTCCAGCCGCATTTTCCTTCTTCATAAATCTCTATCGGGTACGTGGCTTCTAGTACGATAAAGAACTGGCCGAACTAAACATCCAGCATACCATAAAATATGACAATCTCAAAAATGAATATATTGTGACGCGCTCATGGGACGCTAATCAGCAGCGCGTGGTGAAGTCCTTTGATGAAGCTAAAAAACTGATGGCCGAAATCGACAGTCTAAAGGTTATCGATCTTAATCAGCTCCAAAAGGGAACACGGTATCAAATTCGAACCAAAGCTCAGTTGAGCAAGCTGACACTCCCATTCTACCTGCACTATGTGCTGTTTTTCGTTTCCCTTTGGGACTTTGAAACCGACTGGCACACTATTGACTTCATATACTGACACCTGAGCTTGCACGAATTTTATGACAGTTACTGTCGTGTGCAAACGCAAGTGATACATGTAACTAGCAGCAGAAACGAGTTAAAGCACCATGAATTCCGGAAACCTCACAAATGAGGAGCGACGACGACGCAAACGGGAAATCGTCATCATTATCGCGATTATCGTCATCGTAGCGGTATTGACATTTGCCGAAAACCGCGTAATCCATTTTGGTGCCGAATTTCCCATCTCGAACACCATTTTGATGTTTATCCTCATCAACATCAACCTGCTCCTGCTTATTCTGCTCATCTTCCTGGTTCTGAGAAATCTGGTCAAACTGCTCTACGACCGTAAGCGCAAGGTCATGGGTGCTAAGCTGCGAACCAAATTAGTGGTGGCTTTTATTGCCCTGACCTTTCTACCAACCGTCGTGCTATTTTTCTTTTCAATTAATTTCATTACCACCAGCATTGAATTCTGGTTCAATGTACCGGTTGAACAAGCCCTGGAAAACTCTTTGCGGGTCGGTCGCAACATTTATACCTTTGCCGAGCAAAACAATCGTTTTTTTCTAGAGCGCATCGCCTACCAGATGAAGACTAAAAATCTGCATGATGAGAAAAATAAAAAGGCGCTGACCAAGTACATTCAGATTGTCCAGCGCGAGTTTAATATCGATGCTGTTGAAGTCTATTCTGCCAATTCAAAGCGCTTGATATTTGCTTTAGCGCCCGAACTCGAGGGCAAGCCTCTCCGAACTGTCCCCGCTGCAGATTTCCAGCAAAAAATGCAAAAAAACCAGGTACGTTCCATTTCTGAAAACTACCGTAAGGGCCAACTATTGCGGACAATCGGAACGGTACCATTTGGTGTAGCGCATTCCGAAGCCAAGGCCTACCTGGTCTTAAGCGACCTGATTCCACAAGATCTTTCCGAAAAAATGTTGTCCATCTCACGCGGTTACGAGGAGTATCAGCAGATCAAGCTGCTGAAAAGACCGATTCAGATCACCTATTACATTACCCTATCCATTGTTGCCCTCCTGGTCCTTTTTTGTGCGGTCTGGTTTGGCTTTTACCTGGCAAAATCGATTACCATCCCCATTATGGCGCTGGCGGACGGCACCAAAAAAGTTGCCGAAGGCGATTTAAGCTTTTCTATTGGTGCGGTGGCCGATGACGAAATCGGCAGCCTGGTGAGCTCCTTTAATACAATGACCAAGGATCTGCGCAATAACCGCGAGCAACTAGAGCTGTCCGCTCGAATGCTGCGTGAACGCAATATTGAAATCGAGGCCCGGCGTCAGCATATCGAGATCGTATTGCGCAATGTCTCCACCGGTGTCGTCACCGTCGACGCGGGCGGTGCTGTAACCACCATCAATAAGTCGGCCGAAAAAATGCTCAATTTACAGGCCGACAAAATATTAAACACCAGCTATCAGAATCTTCTTTGGGGCCAACACCTGGATCTCGCTGAGGAAGTCGTTGAAAGCCTGGCTAGCGCTCAGGAAACCGCCGTGGAAATGCCGCTTAAGCTTACCATCAACGGCCGACCGCGTAGTTTTTTAATCAGCCTGAACGCCTTGACCGACGACACCGGCAAGCACATGGGTATTGTCATGGTTTTTGACGATCTGACCGAGCTTGAAAAGGCCCAGCGCATGGCGGCCTGGCGTGAGGTTGCTCGACGGATTGCCCATGAAGTTAAAAACCCGCTCACACCCATTACCCTTTCGGCCCAACGGCTTAAACGTAAATACTCTCAAACCCTCAATGAGCCCGTCTTTGATGAATGCACCCAAACCATCATCGATCACGTGGAATTGATTCAGAATCTGGTGAACGAATTTTCAGCTTTTGCCCGCTTCCCGACCGCAAACCCAAAGCCCAGTAAATTGCTGCCGATTATTGAGGAAACCGTGGCGCTCTATCGGGAAGGACACCCCGACATAGATTTTTCGATCAACGCCAACGGCGATATTCCCACACTCAATTTAGATCGGCAACAAATCAAGCAAGCCATGATCAACCTGGTGGACAACGCTATTGCAGCTATCCGCCAGAACGGCGATATTGCCATTTCTTTGGATCATGACCACCAAAATGAGAAAGTATGTATCGAGGTTGCGGACAGTGGCACCGGTATATCGGACGAAGATAAAAGACGGTTGTTTGAACCCAATTTTTCGACCAAAAAAAGTGGTATGGGATTGGGACTGACCATTGTCAGCACCATTGTCAATGATCATTATGGTACCATCCGTGTACAGGATAACGAACCCCACGGCTCGCGCTTTATTGTGGAAATACCGATTTAGGCTGTAGGCTGAAGACTGTTAGATTATTCGGCGCTCAACTGCTAATAGCCTAATTGTCTAAAGCAATAAAAAGCAGGGTCCAAGGATCCGAGGGGTCGAGGGGTCAAGGGGTCAAGTGAAATTGCTGTTAGCTTCTGGCTCTTAGCTGTTAGGTGCAAGGAGCCAAGAGCTAAAATCGAAGAGCTTAACTCTTGAATCCTGGAATCCTTGAATCCCCGAACCCCCAGTTAGTAAAGGATCTATTATGTTTCCATCCATTCTGATCGTCGATGACGAGCCCTCAATTCTAAAGACCCTGGGCGGCCTGCTTACCGATGAAGGTTTCGAAGTAATTATGGCTCTCAACGGATATGAGGCCTTGAAGTTGATCGACGTTGAATCGCCTGATCTGGTACTGCTGGATATCTGGATGCCCGGTATCGACGGTATCGAAACCTTAAAAGAAATCAAAAAGGACAACCCCAATATCCAGGTAATTATTGTCACCGGACACGGTACCATTGAAACCGCAGTCAAGGCCACCAAGTTGGGCGCTTTTGACCTGATCGAAAAGCCACTCTCCATCGACAAGGTCATTTTATCCATCAACAATGCCCTTAATTTTAGACGCCTGGAAGAAGAGAACCGATACCTGCGACGCAAGACCCTGGAAAAAAATTCTATCGATGGCCATAGCCCCTTGATTAGCGAGCTTAGAAAACAAATTGATTCGGTCGCCCCCACAGACTCGTGGGTGCTGATCACGGGTGAAAATGGTACCGGCAAAGAATTGGTGGCGCGCACCATTCACCAACTCAGTTCGCGTTCTGAGTTCCCGATGATTGACGTCAATTGCGCTGCCATCCCTGATGAGTTGATTGAAAGCGAACTCTTTGGTCACGAGAAAGGTTCCTTTGCCGGGGCCCTCAGCAAAAAAATCGGTAAATTTGAATTGGCCAGCAATGGTACGATTTTTCTGGATGAAATCGGCGATATGAGCCTGGTGACGCAATCCAAAATACTACGGGTTTTGCAGGAACAGCAATTTCAACGGGTGGGGGGCAGCCGGACCCTGCAAGTCAGCGTGCGGGTTATTGCCGCCAGTAACAAAGATCTGAATGATGAAATTGTCTCCGGCAAATTCCGGCAGGATCTCTACTATCGTATCAATGTGGTACCCATTTCAGTGCCCCCCCTCAGACATCGTCAGGAAGATATCCCCCTATTGGTAGAGACCTTTCTTAACGAAAATGTAAAGAAAGGCCTGGGTTCCCGCAAAACCATCAGCAATAAAGCCCTAACCCTGTTGCAGGCCTATGAATGGCCCGGTAATGTCAGAGAATTGAAGAATCTACTGGAACGTCTGACCATCATGGTAGATGGTGAGTTGATTGATGTGGACGACCTGCCGGCACCGTACAATCCTCAGACCTCCGAATCAACCGATACAACCGAATTACAGCTGTTGGCCATCGATTCGCTTAAAGGTGCTAAAAAATCATTTGAAAAGGCTTATCTCCGCAATAAACTGCTTGAATATGAGAACAATGTAAGCAAAACCGCCAAAGCCATCGGTGTTGAACGCAGTTACCTGCACAAACTGATCAAGCGGCTCAAGATAAAGAGCGAGTAGCGGGTTGCGAGTGTCGAGTTGCGGGTTACAAGTTACGGTTTATGGGTAGCGAGAGTCGAGGTTGGTGCTTCACGTTTTGAAACCCAGTGATACTGTTTTATTATGAGAATTATTAGCGGCACGTTAAGGGGTAAAAAGCTGCATGCCTTCAAGGGCACCGCTATTCGCCCTACTTCCGATCGCACCCGGGAGGCGGTTTTCAACATTCTATCCAGCCGAATTCCGGGGGCCCACGTGTTGGATCTATTTGCCGGCACCGGCGCTATGGGTATCGAGGCCTTGAGCAGGCAAGCCGCCGCGGCCGTCTTCGTGGATAAGACCCCGGCAGCCATTACCCTGATAAAAAAAAACATAAACGCTTGCGGTCTCGGCTTTAAAACCCGGATCATCCAATGGGATATCGAGCGCAGCCTGGCCTGCCTTGGCGCCGCAAAACCACCTTTTGATCTCATTTTCTTGGATCCGCCCTACGGACAAAACTTGGCTGAAACAGCTCTGTCCCATCTCATTCAAGCCAAGGCCCTGGCCGCTGGTGCTTTCCTCGCCCTGGAACACGGACGGACTGAAAAACTGTCTTGGTCTGGCAATCATTTCCAACTCATTAAGCAGAGACGCTACGGAAAAACCCTTGTTTCCGTTTTGAGTTATATGCTATAAATCTTTCCGCCATAGAATTCTCATCGCAACTAGTTGTTATTATTAATTCTTATCGCTGGAGACTGTCAACCTATGCAAAAAATTGCTATCTATCCCGGCTCTTTCGATCCGGTTACCAATGGGCATCTCGATATCGTCGAACGCGGACTTTACATTTTCGATAAAATCATCGTAGCCATCTTGTTGAATCCTGCCAAAAACTCCTATTTCTCGGTTGAAGAACGCATGGAAATGCTGCAAGACAGTATGAAAGAGTTTAAAAATGTGGAATTTGATACCTTCGATGGACTCCTGGTGGATTATGCCCGTCAGAGTAAGGCCCACGCGATCTTGCGTGGTATGCGGGCTGTATCCGACTTTGATTATGAATTTCAATTGGCCTTGATGAATCGTCGCCTGCAACGTAATATCCAAACCGTTTTCTTAATGACCGGTTTACGCTGGATCTATACCAGTTCATCCATTATCAAGGAGGCCGCTTTGTTCGGCGGCGACATCGAGGACATGGTGCCCCCGATTGTAAATGAGAGATTAAAACTAAAAAATGTCCGCTAACGTAAAAATTCCCCTGTCAAACAATGCTCGCATTGTTCTGGAAAAACGCTATCTCAAAAAAGATCAAAGCGGCAACCCAGTCGAGTCACCCGAGAATATGTTTCAACGGGTTATTAGAAGTGTGGCCGATGCTGACCGGCTTATTGATCCGGATGCCGATGTCCAAAAGACCGAATCAAAATTCAAAAAACTCCTCATGAACCTGTGGTTCCTGCCCAATTCTCCCACCATGATGAACGCCGGCCGGAGACTTGGCCAATTGGCAGCCTGTTTTGTTCTGCCCATCGAAGATTCCATGGAGTCAATCTTTGAAACTGTCAAGCACACGGCTATGATTCATAAAAGCGGCGGCGGCACCGGTTTTTCTTTTTCCAGTATCCGACCGGCCAAGGATGTGGTGCGCTCCACCGCGGGTGTTTCCAGCGGACCGCTTTCATTTATGACCGTTTTTGACATCGCCACAGAAACCGTCAAACAGGGTGGTACCCGGCGGGGTGCCAATATGGGGGTCTTGCGTATTGACCACCCGGATATCGAAATATTTATTGAATCAAAAAATGACCCGACCCGACTGAACAATTTTAATATTTCCGTGGCCCTGACCGATCAATTCATGCACGCCTTGAAATCCGGTTCGGATTTCGACCTAATCAATCCACGCACCGGCGGGATTGTCCGAAGTCTCTCTGCTCAAAACGTTTTTGACAAGATTGTGCACTCGGCCTGGAAAACCGGGGAACCGGGCATCATCTTTATCGATAAAATAAATGCCGACAATCCCACCAAACAATTAGGCGACATCGAGGCAACCAATCCGTGTGGCGAACAACCCTTGCTGCCCTATGAATCCTGTACATTGGGATCCATCAATCTCTCCCGCATGGTGACGAAAGACAGCCTCAATTTCAATCGGCTCAAAACCAGTGTGCATGGTGCGGTGCACTTTTTAGACAATATCATCGAAATGAATCGCTATCCGTTGCCGCAAATCGAATCCCTGAGCAAATCCAATCGTAAAATTGGACTAGGCGTCATGGGTTTTGCCGACATGTTGATCAAACTGGGCATTCCCTACGACTCCGATGAGGCTATGTCCCAGGGTGAAACCGTCATGGCATTTATCGACCAGGAATCAAAGAAAGCATCGGCAGCGCTGGCTCAAAACCGCGGCAATTTCGAGAATTACAAGGGCAGCATCTTTGATACGCCCGAAACGCCCTTTATGCGCAACGCCGCCACAACAACCATCGCACCCACAGGCACCATCAGTCTGATAGCCGGTGTTTCCAGTGGCATTGAGCCGGTTTTTTCAATTGTACAGACACGCCGTGTTCTGGATGGCGACTCGCTGCATGAGGTCCATCCGTTATTTTTAAAAGCGGCCAAAGCTGAAAATTTCTTTCACAAAACCCTCATTCAAAAAATTGCCGATACCGGCAGTCTGTCTGAGATTGACGAAATTCCCAAGCATATCAGAACGCTTTATAAAACCTCACATGATATTTCGCCTGAATGGCATGTCAAAATTCAGGCTGCTTTTCAAAAACATACCGACAACGCGGTTTCCAAAACCGTCAACCTGACAACCGAGGCCACCGAAGAGGATGTTGCCGCAATCTATTTATCGGCTTATAAAGGAGGATGCAAAGGCGTGACGATTTACCGCTACGGCAGCCGGGACAGACAGGTGTTGAACGTGGGTGCCGAGGTCCAGGAAAAGCCGACCATTGCACCCCGTCCCCGGCCTCAGCGGACTCACGGCATGACCGAGCGCATCCAAACCGGATGCGGCAAGTTGTATGTCACGATTAATGCAGATACCCAGGGGATGTGCGAGGTATTCGCCCAGATGGGCAAAACCGGCGGTTGTGCCTCCTCTCAAATTGAAGCGGCCGGACGCCTGGCCTCCCTGGCCCTGCGGTCTGGCGTCAATGTGGATGCCATTATCAAACAACTCACCGGTATTCGTTGCCCGTCACCAGCCTGGCAAAACGGTAAAATGGTTCTGTCTTGCCCGGATGCCATGGCTCAGGTACTCAAAAACCTCACCAGTGCAGATATTGCCGAAAGCCAAGTCATGATGGGGGGCTGTCCGGAATGCGGCGGGGTGCTGTCCCACGAGGAAGGATGCCTGAATTGCCATTTGTGCGGGTACTCCAAATGCTCCTAATCCGTGTAATTCAGCCTTCACGGTAGCACACTACAGTGTCAGGCTGAAACGCCTTGCACCCAAACCGATCAGCATTGTGATTCACCCGGATCTCCCGCAGTCAAGCTGGTGCTGATTGCTTACTGCTGATCAGCTTCAAAATAATATTTTGATGAGTACAAATCCCCCCACCAACAGAATCGTAAATGCCACCGCCAATATATTGAAATATCTGTCGATGAAGGTCTGAATTTGAGGCCCAAATTTATAAATAAGCCCCCCCACCAAAAAGAAACGCAGCGATCGTGACACGGCTGAAGCTAACAAGAAGATCAAAAAGTTTATTTTAAAAGCACCCGCCGTAATGGTAAACACTTTGTAGGGAATCGGGGTAAAACCGGCGATACCCACTGCCCAAGCATCATACTGATGGTAGAGAAATCTGATATATTCTACCTTTGCAGTAAGGCCATAGAAGGCCACAATTTTCTCACCCAGCATGGCCATGAACTGCCAACCGATCAGGTATCCCAGGATCCCCCCCAGGACCGATCCCCCCGAGCAGATCAGGGCGAATTTTAGAGATTTTTCCGGCTTGCCCACCGCCAGGGCGATCAAAAGCACATCCGGCGGTATGGGAAAAAAAGAAGATTCACTAAAAGCAAGGATAAAAAGCGCCCAACTGCCATAGGGCGTCTCTGCCCAACTTAGAACCCAGTCGTACAATTTTTTAAACACGGTATTGATCCCACCTCATGGCTTCTAATGGCTACGTCTGCCAACCATACTCTCCCACCAGTTTGACAAAGCGGCAGCCGCCCAAATTGGTTTCTTTGATGCCCCGTTCGTCCTTGGTTATCTTGATCAGATCTTGGGAATACCGATCTCCCACGGGAACAACCAGGCGGCCCCCGATAGCCAGTTGATCGATCAAAGTTTGGGGAACCCGGGGTGCACCGGCTGTCACAATAATGGCATCGAAGGGGCTCTCATCCTGCCAGCCAGTGGTGCCATCTGAATAGCGGGTGACGATGTTATAATATCGAAGGGTGTCAAAAAGCCGGCGTGTTTTAAGAAACAGCGAGTGGATTCTTTCGATAGTATAAACCCGAAAAACTATTTCAGCCAGAACCGCCGCCTGATAGCCGGAACCGGTACCGATTTCGAGTACGCGGTCATCGGTTTTCAACTGCAGCGCCTGGGTCATTTCAGCAACAATATAAGGCTGCGATATGGTTTGATGGTCGCCAATGGGCAAGGGGAAATCGCCGTAAGCTTGCTCCATAAGGGCTTCACTGACAAATAGGTGCCGCGGCACTTTACGCATGGCCAGAAGTACATTTAGGTCGTGGATCCCACGGGCTTCGATCTGTTTGTCCACCATGTCTGCCCGTTGGCGATCAAATTTCCGGGACTCATTTTTCATGGGCTGTTGTCTACCAAAACGAAAATTAGGAGTCAATACAAGGGGATTCCAGCAACATACGAATCCAAATTCAGATGTGAGATTCAAACGCTAAATAGTAAATTTTCTTTGTAAAAACCTCTTGAATTTTATCCAATATTTATCCACAATGCAGCATCTTCGTTGTCATCCATATCCGATCGAGAGGATGTATGAATAGCACAAAACATATTGCTGTGGCGATCATTTTTTCCATTGTCATCGTAATCGCCGGTACTTTCGGCTACATGCTGATTGAAGGTTGGGATCTGCTGGATTCACTATACATGACGGTCATTACCTATTCAACGGTCGGATATAGCGAAGTGAACGAAATCAGCAAGCTGGGTCGGCTGTACACCGTAGTCTTAATTTTTCTGGGTGTTGGTTTCTTTTTATATGTGGCCGGTGCTATTATACAGTTTATGGTCGAGGGTCAGATTCGGACCGTTTTTGGGAGAAGAAAATTGGACAAAAAAATCAATCGATTAAACAATCACTACATTGTCTGCGGATATGGCCGCATCGGCAGGGTGTTATGTAAGACGGTTAGACGATCCCCCATCGATCTGGTTGTCATTGAGGGCAACGAAAAATTGGTTCCGGCTATGGATCATGATAATATTCTCTATTTGTGTGGTGATGCCACCGAGGAAGACCTACTCCTCAAAGCGGGTATCCAGCGAGCGCGTGGACTCGTGGCCGCACTCGGAACCGATGCCGACAACGTATTTTTGGTTTTAACCGCCAGGCAGGTGGCACCGGAACTCTTCATTACCGCTCGCGCATCCGGAAAAGATGCCAAAAAGAAATTG
>Ga0180436_10005458_pt1 | contig 11238 bp, 6 predicted proteins | sample SS_ome_2_FD_132434 | JGI IMG/M metagenome (GOLD analysis project Ga0180436, IMG submission 132434) | Hypersaline lake sediment archaeal communities from the Salton Sea, California, USA - SS_3_S_2 metaG | ecosystem: Environmental > Aquatic > Non-marine Saline and Alkaline > Hypersaline > Sediment...
GCTACTTCGTCGCGGCCGCGATCTTCTTATCGAGGATCGCGATGTGCTTGCCGATGATCTCCGGACCGGCGATGTCGCCGTGACCCGGGACGACCTTCTCGATCTCGAGCTTCTGGAGCTTCTCGAGCCCCACGACCCACTGCTGCCAGTCCTTGAGCTGACCGAACATCGTGACGGGGCCGGCCTTCGTGTTGATGGCGTCTCCCGCGAAGAGGACCTTCGACCGCGGGTGGTAGACGACGAGCTCGGACCGCGTGTGGCCGGGGAGGTGCATGATGGCGACCTCCTCGCCGTTGATAGCGAGCGAGAGTTCCTCGGCGACATGCCGGTGCGGCGCGACCGGGTGGACGTTGCCGACGGTCGTCCGGAACGTCTCGGGCGTCATCTTGAGCATCTCCATGAGCATGCCCTGGTAGTCGTGCTGCCCGAGATGCTTGCGCATCTCCGCCATACAGCTCGAGAACGACCGGTGTCCGTAGATGAGCGCGTGCCGGTCGTCAAAGAAGCTGGCGGCGAAGCAGTGGTCGAGGTGATGGTGCGTGAGAACGAGGTAGGCCATCTCGCGTCTGGGCGCCGCCATCTGCGCGTACTCCCAGATCGCGCGCGCCTGCGCCTCGGTCTGCCCCGAGTTGATGAACACGAGCGCCTTCGGCGTCGTGACCAGGCCCACGTTCGCAGCGTGGTGGTCGCCGATCGTCGTGAGCTCGAGTATCGCATGGACGCCGTTGGCCAGATCGACCGTGCGCGGCGACCCCATTCCTATCTTGTCCATGGCGTACCCCTGCTTGCGTCCTGAGCGCGTCCGCTACCCGACGAAGATCGGTCGTTCGGAGAGTCTGGCGGACACGTTCAGCGGCTTGTATGGCTTCCCGGCGATCTTCTCTTCGATGATCGCGTTGAGCTGCTCGATCGACATCTCTTCTTGCTCGCCGCCGCGGACGCGGACGGTGAGCTTCCCGCTCTCGAGTTCGTTGTCGCCCACGACGCACGTGAACGGGATCCAGTGGCGTCCCGCGTCGCGGATCTTCTTGCCGACGCTCATCTCGCGGTCGTCGAAGTCGGTCCTGAAGGGGATCTTCTCGACGAGGCCCTCGCAGAACTCGTTGTGGCGCTCGGCGACCGGGATGATCCGTACCTGGGTCGGTGAGAGCCAGACCGGCAGCATCGGGACTTCCTTCTTCTCGATCTTCATCGCCTGCTGCTCGAGGATGGCGCAGAGCACCCGGTCGATCGCGCCCGAGACCGAGGTATGCATGAGGACCGGGCGCGTCTTCTGCCCGTCCTCGTCGACGAAGTCGATCTCGAACCGCTCGGTGTTCTCGACGTCGATCTGGACGGTCGAGAGACAGAACGCCTTCCCCTGCGCATCGACGAAGTTGAACTCGAGCTTCGCGACGAAGTAGAAGAACCGCTCGTCCCAGATCTCCACGAGGATCGGCCTGCCCGCCTGCTTGGCGATCGAGCGGCCGAACTCCGGGTCCTCATCGAGGAAGTCGCGGACGAACCGGACCGCGATCTCGTAGTTGAGACCGAAGTCGTCCAGGCACGTGGTCGCGAGCTCCATCTGCCGGAGGAACTCCTCGCGCGCCTGCGGCAGGTCCTTCGCGAGCGTGTGGAGGTCGGGCATGGTGAATGTGCGAAGACGCCTGAGGCCCGCCAGTTCGCCCGACTGCTCGCGCCGAAACGAGTAGTGGCTGATCTCGAACAGGCGACACGGGAGCATGCGGTGCGAGAGCTGCATGTCGTGCTGCATCATGTACTGACCGAAGCACGCGGCGAACCTGAGGAAGAACTCCTTCTGGTCCGAGATGACGACGTACTGCCGCGCCGGGAACCGGTTGAGGTAGCTCTTCAGGTTCGGATGCTGGTAGTCGTACATGATCGGCGTCTCGACCCGCATCGCGCCGTACTTGTTGGTCATCGCGCTGACATGCTCCTCGCAGAGCCACTTGACCAGCTGCCCCTGCGGGTACCAGCGCATGTTGCCGCTATCGGACGCGGGCTCGTAGTCGACCAGCTCGAGACGCTTCATCAGCTCAATGTGCGCCGGCGGCTCGGTGACCGCGCGCGACCCCTCGAACTCGTAGTCGCACATGCACTTCAGCGAGTGGTTCGCGGAGAGGTCGAAGTCACACGCCGGGACATCCTCACCGTCGGAAGTGAAGATCCGCCAGTCGGACTTGAGAGCCTCCTCGGCCTTGATGGCCTCGGACGCGTGCTCGTCCTCTGGCGCGCCCTTCTCGTCGGTCGGCGTGATGGTCTTCGCCAGCTCGGAGAGGGGATGACCCTTGCACGTGATCTCGAACCCCTTGTAGAAGCCGAACGGCGCCTCGAGGACCTCGAACTCGCCGGGCTCGCTCATGAGCTCGCGGACCTTGGCGAGGACCTTCGTCGCGACGCGCGGGGAGGAGAGGTTGCTCGAGAGGTGCGCGTACGGGTAGAGCATGACCGTCTTGGCCGAGAGCTGCTTGGCGAGATCGGTGATGGTGGCCGCCGCCTGGGTGGCGACCGAGTCGACGCCCTTCTCGTCGGGCTTCTCGGAGGCCATGAACGCGACGAGCGATTCCCCGCAGCTGCCCTGCATCTGGCTCTCGTCGAGCTCCGCGAGCTTCGAGACGGCCGAGGTCTTCTCGGTGACGTGGTAGCTGAAGTTGTCAGCGTGGATCAGGAGGATACGCATAGCAGTTCGTCTTCCTGCGCCCGTCAAAGGGGCCCGGGCACGTCAGGTCCTTCCAGTATTGATGATGGGAGATTGAGTCACATCGTAGCACGGAATGGGGGACCCGGCAAGCGGGGGTGGGCATGGCCTGATGGAGCTTCGGAAGCTGGCAGGAAGGAGTCCGTCTGCTGTCGGCGGCGAGTTGGTGCGTTCTGCCTGCCGCCGAAGGCCTGGCACATCGGTGTCCGTGTTCGTGGTGAGTGGCATCGGAGCCGCTCGTCTCCGAATGCCCGGTGAGTCGGCTTGGAGCGCGAGGCTTCTCAGTCGGTGCTCGATGTGGTATTCTGCTGAATGTCACGGTGGAATCGGTCCTTCCCCGCCGCGCTGGGAGTCTCGGGGGAGCGCACCTGTGGGAGCTCGCCGGGCTGGCTCGCGAGGCATAGCTCCATGCAACGATTACTTCTGTCTCATGGAGGGCCGATGACGCGCGACGAGAATGAACTCAGGACCCCCCCGGGCTACTGCGAGTACGCCGATGGTGCTTGCGACCAGGACTTCACGACCCAGAGGCCTATCACGGGCCTCTTCCTGTATCCGTCTGAGCCGAGTGAGATTGCCTCGGCGATAGAAGAGGCAGTGGTGAAGCTTCGAGTTGCGAGGCCGAACGACTGGTGGGTGAGATGGCGCGACCTAGATGTTGCTGGTCAGGTGATCTTCTGTACGATCTGCAAGGCGATGAGGTTCAGCAAGGCCATCTATGTCGATGTCACCACTCTGAACTTCAATCTCCTGTTTGAGATAGGCTTCGCGCTCGGCTTGGGCGTCGCCGTCATCCCAATCCGCGACACAAGCTTCATCAGAGACTCGCGGCAGTTTGAGCAGCTCGGCCTGCTGGACACTATCGGCTACCGGGACTTCCAGAATGCTGCTGAGCTCAGAGACGCAGTTCTCGCGACGCAGAACTCACCGTCGCTTCCGGCGCCTCCAGCAACGCTGGACAGGGGTGCACCTCTCTACGTACTGAAGGGGCCAATCGCGACAGAGGGGGAGGTGCGGCTATTCTCCGCCCTGAAGAAGTCATCCGTCCAGTTCAGAACGTTCGACGCGGTGGAGTCGCCGAGGCTCTCATTGCACGAGCTGCGAAGGCGAGTCGGCGCAGCGTACGGCGTTGTCGCCCCGTTGCTGGGTCCCAACAGGAGAGGTGCCACCACTCACAATGGCCTCTGTGCTGTTGCCAGCGGCATGGCGATGGCATCCGAAAAGGCGTGCTTGATGCTTCAGGAAGGGCGAGTCATACAGCCGATTGACTATAGAGATGTCGTGCATGACTACTCATGTCCCGAGGAGGTGCCGCGGCGGGTTGAGCGGGTTGTTATCAAGATCATCAAGTGGTTGCAGATGACCAGCACACCGATTCCGCCGCCGCCGGAGGGATTCCTTGAGCGGCTCGACATAGGTGATGTCGCCGCTGAGAATGAGATTCGACCACTTCGATCCTACTTCGTGAAGACAGGCCAGTTCCTCGAGGCCAAGCGCGGACACGCCCGCTTGGTGGTTGGAAGGAAGGGCTCGGGGAAGACGGCGGTGTTCTACTCGATTCGAGACTCGGTTGGTGGGGGACACTCACGGCTGGTACTGGACCTGAAGCCGGAAGGACACCAGTTCACGCGCCTGCGTGAAGTAGTGCTGTCGAAGATGAGTGTAGGGATGCAGGAGCACACCCTGGCCGGCTTCTGGAACGCCATCCTTCTCGCGGAGCTGGCTCACAAGATCACGGACTATGACTACTCGTGGGCGCAGCGCGATGAGGGCCGTCGCCAACGCTTCGAGCGCGTGGGCGAGCTCTACGAACGGTGCGGGTTCGCCGAGGAGGGCGACTTCTCGGAACGGCTACTGAACCAGGTGAACCAGCTCGCCGCGCGCTTCGAGGGCGTGCCCGGTGACCTGTCTGATAGCCAGCTCACACAGGCCTTGTTCAGTATGGAGATTCCTGCGTTCAGCGATGCCATTGGCGACTACCTTGTGGACAAGGACGAGGTCTGGCTTCTCATTGACAACTTGGACAAAGGGTGGCCCACGCGTGGCGCCACTCAGGACGACATCCTTATCGTCCGCACGCTGCTGGAGGCCACGCGCAAGCTGCAGAGACAGATGGAGAAGCGCGATGTGGACTTCCACTGCCTCGTGTTCTTGAGGAACGATATCTACGATCATCTGGTCGCCGAGACGCCCGACAAGGGGAAGGACACAGAGGTCACGCTCGACTGGTCTGATCCGGAGCTCTTCAAGAGGATGATGGAATCAAGACTCCGTGCCTCGGGCGCCAAGGGATCCACCTTCGAGCAGCTCTGGCATCAGGTGTTCGAGTCGCACGTAGGTACAGTCACCTCGTTCGACTACATACTCGCTCGGACACTGATGCGACCGCGCGACTTCCTCTCGTTCGTACACCGTGCTGTGGAGGTCGCCATCAACCACTCGCACCAGGTTGTTACCGAAGATGACCTTCGTTTCGCCGAGGAAATCTACTCAGGCGATATGCTACAGATGACAAGCTACGAACTCCAGGATGTACGTCCCTGGATTCACGACTTCTTGTACTCGATGCTGGGATGCAGTACCACTCCAAGCGAACAGGAACTGAGGGCGGCCATCGTATCGGCAGGGGTGGATGAAGACGATGTTGGCGAGGTTCTGGAGTTCCTGGCTTGGTTTGGAGTTCTTGGTGTCAAGCTGGTCGATGAGGAGCGGGAGACCTACGCCCATGAGATGCGATATGACATGGCCAAGCTCCTTTCTCCGCTGAGGTCCGGGCGGGGCCAGCTGGTTGTGCATCCAGCCTTCCGAACGGCCCTCGAGTGCCCTGAGTGACAGTCGCTCGAGGTAAGATAGGTCGATGCTGGCGGCCATGCTTGTAGCCTCCCGCTCGTGCACTCATCACAGAGGGGCCTGTCAAGGCGCCGGTTCGGGTCGTGGTCAGTGGGTCGACGAGCATGCCTGCATACGAACGGCCCTCAGAAGACCTGGTGGACACCTCCGGGGCTTCCGAGAGCATGCACCTCTCCAGTCGGTCCGCACGAAGCACGGCGGATGCCGTGCGGTGCTGGGTACTGGCGAGTGCGTCCTGGAGCCGCTCCATCCTCTCTGCGGTCGGGCCCTCGTTCCTTTGGACGTGTCCACATTTCTCGACGAACCTCTCCGAAGCCACACCGCTCGGCGCTGGACACAGTAATCAGGGGTGCGATCCGTCTCGAGTCCAAACCGACTCAAAGAGGGCAGGTCGTCTGCTCCGGCGATATGTTGGGACTTGACATGTCGCCGGTCATTGCAGTATAATGTCGCTATGAAGCATGAACCTTATCACCTCTCTGTGGTCTTCAGTCATGGAGGTTACCTGGTATGAATGGCGCGCGAGATTCGTCGGCGGCTCTGGCCGCCATTCTTGTAGGCATCTGCGTTGTCCTCCCGTCCGGGCACGCTCCAGCGTCGGCGTCGCTGGCAACTGGCAGCTCGTCGGCCGGCAGCATCGTGAGCGCAGGGAGGGCGGACACGCTGTGGATCTTTGACGCAGACTTCGAAACTCTCGGAGGCTGCAACGAGGGGATTGGCGACTTGGGACAGGAGGGAGACGAGTCAACCGGTTGGTTCACGTTCGACTTCAGCGAGCATCCCTCTATCGGCTCCCAGTGGCACAGAGACGGCTTCCACGCCTATCCGGATGGGGATGCACCAGATGTCTCGTATTGGTGTGGGCGTCCGGAGGCTTGCTGGCCCACAGCCGGATATGGCGACAACTGGCGGCAGTTGCTCTGGCGCGACGTGGACTTGACGTCTGTGACCAGTGGAAGCGTGGAACTCAGCTTCCGCCAGCGGGTCGGCCTCGAGTCAGGGTATGACTACGGCTATGTTGACTTGGCCGTGATCGACGGTGGTCAGCCAGGCAACTTCGAGACCGTCTACTCCGTCTCGAACGTCCCTTTCGGATCGACGCCTGGTTCGCAGGTCGACTGGGACCACTGGGATCCTTCGCTGGCCCATCCCGCGGTCGACATCAGCGCCTGGGCAGGGCACGCAGTTCGACTCAGGTGGCGGCTTGAGTCTGACGAGGCGTACTCCTCCGAGCGATGGATGCACTGCAACACGCATTCAGGCTTGGAGGATGGGGGATGGTACATCGACGAGGTGGCGGTCAAGCATGACGGCGACGTTGTCTTCTACGCTGACTTCGAGGACTCGCTGGCGCCCGGCAACACTGGATGGGAGACAGCTGACGGGGCACGCGAGCAGGCCGGTATCGTCTGGCAGAGGGTGTCTGCGGACTCCGTTGCTGCCGCCCCGTCGCGTCCGCGGAGTTCGGACTGGGTCGTGGCGGCTGTTGATCCACAGACAGGACAGGCGAAGGACGGACAGTGGGCGACGATCGTGACCCCACCTTTCGGTATCTCGGGAATTGCGGACTACGATGATATGGTTCTTGAGCTTACGGGCTACTTCGATCTACCGACAGAAGCCGACACGTACATTCGGATGAGGGTTTCGACGGGCGACTCGGCCGATTGCCTCGGTAGTCGGTCAAGTTTCTGCGAGGCTCTGTCACAGCCGGTGTTCTTCGGCGGATGGCAGACCGTTGCGTTTCCCCTTCAGCCAGAGTATGTGGGAGCGATGCTCTCAGGCTCACACATGCGGCTCTCGATCGACCAGGTTCGGTCCTCAATTGGCGGTGTGCCGGCCGCTGGGTTGGCGCTCGATCGCCTTCGTGTCGGGACGACAGGAGAGATTGGTACCTCAGTCCCTTCAGGTTCGCCGCAGGCTCACTCTGCGCTGTCGCTGGCTGCTGTTTCCCCGTTTGCCCCTGGTGGGCTCCTGTGCTCAGTCCATGGGCTGACGGGGCCAGCCGTAGTGGATGTCATGGATCCCGCAGGTCGGAGGGTGAGAAGGGTCGCCGAGGTTGGCGCTGGCGATTCTCGGGGCGTCGACGTGCAGTGGGATGGCCTCTCGGCGGACGGTCGACCGGTGGCACAGGGGCTCTACTTCGTGCGCGTCGAATCCGAGGGTTCGGTTCTGACCGCGAAGACAGTCGTGCTCAGATAGGACGAAGCTCACATAGCCGTTTGGACGATGCAAGGAGGGTGACATGCGGGGCAGCCGCCACCTTGGAGCGCTCTCTGTCATGGCTCTGGTTCTTGTGTTCGCTTCAGTCGCAGGCGGATCCCGGGACTCCGAGACCTGCTGTGGTAGCGAGTTCGTCACGTCCGGCGACACGCTGTATCAGGTGTCACGAGGTCAACGCTACGAGATCGTTGCCGGGAGCCTCTCCGTGAGATTCGCTTCGGGCGCTCGCTCATCAGCCATAGACAGCCTCAACGCGACCGTGATGGCGAGCGAGAGCGTGACGTTCGAGCCGGGACTGACAGTCCTCGAGTACCCGGATACTCTTGATCCCCTTGACGTGCTTGAAGCGTACTGCAGCAGCCCACTGGTTGATGTTGCCGAGCTCACTGCCAAGGCGAAGTGGGCGGCGAGCCCCAACGACACGTACTACTCCAGCCGACAGTGGGACATGGCACCCACGCACATGGACGCGTGTGGCGCGTGGGGGATCTGCTCTGGCGACACCACGGCGGTCATCGGCATCATCGACGATGGAATCCTCTCCGACCACGAGGACTTGGAGGACGCTCTCTGGGTCAACTGGCCAGAGACGACACAGGGTGGAGGCAGTGCGAATGTTGACGACGATGGCAACGGGTGGATTGACGACCTGTACGGATGGAACTTCCACAGCAACACCAATGATGTGTACTCCGCCGTGGGAGACCACGGGACAAGCGTCGCAGGTGTGGCCGGAGCAGTCACGAACAACGGGACGGGCGTTGCCGGAGTCGCCGGCGGCTGGGGTGACGGAACAGCGGCAGGATCGGATGGTGGATGCAGGTTGATGCCGGTCATGGTGCTTCCGGGCGATGCGAACGCGGCCTTCGCATCAGCGATCAGGTATGCCGCCGGGAGTGGCGCAGATGTAATCAACATGAGTTGGACATTGACCGAGAGCGACATTGTGGGTAACGCGATCGCCTATGCCACAGAGACCCTAGGCGTTACCTGCGTCGCGGCGTCCGGCAATGGCGGAGCTGGTACAGACCCGAGTGTGCAGTTCCCCGCGAGCCGCAGTGATGTCATCGCTGTTGGGGCTACTTGGCGCGGCGACGAGTTCGCAGATCGGTACTCAAGCTATGGTCCCAACCAGAGCGTAGTAGCTCCATCAAGTCCTTGTATTCGTGGACCCTCATCCGCGTCAGGGGATGAGTGTGCCAATCAACCCCTGAACTACACATACACGACGGAGTATCTGGGTAGCTATGAGGAGTTCAGTGGGACTTCCTGTGCCACCCCTCATGTTAGTGGTCTTGCGGCGCTTCTCGTGTCCAGTGACTCATCGCTCGACTCGGACGACGTGCGCGGTCTCATCGAAGCGTCGGCTGAGGATCTTGTCGGCGATGACACGACAAGAGGCCACGATGACTACTACGGCTACGGGCGCATCAACGCTTACGCCGCGCTCTTCCTCGCTCGAGGCGGCGGTGCGACTACGAGCAACCTTCGGCTCTGCTATGATGTGGAGTTCGATCGGGACGTCAAGGTCAGCTCGGGGGACACGCTGACGATTCTTCCTGATGTCGAGATCTCCTTCGCTTCCGGCTCAGACGCAGCCAACCTCGGCATCGACTCGAATCGCTGCGAGCTCATCATCGAGGGTGCTCTCATCGCGGAGGGGATCGATGCCGACACGTTGGTGACGTTCACGACCGAGGTGGACTCAGCGGGGGCCTGGTACGGCATCCGTGCTCCGGCTGACACCGGCATGATCACCATGGAATACTGTGCTGTTGAGAACGCCTACAAGGGGGTCTCTGCGGAGAACCCCGACGGGCTCTCGGTTTCGGACGTGGACATCGACAACTGCATCAGTCACGGCATCTGGGTCAAGGAGTGCGGCTCCTCGACGACGGTCACGTCCTGCACCATCACCGATCCGGGGCTCATCGGCATCGAGGCGACCGACTGCGACGGGCTCGTGCTCTCAGATCACGACATCTCCGGAGCGACGACCTACGGCATCAAGTGCCAGGATGCCGAGGGGATGACGGTCGAGGACAACACCGTTCTCGGAGCCTCAGGCGAGAGCGGGTTCGTGGGCCTCCACTACGTCTGCGCATCGGGTGACACGACACTGACGATCGAGGACAACACGGTCTCCCGGTGCGGCTCCCGCGGCATCTACTGCGAGGGCGGTGGCGATGGAACGTCCTCGATCACAGGCAACGTGATCTCTGACGATGGGTATGACCGCGGAACGGTCGGCATCTACCTCAAGACGTCCCGAGCGGAGGTGCACTACAACGAAACGGAGAAGAAGGGGACGGGGGTAAGCGTGCTGCCGGGGATGGGAACCCCGAAGTGGATCCCGGATCTGGGCAACGGAACGTCCCAGCAGCAGGGCAACAACAGCTGGTTGGACAACACGACGTGGTACGTCTGGACGTTGCTCTCGTCGCCCGACACGCTGTACGCGGAGTCGAACTGGCACGGCACGAAGAACCCATCTTCGAGCATGTTCAGCTCCACGGTCGACTACCTCCCGGTTCTTGAGAGCGCCCCGAGTGCGAGGATCAGCCCGGGTGCTGACGACACCGAGTCGTACGCGTACTCACTCTCCCAGAACCGACCGAACCCCTTCAACCCGACCACGACGATCGAATACAGCATCTGGGTGCCGGGTCGAGTGACGCTTCGCGTCTACAACATGGCCGGCAAGCTGGTGCGCACTCTGGTTAATGCGGTTCACGAACCGGGGTACCACGATGTCATCTGGGATGGCAGCGACGATCAGGGACGCCAGGTGGCGGGAGGCGTCTACTTCGCGCGCCTGGTCTCCGGTGGCGAGACGAAGATGCGGAAGCTCATCCTTCTGAAGTAGCGACACTCACTGTGAATCCAGCCGGGAGAACCCGATGAAGACGAGACTGATGGTGTTGGCGGCACTCGCCGCTCTGCTGGTCTGGGCGCCGGCCCACTGCGCCGGCGTGGTCACGGTGCAGCTGGATGAGATCGCCGTGCTGACGCCTCCTGCGGAGTCGGATGAGACAGCTCGCTGCTTGATGTCGTTCGAGCTACCGCAGGTGCTCGATGACGTGACGATCGACTATGCGAGACTCATGGCGTCTGCGCAGATCACATCTTCGGATGAGGACCAGCTGCCGCCACTGGTCATCGAAGCGTACGCTGTCACCTCCTCGTGGAGTGCTGGGAGTGTCGCATGGTCGACAGGTTGGGACACACCGGGCGGTGACTTCGAGACGCACGCCGGTGCGACATTCGCGGCCATTCCAGACTCAACGGTGTCCGTCTCGCTGGACCTGACGCACATCGTGCAGGCCTGGGTGGATGGGGACGCGAGCAACTACGGGGTCATCGTGATCCTGCCGACCGGCACGGGACATGAGATCTCGGCCGTGGACCAGCAGACGCATCCGCCGGTGCTTGAGGTGTACTACTCCGGACGGGAGTAGATCTCGTCC
>Ga0180436_10005460_pt1 | contig 11235 bp, 10 predicted proteins | sample SS_ome_2_FD_132434 | JGI IMG/M metagenome (GOLD analysis project Ga0180436, IMG submission 132434) | Hypersaline lake sediment archaeal communities from the Salton Sea, California, USA - SS_3_S_2 metaG | ecosystem: Environmental > Aquatic > Non-marine Saline and Alkaline > Hypersaline >...
AGATGATATGACTGTTCCAATCAATGTTGAATAGAAAAAACGTTTAAACATCATATTTTTGGATACATACGCGTATTGAACTATGTTCAGTGCGGAAATTGGAAATTTAAGAGCCAACACTCTGAGTACCGCAGTTAACGCAGGTTCCTGGTAGAATTGCGCAACAAAGGGGGCAATGCAGAAAACAACAGTATATGTTATTATCGAAATGAAAAGATTAAAATATAAGACAGACGAAAAATCAATATTATCAGCTGTTTTTTTCTTTATCAGCGTTGATGCAAAACCGCCATTAATAAAAACACTGCCAAACGTGATAAAAACGGTTGTAAGTGCTATAACGCCATAATGACTTGGGTCCAGCAACCGTGCCAAAACTGCAGACACAATAAAAGTCACTGTCTGGGCAAGCATTCTTTCAGAGAATCTCCACAATAGTGAGGAAAGGACGTGGCTTTTTTCTTTCATGCTGCTTTCTTTATAACCTTTCTAATGATTTTTAATACCCAAAGTTTAAATTTCTTTAAACAATAAAAAGGTTTATAAATAATCAACATGAGTCTAATTGTAATATCTAGGCTTAAACTTTTTCTCGAGTTTTCTAGAATATAATTGGCCAGACTATTTCCATCGGGATATGATGGATTTGTCATAAACAAATAGTATTTTAATAGAATAAGCATCTGCATATTCCACCAAGTCTTCGTTCTCTTTTCACCAATTATATGCTCAAGTTTATCCTTTACCCAGACACGCTCTCTTAAGTTATCTATTAAAAAATCTTTTTCTATTCTGGACGAAATATTGCTTTTATGGATACGGTATACGCCAATCAAGTCTTTGAGTATATATGCATTTCCATACAATAACGCGCGTAAGTAAATTGCATAATCATTAACCATTTTCATGTTATATAAATCTGCTTGTTTCAGCACATTGGCATTAAACACTGTGGTAAACGTAGATTTCGGTTTTGTATACTTTGATCCAATTTGCGTTAAAAATTCAATCCCATCAACAAAGCCAACACACCCAATATTCGATTCAATTGTCTTATTTTGGTCAATATCTTCAACATATGCATTCCCTGAAACAAATGCAATATTTTCCTGTGCATTTTCTTCGAAGACTTGAATCGCCTTATTGAAAAAGTCACAATCTACATAATAATCATCGTCATCCATGAAAATTACATAGTCACCTTTTGCATGCTTAAAGCCCAAGTTTCGATTATACCCCGGTCCCATATTTTTTTCGTTTCTAAAACACCGTACTCTTGTATCGTTTTTATATTTCTCTACAAATTTTTCTGTACCATCTGTTGAAGCATCATCGACGATAATAATTTCGAAATTCTGATAACTTTGCTTCATGATACTTTCAATTGTTTCGCCCAACATAGCCTTCCTGTTGTATGTTGGTGTAATAATACTAATCATAGCGCATCCCCTTCAACACATTTCATCCTTCCCACAAATCATATGGGAATAAATCGATAATGTCCTTCTGTAATTTCTCCAATTTTGGTACTGCCGGTACGGGCAATTTTAATGCTTCTTCAACCGAACTGGCTAAAGAATACGAAGCTCTACCAGTGCTCAAATAATAGTCCTCATATTTAAACATATTACGAGTCACCTTGTCCGACATCAATATGGCGGGAACCCCATACGCTTCAGCTAAAATGATGCCATGTAATGAGCTACTAATAACTAAATTTGAATCATAAATCTGATTGATAAATTCTTTATAATCACATGTAATCGGCGTAATGCTATTCTCAATTGTTCTTTCTGATTCGTGATGTAAAATCACAATATATTTTTTCTTTTCACGCTCAGGCGGTGTATATATTAGCGGCATTATTAGTGCCGGATCCCCATATTTTTCGGGACATGCATATCCGCTTTTTAACAAAGCTTCTCGTGTTTTTGGGCCTCGGACCAGTCTGATGTCTAGTTTGCGAATGCGCCTCGATAGAACATCAAAATCTTTTGTTCCGTTTTTAAGACCACTTCCCCAAACAACGGCATCCTGCATGCCCCCCTGTATTATTGAGCCAATACAGTATAAATGCTTTGTACTGCTTATATGCTGTTCAAAGGTTAGTCCTTTTTTCCCCAACATATAATCACACACGACTTTTGATAAAAAATCACCTACATTCTCATTGGAGTCTTTTCGTTCCATGCTCCACCAATGCAGGTTAACCCTATTTTTTTGTACCTTACGCTGACTAGAATTTAAAATCTTACTATTTCTTCGTATCCATTTCAGTAAATACAAAGCCCAGAGTTTAATTTTTCTTTTCACTTTTCACCTCAAATAATCTTTCCCAATAGGGTGTCTAGTTTCAAATTTATGGGTACCACCGATCTATACTCATCAAAAAAAACATGGCTCTGATGACATGTTAGATTCCGCCCTCAGATCTGCCTCTTGCAGGGGGCAGTTCACCTGCCCGTTTCCTATTTTAAAGGTTATGCCCCAAAATAGCGAGGATATTTTTCTTTACCTATCGAATTATTTTACACCAACTCATCACCATAGAGCACTTGGCCCAGTTTTGCCGCGTCCGACCAACCTTGCCAGGACGTTAAAAATACTATTCATAAATTGTTTTAAGAAAATCATCTATACAATCAACTATTTGATTTTTTTGAGAAACATATTCGCAAAATATATGTGTTTTTGCTTTTACTATTATGTTTAGTAAATCTTCCTGATTCTCACACGATATCACAAAATTTGATTGAGCAAAAGCTTCAGCAATTTCCAATTGATGATTATCAACGTGCTCCTTGAATTTTTTCAAACGAGGAAAAACAACGATCGGTTTTTTGTTTTTTAGCCCTTCAACTATAGTTCCAATACCGGCATGGATAATAATCAAATCTGCTTTTCTTACGCAATTCTCAAACTCATTTTGGGAACAGAAATCTACAAATTGATAGTTTGTTGGCATATATGTTGAATATCCAATCTGCGCAAAAACAGGCTCCGTGAGCATACCGTTTTCAATTAATCTGTCTATTTCTATGAGTAATCGGTTTAATTGGAATTTCTGCGTTCCTAAAACAACAAATATCATCTTCTCTCTCCGTATCGTTTAAAAAAGCGCCCCTTTATAAATGGCTTTCGGATAGCATTTTAACAAGGATTCCCACTGAATAATGAATAAATCACTGATGGGGTATACCAATCGTCCGGTCAGTGATTTTGTCGTCACTCGTGCATATGATTCAATATAAACGATTTTTTTTCTCATTATTTTCCCAACCAGACAAAACGGAAAAGAAAAAAGAGCGCCTGTTGTTATGACAACATCCGGTTTCTCTTTTGCAATAATCTTGAATGATTGAATGCAAAGTTGAAAAAACTTTAAAATCGCACCTCTCATTTTTCTATCGATTTGATTTAAAAAGAATATTTTCTGACTAAAATTTATTGATAATTTCTCATTTTGCTCTGTGACAAAAAAAACATCATATGTTTCACTGAGACCATAAAGGCACATCAGTTCCTGCCAATGACCGCCCGTTGAAGAAACCAAACAAAGTTTCAGTTTTTTTGTTTTTAATTTCAAATTTACTTTGCTCATTTGTCTTTAAACCGTTTTCCGATCACTTTTCGGGCGTCCAACTTCCCTCTAGTGTCGCTCCATCTTATCGAGAGCTCTTGCAGATCTTAATAGAGCCTTTCTTTTCCGCAATTCTGTACCTAAAAATCAACCTACACTGCGCCTCTTCCCTTAAACACAATCACAATAGTTTTTAGTATCAATTGGCAATCCAACAAAACCGACCACTCCCGAATATACTGCTCATCCAACTTTGTGATTTCGTCGAAATCTAAAATATCGTTTCGCCCACTTGTCTGCCAAAGACCTGTAATCCCTGGTTTAAAGCTTAATCTTCTTTTATGGTAATTAGCATACTTACTATACTCCCCTAAAGTTGGTGGTCTTGTGCCGACGAGGCTCATTTGTCCAATCAACACATTATAAAACTGCGGCAGTTCATCAATGCTCGTCTTTCTAATAAATTTCCCAACTTTCGTAATTCGAGGATCATTGTCTATTTTAAAGATTGGGGCACTCATCTTATTGTCTCTTTCGAGATTCTGTTTGATGCTCTCGGCATTTTTCTGCATACTTCTGAATTTATAGATCATAAAAACGCGGCCATTTCGCCCAACCCTTTTCTGCTTGAAGATCAAGGGGCCATTTGATTCAATCAATATGGCAGGGGCAACAAATATTCCAATGACAAAAGTTATCGTTAAACCAATTAATGCACCTATAATGTCCATTAATCGCTTAATCACAAGAGCGAAATAGTCATATTCTCTTAACGCATAGGATGCGAAATAGGAATCACCCAATTTTTTAATTTTTAGCATACTGGCGTTTTCGAAGGTTGACATCTGAATCTTAATGCTAACTACAGCTCCGGTTTGAATGATGTTATTCAAAATGTCGTTAAACTCGCTTGAACTATTGGTTGTTGTTGAAACGTAAAATACTATTTCATCCACCGGATTTTGCACAACATAATCAACAATATTAATCTTCGAATTTAAGTGCATCACACCGCTGACATCTTGATATTCCGGACCGCCATTGATTACGTAGATCGCCAAAGTCTCATGCTTTAAGATTTCATTCTGTTTCAGCGCAAGATACACAGAATTCAACATGTCATCATCGGAGATTATGATGCTTTTCCAACCTGCAGATTTTATGCTAAAATACCGGTGGACTTTTTTTACTACTGTGTGGGTCAAGAACATAATACTAATATTAAAAATTAAGAAATATAGAAAAGTTAGTCTTGAAAGCTCCATCCGGTTTTTAGTACTGAATGCATAAAGTATAACCAATACCAAAATCCATACGTTGTATATGATAACAAGAATAAACTCTGCACCATTACTTCTAAAATAGAAGTTCTTATAGAGTTTGGAAGAAAATATCGCCAAATAGCCGGATAAACATTCGACAAAGAAAAGTTCGTATCCGTTTGTAATTAATAAGAATCTCGCAATTGAGCCATATCGCAATAAACCTGCAAGCAATAGCGAACCAGCAATTATGACGGAATTGGCCAATCCAAAAACAAAGTGTATCCAGACTTGTTTTCTCTTATGCATCATTATATCCTCAATACTATTTCGTTATACTACCATAAATTCTAATTGTTTGGCTATTCAATCGTTTCATGTGGAGTGTCTTTTCTTTTATCCAAAAGCAATAATCGCGAAAGCAATGGTCCCAGAGAAGATGCTTAATAAAATGTCTAAAAATACTGACTCTGTTTTGCTACTCAACTCACACAGTTATAGTATAGCTTATTCGATAGTGTTGAACGTCTCGCTCAGAATAGGCTCCCTAGTTTTCAATAAACCAGTCGAATACATAGCCGGAAATATATAGAAAGCAATCACGCCAATACCCTGAGGAATTGAATTTACAATTAATATAAATACTATCAGCACAAACAATGCAATTGACAGAACCCGAGGTGCTTTATTAGTAGAAAATAAGAATTTAAACAAGCAAAAGAGGACAAAAATATTGATTATTGACCCGAAAATGACACCAAAAACAGCTAATGTATCCAAAATGAATGAGTGCCCGCCGCCAGATTCAAATGGTACCGTGATAGCACCAAATAGCGGATAGCGCTGTATAAGATGGATACTTTCTTTATAATACATCCAGCGCCCTGCTAAAGCGCTTTGTGGCGAACCAGCCTTAATCGAATTTATTAGGGAGTTAAACTTATATAAGGGGCTCCGATAAATGTTCGGTACTTTAATAATATCAAAATTGATGAGAAGTGCCAGACCAACTGTAATCAAAATAAGCCCGCCTAATATTGATGTGACCACGTAACTCCTCTTATCATGCAGAAAAATAATTAAACAACTGACAAACACGCCAAAAATCGCATACATATATAGTGACGCAACCAATGTTCCCACAAACAAGGTAACCACAAAACCAAGCCCTATAAGTTGCCATAAAAGCTTTTGTCTATCGTTCTTATCGGAAATATAACTTCCTTTTGCAAAATACTGAAAATCCTTAAGACGTGCTTTAAACATATAAAAAACAATTGGAATACATACAGCTATTGTATAACAGAAATTGTATCCGCCTACGCCTCTCGAAGGATAATAGGATGGCGACACTTCAATACCCTTTCTCGCCATTTCTTGAATAAACGTCGGACGAGATATTCCCGGCAATAGGATATTATACACAAATGTGATCATTGAATGAATGATAATCAGGATAAGAAAGCCAAATAACACTTGTTTATGATAAGTGGAGCGAGCTTGACTATAATATAGGCCCACCAGAACTGCGAACAAGAAATAGATAAAATTCACGTACGAAAGAAATCTTGTGTAACCGCCAAAAATTAAACTGATTGCGGCAATATATAATATTGAAATGATGACTGCGATGTTAAACCATCGGAGACCGAAAAAAAAAGTCCGAGATAATATTACAGATGTCATCCACCAGACAACGCATACACCCACTATAAAAAAAGAAGAGATTTCTGAGGCTATGACAAACGGGGATACTAACCAAAAAATAAATATAGTCACAGAAATCAAATTCAGTATTTCCAATACGTCTTTAAAACCAGTTATACTTTTAGATTTTTTAACTATCTCCATAGGCCCCGTCTCCGATTATCAATTAAAAATAAATATAAATGTGACAGCATTTTCCACTGCAGTCTATAAGCTTCATATCTACATATCATAGTACAATTATATTTCCAGTAGATTTGTATGTTCAAAAGACTTTATATCTTGATTCTATGATTGCTATAAATATTTCATATTCACCCAAACGAGGCTAATTTCTGTTCTGATGATACACATAAAGCGGGTGCTAATTTTCATAATATGATGCTTGTCTCGCAGGGGTATACTATTCACAACTTACCAGCTACGTCAGTATTGAGCTGTTTCTCAGCTCCGTTAAGTTTCCAGAGAATAAAAAAAAATTCTATATATTTCTCAATTACAACTATCTCATCATACACTACGGAGCAAATAAACTCAAGAGCAGTTTCGCGTCAAATTACAAAAACTCAGCATGTAAAAATGCGTCTTTTTCAGCAGGAGCCACTCTGGCACCTAAACTGGGAGCCAGAGTGACTCCTGCTAGAAATATGAACATCAAGCAATCTTGATTTTAGTAATTGACTGAAGAAACCCTCTGGTCAAAATATGTTATTTACACCAAAGCCCCTTCTGTCTCTCTTTATGGCGTAGACCAGACCAGCAAGCATGGCATTTTGCCAGCAAATGCCCATCTTCAAAGGGCTTCGCCCCTTGGACCCTATATTAAGAAAGGAGACGTTTTGGAAAAACAGACTAAGAAAGTGACCGTCAGAATGCCTGCTGCAGTATTTAGCACATTTGAGAAGAAACGAAAAGTAGCAAATTTATCAAAAGAGGCTTTTATACGTAAGCTAATCAATGATGTTCGAATTAAACCACGTCCGAGCGTTGTTTATACGCAGTTGCTTAATCGCGTCTGTGAGCTACTTAACAAAGTGGACGATATCTACATCGCTATGTATGAGAAAGGTATCCTAACTAAAAGAGAGCTTGATACCTTAAGCATCGGAATCGAAAAGCTTTGGCAAGCCGTTAAGGACTTAGAGTAATGGCATATACAAAAATCATAGCTATAAGAAACAACTTGAACCGATGCGTTAATTATGCTCTCAATAAAGACAAAACCGACTTAAAAAACGCCGTTTTCTATGCATTTAATCAAGAAAAAACGAATGCTGTGCATATTGCCTATGAAAGTAGCATTAATTGTCTAAAGCGCACCGCCATACAGGATATGATTGCCACAAAGAAGAAGTATAGCAAAACAGATGGCGTTCAAGGGTATCATATTATCCAAAGCTTTAAACCGGGTGAGGTCGATGCAAAGCTTGCGCACCAGATAGGATATGAATTTGCCAACGCCTGTTTTGGTGATCGGTATGAAATCGTTATCGCCACTCATTTAGACCGTAATCATCTGCATAATCACATCATTTTTAATTCTGTTTCATGCAAGGATGGATGTAAGCTAAGGGGCAACTTCAATGACTACTTCAACACCATCCGGGGGACATCTGATGCGCTATGTGAAAAATACGGCTTATCCGTTATCTCACCTGATATCGAAAATCGTTCTTTGACCTATAACGAGTGGTTATCACTCTACAAAGGAAAAGCATCTTGGAATAGCATCATCAAAAGCGATATCGACCATGCAATCAGCAAAGCGCCATCATACGGTGCTTTTTTAGTGCTAATGGAACACCAAGGCTATGCGATTAAGGAAGGCAAATACTTAGGCTTTAAGCCACTTGGCAAAGAGCGCTTTTCGCGGGGATATAAGCTGGGCAAGGGATACAGTAGGCAAGAAGTCAAAAGACGAATCGAAGACCAGACCTTAACTGTCCCCCAAATACTCCCCATATTTACGCTGCGGCAAAAAAGAACCTATGTGAAGCTGCCATTGCCAACTGCTCTGCGTATTTATTGGCGGTATATGTTTATGCTCGGTAAAGTCAAAAAACATCAAGCACCCCCAAAAATGAGTGCTTACCTTAAAGAGGAACTGCTAAAGTTTGAGCAGTATAAAGCACAGTTTAAGTTTATGATCGATCATGACTTTGAAACCAAATCTGATGTAGAAAGCTTCATTCAGTCGCGTAAAGAAACAATCACGCCGCTAACAGTTAAGCTCAATAAGATAAACCAAACGAAGACTGCAAATCAGAAAACCTATATCGCGTTAAAAGACTATATAAGCTTTGCAAAGGCGTTTGAGCTGTATCAAGATGGCTATACGATGATGGCTGAAGAAAGTGACCGGTATTTAAGAGCGAAAGATCGACTAGCTAAAAATGGCTTTACGAATGAATCGAGTATCAATCATTTATTGGATGAACATATTGACTTAATCAGCCAAATTGACAGCACAAAAAAGTTACTAAGCGTAGCACGATCCGATGTTAAAAAGTGTGAAAAGATACTAGCTGCATCTCAACACATCGAAGAAAAGATTGAAAAAACACAGATTGAGAAACCAGAGAAAGGAAAAGAATACTATGTCCAACATTAACGGCGGCGACTCCGCCGAGCAAATTGTACGTATTATGTTTAACGGTATGGATATCGCCTTAAGGCTTACCGGTTCTGCTACCAAGAATCTAGCGCAGCTCTTGATTATGGCAACGAAAAATGAAAATGTTAAAGTGCGGCGCGGCGAAACAACCATGCTAAAACTCTTGAAAGAAGGCAAGGAGCTGCGCACGTATCAGATGAGAATCGATGACTTGTCTAAGTTTAAAATAAAAGCAAAGCAATACGGCATCCTTTTTTCTGCTATTAAGGATGTGCGGTCAGATAATGAGATCTGCGACATCATCTTGCGGCAAGAGGATATCCCTAGGTTTAATACAGTCGTTGATGGCCTTGGTTTGGATACAGTTAAAGGCGATACGGAAAACGAAAAAAAAAACGATCCGTTAAACAGTCGCTTAAGATCTTCCAAAGCGAGCTTCAAAACTATTCAGGATAAGCCATCTGTCAAAGAAAAACTTCAGCAGTTCCAAGACCAACTGAAGCAACGCAAGCCAAAGCAAAGAACGAGAGCTAAGGGTCGCTAGCATGCAAAGAAATAACCGCTACGCCATTTTGATCCTTGCGTTTCTCTATCTCCCTGTATTGTGGGTTGCCATCGTGCTTTCCACTCACTATCAACCAGACCAGTCAATCTTTCAGCTGATTCCAACGCTTTCCGAATCCATTAGCAAGCCGTTTGAAGTATCATATTCTGATTACACTTTAAGGTTTATCCTGTTGTTCTCACTGTTTTATGTTGTTGCCATTGCCGCATATTATACCAGCGAAGGCAAGCGGCGTATAGGCGAAGAGCACGGTTCTGCCTCTTGGGGAACACCAAAGATTATTCAAAAAAAGTATGGCCAAGATAAGCTATCCGATATTCTGCTAACCGATAAGTGCCCGCTTGGTCTTGATAGTTACCAGCACCAGCGCAATCTCAATGTGCTTGTTATTGGCGGTTCGGGTTCTGGTAAAACGCGGTTTTACGCTAAACCAAACTTGATGCAATGCAATACTTCTTTTGTAGTAACCGACCCAAAGTCAGAACTTTTGCGCTCAACCGGTCATTTATTAGAAGAAAAAGGCTATGATATCAAGGTTTTTAACCTCATCGATTTTACCCGCTCTGATGGATATAACCCATTTAGGTATATTCGCGATGACAAGGATGTCATTAAGCTCATCAGCAATCTTATCGCAAATACTACGCCCAATACTGCTAGCCATCATGACCCCTTTTGGGAAAAAGCCGAAACCGCGCTGTTGCAAGCACTAATGTACTACCTCATTTACGAAGCACCAAAGCATGAGCAAAACTTTGGCATGGTCATGACCATGCTAAGCTTTGCCAAAGCCAGTGAAGAGGATGAGAAATATGAGTCTGCACTCGATTTATTGTTTAAGTTCTTAGAGCGTGGGAATCCAGAACACCTCGCAGTTAAACAATATAAGGTGTATAAGCAAGCTGCCGGAAAGACTGCGAAAAGCATCTTGATATCATTGGCTGTTAGACTAGCCGCTTTCAACCTGACACAAATTAGACAAATCACTTCTTATGATGAGATGGATATCAAAAGCTTAGGTGAAAGAAAGACGGCCATATTTGCCGTCATCCCCGATAATGATACAAGCTTCAATTACCTCGTTGGTATGCTCTACACTCAAATCTTTACTGAGCTTTATTATCAGGCGGACCATATGCACAATGGTCGTTTACCTGTTCCGGTGCACTTTATCATGGACGAGTTTGCCAACGTTGCCCTACCGGAATCCTTTGATAAATGCTTATCCACCATGCGCAGCCGAAGTATCTCAGCAAGCATTATCGTCCAAAACCTTGCTCAGCTTAAAGGTCTCTTTAAATCCACACACAGTGCATGGGAAACGATAACCGGCAACTGCGATTCGCTACTTTATCTTGGCGGCAACGAGCAATCCACACACGAAGTGCGCACGTAAGAGTAGTTCATCTACTACTCGCGGTGCGATTAAAATACTACCTTAAGCAAGTAGTAGGAAAGGATATTAAGCAATTTAATTTGCAACCTATCATCCCCCGACTTATCTGGA
>Ga0180436_10005461_pt1 | contig 11231 bp, 8 predicted proteins | sample SS_ome_2_FD_132434 | JGI IMG/M metagenome (GOLD analysis project Ga0180436, IMG submission 132434) | Hypersaline lake sediment archaeal communities from the Salton Sea, California, USA - SS_3_S_2 metaG | ecosystem: Environmental > Aquatic > Non-marine Saline and Alkaline > Hypersaline > Sediment...
CGAGATCCTCGATGTCGAGGAATCGGTGCCCGAAAAAGACGGCGCGGCCGACCTGCCGCGGGTGCGGGGGGAGATAGGTTTTCGCCACGTAGAGTTCCGCTACGGCGACGGCGAGGCCGTGCTCCAGGATGTGCACATGACCATCGAGGCGGGGCAGGTCGTCGCCCTCGTCGGCGCCAGCGGCGCCGGCAAGACGAGCATGGCGAACCTGATCCCCCGGTTCTACGGGCCGGCCAAGGGCAGGATCGAGATCGACGGCATCGACACCGCCGGCGTGACCCTTCGGTCGCTGCGCTCCCAGATCGGCATCGTCCCCCAGGAGCCGATCCTCTTCAGCGGATCGGCGCGCGAGAACATCGCCTACGGCCGGCCCGAGGCGACGCCCGAAGAGGTCGAGGCGGCCGCCCGGGCGGCGAACGCCCATGACTTCATCGCCGATCTGCCGAAGGGCTACGACACCCCTGTGGGCGAGCGCGCCACCAAGCTCTCCGGCGGGCAGCGGCAGCGGATCGCCATCGCCCGGGCGGTCCTCACAGACCCGCGACTGCTCATCCTCGATGAAGCGACGAGCGCGCTCGACGCGGAGTCGGAGGCCCTCGTCCAGGACGCCCTCGAGCGCCTCATGGAAGGCCGAACCACCCTCATCATCGCCCACCGGCTTTCGACCATTCAGCGGGTGGACCGCATTCTCGTGCTGGCCGACGGCCGCATCGCCGAGGACGGCACCCACGAGGAGCTCTTCCGGCACGGCGGCCTCTACCGGCGGCTCTACGAGGCCCAGCTTCAGCCGGCGACGGCCGCCGGGGAGGCCCCGGCGAAGCCATGAGCGCGGGGCCGGGCGCCACGATCTGGCTGGCGATGAAGCTGCTGGCCTACGACCTCATCCTCCTCGCCTTCCTGCCCCTCATCGCGATCTGGCTCCTCTGGCGAACCCTCGTCAAGCGAAAACCCATCGGCCACTGGCGCCACCGCTTCGGCATCGTCCCTCGGCTCCCCGCCGGCGCCAGCCCGCGCATTTGGGTCCACGCCGTCTCCGCCGGCGAGATGGCGGCCGCCCGCCCCGTCGTCGCCGAGCTGCGGCGGCGCTTCCCCCGCGCGGGAATCGCCCTCTCCACCCACACCGACACCGGCATGGCCGTAGCGCGGCCCACCTGCGCCGAGGCCGACGCCATCTTCTATTTCCCCTTCGACTGGCCCGACACCATGGCCATCGCCATGTGGCGCCTATCGCCCCAGCTGCTCGTCGTCGTCGAGAAGGAGCTGTGGCCGAACTTCCTCGCGGTGGGACGGCTTCTCGACGCCCGCGTGCTCGTCGTGAACGGCCGCGTCTCCGATCGCATGGTGGCGCGGGCGCGCTGGGTTCCGGGCTTCGTCAAGTGGCTCTATCGGCTGCCGGACCGCCTCTGCCTCCAGTCCGACCAGGACGCAAGCCGTCTCCGCCGCCTCGACCCGGCAAGTGCCGGGCGCATCGTGGTCGCCGGCAACACGAAGGCGGACACGCTCGCCCAACGCGACCGTGCGGCGGAGGAGAAGCTCGTCCGCCAGCTCGGCATCGCCCCCGATGAGCTGTGGCTCGTGGCCGGGAGCACCCACGAAGGCGAAGAGGAGCAAGTCGTCGAGGCATTCCTAAGCATTAGAGACCAGCTTCCCCAGGCAAGGCTGCTCCTCGCCCCCCGCCACCCCGAGCGGGTCGCCCAGGTCTCCGCCATGGTGGCCGAACGCGGCCTCGATGTGGTCAGGCGCAGCGAGGGGCGGGAGGAGCGGCCGGAGGCGGTCGTCGTCCTCGACACCATGGGCGAGCTGCGGGCGGCCTATGCCTTCGCCGCCGCGGGGCTCGTCGGGGGAACGCTCGTGCCCATCGGGGGGCACAACCTGCTCGAGCCCCCGGCCGTCGGCGTGTCGGTTCTGTTCGGCCCGCATACCGAGAACTGCGCCGATGCCGCCGACCTCGTGCTGGAGGTGGGTGTGGGATTCCGAGTGGCGGGGGCGGCCGAGCTGGCCGCCGAGTTCCTGCGGATCGCCGCGAACAAGGACCTCCGGGCATCGATCTCGGCGCGAGCGACACGCCTGGTGGCACAGCAGCGCGGCGCCGCCGCCCGGTGTGTGGACGCCGCCGTCGAGCTGCTCGGGCGCGGAGGCCCCGGGTAATGGGCCGCCCGGGCACGACCTGGGAGCGGCTGGCGCGGGGGGAGCCGCGCACCCTGTCGGACCGTCTCGCCTCGGCCGGCCTCTGGGGCCTCTCGGTGCTCTACGGGGGCGCGCTCCGGCTCCATCACCTGGGCTACCGCCTCGGGCTGGCGCCGCGCACCCGCCTCCCGGCGCTCGTCATCAGCATCGGCAACCTGACCGTCGGCGGCACCGGCAAGACGACGGCGACGATGGCCGTCGCGCGCTGGCTCGCCGGCCAAGGAAAGCGCACCGCCATCCTCAGCCGGGGCTATGGCGGAAGCGGGGAAACCGGCACGGCCGTCGTTTCCGTGGGCGCGGGCCCGGCGATCGACGTTCGTCAGTCCGGCGACGAGCCCTACATGATGGCGCAGGCCCTGCCCGGGGTGTCGGTGCTCGTGGGGAAAGACCGCCGGCGAACGGGGCGCCAGGCGGTAGATGAGCTGGGCGCCCAGGCGCTCGTGCTCGACGATGGGTTCCAGTACCAGCGGCTCGAAAAGGATATCGAGATCGTGCTGGTGGACGCGCTCCTCCCGTTCGGGTATGATTTCCTGGTCCCGCGCGGGCTGCTGCGGGAGCCGGCGCGGCATCTGGCGCGGGCGGACGCGATCTGGCTCACCCACTCGGACCTGCTGCGCGACAGGGACCTGCAGCCGCTGCGAGCGCGGGTGAAAGAGCTGGCGCCCGGGGCCCGGCTGTGGGAGGCGAGACACGCCCCCCTCCGGCTGCGAGAGCTGACCGGCGACGGAGACGAGCGGCCCCCCGAGGAGCTGCGAGGGCGCAGCATCCTGGCGCTGTCCAGCGTGGGCAACCCGCTGGCATTCGAGCGCACGCTGGAGCGGATCGGCGCCGTGCTCGTGGGCCGGGCGCGGTTCCCGGACCATCACCGGTACCGTCCGGGCGAGCTTCGAGGTCTGACGGAGGGCGACGCGGCCGCCGAGTGGGTCGTCACCACGGAGAAGGACGCCGTCCGGCTGCCGGTGGGCGAGATCGACCGGCCGGTGTGGGTGCTCGAGGTGGAGCTTGCGGAGCGGGCCGGAATGCCCAGCCTCTCGGAGGAGTTGTCGTGGCTGCTGGAAGCACGAAGCAAGACCTGAGCGGAATCTACGGGCGCGAGAGCGGCTCGCCGCTCTACCAGTGGCACCGGCGCCTCCAGACCCGGCTGGGAAATGCGGCCGTCCTGTGGATGGCGCGCCGCTGGCAGCGGCTCCCCGAGCGCCTGGCGCGCCGCCTGGGCAGCGGGCTCGGCGCCGCCATGCGCACGATCTCTCCCCGCCACGCCCGCATCGTCATGACCAACCTGCGGCTGGCCTTCGGCGGGGAGAAGACCGAGCATGAGCTCGCCGCCATTGCCAAGGCCTGCTACCGACATCTCGGGCTCTGTCTCGTGGAGTTCATCCGCCTCCCCGCCATGACCCGTGAGGAGATCCGGTCCATCGCCGAGCTCCGGGGGCGGGAGCACATCGAGGCCGCGCTGGAAAGGGGCCGGGGCGTCATCCTCCTGACGGGACACGTGGGCAACTGGGAAATCGCGGGCTGCCGCATCGCCGCCGAGGGCTACCCGGTGAACGTCATCGCGAGGGCGCAGCGGGATACGGATATCACGGAGTACGTGCAGCGCACGCGGGAAGCGCTGGCGATGAGGGTGCTCCACCGAAGCGCCGCCGTGCGGGGATCGCTGCGCGCCTTGCGGGATAACGAAGTACTCGGCATTCTGCTGGACCAGAACGCGGGAGATGATGGCGTCTTCGTCGATTTCTTCGGACATCTGGCATCCACTGCCCCCGGAGCCGCCGCCTTCGCCCTGAAGACGGGAGCGGCGGTGCTCCCGACCTTCGGCTTCCGGAAGCCCGACGCCGCCCACATCATCGAAGTGGGCGAACCGGTGCCCCTCGTCAACACCGGCGACCGCGAGCGAGACATCCACGAGAACACGGCGCAATACACCAAGATCATCGAGGAGCGCATACGCGCCCGCCCCGAGCAGTGGTTCTGGCTTCACAAGAGATGGAAGGCGCGCCCCTCCGAGGAGCGCGCCGCCCCCACGCCATGAGCGAAGAGACCAGGCGAATCCTGATCGTGAAGCTGAGCTCCATCGGCGACGTCGTCCAGTCGCTGCCGGTGGCGGGCGCGCTCCGGCGGCGCTTCCCCACGGCCTACATCGCCTGGGCGGTCGGGCCTGCGGCGGCGGAGGCGGTGGCGGGCAACCCCCATCTCAGCGACGTGCTCGTGGTCGGCGGCTCCGCCGCTCTCCGCGGCGTGCGGTCGCTCCCGCCGCTCGCATCCCCGCTGCGCCTCCGCCGGGCGCTGCACGAGATCGGCTTCGACACCACGCTCGATCTCCAGGGGCTGCTGAAGAGCGCCGCCATCGCCTATCTCAGCGGCGCCCGGGAGCGGATCGGGTATCGCACCCTCCACGAGGCGACCTTCCTCTTCAACAACCGCCGCCTGGTCCCGGACCGGCGAGACGTGCATGCCGTGGACTCCTACCTCGACTTCGCCGAGGCCCTCGGCGCCAGTCGCCGGCCCGTCGAGTTCACCATCGCCATATCCGATGAGGACCGGCGAACGGCGGAGGCGCTTCTGGGCGGCCGAGATCGCGTGGCCGCTCTCATCCCCGGGGCGCGCTGGGAATCCAAGCTCTGGCCGGTGGAGCGGTTCGCCGCCGTGGCCGATGCGTTGGCGGAGAAGGTCGGCCTGGAGTCAGTCGTCATCGGCGCCCCCGCCGACGGCGCCCTGGCGGCGGCGATTGCGACCGGAGCCAAGAGCCCGATTCTCGATCTCACGGGCCGGACCACCCTGAAGCAGGCGGCCGAGGTCTTTCGCCGGTGCCGCCTGACCGTCGGAAACGACACGGGGCCCCTCTACATCTCGGCCGCCATGGGCACGCCCACGGTGGCGGTCTTCGGGCCGACCGACGCGCAGCGGCTCGGCCCCTATGGTGAAGGGCACGCCAAGGTGGTGGCGGAGGTGGACTGCGCTCCCTGCCGAAACCGGCGGTGTAAGGAGCGCACGTGCATGGAGGCGATAGCGCCGGGGCAGGTGGTCGAAGCCGCACTGGGCCTGCTCGGGGCGAGGCAGGAGGCCTGAGGTGGGCGAGCCCCAGCGCCAATCCGGCCTGACGATTCTGCAGGTGCTCTCGTGGCTCAGCTACGGGGGTGTGGAGAGCTACGCCATCCGGCTGGCGCGGGGGCTGAAGGAGCGCGGACACCGCGTCCTCGTCGCCTCCCACGGTGGGCAGCTCGTGCCCGAGCTCGAGGCCTCGGGCATCGAGCACTTCCACGTCAACTTCGCCGGGGGGCGGATGGCGCCGGGGGCGATCGCTCTCAGGCGGCTGCTGGAGCGCGAGCACGTGGACATCGTGAACGCTCACAACTGGCGCGCGGGGTCGGTGTCCTATCTCGCATGCCGCCGCGCCGGCGTGCCATACGTTCTCACCATCCATGGCACGCGAAGCCCCGTGAACCGCTACACCGTCTTCTACTGGAGCCGGCGCGTGGCGGTGGTGAGCGAGGCCAGCCGGCGGAACCTCGTGCAGGGATTCGGGCTCCCCTCCGAGCGGGTCGTGAACAGCATCATCGGCGTGGACACCGACCGCCTCAGCCCGGCCGATCCCGATCGATCTCTGGAGCGGGAGCTTGGACTCGACCCCTCTGCCCCGCGGGTCGTCCACGTCAGCCGCTTCAGCCACAGCAAGGCCCCGGTCGCGCTCGCCGCCATCGAAGCGATGGAGTCGCTGCAAAAGGAGGTCCCCGGGGTCGAGCTCGTCGTCGTCGGGCAGGGCCCGGAGGAGCGAGCGGTGGCGCGGGCGGCCGAGCGCATGAACGCCCGCCTGGGCCGGCAGGCCGTCTTCGCACTGGGGGGCAGGGGGGACATCCCGCGCATCCTCTCCCTGGGTTCGGTCGCCATCGGCACGGCCTCGGTGACCCTGGAGGCGATGGCCTGCGGGCGGGCGGTGGTGGCCGCCGGCAAGGGGGGCTACTTCGGGATCGTGCGCCCCGACAACCTCGTCCAGGCCGAAGCCTCCTGCTTCGCCGATCACGAGGCCGTCGGCAAGGTCACGCCCGAAGTGCTGGCGGCGGACGCGGCCCACCTCCTGACCGACCGCGAGGAGGCGCGGCGACTGGGTGAGTTCGGGCGGGAGACGGCGGAGTCGCGCTACGGCGTGGCGCGGCTCACGTCCGAGGTGGAGGCCCTCTATCGCGAGGAGCTCTGCGACCGCACCCGGGTCAAGCGGGTGCTCGTATTCCACCTCAACCAGATCGGCGATCTCATGTTCACCCTCCCCGCGCTGAAGGTCCTGCGCGAGGCCTACCCGCAGGCCCACATCACCAGCGTGCTCAGGCCCCATCTCTCCGGCCTGCTGGCCCAAAGCGGCTTCGTCGACGAGATTCTCAACCGGCCCTCCGCCCCGCTCCACGCCGCCGTCGGAATGGGGCTCAAGCTGCGCCACTCGAAGCCCGACATGGCGGTCGGTTTCTCCCAGTCCGCCACCATGGCCCTCGCCGCCCGTCTCTCCGGGGCGCGGCACCGCGTAGGCTACGTCGACTCCGAGCTGGGGCAGTTTCTCACCCACCGCATCCAGGTGCGCGGCATCCCCTCCCCCGAGAAGGTGATGCGCCTCGTGCGCGGGCTCGGCCTCCAACCCACGAAGACGGACTACGTCGGCCTCGTGCGGCTCTCGGCGGAGGATGAGGCGACGGGGGCGAAGCTGGCGGCGGAATGCGAGGGGAGCGGCCCCCTCATCGCCTTGGCGCCGGGGGAGTCCGCAGCCCGCCCCTACAAGTGCTGGAGCACGGAGGGATTCCAGCGGGTGGCGGCGGCCCTGCTGCAGGATGGGGCGCGAGTCGTTGTCGTGGGCGGCCCGGCAGATGCCTCGCTCGGCGAAGAGATCGTCGCCGACCTGGCCGACCGCGGCCACAACCTCGCCGGGCGGACCACGCCCAGCGAGCTCGCCGCCCTGCTGGAGCGATGCGATCTGCTCATCGGCATCGACTCGGGGCCCATGCACGTGGCGGCGGCCATGGGCCGCCCGGTCGTGGGGCTGTTCGGGCCGACGGACCCCAGGCGGACGGGACCGCTGGGCGAGGGGCATGAGGTGATCTTCCACGAGCAGCCTTGCTGGGGGCCCTGCGTCCACCCCGTGACCCCCAAGTGCAGCGACCGCGCCTGCATGTCGGCGATCACGGTCGCGGAAGTGCTGGCCGCCGCCCGCCGCATTCTCGCCCGGACACCCGCCGTGCACCTCGCGGATTCCGCGCACTAAGAACCGCTATCAGAACCGCCGGCCCCGGTTTCTGGTGGTACATAGGCGGTTCTGATTGCGGAACGCAAACGGTTTTGACAGACGCACTAAGAGAGCGCACGTGTTTTCATCGGTCCAGATCGACGGCAATCGCGGATGGGGCGGCGGCCAGGTCCAATCGCTGGGCCTGGCGCTGGCCCTCTCGGCGCGGGGCGAGGAGACCTGGTTCGTCGCCCACAGCGGCGGCGAGCTCGCCTCCCGCCTCAACGGCACCTACCTCTCGTGGGAAACGATGTCGCTCAGGGGGGCGGCGGGCCTGCTCGATTCGAGGCGGCTCGCCCGCAGGCTTCGCCAGTGGAACGCCGACATCGTTCACATCCACGACTCGGCCAGCCAGGGCCCGGCCGGCCTGGCGGCCAGGCTTGCCGGGAAGCCGAAAGTCGTGGTCACGCGGCGAACCGAGTTCCCCGTGAGGGGAGGCTGGCTGGGGCGAGCGAAATACGCCCTCTGCGACTGCGTCATCTGCGTCTCCGAGGCGGTGCGCCGCCGCTGCCTGGAGGCCGGCCTGCCGGAGACGAAGCTGAAGGTCGTTCCCGACTTCGTCAACTGCCGCCACTTCGACCCCCAGGCGGCCCCGACGGAAGCCGGGCATGGCGGTCAGACGATTGCCATCGTCGGCCGGCTCGCGCGGACGAAGGGCCACCGCGTGCTGTTGAAGGCGATGCGGGAGGTGAGCGGAGCGGCGCCCGAGGCGCGGCTGGTCATCTACGGCGAGGGCGAAGAGAAAGACGCCCTCCAGCGGGAGGCGGCGGCCGCGGGCATCGATGAGCGAGTGACCTTCGCCGGCTTCGCCGCCGATGTGCGGGCCGCGCTCGCCGCGGCCGACGTGTTCGTCATGCCCTCCCTCTCAGAGGGGCTCGGGGCGGCCGTGCTGGAGGCGATGGCGATGGCGAAGCCGGTCGTGGTCAGCGACGCCGGCGGCCTGCCGGAGTCGGTGGTGGACGGAGAGACGGGCTTGGTGGTTCCAGCCGGAAACGCGGCAGCGCTGGCCGAGGCCTTGCTCTCTCTGCTCCGCCACAGAAATCGGGCGAAAGAGATGGGGGCAGCCGGACGAAAGCGAGCGCTCGAGCACTACGATCGGCCCCATGTTGTGGGCCGAATCGCCGCGCTCTACGAAGAGCTGCTCGGCGGAGGGGAGGCATGAGCCGGCTCAGCGCCATCGTCACCACATTCAACGAGGCCGCGCAGATCGAGGAGACCCTGCGCCGGCTGTCGTTCGCCGACGAGGTGCTCGTCGTCGATTCCTTCAGCACAGACGGCACCCCGGACATCGCCCGCGGATGTGGCGCCAAGGTGCTGCAGCATGCATACGAATCGCCCGCGGCGCAGAAGAACTGGGCCATCCCCCAGGCCGCCCACGAGTGGGTGCTCATCGTCGACGCCGACGAGTGGGTCACCCCGGAGCTGGCCGCGGAGATCGAAGAAGCAATCGCCGAGGGCAACGCCGCCGACGGCTACGAGATCAGGCGGCGCAACTTCTTCCTCGGAAAAGAGATCGCCCGCTCGGGGTGGCAGAACGACTGGGTGACGCGGCTCTTTCGGCGGGACCGGGGCCGCTACGCCGCGCGCCAGGTCCACGAAGTGCTGGAGGTGCAGGGCCGCATCGCCCGCCTGAAGGGGCGCCTCCTCCATCATTCGTACCGCTCGATGGACGACTACTGGCGAAAGCTGAGGCGGTATGCGGAGTGGAACGCGCAAGAGGCGCGGCGCCGCGGGCGAAGGGCGTCCCCGGCCTACATGATCGTGCACGCGCCGCTGCGATTCCTCAAGGCCTATCTCGTGCAGGGCGGATTCCTCGACGGGGCCCACGGACTCGTCGTCTCCCTGCTGACGGCGATCTACGCGGCGGCGAAGGATGTGCGAATCTGGGAGCTTCAGCAGGGGGCGGCGAAGGGCCGCGGCGACGAGCGGTCGGGAGGCGAGGATGACTGAGAATTCCGGATTCGAATCGACGGCATCGAAGATCGTTTCGAGGACCGAGGCGGTGGCGCAGGTGGAGAGATGGCGGGCCGAGGGCAAGCGAATCGCCTATACCAACGGCTGCTTCGACATCATCCACGCGGGGCACGTGCGCACCCTGGAGGCGGCGCGGCGGCACGGGGACGCCTTGGTCGTCGGGCTCAACTCCGATGGATCGGCGCGCCGGCTCAAGGGCGCGGGGCGGCCGGTCTTCGGGCAGCGGGACAGGGCGGAAATGGTGGCCGCCCTGGCGAGCGTGGACCTCGTCGTCATCTTCCGCGAGGTGAGCTCCCTCCCCCTCATCCGGGAGCTCCGGCCGGACGTCTGGGTGAAGGGCGGCGACTACGTCCTCGAGACAGTGAACCAGGAAGAGCGCGCCTTCGTCGAGAGCTACGGGGGCGCCGTCGCGCTGGGGGAGCGCGTCGAGGGCGCCTCGACCACGGATGTCATCGCCCGCGTCAAGGCCCTGCCCGAGGCGTGATGTCGCCAAGCGCGCGCTACCAGTTGCCCAGGTTCTGAAGCGCCTCGACGACCGCGTGATAGCTCCGGAAGAGAATGATCTCCTGGCCCACGAAGCTGTTCAGCACGACCGTGCCGAAGTCCGTACTGCCATAGGCCACGAGCAGGATCCGGATGAAGACGTGGGCCACGATCACCCCGGAGGCGCACCCCAGAAGGCCGCCCACCACGGGATCGAGCACGTCCAGCGAGAGAAGCGTCGTCTCGTAGATGTACTTCGTGGCGATGATGATGAGCACCACGAGCAGCAGGAAGACCGCGCTCAGCCAGAACGCCTCCGCGTGGCTCTCCGGCTGAACCAGGGGAACCGCGTCCGCCAGCGGACCCGCGGCGAAGCTGGCGACCTTCAGGGCGATCAGTCCCCCGACGAAGTCGAAAATCGCGCGGCCGAATCCGCGCAGGCTTTCGAGCCAGGCGATGAGCAGGATCAGCAGAACGGCGACGACATCGAACCAGGTCATTCCGTAACACCTCCCTCATGCCGTATCGCGAACGAAGCGTAGCCGACGACGGCGCGCCGGTCACCGATGATATCCCCCGAGGTGTAGTAGCGGAGCAGCTCGGATTGGTGCGGGCCCCTTGCCAGGCAGAAGAAGAGAGCGATGGCCACGGGCGCCGGCCCGCACATCGAGATGTTGCGCTCGGAAACGGTTCGCACGAGCGACCCCGGATCCATCGCTTCGATGGCGTCGAGGGCGAAGCGGTCCTGGCGTTCGGCGACCTCCTGCGGCACCTGATGGGAGAAGTCGGTGCTGGCGACCAGGACCACCCGGCGGGAGCCGACAGCCGCGGCGATCGCCTCCCCCACCTCCTCCGCGTCATTGATAACCGCCTCCACGTCGTGCATCGGATGCGAGCGGATGCAGAGCGGCAGTATCCTCGGCATTCGATCGGAGTACACGAACTGGAGGAAGGGCACCTGCACCTCCAGCGAGTGCTCGCTCTGATGAGCCTGCTCGTCCTCCTCCACCAGCGGCGAGGCCTCGGCCAGCTCCCGACCCAGCTCCACATCGACGGCGGCTTCGCCCAGCGGAGTGCGCCAGGCCTCGACCAGCGAGACGGCCGCGCGCCGGGAGGCGCTGTAGTGGCTGGGCCCCAGGATGACGACCGTGTCCGGGATGCCGTCGGCGGCGAGGGCATGGTAGCCGTGCGCGGCCGCGGCCCCGGAGTACATGTAGCCGGCGTGAGGGCTGACCACGGCGCCGATCGCGGCGGGGCCCTCCGGATTCGCCTTGGGCAAAGAACCCGGGCCGAGGGGATGCAGGAAGCATTCCTGGATGGA
>Ga0180436_10005462_pt1 | contig 11230 bp, 9 predicted proteins | sample SS_ome_2_FD_132434 | JGI IMG/M metagenome (GOLD analysis project Ga0180436, IMG submission 132434) | Hypersaline lake sediment archaeal communities from the Salton Sea, California, USA - SS_3_S_2 metaG | ecosystem: Environmental > Aquatic > Non-marine Saline and Alkaline > Hypersaline > Sediment...
AGAGCAAGCACCACAGCAAAACGATTCTTGCCCTCGTCCCGGAGGAACACGTGGACGATCTGATCTCCGGTATCGAGGAGATCACCGGCGATATGGACAAGCAGCAGGGAGCGATGGTACTCGTCCTGGACGTGGCACACTATCGCGGTTCGATGCGGATGATGTAAAGAGATCGACAGGAGGACGATTCGATGGCAAACATTCGGGAGACGGGATTTCTCAAAGTACTGGCGGACCTTTCATTTCCGGAGAAAAAGGTGGTGATCAACCCCAACGACGGGTTCGATATCGGCCTGATGATGACCGACGCCACGGTCCAGCTTTTGTACGGCTTTGATCCTTCCACCGTCCCGGACAGCGACGACGACGCGAAGCCGATCTACGGAAACATCTATCAGAAGAACGAATGCGCCCTCGGGACGATAGAGCTGAGCAGCCGAGTGGTGGAGCAGATGGGCGGTCCGAAGCAGGTACGACTGCACCTGATCGAGAGCGACCCGTACCCGCGGGTTCTGGTAAGCGCCGGGTGATTCGGTGTATCCCCGACTTGATTTGGCTCGGGTCTCCTAGTACACTTGCCCCCACGGGAGCACGGAGGACATCACAATGAACCGCTATAATCAGGATGAACGATACATCAACGCCATGGGGTTCTATCTCTCCGGTAAGTGGGAGGAAGCCGACACTGCATTTGTAGAGGTAGACGAGGCGTTTCCGGAAGAGTCGTTTATCAAGGTTCTCCGCGGCAATATCTGCTACTCCCGGGGCAAGCTCGACGAGGCGGTGGAGCACTACCGCGAGGCGATCCGGATCAAGCCCGGCTTCGGCAATGCCTACTACAAACTCGGGGTCTGTCTTTACCGGATGGGTCAGCTCACACAGGCGCTCGAGGCGTTTACGGCGGTAACCACCTCCGGCAGCCAGTCCCATGCGATGGCCAGCTACTTTGTCGGCCTTATAAACCTCTTTATCGGTGAGGATCAGGATGCCGCTGCGGCGTTCGCGGAGTTTCACGGGCTCTCGCCGGAGTCCCGCATCGCCAACTTCTACCTGGCACAACTCAGGATCAAACAAAAACAGTTCGCCGAAGCGCTGGAGCTGCTGAACGAGCTCGTCCAGGAGACCCCAAACTTCGCGGAGGTTCATTACATGCTCGGTACGGTCCACTTCGGGCTGCACAACAACACCGAGGCGATCAAGTGTTTTCAACGTGCTTTGGAGATCAATCCGAAGGACGAGCGAAGTAAAACCAAACTGACGCTGCTGACGGACGTTCAGTGGCCATAGGAGAGGGCGATGAAGAAGTACGTCTGTAACATGTGTGGCTACATCTACGATCCCGCCGAAGGTGATCCCGACAGCGACATCCCCCCGGGAACCGCTTTTGATGACCTTCCGGAGGACTGGGTATGCCCGGTCTGTGGAGCGGAGAAGGACGAGTTCGAAGTCGAAGAGGACTGAGACCCGTTCCTGAACACACGATGGACGTCGGATACCGCGTATCCGGCGTCTTTTTTATTTCCTGACCCGTTTTTCTCGCCGGAACGTACACCGGAAGAACCTCTCCGGTGTTCATGGTACTCTCCGCGCGATTCCGCCGAATTCTCGTGACAACCGTCATTGTGGCAACGGGAGAGCGAGCCGCGCCCGGAGGAGGATGAGGTTCGCCGGGCTCATACCGAAACGATCCCCATGAGCATTCGCGGCACCTGATCTGCGTTTCGCCGGGAGATCCAGGCCGGCTCGGTACCACCGCTTCCCTCGATCGGGAGTGACCGGAAGCGTACCGTCTTGAGCAGCTACGGCGTTATCGAGAGCTATTACACGCTGGAACGAACGATCCGCGAACTCCGACACTTCACCGTGGAAGCGCCCTTTGACGGCGGCGGCTGTCTTTGATCCCTACGATCTGGAAACCGCGGTCTCTCTCACACGGGAGGAGCTGCGCTGTCGATCTGTGCTGCGCGGTACAGAACGCTCAGTCGACGGGGCAACCCTCAGCCACCGTACGCCCGGAGAACCAGCACCCCGTTGTGCCCGCCGAATCCGAGGGAGTTGCTCATAACGGCGTTAACCTCGGCCTCACGGCCGGTATTGGGCACGTAGTCGAGATCGCAGCCCTCGCCGGGCTCGTCGAAGTTGATCGTGGCGGGGATATAGTTATCCCGAATCGCCATGGCCGAGGCGATCGCCTCGATCCCGCCGGCGGCACCGACACAGTGACCCGTCATCGACTTGGTGGAGGAGACGGGTATCGTGTACGCCAGATCGCCGAAGGCGCCCTTGATCGCCAGGGTCTCCGTGGGATCGTTGATCGGCGTGGACGTGCCGTGGGCGTTGATGTAGTCGATATCGCCCGGTTCGAGCCCGGCGTCACGGAGCGCCATCGTCATCGCCTTGATCGCGCCGAGCCCCTCCGGGTGCGGTGCCGTGAGGTGGTTGGCATCGTTGGTAAAGCCGTTCCCCGCCACCTCCGCGATTATCTGTGCACCCCGCGCGTGTGCGTGCTCCTCACTCTCGATGACGAGAATCCCCGCACCCTCGCCGATCACAAACCCGTCACGATCCTTGTCGAAGGGCCGCGAGGCTTTTGCGGGGTCCTCGGCGTATTTGGAGCTGAGCGCCTGGATCACGTTGAACCCGGAGACGCCCAGGGGGGTGATCGCCGCCTCGACTCCGCCGCAGACCGCCACGTCCACCAGCCCCTCGCGGATATGACGCATGGCGTTTCCGATCGCGTCGGTGGCGCTGGCGCAGGCGGTGGCCATCGAATAAACCGGTCCAAAGGCTCCAAGGGTGATCGCGACGTGGGACGGCGCGATATTGGCGATCATCTTGGGGATCGTCATCGGCGGGACGCGACCGGGGCCCTTTTCAAACAACGCCTTAAGAGAGTTCTCGATCGTTTCAAACCCCCCGATCCCCACGCCAAGGACAACCCCCACCCGATCGGGATCGATCGCATCGGTTCTTGGTTGAAGTCCCGCGTGTTCCCAGGCTTCGAGGGCCGCATAGACCGCGTACTGAGCAAATCTGTCCATCTTGCGTGCTTCACGCTTTTCGATCCGTGAGCCCGGATCGAAGTCCTTCACCTCGGCAGCGTAGGTGGTCGTGAACTCGCTCGTATCGAAGCGGGTGATCGGCGCGACCCCACTCGTTCCGCTCCGCAGGGAGCTCCAGAAGTCGCCCAGTGTATTTCCGACCGGGCTTACAACACCCATCCCGGTGATAACGACTCGTTTCATATCTTCTCCTTACCCGTGCTACATTCCCAGACCGCCGCCGATCGTTATCACCTCGCCGGTGACGTACGATGCCATGTCGGAGGCGAGAAAGAGACAGACCTGTGCGACTTCGTCGGCGCTCCCGATTCGTCCCATGGGAATCTGCGAGATCAACGCCTCGCGTTGTGTGTCGTTGAGCTTGTCGGTCATCTCCGTCTCGATAAACCCGGGAGCAACTGCGTTTACCCGGACGGAACGCCCCGCCACCTCCCGAGCGAGGCTCTTGGTGAGGCCGATCATCCCCGCCTTGCTCGCGGAGTAGTTGGCCTGGCCGCCGTTGCCGATGAGACCCACGATGGAACTGACGTTGATGATCGCCCCGGACCGCTGCTTGATCATCGGACGCGCCACGGCGCGACTGGTAAAGAACGCGCCCGCCAGATTTACATTCATCACCGTGTTCCAGTCCTCGGTGGACATGCGCATGATCAGACCGTCCCGGGTAACCCCGGCGTTGTTCACGAGTACATCGATTGATCCGCGCGACGCGATCACACCGTCGATCGCCTCCTGCACGGCTTGTTCGTCACCCACGTCTACCGCGTGATACGCAACCTCGTCACCGTACCCGCGTCCGCGGAAATACTCGAGCGAATCCATGGCGCTCCGCGAGAAGTAGTCCACGGTGGCGCCGTTCTCGAGAAAGAGTTCCACGATGGCGCGACCGATTCCGCGGGATCCTCCGGTAACGATCGTATGTTTACCCGATAGCATCAGCGTATCTCCTCAATAATCGCATCGATCTCCTCGATCGTGCCGGCGCAATGGAAGCGATCGACCGGCCAGGCGTCCTCGCTCTTTGCGACCGCCTTCCAGAGTCCCTGCAGGACTGATCCCGGTCCGACCTCGAGTACCAGCTCGGCCCCATCGGAGAGGAGGCTTCGTTCTTCAGCAGTCCATAGCACCGTATGGGTCAGCTGGTCGAGACAGAGCGCTCGGGCTTCTTCGCCGGAACCGACGAGCCCGCCGGTCACGTTGGAGTAGAGCGGTTTCGCCGGGTCCGCAAAGGCGATATCGCAGGCGATCTCCGCGAACTGCTCCCGTGCCCGCTCCATCAGGGGTGTGTGGAACGGTCCGGAAACCTTGAGCGGGATGATTCGCCGAACGCCGCCGGCTTTGAGCGCCTCCGACGCGGCGACGAGCCCCGAAGGTGTACCACCGATCACCGTCTGCACGGGGCTGTTGTAGAGCGAGGGATACGCGTTTTCGACCTGCTCTCGCGAAAGAATAGACCGAATCTCGTCCAGGTCTTTTCCCATGGCCGCCGCCATTCCGGCACGCTCTCCGCCCTCGTCGTTCTCACGACTTATTGACTCCATGATCCGCCCGCGAGCGATAACCAGCGTAAAGGCGTCGGTCGCGGTCAGAACACCCGCGTCCACCATCGCCGCGTATTCTCCGAGACTGAACCCGGCGGAACGGGTACTCTCGATGCCCCGCTCCCGCAGCACTTCCCGGGCCGCCAGGTTTACCAGCGTGACCGCGATCTGGGTGTTGTCGGTCTGCTTGAGCTGTTCTTCGGTTCCGTCAAAAATCAACGCCGCCGTGTCCGTACCGGCAGCATCATCGGCCTGCGAGAAAAGCTCACGAACCGAGGAACTCGCGTCGTAGAGATCCTTTCCCATCCCGACAAACTGCGCGCCCTGACCGGGGAACGCGAAACTGATATCCATGGTGAGACGGTATCACGTGCACGGAACACGATTCAAGGTGTCGGTTGATAACCGACAAAGTTCGCAGTATTCTTTGCGTCCAATGAACGCCCGAATCATCTCGGTGGGGGCTCACGTCCCGGCGCGCCGTATGCATAACGACGAGCTTGCAACAATCGTCGACACCTCCGACGAGTGGATCTATTCCCATACCGGCATTCACTACCGTCATCTGGCCGCGGAGGATGAGGCCGCCAGTGATCTGGCGATCCCGGCGGCACGGGAGGCGATCGAACGGGCGGGGCTTTACCCGGAGGATATCGATATGGTCCTCCTCGCCACGAGCACGCCGGACTACGTGGGACTGCCGGCAACGGCAAGTGTCGTTCAGGACAAACTCGGGATCTCCCGGGCAGGCGCGATGGATATTACCGCGGCGTGCACGGGATTTATCTACGGACTCGAAACGGCCCGAGCATATGTGGAAGCCGGTTCGGCGCAGCATGTTCTGCTCATCGGAACGGAGGTGTACAGCAAGATCGTCAACTGGGAGGACCGCCGGAGCTGCGTCCTTTTTGGCGATGGCGCCGGCGCGGTGGTAGTGGGTGCTGTGGAGGATGACGGGCCCGGGCGGATTCTTCCGGCGGTTCTCGGGAGCAAGGGCTCCGGAGCGGACGCGCTCTACCGGTCCCACGGGGGCACTCGAAATCCCTACATACCGGGAGTAACACCGGAGAGCGATCTCAAGCTCAAGATGGACGGCCGTCGCGTCTACAACTTTGCCGTCGCCACCGTGGTGGATGTGATCAGGACGCTCCTGGACCGAAACGGGCTCGCCTTTGAGGATCTGGCCTGGGTTGTACCACACCAGGCAAATGTGCGGATCATCAACGCCGCCGCAAAGCGAGCCGGTTGGGATCAGAGCCGTTTCTACGTCAATATAGCCGAGTACGCCAACACTTCGGCGGCGTCGATCCCGATCGCGCTCAACGAGATGGTCACCAGAGGAATGCTCGCGCCGGGAGACGCGATCCTGACGGTCGGTTTCGGAGCAGGTCTGGCGTACGGGGGAAACGTCCTCTACTGGTAACGACCGCCGCTATCGGTTGCGGCTGTCAGTCGCCGCCAAGCCCGACGACGCGCGTGAGTGTTTCCGCGAGCTCCACGATCGCTGCATCCAGACTCTCCGCACCGCCGCGCACCGTTCCCCGCCGGAGCGGTTCGGTCAGTTCCCGATCGATCATTACGTATTCCAGACCATCCGCGCCGGCGCGAAGCCGTAACACCAACGGCGCCTCCTCCCGCAGTGAGAACCCGAGACGACGAAGCCGACGCCGGAGCGACCCGTCGGATATCGGCAGCCCCTGGGCGTCCAGCGTGACCGGTATCGAGAATCCGTTCACGAGAAAGCTTCCCGGCGCGATCGCGTAGAGTCGGGGCGCCAGAGCTTCACGAAGGCGCGGATCCAGGTCCATGGAAAGCACCAGTGATTCCATCAGAAGCGGACGCTGCCAGGGATCGGTGAGCTCGCCCCGGAGCGCTGCGAGTTCGTTCTGATTACCTTCGAGATCCGCCAGAATCAGCCGGTAGTCTTCCTCTGCCGCGGGATTGAGCGCGGTCTCGATCGCTCTGGCCGCCTCGGCGTGTCGAGCGGCGGTACGGCTCCAGGATTCCGCCGCAAGCATGCGGTTCCATTCCTCCATCAGATCCTGACCCTCCCGCGCGTAGGCGTCGGCAATACGGGCGGTAAGCCGGGAATAGAGACCCCGGTGATACCACGCCAGCGCCCGCCGATACACCGATCGCGCGCGGCGGCGGAGGCGCTCGCCCATACCGCCGGGACGGTACAACCAGTCCCGATGGGCCGCGGCTTCGTAGGCGTCGGCGATCGCACCATGGACCTGTGCGTCGAAACGTACCGGATCGGTTCCGTAGTTGTAGATCCAGTTCCGGTTCTCCTCCTCCAGAATCTCCCGGAGCTGGGCGATCGCCCGATCGGGGTCGCCCGCCTCGGTCCAGAGGACCGCGAGACTGAGCGCAGGGAGCGGCGTGATACTGTCGGTGGCGTGAGCCTGTTCGTAGTCCCGGGCGGCGGATTCCCAGAGCAGGCGCTGCTCCTGATACTCACCGCGGATCAGGTACCCGCTGGATCGTTCCGAATACTCCAGAGACCGTTCCGCCGCGGCCAGCGCCTCCTCCCAGTGGTAGAACTTGGCGTGGAGAATGCTCTGGTTGTAGTACGCCACCGCGAGAAAGAGCCGGTTGTCCTGCTCCTCCGCCAACCGGATCGCCCGCTCGTACTCCCGCCGGGCCGCCTCATAGTTCCAGAGCCCGGAGTACACCGTTGCCAGGGTCATACTCAGATCAGCGCCGGCACCGTCCTCGGCGATGGCGTCTTCCAGAAGGCGTCGGGCTCGCTCGAGGCGGTGCGTCTTGAAGTAGAGCCACGCCACGTCGGCGACCACGTCCCGCCGTCCCGGCTCACGAACCAGCATCTGCTCGAGGATACGGATCGCCTCCTCGTCGCGGTTTCCTCGGGCGAGCGTCTCCGCCAGAGAGTGACTCGTGGATTGCAGGTCGGCGCCGAGGGCGATCGCCTCGCGGTATGCCTCCTCTGCGAGGTTGTAGAGCCCCTGATCAAAGTACAGGTCGCCCTCGATCAGGGAGAACCGCGGATCGCCCGGATACTCCTCCTGGGCACCGGTGATCCGCCGGATCGCCTCCTCGTAGTTCTCCGCGTCCAGCGCGTCGTAGATCTCATCCTCCAAACCTTTTGGGTCGGCCTGGAGCGGCGGCGTCATGGAGAGCGCCATCACGAGGAACGCTGCGGCAGCACCGGAACCGCGGCGGTACCCGACCCGCGGGGGTACTGCCGCCCGCAGCCGGAGAAACACCCCGCGCGTTCCGCCGCGCTCGGCGGCCACGGTACGGACCGCGGCATCACAGAGTTCCCGCATCGCCGCGGGTGCGTCGGTCCGGTACGGTCGGTCGTATCGCAGCGCCGCCGCGAGCTCACCGGCGGCGGCAAGAGCCCCACCGGTACGGAGATACGGCACCTCCCGCGCCTCCGGAGCCAGAAGCTCCCGACTGCGTGCAAACAGCAGAAGCGCCGCCCGGTGCGGGGACTTCCGGACGAGGCGCCTCCACCGCCCACGGCGGCCGACGTACCAGCCCACCACCAATACCGGCAGGAGCAGATACCACCGCCGGGCGGCGCGCCGGGCAATCGTTCCGATCCGGTCGCGCATCGTCGGATCCGTCCGCTCGGGCTCGCGCGTCGCCAGTTCGCCCTGCGACAGGATCTCTTCGATCAGCGACGAGAGGCGCTCCTGGTCGATACCGTAGTCGGTGGAGACCACTTCACCGGGGGCGACGGTCTGCGAGGTGGGATCAAAGGCGATCCACCCCTGCTCGTCGAACCAGATCTCCACCCAGGCGTGAGCCATATCTCCGCGAACCGGGTAGAACCCGAGCATTCCCGTATCGGGATCGACAAAAAACCCCACCGCCACCCGGGCGGGAATACCCAGGGACCGCGCCATGAGCGCCATGGAAAACGCAAAGTACGAACAGTATCCCTTGCGGCTGTCGAAGAGAAAATGGCCGAGCTGATCGCCGTCGGCGGCGACTCCCGGGACCAGGCTGTAATAGTAGTTCTCCTGGAGATAGTCCCGAAGCGCCGCCACCGTTCGGTAGTACCCGTCTACGTCGGCGGTAATCTCACGCGCGAGTTCCGCCACACCCGCCGGCACCCCGTCACCCACGTATACCTCGCGCCAATCCTCATCGAGATCGGAGGGCCATTCGGACTCCTCCAGGATCATGTCGATAAACGAAACCGGGGCGAGGGACTCCACGCGATAGGCGCTGTTAAAGGAAGAACGGTCCCAGACCTGGAGCTGCTCCGTCGTCCGCGGCTCCGGGATCGCCATAAACGCGTCCGGATCAAAGTTGACGATGTAGTACTCCTGGTCGACCGCCTCCCGGGCACCGAAGAGCGGGTCCGCGCCAAACCCGGACCGTGCGAAAGAGTGAATCCCCAGGGGCGGTACCCGCGAGGGCTCCTCCGCCTCGTCGAGGCGGTAAAACCCGCGTCGTGGCGAATACGCGCTGAGTACATAGCGGCGGATCAGGCGCCCCGGCGGCATCCGGTCCTCCCGGTAGAGAAGAACCAGGTCACGGCTCAGACCGATCTCCGTCTCCAGACTGAGATAATCCGCGAAGTCGAACCGAAACGCCGTGGGACGCATCAGCCCCCCGGAGGCACTTACCGCCTCGCGCTGCCACGCGCGGTACAGGAGCGTCAGGACGCCGGCGGAGAGCACCAGCAGCACTATCGCCGCCAGCGCCCCACGGCGACTGATCCGGATTTCCCCACGGTTCCCGGGAACTCCGGCGCCGATGACCGTTTCCCGTCGCCGCGCGAGGGGTGTTCGTACCATCCCGTGGAGCGCCAGCGCCGCCAGAAGGAACATCGCAAAGATCGCGTACACCGTGGGGTGGCCGAGGATACCGCGTCGGAGGTCCGCCTGCGACCAGAACAATCCCACCGACAGCAGCGCCACCAACGGCGCAAAGAGGACTCTCCCCAGGGCGGAACGCCGGCACCAGAGCTCCCACTGCCACAGAATCGTTCCGAGCGTCGCCGCCGGCGCCAGGGCGTAACCGATCAGGAGGAGTCGCTCCTCCAGGGCAGTTCCGATGGGAACGATGCCCAGGTGCATCGCGACGCGGGCGAGCAGGTAGACTACCGCCGGCGCCCCCAGGGTGACGCCCAGAAGCGCCAACGATCGCAGGCGTGCGGAGTATCGTGCCAGGCCGAGTATCGTTACCCAACCGGCCAGGTAGACCGCGCCGGTTGCCCAGGGCGGGCTCACCGGATACAGGTATCGGAGAACGATACCGGACAGTGCCAGAAGCACAAACTGCCGGGCGACGCCCTCAATCCAGGGGACGCGCGTTCCAGGCTCGCTGTACACGGCTTCCATTGATCTCATCCATCACCAAGACTATCACCGAATTCCCGCGAAGGTCCGGGGGGCAGCGCCGTGCATGCCCACTCGTCACGACGAGCATCGTCGCCCGTCCGTCCACCGGTACCGACGGCGGAGGCTCGCGCAGACGGCCGTCGGCATCGAGCGCCGCCAGGACCCGCGTCGCCCCCCCGGTGTCACCCAGATTGTGGATGGCGCCGTTCATGGTGAGTGCGATCGCCACCGTGAACTCCCGCCGCTCCAGGCTTCGCGCCAGTCCGAGGGCGTATTCGATCACCCGGTCCAGGGTGCCCGCCCCCGCCTCAGAGCGGTCGCCACCGGCGGCGGCGCCGTCCACGGTTACCACAACCGAGCGGCGCGGCGGCGGGACCTCCTCCCCGAGCCGAACAAAGAGCTCTCCCGTGTGAGCGTAGAGGTTCCAGTGGAGCCGCGTCGCGTCGTCGCCGGGGTGGTAGGGCCGCGCCTCGATCAGGTCGTCGTTCCGCTGCATCGACAGGTAGCTCTCCAGATCAACACCACCGGAGCCATGAACCTCCGTAATCGAACGAACGGTATCGGGTCGCGGTACGACACGCAATCGGGTCTCGGTGTCCGCTTCCGGAACGATCACCAGAGAACTCAGCCGGAACGGATCGGGCAGCGCCAGTTCCATCGACGCGATACCGTAGAGCCCGCGAGACATCGGTGGAAGCTGGAACCACGCGTCGCGATCGGAACGGTCTCGCCGAAGCGTGATCACCCTCCGCCGCACTCCTGCATCGAGCACCAGGGTGATCTCCACGCCGAACCGTCCCGGGAGATCCCGTCCCATTGCCCCGGGGGCCACCCGAACCGCCAGACGTGGCTCCGCTCCCCGAGGCAGTACCGTCCGTTCAAACTCGATCACGATCTCGCCGGGAGATATCCGAACACGGCGCCACAACGTCACGACGAGGGAGATGATCAGAACAAGCGCCAGACCGGCGCCGAGCAGGAGGGCTACCGGCTCGCGTCGCAGAAACCCGGGAATCGCCGCGATTATCGAGGCAAAAAAAAACCGATACCACCGGGGCTCACCCGGACTCGTTGCCGCATCAGGTAGGCGCTCCGTGGCGAGACCAGGATTCGCGCTGAAGCGTAGCGATCTCCCGGGCGCAGCGTTCCTGTACCAGCGCCGCCGGGTCCACGTCGGGTTCCGCAGGGCGGAGGCGGTGGGCGAGTACCGGCGCCGCCAGCCGCTCCAACTCGGCGTCGGTCACATACTCGCGACCCCGCACAAGCGCCAGCGCGCGCATCGCATCGAGGAGATGGAGCGTCGCCC
>Ga0180436_10005463_pt1 | contig 11230 bp, 8 predicted proteins | sample SS_ome_2_FD_132434 | JGI IMG/M metagenome (GOLD analysis project Ga0180436, IMG submission 132434) | Hypersaline lake sediment archaeal communities from the Salton Sea, California, USA - SS_3_S_2 metaG | ecosystem: Environmental > Aquatic > Non-marine Saline and Alkaline > Hypersaline > Sediment...
GCGCGCATCCAGGTCGCCGAGCAGTACACCCGCCAACCGCATCACGCCGCGCGGCTGGCATTCGTCGAGCAGGGGTTCCTGGGGGCCGTTTCGCAGGCCCAGGTCTCGGCCTGCCATGGCTACCATGGCACCAGCCTGATTCGCCACTACCTGGGGATCGACATGGAGCCGGTCACGGTTCGCGCCACCAACTTTTCGGCCCCGCTGATCGCCGGTCCAGGCCGCGATGGCCCGCCGACCGAGGAACGCACCACACAGTCGCAACAGACCATCGCTTGGCTCAGATTCCCGGGCAAGCTGGGCGTCTATGATTTCAGCGGGGATCAGTACTTTTCCTGGATTCGCAACGAGCGGCTCCTCGTACGCGGCGCCCGAGGCGAGATCATCGACCAGTCGGCCAGCTATCTGCAGGCCTTTGACCGTCCCATCAACACGACCTTTCGCCGCCAAGTAGCCGGCGTCAACGGCAACCTGGAGGGCCATCACCTCAAGGGCATCACGGCGGCAGGACGATGGTGTTATGTCAATCCAACCGCGCCGGCACGCCTCAGCGATGACGAGATCGCCATCGCCTCCCTATTGCTAGAGATGGGCGCCTATGTCGACGGTGGCCCCGAGCCCTACCCGCTGGCACAGGCCTGCCAGGATCGCTACCTGGACCTGTTGATCGCCCGCGCCGTCGAGACGGGTGAGAGCGTCGAAAGCTGGCCGCAACCCTGGCACTAGCCAAATGGATCGCGAGACGACCTGTTCCGCTGCCAGGCCGTCTCGCGTGCTGCTATGCGTCGCCGAGCAGCACGCGCTTGATCGCCTCCAGCGCCGGTTTGGGTCTTGCCCAATAGTCCACGATTGAGGTGTTGGCCAGGCACGGAAAGCAGTCGTGGCCCATCCAGATCATGACGCCGCCGCAGGCCGGAAAGCGCCCCTTGGCGCTCGCCACCAAGTAGCTCAAGGCCTCGGCCTGCTCCCTTTGACTGACCTCGACATAGCGCGCCATGTCGGGCTGATCGTCACGGAAGCCCTCGGCGAGCGCCAGACGATCCCACTGCAGCCACCACGGCTGCCGCAGATGCCACAGTGGATTGTCCATTTTGGGCGGCCAGAGCTTCAGATCGCCCTGGTAGGCCTCGATTAAGTCCAGTGCCGCGCAGGCTGGTGCCCCTACTTCCGAGATCAGCATCGCGTCGTGGCCATCCCAGTGGGCGCGCCAATCATCCAGCGTTCCGGTGATCTGCCAGGGACCGTGGATGTCGTGATGCAACCCCTGACCAGAGCACTCCGGATCATAGCCAAAGCTCGGGCCGCTGGGCGAGGTATTGACAAAGCGCACCTCGGGCGTAAGCCGCGAGCAGGTCCCCGCCATCTGCGCAATCGCGGGATGCCCCGCGTCAACGGGCACGCCATCGGGGAGGAACAGCTCATTGCCGCCGCTCCAGACCAAGAGCGAGGCGTGTCCACCCCTCCGCCAGACGTACGAGTCGGCGATCGTGCCCAGCGTCTTGAGGGCCTCCGCGTCGACCGGCGGATAGTTGTCGACCCCGGAAGACGATAGAGGAAACTCTTGCCAGACCATCAGACCCATCTCGTCGCACAGACGGTAGAACGGTTCCTTTTCCAAAAAGGCGCCGCCCCAGACCCGCAGTAGGGTCATGCCCGCGTCGGCATAGAGCGCCAACCGCTCCCGATACATGGACTCGGTTACAGAGCCATAGGTCATGCGGATCGGCGTCCAGTTGACGCCACAGAGGAACAGCTCCTGCCCATTGACCTCGCAGATCCAGGGCTCGGCATTTTCCGGCGCCCCCTCGCAGTGGCGCCAGGTCACCTGCTTGAACCCCACACGCCCGCGCCAGACATCGACTGCCTGTCCGGTCCCATCCAGAAGCGAGACCTCTAGATCGCACAAGCGCTGCTCGCCCATGCCGTTGGGCCACCAGGCATCTACCTGGAGGTCATCTGACAGATCGAGCAACGTTTCGCTGGCCCCTTGACCGAATGCGCAGGACAGGACCCTATCAGCGACGATCCTCTCGCCATCCATCATCCGCAGGCGACAGCTGGCCCTGGTCGGTTCGTCAGAGCGCACGTCGAGACGCACCGAGAGCCGTCCTACCCCTCGCTCCGCGTCGTACTCGGTCGTCGGCAGACAGCGCTCCAGGCGCATCGCCCCCACGGCTCGCAGCCCGATCCGGTCCCAAATGCCCAGCGGCACCATGCGCGGGCACCAGTCCCAACGGTAGGCAAAGCGCGCCTTGAACCATCGTGAGCGCGAGGTATAGCCGATCTGACCTTGCTCGGGAGGCGCTGGGTCAAGCACGATGGACAGCCAGTGCGTCTTGCCCGGCTCGAGCGCGCCCGTCAGATCGATGCTATGGGGCACCATCATACCGGAGAACCTCCCGACGACATGACCATCGACGGCGACGTGCCCGGAATAGTCAAGACCATCGGCCTGCAGCAGGATTCGTTTTCCCTCCCACGCTTCGGGAACCGCCACCTGGCGACGATATTCCCAATTGCGGTGCTCGACCCACTCGCACTGCCACGAGTTCAATCCGGCATTCCAGTCGGGCAGCCAGCCGGCGCGCAGCAGGTCCTCTTGCACCGCGCCCGGTACGATGGCCGGTACCGCCGGCAGGCATTGGTACCGCACAGCCTCCGCATCCAGGAACCCCTCGTCTCTGCCCGCCAGCCACTCTGGCGTATTCGGTACCCAGCCGATCAGCGTCCAGGCATCCCCACCCAGGTCTATCCAGCATTCCTGTTTCATCTTCTCCATCCCCTCCAGCCTATCCCAGGATCTCGCGCGCGCGCTCGGCCACCGCCAGCCCAAAGGCTCGGTGACCCTCTGGCTCCCAGTGTACGCCGTCGCTGTCGCTTGTGGACACGATCTCGCCGGCATCCGTATAGTGGCAGCCTAGCTCTTGGGCCACCTGGGCGTATTGCTCAGCAAAGCCCCTTGACTTTTTTTCTCCGCCGGCAAACATGTCGGCAAAGTCGCTCAGTTCGGCCAGCGGCGGCGGCGCCACCAACAGCAACTCGGGAGCGGCGCCATCGGGACCGCTCTCGCTTCGCAACACCTCTTTGGCCAACACGCCAGCACCCCGCGCGATGTCAAAGGCGCTCAGCGAGTGCCGCATCTTGAGATCGTTGGTACCCAGCATCAGCACGACCAGGTCGATTGGCGCGTGGCTGACCAGACAGGGCAACAAATAGTCCAGCCCACACTTGCACGGCGGCTCGATCGGGTCGTCCCACACGGTCGTGCGGCCGTTCAACCCCTCCGCGATCACAAAGTAGTCGTCGCCCAGCGCCTCGCGCAGCACGCCGGTCCAGCGCACTTGTCGCGGGTAGCGCCCCTGCGTGCGCGGGTCATAGCCCCAGGTGTTCGAGTCGCCAAAACAGAGAATGTCTGCCATCATCTCCTCCTCGCATCGCGCCTTTGCGCCGCATGGTAGTGTGGCCCGCGTGCACGGTCAAGCCGACCAGTCCCCTTGACGGCTAGCACCGCAGCAGTAGAATGCGGCAAATCACAGGGTTACCCAACGAAAGGAGTCTCATGGTTGCGTTTTTCAGTCAGTTCTCGCCTATCGTCCAGGCCCTTATTGGTACGCTCTTTACCTGGGCCGTCACGGCAGCCGGCGCGGTGCCCGTGTTCTTGACCAAGAATGTCAACCGCCGCCCGCTCGATGCCATGCTGGGCATGGCGGCCGGCGTCATGACCGCCGCCAGCTTTTGGTCGTTGCTCAATCCGGCCATCGAGATGTCTGGGGGCTCTTGGGTACCGGCCACAGTAGGCTTTTTGCTCGGGGGCCTGGCCCTGCGCGGAATCGACCGCATCCTACCCCACCTGCACCCCTCGATGACCGGCATGGAGCCCGAGGGCCTTTCGACATCCTGGCAACGCAGCACCCTCCTGGTATTGGCCATCACGCTGCACAACATCCCAGAGGGTCTGGCCGTGGGCGTCGCATTCGGTGCGGCCGCGGCTGGCATCGAGTCCGCCAGCATCGGGGCGGCCATCGCGCTGGCGCTCGGTATCGGTCTGCAGAACTTTCCAGAGGGCACGGCCGTTGCCATGCCCTTGCGCCGCGAGGGCGTGAGCCCCGGCAAGGCCTTTCTCCTGGGCCAGTTCTCAGGCATGGTCGAGCCGATCTCTGGCGTGCTCGGCGCCTGGCTGGTGCTCTCGATGCGCGCCATCCTACCCTATGCCCTGGCCTTTGCCGCCGGCGCCATGATCTTTGTGGTCGTTGAAGAGCTGATCCCCGAGTCCCAGGTCGAGGGCAACTCGCACATTGCCACCGCCGGCACGCTGATCGGGTTCGCGATCATGATGACCCTGGATGTCGCCCTGGGTTAGCCGAGAACACGACACCAAACCACAGCTAAAGCAAACGCCCCGACCGGATAAAGGTCGGGGCGTAGGTCTTTTCTATCTCGGCTAGGCCGTTTCGGGCTCGGATTCTGCACTCATTGCCGACCGTGTGTCGGGAATCTTGGCCATCAATAGCCAGGCCACGCTGCAGGCCAGCACCGCCAGGCCAAACACAGCCTGGTACGAGGCGTGCCGCACGATGACGCCTCCCAAGGTGGGCGCCAGCATGGTCAGCGCCGATAGCGTATTGATCATCCCGATGTACAGCGGACGCTGCGTATCGGGCGCGTGCTCCATGATCCAGTTGAAAAAGGGCCAGCCCATGGTGCCAAACGAGATACCCAGGCACAGATAGAGCATCAAGTACACATACCAGACGCCGTCGGCCCAGACCCCAGCTATCGGCCCTGCCAGCAGCGCCAATAGCGGAGGCGCGACCGTGACCAGAATTAGGATGCGCATATGGGTCAGTGGACCCCACTTGTCCTGCACCACCCCCATGAGAAGCCCCGCCACCAGACTACCTACCACCTGCGCCGACACGAAAAAGCCCGTGTCCTCGATGCCAAAGCCCAGATGATCCGTCGCATAGAGCACATAGAACGCCGTAGCGATATTGGCCAAACCGTTGCTGATGCGCACCGCGGTAACGGCCTGGAATCCGCGGTCCTGGCGCAGAATACCCGGCAATGAGCGCACCACCGCCTTGAGCCCCGGTTTCTGGTGGGCCTCGACCCGCCCTTTCGGTTCGATAATGATCAAGAGACCGATTGCAGAGAACAGGAATACGATGCCTGCCAAGCCGTAAAGCGCGGCAAAGTTGGTGGGGAACTCGAGCGGGCAGGCGTCGCTCAGCACATAGCGCACGACCAGACCTGCCCCAATGCCCCCAATGCCGCTCAGTGCCGTGCCGATGCCCAGCACGCGGCCTCGGCGTCGCGCCGGAAGAGCCACCGCGATCACATCAAACCAGGGGATGCTGACCACCGAGTCGATCACGAAAAAGATGAAAAGCGTGGCCATGGTGATGCCCACCGTGACCATCGGCGCGCGCTCTCCCAACATCCAGATCACGGCCGCCAGCACCAACATGAGCGGACGCCCAATACAGGCCGCCGTCACCATGATCGGCTTTTTTCGGGGCTGTTGTGCCACCAGACTGGCCACCACCAGTTGCGGCAGCATCCAGGCGGCCGATGTCAGCCCGCTGGCTACGCCCACCAGCACCTCGGATTGGGTCAGCGACTTGATAAAGGCGGGTAGTACCGTACTGCTGCTGATGAACGCCATCGCCACGCCGAACAACGCCATGTCGCTGCCAAATCCGATCGCGTTGCGTCGGTACTGCGCAGGCGTGAGCTTGTTTTCCGCTAGATTCTGTTCCAAGGCCCTCTCCCTAGCTCGTCGATTGCGCTGCCGCGGAGCGACTCTGCTCCCGACGGGTGTCGGCCAGACCGATGCTCACCACCAGAGCCGCCAGCGCAAAGGCCAATGCCGCGATAAAGGCCACCTGATAGGAGAACTGGCTGACCAGCAGCCCTCCCAGAGGAGGCGCCAGCATGGCCGTCGCCGCAAAGGTGTTCATCAGACCCACATAGATCGGGCGCTCGGCCTCTTGCGTATGCTCAAAGACCCAGTTGATATAGGGCCATCCAAACGAACCGATGTAAACGCCAATGACGCCATACAACAGCACATAGTAGTACACCAGCGCATCGCCCAGTACGCTCTGTAGTGGCAGCGCCAGCAACGCCAAGATCGGTGGCGCCGCACCCAACAACAGCAAGCAACGCATATGGATCAGCGGGCCATAGCGATCCTGAACCAGACCGGTCAGGAATCCGGCCAGCAGCGAGCCAAAGACCTGCGCCGACACAAACAGACCGATGTCTGCGGTGCCAAAGCCCAGGTTTTCGCGACCGTGCAACACATAGAACGCCATGGCCACGCCAGCAAAGCTGTTCAGAAAGCGAATCACAATCAGTCGTGCAAAGGCTCGGTCGCGCCGCAAGATGCCGGGAAGGCTCCTGAGCGTCTCGCGCACCGTTGGCGGTCGCTCGGGGCGCCCCTCCCACTTGGGCTCTTTCAGGCCCAGCAGAGGCCCCATCCCTAGCCAAAAGACACAGGCTGCCAGCCCCACCAACACGCCATAGTTCGCCGGAAACGTCCAGGGACTGGCGTCGCTCAAGATATAGCGCACCGCCATCCCTACGCCGATTCCCGCAACGCCGCCGATCACCTGCCCCAGTCCCAGCACGCGGCCTCGCCGTCGATCGGGCAGCGCCTTGGCCAGGATCTCGAACCAGGGCACGCTGGCCACCCCATCGGCCACATAGAACACGAAAAAGGTGAGGATGGTGGCCAAGAGCACCAGCTTGGGCCGAGAGGCCCCCAGAAATCCGACCATCACAGCCAGTGGGAGTAGCAAGGAGCGGCCGAGTATCACCATCCGCACGCACACGCGCTTTTTGCGTGAAACTCCCGCCATCCAACTGGCCGTCAAGAGCTGCGGTAAAAACCAGGCGCCGTCAATCAGACCTTGGGCAATGCCGACGGTCAGCTCTGACTGCGAGAGCGTCGCGATCAGCACCGGCAGCACGGTAGAGCCGTTGACAAAGCTGCTGGCAATGCGAAAGCAGATCATGTCCAGCACGAACATGGTCGCGTTGCGTCGATAATGCGGCGGCATCGCGCCGATGCCTGGGGCGCCCATATCCGATCGGTCGCTCATCGCGGTTCACCTATCCTGATAGTCATGAGGCAACACTGTAGGCCGTTGGCCCCAGGACGTCAAGAGCCGAGAGACTGCCTAGCGACAGCCCCCAAACGCATCAAGCGCCGCAAACATGACCTCGAGGTTCTCGACCGGAATATCCGGCGTAATGTCGTTCCCCGGCGAGGCCAGCCAGCCCCCGCCGGCCATAAGCGCCTCGCATTGACGCCGCACCAGGTCTCGGATGGCGTCGCTCGGTCCCTGCGACAACTCGCTCTGCAAGCCGATGGTACCCTCCAGGACCAGATCCCGGCCAAATTCGCGCTTGATGGCGACTGCGTCCATCACCTCTTGCTGTACCGTGATCAGGCTATCGACGCCGATCGCGATCAGTTCGGGGATCACCGGCAAATAGATGCCGTCCGAGTGGTAGCGGAACTTGACGCCTGGTGAAACCCGCTTGGCCGCCGCGATGACCTCGGCCAGACGCGGCTTGAGCCAGCGACGCCACATACGCGGGCTGATCATCATCGCGCGCTGGCTGCCAATATCGTCGTTCAGAGCGATCAAGTCCACGCCGGCCTGCGCAAAGCGCTCCACCTGGGCCACGCGAATCTCGGTGATACGGTCGAGCAGCAGATTGGCAAGGTCGGGAGATGAATAGAAATCCTCGAACAATCGCTCCTCGGAGCGCAGCGTCCAGGCCGTCTGGAAAATCCATCCCACATGAGCGTTGACGGCGTACCCCTCACGCTGCAGAGCGGCGATCTCGCGCTCCAGATGATCGTGCCGCCACTCACCGACATAGTCCGGGAAGGGATAACCGCGCACATCGTTGATCGAGGCAGTCTGCAGCGGGGGCACGGGCATACTCAGGTGGTAGAGATGCGAGGGGCGCTCTGGGATGCCCCACTCGGGACCATAGTAGGCCTGATCCCACGACAGCGTCCATTCGCCGTCCAGCGCGGCCAAGTAGGGCCGGAATCGTTCGCGCAGATCGGGCGCCGGATCGGGGGAAAGCATCCGGATCTCGCGGATATCCCAGCGCCAGTGGTCCGCGGGATCGTCGATCCCCAACCGCTCCCGACAGGCGTCCAGCACGCCAGCCGTCAGCGAGGCTCGGCGAGGCACACAGTCGGGCTCGCGATGGTCAAAGCAGGTCAGAACACGCTCTCGGCTGTTCATGCTCACACCTCATCGCAGATCATGCGCTCGCTGGGTCAGCGGCAGCCCTACAGCACAAGAGGCCCACGCATTGCGCAGACCTCTGTGTACCCCCTAGGCGACTCGAACGCCTGCCACCGGCTCCGGAGGCCGATGCTCTATCCACTGAGCTAAGGGGGCATGGCGGGAGTATACCATCTGCAATCGAGGCAGCCAAATGACATCGTCCCCGGCCCAGAGGCTTGGCGGTCACTCGCTCTTGTGTTATCATCATCCAGGTTCTAGAGTCGTTTGCTAGTGGCCGTTCGTTCGTTCGGAGTGCGCATGCCCGCTGACCATCTGACCGTAATCGGAGGAGGACTGGCCGGCTGCGAGGCCGCCTGGCAGGCTGCCGAACGGGGCCTGTCGGTCACCCTCTGCGAGATGCGCCCTGACCGCAGCACGCCGGCCCACCGCACGGGCACGCTCGCCGAACTGGTCTGCAGCAACTCGCTGGGCTCGGACCTTCCCGACCGCGCGCCCGGTCTGCTCAAGAACGAACTGCGCGCGCTTGGCTCGCTGATCATCCGCTGCGCCGACGCATCGCGCGTGCCGGCTGGCGGCGCATTGGCCGTCGATCGCCTCGCCTTTTCCGAGCGCGTCACCGACGCCATCGTTGCCCACCCCCGTATCGATCTGCAACGTCGCCATGTCGAATCAATACCTCCGGCGGGAGCCACCATTGTGGCCACCGGCCCACTCAGTTCCGCGCCGATGGCGGATGCCATTGCCGCGCTGGCGGGTCAAGAACAACTCTACTTTTACGATGCCATGGCCCCCATTGTCGCGGCGGACTCGATCGACATGCAGCGCGTGTTCCGCGCCTCGCGCTACGACCGCGGTGAGGGCGACTATATCAACTGTCCTATGGATCGCGAGCAGTACGACGCCTTTGTCGCGGCGCTCTTGGCCGCCGAGCGCATTCCGCTGCGCGACTTCGAGCGCGAGGACAAACGCTTCTTCGAAGCCTGTCTGCCGGTCGAAGTCCTCGCCGCCCGTGGACACGACGCACTGGCCTATGGCCCGCTCAAGCCGATCGGTTTGCGCGACCCCCGCACCGGTCGACGACCGCATGCGGTGGTCCAGTTACGACAGGACAATCGCGCCGCCAGCCTCTACAACCTGGTCGGATTCCAGACCAACCTGCGCTGGCCGGAGCAAAAGCGCGTCTTTTCGATGATTCCCGGGCTCGAGCAGGCCGAGTGGGTCCGTTTCGGACAGATGCACCGCAACACCTATCTGAACACGCCCCAGCTCTTGTCTCCCTCACTGGCCTGGCATGACCGCGATGACCTCTTTTTCGCCGGCCAAATCACAGGCACCGAGGGTTATGTGGGCTCGACAGCCAGCGGACTCGTAGCCGGCCTCAACGCCGCCCGCTTGCTGGAGGGGCGCGCACCCGCGGCTTTTACCGACACGACCATGCTCGGTGCGCTGCTACGTTATGTCACTACCTCCGCGGATAGCCGCTTTGTACCGATGAAACCAAACTTTGGCATCCTGCCGCCGCTCGATCCGCCAGTGCGCAAGAAACGCGAGCGCTATGCCGCCTATGCCCAGCGTGCTCAAGCGGCAATGCGGGCGATCATCGAGGAGCAGGCCCTCCTGGAAGACATACTGACGCCGGTGGCCCCGTGATTCAGCGATCCAAACGGTGGCTCCCCCTGAGCATCGCGCTACTGGCTTGCCTGCTCTTGGCGGCCTGCGCGCCCAGCGCTACCTTTGACGGCCAAAAGGCCTATGAGCATGTCGAGTCGCTCTGCGGCTTTGGCCCTCGCGATGTCGGCAGCGAGGGCAGCCAGCGCGCCGCCGACTATATCGCCGAGACGGTCGAGCGCTATGGCTGGACCACCGTGCGGCAGCCGTTCGTTTATCGGGGCGTTGCCGGGCAGAATGTGATTGCCAAGCGCGGCCAGGGACCGCTGATCATCCTGGGAACGCACTATGACACGCGTCCGGTGGCGGATCGCGACCCGCAGGATCGCTCGCAACCGGTGATGGGCGCCAACGATGGCGGCAGCGGCGCCGGAGTACTGCTCGAACTGGCGCGCGTTCTTGACCGCGATGTGTTTGATCAGGTCGAGGTCTGGTTGGTCTTTTTCGATGCCGAGGATCGCGGCGACTTGGACGGCTGGGAGTGGTGCGTCGGCTCGGAAAAGTTCGCATCCCGTCTTGACGAGTTGACCGTCAAGCGCCCGGCCTATGTTCTGGTGATCGATATGGTCGGCGACGACGACCAGCAGATATACTACGAGTGGTCGTCGACCCTTTGGCTCAAGGAAAAAGTCTGGGGGATTGCCGACAGTCTGGGCTATAGCGCCTACTTTGTAGCCGATCATCGACACACGATTCTCGATGACCATACGCCGTTCCTGGATCGCGGCATTCCCGCGGCCGTGGTGATCGATTTTGATTATCCCTATTGGCACACGGGCCATGACACGATTGACAAGATCAGTGTCGAGAGCCTGCAGCGCGTCGGCCATGTCGCGGAAACACTGCTCGAAGGAGAGCCGCTTGTCACCGTCGTCGAGGAGCGCAACCAAGCCACACAGTAGCCCGCGGCGGGGTATGCCCCCGTGCCGCCTCTGCGACCGATCCGGTGAGGAGAGTATCAGATGAAGCTCGCAGACCGTATTGCCAACCTACCGCCCTATGTGTTCGCCACCGTCGAGCAGACCATTGCCGCCCAGCGCGCCAAGGGTGTCGATGTCATCAGCTTGGGCATTGGCAGCCCCGACCTAGCGCCGCCCAAGTTCATCATCGACGCCCTGTACGAGTCGGCCCTGCGACCTGATGCCCACGGCTATGCCGGATACTATGGCACGCCCCGCCTTCGCGAGGCCATCGCCGCCTACTATGATCGGCGCTTTCAGGTCGAGCTGGACGCGAGCTGTGAGATTCGGCCGCTGATCGGCTCCAAGGAAGGACTGGCCCAC
>Ga0180436_10005464_pt1 | contig 11230 bp, 10 predicted proteins | sample SS_ome_2_FD_132434 | JGI IMG/M metagenome (GOLD analysis project Ga0180436, IMG submission 132434) | Hypersaline lake sediment archaeal communities from the Salton Sea, California, USA - SS_3_S_2 metaG | ecosystem: Environmental > Aquatic > Non-marine Saline and Alkaline > Hypersaline >...
GGCGAAGTTCTAATAAAGCTGGAATATGTCGGGATATGTGGATCTGATGTTCACTATTTTGAACATGGACGCATAGGCGATTTCGTTGTGGAGGAACCACTTATCCTGGGACACGAATGCTCTGGAACCATTGTGGAGGTCGGAAGTGGAGTAGAAGGTTTTTCTTTGGGAGACAGGGTAGTGCCTGAACCCGGCTATGCCTGCAACAAGTGCGGATACTGCAAGTCGGGAAGATATAACCTATGTGAGAAAATGACTTTCATGGCAACTCCTCCCGTTGACGGGGCATTTTGCGAGTATGTAACTTATCCGGCCGATATGACATTCAAACTGCCCGACAATGTTACGCTTGAAAACGGAGCTTTGATTGAACCTCTGGCCATTGGAATATATGCGGCTGAACGCGGAAAGGTTTTTCCCGGGTCCAGGGTCCTTGTTCAGGGAGCAGGGTGCATCGGACTTGTGACAGTCCTTGCCTGCAAGGCATATGGTGCTTCTGAAGTAATTCTGACGGATGTACTTGATAATAGGCTTGAAACCGGTAAAAGGCTGGGAGCTGACAGTACCATTAATGTCACAAAAGAAAATATGGGTACAGATTTTGAACCTGTGGATATTGTAATAGATTGCGTTGGTATAGAAACGACAGTCAACAATTCCATAGATCATGTAAAACGCGGAGGCATGATTGTTCTTGTTGGAATGGGAAGTGATGGCAACATACCGGTAAACCTTAACAGGGCCATAAGCAAGGAAATTGATTTTGCGACAATATTCAGGTACAGAAATATATTTCCCAAAGCCATAAAAATGGTTTCAGATGGTAAAATCGACATCGGAGGAATAGTAACACATACATTCGATTTTGATGAAATAGAAGATGCAATGAAATTTGTTATGAAAAACAAGGAGACTGTGGTTAAGGCAGTAGTGAAGATATAAAAAGGGACTATTTGCTTCGCAAAATAATCCCAAGTTAAATGGCTAAGAAAAAGGGACTATTTGCTTCGCGAAATAATCCCAAGTTAAATGGCTAAGAAAAGGGGACTTTTTGTTTCACAAAATAGTCCCTCTGGTGCGAGAAGTGGGATTCGAACCCACACGTACTTGCGTACACTAGAACCTGAATCTAGCGAGTCTGCCAGTTCCACCATTCTCGCACATGCATATGATATTATAAATGAAAACAAGATTCAGTACAATAGCAATTTTCGGAGGTTTGCATGAACAGAAAATTCGAGGAATACAAGAAGGAGATCATTGGCAAAAAGGTAGCTGCTGTAGGGCTTGGAATAAGCAACAGACCCCTTGTCAAATATCTGGCTGACCTTGGTGTTGAAATTACAGGCTTTGATTCAGCTCCTTATGAGAAACTTAAAAACTGGGTTGATGGGTTCAGTGATTACCCCAATGTCAAATTCAGTCTGGGCCCTGATTATCTTGAGAAATTGTCAGGATTCGATGTAATTTTCAAGACTCCCGCAATTCGCCCTGATATTGAAGCATTTACCAGGGAAATCAGAAACGGTGCAGAAATGACCAGTGAGATGGAAGTTTTCATGAAGATGTGCAATGCCCGTATGTTTGCCGTTACTGGAAGTGACGGGAAAACAACGACAACCACATTAATAGGCAAAATGCTCAGTGAACAAGGTTTCAAGGTATGGGTCGGCGGCAATATCGGAACACCTCTTTTTGATAGGCTTGATGATATTCAGGAAACGGACATGGTTGTACTGGAACTTGGATCATTCCAGCTTCAGACCATAAAGGACATCGGACCGGATATTGCAGTAATAACCAACATATCACCCAACCATCTGGATTTTCATAAGGTCATTGATGAATACATCTGGTCAAAACAGAACATATACAGATTTCAGAAACCCGGGGACAAACTGATCCTGAACCTGGACAATAAGGTAACCAGAAGTTTCGCTGAAACAGCACCTTCGGACATAGTATGGTTCTCAAGAAAGCAGGAACCCCTTAACGGTGCGTATCTTGATGACGGGGATATAGTATTCTTCAAGGATGGAGAAAGAAAGGTTCTGTTCAATAAAAATCTCATTCTTCTTAAAGGGATGCATCACGTGGAAAACTATATGGCAGCTATCTCAGCAGTATATGACTATGTGGAGCCAGAGAGCATAATCAATGTTGCAAATTCCTTCAAGGGAGTTGAACACAGGACAGAGCCGGTGGAACAGGTTGATGAAGTCTGGTATTACAATGATTCCATCGGAAGCTCACCAACAAGAACCAACGCGAGTCTGCATGCCTTTGATGGGAAACTTATTCTCATAACCGGAGGATATGACAAGAAGATATCCTATGAACTCATGGGACCTTTGATCATCGAAAAGGTGAAGGGGCTTATTCTTCTCGGTCAGACAGGACCTAAAATAAAGGAAATATTTGAAAAGGAAAAGAAAAGAACTGGACTTGGTGAAGACATTCCTGTCATAGAAGTGGAATCTGTTGAAGATGCCGTTTTAAAAGCTCATGAGATGGCTGTTCCGGGTGATACTGTTATTTTGTCACCTGCCAGCGCAAGCTATGACATGTTTCCCAACTTTGAAGTGAGGGGAAGGGTTTTCAAGGACGCTGTCAGAAATTTGAAAAAGTAGTTCTCTAAAAAAAATGATAGAATTTGCCCGGGGCAAAATGATTTCGCCCCGGGCAGAATATATCAACGGCTGGTTGCCGGTATCAGAGGGTAGGGGCGAATAAATCGTTTATTGCCCTTATTATTTCCAGTGCTTCAGGGAATAGTTGGATTCTCAAATCCTGAGTTCCCATTATTTCATCATATAGAACATCTATGGAATCAAGGTCTTCATCATTTGGGTCTGCCTTGAAATTGTTCCTGTGTCCCTTTATTGCTTCAACTCTTGGAATTTGAATTCCTCTGGTTCCTATTAGGGTTTTTCTTGCACCGCCTTCTTCATTCAATGCTTCAAGGAGAAGTCTCAACTCTGCTTTCTGGTCTTCTGTAAGCATATCATGGTTTTCCTTGAGCGCTTCACGGTTTGTTTTGAACTCCTCGACTTCCGTCTTCCACTCTTCATGGAGTATTGCGACCTGGTCACGGTTGGATACAACAGTTTCCCTTTTGGCTCTGAGAGCTTCTATTTTCTCACGGAATGGTTCGAATATGCTTCTGTCAACTCCTGAACCTTTGCCTTCATCCGGTAGGATGTCCTCAGCTGCCATAGCGGTTGCTCCTCCCATTACGAGTGCCGCTGCCAATATTATTGATACTACCAAAGTCATTTTCTTCATTTCAGTGCTCCTTTTGTTTGATGAATGCATGATATAATATGAATGTGGTACAAGAAGACGTAAAAATGTGTAAAAACTGTATGAAATCAACTCCGGAGGAAAAATGAAAAAATACGTAGTGGCACTGGATCAGGGAACAACAAGCTCCAGGGCAATAGCTTTTGATGCAAAAGGTTTGCCGGCAGGAAGCTGCAATATAGAATTCAGGCAGTATTTTCCCAAACCCGGTTGGGTTGAGCATAATCCTGACGACATATACAAAAGCCAGATGGAAGCTCTTAGGGTAATGATGATAAAATCAGGGATTGAGGCAGCTGAGATTGATTCCATAGGTATAACAAACCAAAGGGAAACCGTAGTAGTATGGGACCGTAAAACAGGAAAACCGGTATACAACGCAATAGTATGGCAGTGCAGAAGGACTGCACCCATCATTGAGGAATTACGGGCAAAGGGGCTTGAAAAAACCATCAGAGAAAAGACAGGTCTCGTACCCGATGCATACTTTTCAGGAACAAAAATAAAGTGGATCCTGGACAATGTACCCGGGCTTAGTGCGAAGGCTGAAGACGGGGAATTGGCCGCGGGAACAGTGGATACCTGGCTGATGTACAGAATGAGCAACGGACTTGTTCATGCCACTGATGCCAGCAATGCCTCAAGGACCATGCTATACAATATAAATGAAGGCAGATGGGATGAGGAACTGTGTGATTTGCTCGATGTTCCGGTAAGTATGCTTCCGGAAGTAGTTTCATCCTCAGGCAGGCTTTTTGACATGGAGCTTGATGGTATCAGAATACCCGTTTCGGGAATTGCCGGAGACCAGCAGGCTTCACTCTTCGGTCAGACCTGCTTCAACCCGGGGGATGTAAAGAATACATACGGTACCGGTTGCTTCATGCTGATGAATACAGGAAGTGAACCAATTAAATCCGAGGGAGGTCTCCTGACGACCATAGCCTGGATGATGGACGGAAAAACTGAGTATGCCCTTGAAGGTTCTGTTTTTAACGCAGGATCAGTAATACAATGGGTAAGGGATAATCTCGGCTTGATAAAGACCTCGGCTGAGAGCAGCGAAATGGCAAAATCCGTCCATGATACAGGAGGCGTATATTTTGTACCTGCATTTTCAGGACTCGGAACGCCCTACTGGGATATGTATGCAAGGGGAACCATTACTGGTCTGACACGTGGAACAAGCAGGGAGCAGATTGTAAGAGCTGCCCTTGAATCCATTGCATACAGGAGTTCTGATGTTCTTAAGGTAATGGAAACTGATTCGGGCAGGGAAGTTGACAAGCTTCATGTAGACGGGGGTGCCAGTGCAAATGATTTCCTCATGCAATTCCAGGCAGACCTCACCCGTGCTGAAATCGTAAGGCCTGCGGTAAATGAAACAACAGCACTTGGCGCTGCATTCCTAGCGGGATTGGCCACCGGCTTCTGGTCGTCAAAGGAGGAACTGAAGTCCGTATTGGAAGTAGATAAGCGCTTCAAAAGTGCAATGAATGAAGAAGTGAGAAATGGACTTTTGAAGGGATGGACCGACGCAATAGGAGCATCGCGTTGCAAAGGATCAAAGTAATTTGACACTACGGTGTGAATTGATATAATTAATGTTACTATTTCAGAAGAAGCAGAATACACTGCAACTTCTACTGATGGATATGCGGGTGTAGTTCAGTGGCAGAACACCAGCTTCCCAAGCTGGTCATGAGGGTTCGATTCCCTTCATCCGCTCCATTAATCCATATGACAGGGGATGATTGAAATGAGAAACAAAACAGCCATAATCGCACACAGGGGGGCATCAGCCTACGCGCCGGAAAACACATTGGCAGCGTTCCAGAAGGCATATGAAATGGGAGCCGACGGAATCGAGATCGATGTGCTTTTTTCAAAGGACGGCCATATAATGGTGCACCATGATTTCAACCTGGGAAGATGTGAACAGTGCGGTGGAATGGTAAAGGACCACACATATTTTGAACTCAGGAAACTGGACGTAGGAAGCTGGTTTGACGAGCAGTACAAGGGCCAGAAAATTCCTTCTATAGAAGAAGTGCTTGAATTCACCAAGGACAAGAACATGCTTTTGAACATCGAAATCAAGACAGGAAGCCCGTATGATGCCGGAATAGAGAAAAAGCTTGTAAAGACAGTTCAGAAATATGATATCTGCAACAAGATAATCTTTTCTTCCTTTAATCACTACAGTCTTGCTTATGTGAAGAAGTTGAATCCTGAGGCAAGGATCGCAGCTTTGACAGCCTGCGCAATGGTAAATCCATGGGAATATCTGAAACTACATGATTTTGATGGATATCACCCAAACAAGCTTGCCATAGCAGACAAGGTCATACAGAAGCTAATCAAAAAGAATATTTTCGTCAATCCGTATACGGTCAACAGTGAAGAGCAGATGGCGCGTTTTATAAATGACGGTGTGTCGGGCATCATAACAGATGTGCCTGATATAGCGGTAAGGGTAAGGGACGGAATTGAGTAAAACAAATAGACGGATGCAATAAGCATCCGTTTTTTAATGAACCAAACCTGTTATATGACCTGATGATATTTTTCTTCCCAAAATTGTAGACAAAGCACTACATAAGGGGTATAATCATTTTAAATATGGAATATATTGTGCCTTTAAAGAAAGTCCGGAGAGACTTGCAAGGCGTTTTGGGATGGATATCCCACGTAGTGCAGTGCTTTTCGACGAAAAGCATTTTTTATTGCCCAAGTATTCCGCATCAAACATTATAGGGGGGAAATTATGACACAGGAAACAAAATTCGGAGGCAAGGAGTTTCTTCTTGGCTTCCAGCATCTCTTTGCAATGTTCGGGGCAACCGTACTTGTTCCCGCACTAACAGGCCTCAATCCTCTTGTGGCACTTTTTGCAGCAGGCTGTGGAACTCTCTTGTTCCATCTTGTTACCAAAGGCAAGGTTCCCGTTTTCCTGGGCTCCAGCTTCGCTTTCATAGGCGGCGTTGCTGCAGTAACCGGAATAGGAACTGATGCAGGCGTAACAAAGGAAGGCATAGCAATGGCGGGCGGAGGAATAATCTGTGCCGGAGCATTGTATATACTACTTTCAATTCTTGCCAAACTGGTCGGAGTGGAAAGAATAAAAAGCTTTTTCCCAGCGGTAGTAACAGGTCCGATAATCATGGTTATCGGTTTGTCACTGGCGCCTGTAGCAATAGGCGGAGCATCAGGAAACTGGTGGGTAGCTGCATTTGTTGTATTGGTAATAGTTGTAGTAATGCTCTTTACAAAAGGGTTTTTCAAACTGGTTCCCATACTGATAGGTATTGCGGCAGGATATGTTCTTTGTATAATTTTAAAGGTCGCAGGCGGACCGGATTTGGTAGACCTATCCATAGTTGGAAATGCAGACTGGTTCAGTTTCAACCAGATATTTGCCGGGGAATTCTTCATTCTTCCTAAATTCGACTGGACGGCAATAACACTCATTGCTCCCATAGCAATCGTAACATTCGTTGAACATATGGGAGACATTACAACAAACGGCAATGTAGTAGGAAAGAACTTCCTTGAAGATCCTGGTCTTCACAGGACACTCCTTGGAGACGGACTCGCAACAATGTTTGCCGGATTCATCGGCGGACCCGCAAACACTACATATTCAGAAAACACAGGCGTTCTGGCTGTAACAAAGAATTACAATCCTGCAACTCTTAGACTGGCTGCCGTATTTGCAATAGTACTCAGTCTTGTAGGAAAATTCGGTGCAGTCATTCAAACAATCCCAGGACCGGTAATGGGTGGCGTAAGCATAATCCTTTTCGGAATAATTGCATCCGTCGGACTCAGGACCATAGCACAGGCGGACCTGGATTTCGCACATTCAAGGAATCTGATAATAGTTGCACTTATACTTGGACTTGGTATAGGAATAAGTGCTGTAGGCGGAATCGCTGTTGGCAATGTCACATTGTCAGGGCTTTTCATAGCCGCTCTGGTTGGAATTATCTTCAATAAGATTCTTCCCAAGGACATTTAATTTTAAAGAGGGTGCGGTATTAACCGCACCCTTTCTTTGCCTTTGTAAACCTTATGATATACAATAATGTATATCTTTTTGGAGGTTTCGGGTGCCTAGGATTATTTCAGGAACTGCAGGTGGTATAAAGATTACAACCCTGGAGGGACGCAATACAAGACCAACGACTGACAGGGCAAAGGAAGCACTCTTTTCCATGTTGGGAGATATTTTTTGGGACATTGATGTTCTGGACCTGTTTGCCGGCAGCGGATCCCTTGGACTCGAGGCACTTTCAAGAGGTGCAGCATCTACCGTATTCGTAGACCAGAATGCCAGATGTGCATCCATCATCAAGAAGAATGCAATTAAATGCAGTCTTTGGGATAAATCAAGGATAATCAAGGCATATGCGGGAAAAGCAATAAGGATATTGTCTGAAGAAGGAAATAGGTTCGGATGCATATTCATGGATCCTCCGTATGACAAAGGACTGGTCAGCTTATCAATTGAAAAAATAGTTTCGGGTGATATAATTGGAAATGAAGGAATTCTGGTTGTTGAACACAGTGACAAAGAAAAGCCTGATGCTGAAAGGTTCGGTTTTGCCGAATTGAAATCCAGGAACTACGGAACAGTTAATTTCAGCATATATAGATATAAAAAGGGATAGAAAAGGTGGGAGTATGAAAATCTGGATATGCCCGGGGAGTTTCGACCCTGTTACATCAGGTCATTTGGACATAATTACCAGAGCTGCCGGTATGTGTGACAAGCTGATTGTCGGTATAGGAGTCAATGACAAGAAAAGACCATTTTTCCCGGCAGAGGAAAGAATGCAGCTTCTAAGCAAAGCTACCGAGGGGCTTGATAATGTTGAAATAGAAGTATTTGAAGGCCTTCTGGTGGATTATGCAGCAAGAAAGAATGCGCAGGCGGTGGTGAAGGGTCTTCGTGCAGTTTCGGATTTTGAATATGAGCTTCAGATGGCACTTTTGAACAAACGGCTGAAAGAGGATATGGAAACCATATTCCTGATGACAAACATCAATTATTCCTTCCTGAGTTCAAGGGCTGTTAGGGAATTAGCTGCCAACGGAGGCAATATTGAGGGACTGGTTCCTGACTCGGTTCTCGAGGATATTCTGCTTAAATTCAGAAAGGACAGATGATCAATGATTATTTATGAAAGACTTGCAGCTATTGAAAAACTTATTGAAGAAGCGGGCAAACTTCCCCTTTCCAACAAAATACTGATAGATGCTGACGAACTTAAATTGCTGGTAAAGGAAATAAAGGTTAGTCTTCCTGATGAACTGAAACAGGCCAAATGGATAAATGAGGAAAGACAGAAGATCTTCAAGAATGCTCAGGTTGAGGCCGATGACATAATTCATGAGGCTGAAGACAAGATTGATGAACATGAGTTGGTTGTAAAGGCGCAGGAAAAGGCAGATGTAATAAAGAAACAAACCGAGGAAAAAGCAGCCGGTATGATTGAAAGAGCTGAAAAGGAAGCCAAGATGATAAGAGATTCGGCCCTTGAATACACTGACGGCCTTCTGGAGGCTGTTCAGATAAAACTTGATTTGTTCATAGACACCATAATAGAAAACAGAAGGGAACTGAAATAAAGAAATCATATTAATAACCTGGAACCGGCTAAGTCCGGTTCTTTTTTACTGAGTATAATTATTTCAATCGTTTTTGGTATAATATAAGAAGGCAGAAATAATTTATGAAGAATAGTTCAAGAGGGACAAAGTGACAAACAAACCAGATTACATCAAATTTATCAGAAATACAACAGCAGGCAGGAAAACAGGTTATATTATCAGGACATTCGGCTGCCAGATGAATGAAAGTGACAGCGAAAAACTTGCGGGAATACTTGAATCCATGGGGTACAGTGCCGTTATGGATATAAATGAATGCGAAGTTATAATTTTCAACACATGTTGTGTAAGGGAAAGTGCTGAGCAGAAGGTATACGGACATCTAGGTGAACTTAAGAAATACAAGAATGAGAACAAGGATCTGATCATAGGACTATGCGGATGCATGATGCAGCAGGATGGTGTTGCAGAAAAAATCAAAAAGAGCTATCCCTATGCAGATATAGTATTCGGATCAAATGGAATGCATCTATTGCCTGAGTTGATATATAAGAAAATTACTGAGAAAAGAAGGCAATTCAAGGTAACAGATGACTGGGACGTTGTCGAAGGTGTGCCTGTTTTAAGAGGTGATGACCAAAAGGCCTATGTTCCCATCATGCACGGCTGTGACAACTTCTGTTCCTACTGCATAGTTCCCTATGTAAGAGGAAGGGAAAAGAGCAGGGAACCTGATGAAATAATAAATGAAATCAAACAGCTGGGGAATTCAGGCATCAGGGAAATAATGCTTCTCGGGCAGAACGTGAATTCTTACAAGGGAGGAATGGGTTTTGCAGGACTGCTGAACGAAGTAGGTAGTATAAATGAAATAAAACGTATACGCTTCATGACAAGTCATCCGAAGGATCTTGGCAGTGAGGTCATCAAGGCAATGGCTCAAAATACCAACATCTGCAATCACCTTCACCTGCCGCTTCAGTCCGGTTCATCGAGAATACTCAGGTTGATGAACAGAAAATACACCAAGGAATCATATCTGGGTATAATCGAAGAGGCAAGGCAAATGATTCCAGGCATAGGCCTCAGTACCGATATAATCGTGGGATTCCCCGGTGAAACTGAGGAAGACTTCAATGAAACCCTTGATGTCATTGAAAAAGCACAATTTGATTTTGCTTATACCTTTATTTTCAGTCCCAGGAAAGGTACTCCTGCGGCAAACATGGATAATGAAGTGCCTGAGGAAACAAAGCACATCCGGTTCAACAGGTTGCTTGAATTACAGAATAATATTACACTTGAAAAGAACCGTAAGTGCATAGGTAATATTGAGGAAGTGCTGGTCGAAGGATTAAGCAGGACGGACACAAGGACGCTTACAGGAAGAACGGAAACAAACAAGATCGTCAATTTCATCAATGAAGGTGATGAAAGAAAAGGTTTTGCCAGAGTTAGGATAACAGAAGCCGGAACATGGCATCTGGAAGGAGAATTGATAGAATGGATGTAATTGAAAAGGCAAGGGAACTTGCCAATGAGATACTAAAGACCGAAGAATATCTGAGCATGTCTGCTGCAGAGGAAATCATGAATCATGATGAGGAGGGAGTCGGGCTTATGCAGGATATGGAGCTTTTGCAGCAGGAATATGTAAAAAGCGCCAGGGAGGGTGCAAACGAGGTTGAGCTTCTTGAACTGGAGGAATATCTTAAGGAAAAACATGCGGAACTCCTTTCTTATCCCGCTACAGGGAACTATATCAGGGCTAAAGCTGCCTTTGATAGTATGATAAAGGACATAAACAATGAGATAACGGCCGGAATAACAGGTTGTTCGGCTGACGACTGTGAAGGCTGCAGCGGCTGCAGCTAGGAGAACCAATGGCTGAATATACCCCGATGATGAAACAATACTTCAGCATAAAGGAGAAATACGATGACTGTATTCTCTTCTATAGGCTCGGGGATTTTTATGAAATGTTCTTTGATGATGCCCTTGAGGCCTCAAAGGTTCTGGGCATAACACTTACTGGCAGAAACTGCGGACTTGAGGAAAGGGCTCCCATGTGCGGTGTTCCATTCCACAGTGCAGACAGCTATATTGCAAAACTCATAGATAAGGGATACAAGGTTGCAATATGCGAGCAGGTAGAGGATCCTGCACTGGCAAAGGGTTTGGTAAAGCGGGATGTGGTAAGGGTTATTACTCCCGGAACCATCACCGAAGAATCCATGCTGAATGAAACCCGGAATAACTATATTATGTCGGTCTTCCCGGAAGGGTCATGCTTCGGGCTTGCAGCCTGTGA
>Ga0180436_10005466_pt1 | contig 11229 bp, 14 predicted proteins | sample SS_ome_2_FD_132434 | JGI IMG/M metagenome (GOLD analysis project Ga0180436, IMG submission 132434) | Hypersaline lake sediment archaeal communities from the Salton Sea, California, USA - SS_3_S_2 metaG | ecosystem: Environmental > Aquatic > Non-marine Saline and Alkaline > Hypersaline >...
GTTTTCTATTCGTAGGGCTGTATTTGAGACCGGATATAACCGGGAGACGATTGAAAAACTCTTAGATCACTTTGAATCTTTAGGTAAGATCAAGGTAAGCAGAGAGACGAAAGAGATCGTTATCTGTAACTTTTATCATCACAATAAGAGTAATAGCCCTAAGGTCATTACTCACGTCCAGCAACTTCTGAGTAACGTAAAAGACAGAAGTTTGATACGGTCTATATACAGTATCGATACTGTATCACAAGAAGAAAAAGAAGAAGAAGAAGAAAAAACAAAAGAAGAAGAAAAAACAATAACTATAAGAGAGGACAAGGAGAGGGTCTACAATGGATTATTGGCTATATGGAATCAAGCATTTGATTGTAATTTGAGGCTAACAACAAGCAAGAAGAGACAGATCAATGCAAGACTCAAGACATTCACCTTACAGGAGGTTATACAAGCGATGAAACATAGAAGTCAAGATCAATGGCTACAAGGAGAGGGTTCAAAGTTCTTTAGCGATTGGGACTCGTTCTTTAGGAATGACGAGAAGATCGAGCGGTATCTTGCACGTAAGGAGTCAAACTATATCAAGAATCAAACGAAACCATTCTGACATGATACCGACAAACAAAAACGATACACTTCTGTATTTAGAAGAGCAGATCAGAATAGAATATCCACCGGAACTGCTTAATGGCATCTATACCTTTCTGAAGGATATAGGTCTTGGCTCAGAAGTAACCGGCATATCAAAAGACGAACTCATGGAGAGGATTGTGCATATCCATGATCTTGTAGCCATTAGGAACCCGCAATGGCCATTGTCATTACCTTTCACGGAGGTATATCCTGCGTTCTTCTCAGACTATCTGTATGGCAAGATACAATTTAGAATAAGGGATGTCTCCGGTATGATCTATGCCTTTAACCAATGGATAACCACTACCGATGGATTGACAAAGGTAACCGAAGCCTATTTTAACAAGCACCCGGAACGTAGGCCTAAGCAGTTGGAACCGGTGGCTGAAACACCTAAGTCTAAAGGAGGTATTGAGAATTGGGATAACGAAGAGATTGAGAGGCAGATCAAGACCCTAATGATGATCTACAAGGACGACCCCGATTCAATCTATGCTCCTAATGGCTCAAAAGGGTATATATCAAGACTGCTTGACGAAGCCCGTAAGCGAAACCTTGAAGTCTCCTTCAGATATTGACTTGTGTATTAATGCATATCTATTGATATTCTGACATGAAACACTATGAGTCCCGCCTTCAAATGCATTGTATACAGTGGTTTCGCTCTCAATATCCTGACTTATGGATGAATCTTTTTGCCGTTCCCAATGGCGGTGCAAGGGGAGCGGTGACTGCACGTATTCTAAAGGCTGAAGGCGTGGTTGCAGGTGTTAGCGATTTGATACTTATGATACCAAACAAGCAACATCCCGGTCTATGTATCGAGATGAAGTATGGAGACAATAGGCAGACCAAGACTCAAAAGATGTTCGAGAAGTCTGTTACTCGGTATGGTTACAAGTATATCGTTTGCAAGACCTTAGATCAGTTCATTCAGGAAGTCAATTCATATCTAAAAGAAAAGTAGAGATGCAATACATAGACATATCAAAACTAAAGACAAATGTACATAACCCGAGATTCATTAAGGACGAGAAGTACAAGAAACTTGTGAAGAGCATTCAAGACTTCCCGGAGATGCTTGAGGTTCGACCTATTGTAGTAAATGCAGACATGACGGTGCTCGGTGGCAACATGAGACTCAGGGCATCAAAGGAGGCGGGACTCAAAGAGATTCCAGTAGTCATACGGGAAGACTGGACAGAAGAGCAACAGGCCGAGTTTATCATTAAGGACAACGTTTCACATGGTGAATGGGATTGGGAGGTCTTAGCCAATGAATGGGAAGAGGATTTCCTATCCGATTGGATGACAGACTTCTCATTCAAATACGAGCCTACACTTGACCCGTCATTCAACTTTAACGATGTTACGGCTCAGGATATTGAGAAAAAGCAGGGTGAATTAGAATCAAGATTTGAACAAGGCAAGGAGATGTTAAACGTTACTTGTCCGCATTGTGGTGAAGAATACTTTATCGAGAAATAACATGATACACATTATAGGCAAACACCGGGTCAAGCATGGTGACGTGACTCAGGGCATCAGCGATTTAATGCAGTCAGAAACCGCTAACATCTTTTACTCAGACCCTCCGTGGGGTGCAGGTAACCTCAAGTATTGGCAGACGATGAATCACAAGATGACAGGACAGTCACCAAAGGAAGTCGACTACAATCGGTTTCTAAACTCAATCTTCAAGTCTGCAAGGGACTATACATCGGGTCCAATCCTAATTGAGTATGGAATTAGGTGGCGTAACGACATCAAAGAGTATGGTCAACAATACGGCCTTCAGCATCATGGCATAGCAAACCTACTGTATCGCTCCGGGAGTAAGTTGCTTCCTCTCGATCTGCATCTCTTTTCAAAAGGACAGATCAACATTCCACCGGACTACTTCAAGAAACTTGAGAACACGGTCGGTTACGAGACAGTAAGAAGAGCGGTCTTACCTTTTGCAGTCGAGGGTGCAACCATACTTGACCCTTGTTGCGGAATGGGTTATACGGCATTGGTAGCCATCGAGGGTCGCATGAGATTCAGGGGTAACGAACTTAACTCGGCACGTCTTGACAAGACAATAGCCAAACTTGAGCGGGATAAGTAATGACAAGAGATGAAGTAAACCTACATCTTCTCAATGCTCAGTTTCGCTTTGCTAAGTCGATGCCTGAGATTCCACATTGGTATACCCTCCGGGAGACATGGAATGACCAAGCATTTGTAGAGGTTGCCAAGTACATTAGGCAACATGGCCGATCTGAGAGGTTCGGTAACAAGACTTACATCTACTACTACCTAAACGGTTACAAGTATTGGACAATGGGGTGCCCGTTACATAACTGTCCTAAGACTGGAACGATCTTGATTAACAAGGCACAAGCCACATACCGAACGCCATACAACAAGATTGCAAACGTATACGATTCGCTCTTCAAAGAAGACGAGTACATACAAGAAAACAAGGAAGTGATCGACATGATACAGGCAACCGGTCATGTACTTGACATTGGTTGCGGAACCGGTCTCTTCTTGGACTATACAGATTGGCCTGACTATACCGGGATTGACATATCACATAACATGATACAAGTCCTAAAGGATAAGCACCCTCACGCTGAGGCCTACACTTGTTCATACCGAGACTTCTGTTCATTCGGTAAGGTCGATACCATTATTGCTCTCTACGGAGTTGCAAGTTACTTGTCTCCCGAAGAGTTAAAAGACATAGAACGAAGTGATGCAGACCGCATATTCCTAATGGCCTACAAGGAAGGCTACTTCCCGAAGACATATCAAATGACCAATATACGTGCGATGATGCGTAACACGGGAAATTTGGGACTCAAGAAACAGGAATATCACAACTATATCATCTATTCACGATGAAAATATACAGTAACAAGGATGTTGTCTCAGCAACGAGAGACCGAATCGCCTATATCTTTGACAACTTCCCGGATGTTATTGTAGGTTTCAGCGGTGGAAAGGATAGTACGGTTGCTCTCAATCTCGCTCTCGAGATCGCTACAGAAAAAAAGAAACTACCCTTGAAGGTCTTGTGGATAGATCAGGAGGCTGAATGGCAGGGTACGGTTGACTATTGCACCAAGATATTCGAGGATTCACGTATTGAACCGCTATGGTATCAGATTCCTCTTGCCATGATTAACAATGCAAGCAGTTTCAACTACCTACGTTACTGTTGGAATAAGGAAGACGAAGACGTATGGATTCACCCGCAACATCCTTTGTCGATCAAAGAGAATACCTATAACCAAGAGCGGTTTCACGGGATATTCGGAGCCATACTAAACAAGGACTTTGCAGGTAAGCCTACGGCCTACATTGCCGGAATGAGAGCAGAGGAAGCACCTAAGCGTTTCGTCTCACTAACAAGTAGCCCGGTCTACAAGTGGATAACATGGGGTAAGATACTCAGCAAGAAACACAATCATTACACATTCTACCCGATGTATGACTGGTCTTATACAGACGTATGGAAATACATACATGATAATAAGATCGAGTATAACGAGGTCTACGACAAGATGTATCGACATGGCGTTCCGCTGACTAACATGAGGGTATCTAATCTGCATCATGAGACGGCTCTCCAGTCACTCCTAATCGTGCAAGAGATTGAACCCGATACATGGAACAAATTGACTCGTAGGCTTGACGGAGTAGGGTCGATCAAGCATATCAAGAAACACTCCTATACAACGATTGACAAACTCCCGTATATGTTCAAGGATTGGGAAGAGTATGCGAATCACATTATCGAGAACATCGTGCAAGAAGAGCATAACAAGAAGATCATCAAAGATGCTATTTACAACAGTAAGCGTTTCGGTATTAAACACTACAACACAAACGAGTATATTCGGGAGAAGTATTGGCGAACCATTATTGATACGGCACTCAGCAATGATTGGGATTTAACTAAGATGACGAACTTCGTCATGAGACCCGAGACATACTCTTACCGATGTTATCATGAAGGCAAGTATCACAAGATTCATAAGAACAACCTTACTAACAAGTTTTTTACTCCCGAGGAGAAACAACATATATGGAAAATCTTACAAGAACGATAAAAGAAGCATACGATCAAGCCGAAGACAAAATGGCCTTCATCAATCAACTCCGGGAGTTTATCCACACCGAACTATCTCCCGTCAAGCAACCTATTGACTTTGTGCAATGGGTTCCGGTCGACAAAGTAGAGCCAAACGACTACAACCCCAATTCCGTTGCTAAGGTTGAAATGGGACTGCTATACAAGTCAATCAAGCATGACGGCTATACTCAGCCGGTCGTAGCCATCTTCGATGAAGACAAAGACAAGTATGTAATAGTTGACGGTTTCCACCGTTACTTCACCTGCAAAAGCAACAAAGACATCTACGAGCGTAATAGCGGTTACTTACCCGTGACGGTTATCAAGAAAGATATAAATGAACGTATGGCTGCAACAGTACGACATAACCGTGCACGTGGTGAACACTCGGTAAGTGGTATGAGTAACATGGTCTTTGAGATGCTGAATAACGGTTGGTCGGACGAAGAGATATGCAACCACTTAGGTCTTGACCCGGAAGAGATACTGAAACTCAAACATATTACAGGATTTAGTAAATTGTTCAAGAACATAGACTACAATAAAGCATGGGAAACCAAGCGAATGATTAAACTCAGGAAAGAACAAGAGACAGAATAGTCTCTACAAGATTCTACATTATGGATATAAAAAAGAAGGCCATGATTGAAGCACTTGAAAAGAACTTAGGTGTCATCACTTCATCATGCAAGGCCGTTGGTATTGATCGGAAGACGCACTATAATTGGCTTAAACAAGACGAAGAGTATCGTGAGGCCGTAGAGTCAATACCGGACATGGCTCTCGACTTTGCTGAGAATCATCTATACAAGGCCATTAAGGATGGGAATATAACGGCAACAATTTTCTATCTTAAGACAAAGGGTAAAGACAGGGGTTACATAGAACGCATTCAACAAGAAGACGTATCTAAGAAACCTAAGCAATTAGTAATCCTGCCGGAACAACCCTAATCTTTAGTATATTTGCTTTACGATCAACTTAAGAAATTGACATATGCCTATTCAAAGAAATGAAATCGGTGTTTCAACCAAGCCACTTGCCGTAACGCCAAGCGATACCGTAAACCTTGCAACACCGGCACGTTACCTATACGTTGGATTCGGTGGCGATATTAACGTCACTCCCGAAGACGGTCCGGAAGTTATCTACCGTGCAGTCCCTACCGGAGCATTCCTTTTCGTGGGAACCGTCCGCATTAACAATACCGACACAAACGCTTCAAATATCATTGCTCACTTATGATCTTCATCGGTGCAGGAATCCCCTTTATCGTCAATACAACAGACCTGCCGGATGGCTTCGATATTTGGGTAAATTGCGTAGAGTATTTTGATTCATCAGAACAATTCTGGAACATAGACTTTTAACAGTTAAGACATGAACCTTACAAGTACACAGATTAAAGACACATACGGCAATCTTGTTACCATTGGTACCGTTGCCGGAACACCTACAACTGGAACCATTCAGAACGGTGCGGGTAATGATATTACAACCTTAACTGTTGCGGGAACGCTTAACGCCACTACATTAGGCGGAACCTTGTCCACCGCTGCTCAAACGAATATCACGAGCGTGGGTACGCTTACAGGGCTTGGTGTTAGTGGTACGACAGGACTTGACGGTGCGGTAACGATTAATAATTCAGAAGCAGATGTTGACTTTCGTGTTGCAGGTGATACAGATGCTAATCTGTTATTCGTAGATGCAAGTACAGATCGAGTTGGAATCGGAACAAATGCTCCGACTGAATTACTTGATGTAGATGGAACGATTAAAGCAACTACAATTGCAGGAACATTGTCGACCGCTGCACAGGCAAACGTTACAAGTTTAGGTACGCTTACTGGATTGACAGTTAGCGGTGCAACAGGTTTAAGCACATTAACAGTTTCAGGTGATGCAAATTTTGATAGCGGTACGTTATTTGTAGATGAGAGTGCAAATAGTGTTGGGGTTGGGACGTCTTCTCCAACAACAACAAAATTACAAGTAGTTAATTCATCAACAAGTCTCACAACTTTACAAACAACTTCGCCTATAGCAGGTGTAGTAGTCGATGGGCAAGTAAATACACAAATAAACCATGGTGGTACTGGCGGTTCTGGTAACACAGTAAATACTACGGCATTATATATAAATAACCGCAAAGGAGGAGGTGGTTATCAAACTCATTTTACAACTTCATTAAAAAGTCGAGTAAGGTCTAATGATGATAATCACATATACTGTTTTAGCGATGCTGAAGACCCCGCATTCAGAGTTACTGGAGATGGAAATGTAACTATTGCAGGTTCTTTATCAAAAGGCTCCGGTTCCTTTAAGATAAATCATCCTGTGATGCCTGATACTCATTACCTTGTTCATTCCTTTATAGAAGGTCCACAGGCAGATTTGATTTACAGAGGGACAGTCCAACTTGCAAATGGAAAAGCAACAGTAAATCTTGATGAAGCAGGTAGAATGACAGATGGAACCTTTGTTTTATTAAATACAAATGTTCAATGCTTTACTGCAAATGAGAGTGGTTGGAGTGCGGTTCGTGGTTTAGTTGAAGGAAACATTCTCACTATTGAGTGTCAGGATGAGGAATCTATCGATACTGTATCATGGATGGTTATCGGTGAAAGATGCGATGAGCACATGATTAAAACAGACTGGACAGATGAGAATGGTAGAGTTATTACAGAACCAGAAAAAACAGAATCAGAAAAAAGTAAACCTCTTGCAACTGTCGATGATAGTGCCGAACTTGAAGAACAACTCGAAGAAGCCGAGGTATTGATAGCCGAAGCAGAAGAGAAACTTCAAGCATAGGAATAATGATCGACAATCTAAAAGACAGACTTGCCAATCTAAGAAACCAACAAGCATCATTACAGATGCAACTCGATGAGTTAAATTACCTTATTAAAGGATACGAGGTAACGATCGAGGAAAAAGAAAAAGAGGGTGAGGTAGAGGAAGCAGGTCTGACAGAATAAAGGTATTCAATGGCCATCAGTCCTTCCAATCTTTCCTGTCAACCAATCTCCGATGTTTATATACCTTGTAAGGCGAATAAGAATCTCTTACTAAGGTTACCGGTTTGTGATGCAACCGGGACGGGTACGGGAATGAATGCCTACTACGCAGGAAGGCTGACGGCCTATACCAATGAGCGTAACCCAAACGTTCTATTCACGATCAACTCGTTTAACTCTTCCGATGGAACCCTGTATATCGCTCCTGACAATCAAGGCCATTACAGGGGCAGTAACCTTGCAGGGCTCTATATTCATGCTGACCGGATTGATGTAAATATACAAGCATCAGTCTTAAACGTAGAGCCGGGATATTATAGTTTTGATCTTGACTTAATCAACACGATGCCAATCGTTCCCGGAAGCCCGGCAACCAATTCCGCATTTCAGGCCTTTGCAACCGGAACCCTTGATATTCAGCCAAGTAAACCGTAATGGAGCAACTTGAAAGACGGGTTGCAAACTTTCAAAAAGAGTTCCTATCTAAAGACAATCCTTTTGTTGCCATAATCGGTGCGAAGGGCTCAGGAAAGACCTACGTTGGTGCTTTGTTCGTTCTGTCGATGTTGCAGAGAGGCGGACAGGGTCTTGTCATGTTTAACACATTCCAACAGGCAAAAGACATCTACAAGCAGAATATCAAGACGATGCTTGATGAATTGGGGTGGCCGTATCACTTCAATGAACAACAGATGATACTTACAGTATGGGATAACACAGTACACTTCAGAAGTGCTGAGAGTGACGTTATACGTAGGATAGAATCTATTGAATATGAATGGGGATGGGCAGACGAATCATCATACTTTAAGCCCGATTCCTTAAACGTCTTTGCTTCAAGAATTAGGAAAGGTCTTGCCTTAAAAAGAATTACCTCAATGCCTGCCGACCCTGATGCATATATCTATAACTTTATTGAGCGAAGAGACGATGCAAAGTTATTCGAGATTTCGTTACAGGATAACCCCGACCCGGTCTTTCGTGAGAGGTATACAAAGGAACTGATGAACACCTATTCGGGTGCACAACTTGAGCGTTACCTGTATGGTAAGAGGGTATCGCTTGAGGGTATCGGTCTCTTCTATATCACTCCTGACATGAGAGGCCAATACAAGTATGACCCTAAAGATACCCTTGTACTATCGTGGGACTTTAACGTGGAATATAGGGCGGTATCGGGTTGGCAGGTTGTTGGTCGAGACGAAGCCGGAAGACCGAAGGTTGCATGTGTCTTTGCTAAGCAGATGAAAGAGGCAACGGTCGGTGACGATGCTGAGAAGTTGGCTAATGAGTTACGGAACCACAAAAGCGATATAGTCATAACCGGAGATGCTACTGGAGCAAATAGGACGGCATTGGCAACAGGGTCGATGTGGACGGCAATAAAAGAAAAGTTCCATGATGTCTTCGGTGGTACGATAAGGTATCGGGTTCCGGACACCAATCCTCTCGTTCGTGATACAATCGAGTGTTGCAACTGGTCATTAAAGAATAAACTTGTATATTTTGATACAGACGATGCACGAGATGTATATAACTCAATGGTCGCTGCAAAGGCAGACAAGTATGGCGATATTGACAAGAAAGATGACTACAAAGAGGGTGCAGTCAAGTCTCACGATGCTGACACGGCAAGATACGCATTGTGGCACTTTTATATGCAGATGTACCCGGGCAACAACAAAAATTACTGGATAGTATAATGGCATGGTATGACAGATTTATCAATCGAAAAAACTACATTCCTTCACGGGTCTGGAACGCTATCCTTTGGGGTAGAGGTTGGGAAGACTATTCACGTTGGGATAAACTCAAACTGATTGAACAAGCCTACGAGCGTAACCCTACGTTTTACTCTGCTTGTAACTTGATCGCTGAGACCGTTGCAGACATACCGATCTATATCGACTACAAGAAAGACAGAAACCACACTACGCAAGAGCATCCAATCCTGACTCTTCTTGACAGATCGGATAACGGTCGTAAGACGTTTGTAGAGAAGATGATTCTCTATCTTGTCGTTACAGGAGAGGCTTACTCTCAGATCGTCTTTTCACATGAGGGTTCAAGCCGTAGGCCTATTGGATTGATCGTATTGCCGTCTCAATATATGAACCCAATACAGGGTGACTACAGGAAGCCTGTCAAAGGTTATCTATACCGGGAGATGGAAGATATTAAGTTTGAGACTGAGGAGATCATTGCCGTTAATCAAATTAACCTTCGTGAATACTTTCATGGTCTTAGTGCCGGTGTTCCATTGGCTGAGATGATCGACTTGAACAACTCCGCTATTACATGGAATAAGAACATAGCACAAGCGGGAGGTATGCCACCGGTTATTGCTAAGGCACCGGGCATCACTCAAGCACAGTCTCAGGAGTTAAAAGATCGGTGGGAGCAGTCATCCGGTGGTGCTAATAATGCACATAGGCTGAAGGTCGTCTCCGACAATCTTACCTTTGAGAAACTTACGGACAAGCCAAACGAGGCTGAATGGGAAAAGGCAATCATGATGACTACCCGTATGATTCTTATGGGTCTCGGTGTTCCGAGCGAACTCATGAATGATGCTCAGAACAAGACCTACAATAATCAAAAAGAGGCACGGAAGGCTCTCTACATGGAGGCTTGTATTCCATTAGCACGTAAGTTTTATGGTTCAATAACAAAGTCACTACAGGGCTATTACAAGGACAATCCTGAGATATGTATTGATGTCGATAATATCGAGGCCATACAGGAGGATAGGGCTTTAGTAATAGACCGATTGACTAAAGCGGTTGCCGGTGGGATTATCACTCCAAACGAGGCACGTGAGGAACTCGGTTATCCACCGGTAGACGATGAACTCGCTTCACTCTTACCTTTGAAACCAGGCGGTGCAGGTGCACCCGTATAGGTTAAGAAGTGAGCAATAACTGATGTATATTTAAACAACAAAAGTAACGCTATGCCATACGTTGTCGTTGAAGAGCCTTGTACTAATGAATCCGGTGAACAGGGTTCAGCAATGATCTACGTTATTGAAGACGACAAGCGTGTTCCATTTGCATGTCATCAAGACCCGGAAACAGCATATAGCATAGTCGCAATGTTAGAAGAAGCCGAAGGCCTAAAAGAAAACAATATGGAAGAACTTGAAAACATGATGGAAGACGAGATGGTCGAAGAGAAGCAATTTGAAGAGGGTCAACTCGTGCATTGGGTATCAGAGGAAGAGGAAGGATTCGGAAGAGTCGAATCAACCTTTGAAGACACTTACTCGGTTCGTGTATATGCACAAGCCGGTGATGACTTTGAGCCTACTGATCGTGTTCTTGAATTGCCATTTGCACAAGTCCATGACTACATGGAATACATGACTCAAGACTTTGACAAGCAGATAGAAGAGGTCATGCAAGAGATTGATCTTCCTGAGGAAGAGGAAGAGGAATCAGATATTGA
>Ga0180436_10005467_pt1 | contig 11227 bp, 11 predicted proteins | sample SS_ome_2_FD_132434 | JGI IMG/M metagenome (GOLD analysis project Ga0180436, IMG submission 132434) | Hypersaline lake sediment archaeal communities from the Salton Sea, California, USA - SS_3_S_2 metaG | ecosystem: Environmental > Aquatic > Non-marine Saline and Alkaline > Hypersaline >...
ATATGAGCCAGAAACCGCTTGCTGCGCTCCTCTTTGGGATTGGTGAACATCTCTTCGGGGGGCCCCTCTTCTATCCAGTTGCCCCCATCCATGATAAACACCCGCGTAGAAACATCACGAGCAAAATGCATCTCATGGGTCACGGCAATGATGGTCATACCTTCATTGGCCAAACGCTCCATTACATCCACCACCTCACCAACCAGCTCAGGATCTAGGGCTGATGTGGGTTCATCAAAAAGCATTATCTTAGGCTTCATTGCCAGGCTGCGGGCAATAGCCACCCGTTGTTGCTGGCCACCCGAAAGACGCGCTGGAAATTCATCGGCTTTATCAGAGAGACCGACCCAATCAAGCAACTCCTTGGCATAAGGGGTAGCCTCTTTTTTGGATTGGCCCAATACTGTCACGGGTCCCTCGATGACATTTCCAATGGCTGTCATATGGGGAAAAAGGTTAAAGGCTTGAAAACACATGCCGGTTTTTTTGCGGATATCAAGAATTTTTGCAGCATGATCCTTTGACTTTTCACCAGCCTTGATAACCACGCCATCCACCTCAATGGTCCCGGCAGTAGGTTCTTCCAGGAAATTGATACACCGCAGCAGAGTGCTTTTACCCGATCCGGATGGACCCAGGATAGATACCACCTCGCCCACACTTACATCCAGATCGATGCCGTCCAAAACATGCAAATCCCGGCCAAAAACCTTGTGAAGATTTCGAATTTTAACCATTACTTTGCTGTCATTCATCCGTTTGCCCCTCTTTCTCCCCTGGCCATATGTTTTTCAATTCTCTCCTGTACGGTCTGTAGGATAATACACATCACCCAGTAGATCACCGCCACCATGATCAACATTTCCAGGGACTGAAAATAGCGCCTTCCGATTTTAATGGCCCGGAAACTGAGTTCCCAAACACCCATCAGGGAAACCAGTGAGGAGTCCTTGACCATGGCGATAAACTCATTGGAAACCGGTGGAATGATAACCCGCAGAGCCTGGGGGAAGATGACCCTGCGCATGGTCTGGGAGCGGGTCATACCCAGCGCTTTGGCCGCTTCGTTCTGACCGATCTTTATGGATTGAATTCCGGCGCGTACGGTTTCGGTCATATAGGCACCATAGCACACCGCCAAAGCCAAGATACCAGCCGGTATGGCAGGCAGAGTCATATATTTCTGAATCCCCACAAAGCCAAGCTCCTGAAGGGCGCCACCGATCTGGGGAAGGGCCAGATACCACATGTAGACCTGCACCAGAAGGGGTGTACCCCGGATCAACGACACGTAAAGTGTGGCCATGGCGTTCAAGATAGGATTGCGGGATAGTCTGCCCAGGGCTCCGATGACGGATAAAACACAGGCCAGACTTATCGCCAGAACTGAGACCATCAGGGTAAATCCGAGACCCGTGAGAATAAACCCAAGCCATTTACCCATAAATTTAAAGTCGAGACCTAACACCACCAGGGTTAGAAAAAGCAGCAACACCATAGCCGCAAGGGAAATTTTGATATTGCGATCGAAGTTCTTGCGCCGGGCATCGGTGCGCGCCATCACTTCGAGTGCTTCCTTTGGAATGCCTCGCCCTGCAACACTGTTGAGTTGGTTCATTTCGTCTCCAAACTGCATCCCGTATTATAACCACGTTTTGCATAATGCCGCACCGGCAAAGCCTGTTTTCCGATGTGGTACGATATGCTTACTGGACAAACAGCCAAAAGAAACACGCACGCCGGCCGGTCGAAAAATTTTCCAAGTCAAAACCCGGTTTCCCACCTGTAAAAAGAGACAGCGGGAAACCGGGAAAATAAAAATACTACAGCTTGGGAATGAGATTTGTACCATAAAACTGCATGGAAAGATCCACCAGTGTTCCGTCTTTATACATGGAATCGAGAATCTCATTCAGTTTTTTAAGCAAAGACTCACTATTGGCTCGACTCTTGTCCAAGGCAACACTCAAGTGCTCATAAAAGACAGGCTCACCCAGCATCTTTATGGGGCAGCCCTTGCCGCAACCTGATTTTGAAGCTTCGTAAATGGTCGGTTTGGCGGTCAGAATTGCGTCAAGCCGGACACCATCACCCAGGGACAAATCTTCGATGGCGTTGGCATCTGTCGGATAGGTAGTGACTTTTTTCGCTTTCCAATCCAGATACTTAATTTTGACACCCGGAAGCACAAGGTCATTATTAAGAAATCGGTCATAGGTGGTCTCAGTTCCGACACCGATACGCTTGCCGGCCAAATCTTTGACGTCCTTGAAGGTGGTGTTATTCTTGTGTACGGCAAACTGGGCGGGTGTGCTGTAGTAAGGTATGGTGAAATGGAGTGCTTGCATGCGCTCCTTTGTGGGCGTCATGGACCCAATGGAGATATCCCAGCGTTTACCCCACTTGCCGGCGGTGATAAGATCCCAGTCCGGTGTTACGAATTCGACTTTCACACCCAAGCGCTTGCCAACTTCCTTGGCCACGCTGATATCAAAACCTTCCAGCTCACCCTTGGCGTTAAGAAAGCTCTGGGGGGCATAATTGGCATCTGTGGAGACCTTTATTACCCCAGCCGCCATAATTTCATCCAGAACTGAGGCGGCAAAAGCGCTGCCGGCACCTACAAATACAAAACTGATAACCACCAATCCCACAAACAATAGTCTTTTCATTTAACGTCTCCTTTTATAAAATTAATAATAGCCCCTAACGTCGGAGGAGCACCGATGGTTATTTCAAAAAATGTGATCCGATTAATAGAGAAAAACCCTAGTGCTGGCGAAAATGACCAGTGACCACAGGCCGTCAATTTTTCCCCGATAGAGAGATGATCCAACAGACAGGAACTCATTTTTCCAAGCCGAGTATCTCAAACCGAAACTTGTGCGTCAACAGCTTATTCGATGTAATCAACGACCACCGACCTTGTCGGTGGCTTATGATTGGCGTAAGTTCTATTATACTCATGATTATTGTTGTAAAGAATACATTGTTGACCATTTATTTGCTTGAATACCACTAGGCGCTTTTTTAAAAAACTCAAGTTCGTCGGAAATGGAGGCCAGTACAGGTTTAAACGTCAATCTCGATGGCACGCTTTGGTCATGAATAGCTGACTCCCAGCCTCTGGGTCTAGAAATGAATCCGTGAAACCAAAATTGCCGTAGAGCCTTCGTGCTGCCGTGTTATTTTCCTGTACCTCAAGGGTTATCTTGCAGCAGCCCTTTTCTCGGGCAATCCGTTCAATTTCATCCAAGAGCGCTTTGCCGATTCCCCGGCCTCTATATTCAGGACACACCATGAAATCGTGAATGTTGATCAAGGGCATGGCGTGAAAGGTGGAAAAACTGAAAAAACAGATGGCCATGCCCACGTAGCTGTTGTCAACGCGAGCCAACAAGACCAGGTTGTTGGGCGTTTTTTCCAGGCCGGGCACCAACGCTTGGAGGATATTGTTGTCTATCCCGCTGCGAAAGCCAAGCAAGTCCTGGGCATAAATGTTTAATAAATGCGGTATGGCGTACCGGTGCGCAGCATTGGAATAGTCAGTTCGAAGGATCTCAACAGGTGATGCCATGGCCTATGTCCTCAAATTTATTTAATGTTTTAAGCTACAGTTACGTGCCTGAAATTTAATTTTATTTCAATAGCATTTTTTTCTTGATTTAATCCATATGCAGATTTATACTTTTCAAACGTTTAAATTTATTTATTTAGGCCCAGTTACTGAATAAAATTCATTTTTTGGAGGAAAATCATGGCTACACCACAATCATTTTGGACATCCGCAATCACTTTCGTAATCATCATGGGTCTCATATCATTTGTCGGTTGCGGACCTTCCAAGGAACAGCAGCAAATGAACAACTTTTTAACTGAGTACGGTCAGGCCGTCGACAAGTTTGCCGAACTCAACGGAAATGGCGATGTAACCGCTATCGCCGAAATCAAATCCAAAATCGAAAAACTTCAATCCCAATGGTTGGCTTTGGAGTCTGAAATGGAGAGCGAAGTCACGCCTCAGGTCATACAGAAGCTGGACAAGCAATTCAAAGCCATTACCAAAAAATTTGAGGAGGTATCTGCCGGCGCCTGATTTCCTCTAAAATTGTTTACGGCCATTTGCCGGTACCGGTAAATGGCCTCGTGCTCTCTATTGTCCCATAAAGACCGGTTCACGCTTCTCTATCCGCGCATTTAACGCTTCCATGAAATCCGTTGTGTCAAAGGCCTTGTTCAATCCGACGTTTTCCAGGTCCAGCGCCTGCGAAACCGCTGCAATCATGGGTTTCATCTGCTTCAAATGAATGCGCGGCCCAATAAAGGTCCAGCAGCATCAAAATACCTACCCTATACAGGTTTGGATCATTGGAGGTTTGATATTGAGTCCTTATTTGAATATTGATGCTTGGTAATTGGGATTTTTATCAGAATCCTCATTATATCTGCATTGATTTCTACTATTTGGATATGGAATTTGCTAACTGTTTAAGCCTCTCCCGACTGTGGCGAATAAATTGCTGCCAGCCGGAGCATAGCCAGCTGATCTGATCGGCATCGCTATTGCCGTACAAGCGATGCTTTAAACAATCCCCGCTGCAGAGCGGCAGACAATCACAGGTACGGCACACCTGATTCCAGCGACTCTTTTGAGCACCAAATTCCGTGTACGGCGGTGACGCCAGCGCTGCTTCCCGGCAAAAAGCGAAAATTAGAAAAATGCGCCGCAAATTCATCGTCGATCAACGTGGCATTGGTTTGAAGCCCATTGCTCACTACGTCACCCTTCTTACCGCAACGCTGTTGAAGATCGACAACCTTCTGATAAAAAGCAGCCCCCATTAACAGGGGTTCTCCGCCTTGCCAGCCAAAGGTGTAGACCGGTGGGGTGTAGCCACATAAGATTTGATAAGTCGCTTTAAGACCGCGTTTGGCATGCGGTGCCGCTTGGATTCAGGGAATAAATGACACGTCTCCAAATAAAAACAATAGTCACACTGCAGGTTGCAGTCTGTCGAGGCAGGTTTGATCAGCAGGGAAAAGGGTTTCATGATCCCGATGACATGCCGGCTATACGGGCCGTTTCCCAGAGGCCTTCAGCCAGGGTCGGATGCGCGTGAATCGTACGGGCCAAATCCCGGGCGCTGAGGCCTGTTTGAATCGCCAGAACCGCTTCTGCAATCAATTCGGTGGCATGCTCACCGATTATGTGCACTCCCAGGACCCGTCCGGACTTACGTTCGGTTATCATTTTAATCTGACCGGACAATTCGCCCTTGGCCTGGGACATCCCCAGTTCGCGAAACAGAAATGTGAATGCCCGATGGTCGATACCGGCATTTTCGGCCTCCTCTTGGGTCAAACCGACATCGGCCACCTCCGGAAACGTATAGATGCCCGAAGGAACCGCACCATAATCCATGGTTCGATCATCGCCCAAACAGTTTTCAACCGCCACCAGGCCTTCCATGGATGCCACATGGGCCAGCATGATTTTAGCCGGTCCCAAAATATCTCCGATGGCGTAAACATCCTGAATATTGGTCTCCATTTTTTCATTGGCCAGCACCCATCCCCTATCATCCAGCCTTACCCCTACACGGTCCAGTCCGATACCGTTTGAGTTGGGAGCACGACCGACCGTCAAAAAAAGTGCGTCCGCCTCGAGCTCCTTTTGCTTTATGGCTGTCTTCGGCGGTGAGACTTCAAAGGGCGAAGGCCCCAGTGTCGCCCGGACACCATTTGTTCCTGATGTCTCAACCGTTTGGATGCTTGTGTTTAGATGCACACTGATTTTACTTTTTTTCATTTCCCGCAAGAGAGTTTTGCTCATATCCGCATCAATACTGGGTAGCGGGACCAAACGATCCATGGCCTCCACCACGGTCACTTGCGAACCGAGAAGTTTAAAGATAAATGCAAACTCTACACCGATCACACCCCCACCCAGAACGATTATTCGTTTTGGAATTTGCACCAGATCAAGAATATCGTTTGAGGATAAAATGGTGGTGCCGTCAAATTGAATATGCGGCAGGTCCTGAGGGCGTGAGCCTGTGGCCAGGATGAGCTTGTCTCCCGAAACCTCTTGTACCTGGTCGCTATCATCCCTCACCTGAACCAGGTACGGATTCACAATATTTCCATGTCCCTTAAGTAAATTTATTTTACCGGCCTTAAAGGCCTTCGCTATGCCGCCCACCAGGGTAGCGACAACCTTATCCTTGCGTTTCATAATAGCATTGAAATCCGGGCGAACTTCACCATTCAATTCAATGCCAAAGTGGGAAAGGTTGTGGGCTTTGCGAATGGCTTCGGCTGAACTTTTCATGGTTTTGGTGGGAATACAGCCCCAGTTCAGGCAGGTACCTCCCAGATTGTCGTTTTCGATAACCGTTACCTGGGCGCCCAATTGCGCGGCATGCAGGGCGGATACGTAACCCCCCGGGCCAGCCCCCAGGATTGTTATTCGTTTGGACATTTCTTACTCCCTAAGGTCAATTGGATTTATTTCTAATGAATATCTACCTGCGCATAAAAAAAAAAGCAATAATGTTTGCACCAAAGCCGCTCCCATATTGACAAATCGGGATTGACTTATATATCATGCAATTCTGTTGAAGTACCTAGCCGAGTGGGCCTAACAACACTAACTGAAGGAGGAGTTATGAAAAAGGTATGGATTGTTTTAATTGCTATTGCCCTGATAATGGCTGCCGGAACTGTGCAGGCCAAAGAGTGGAAAGTTGTGCGCATCGGCGTTGAAGGCGCCTACCCGCCTTTTAGCTGGGTGACGCCCAGTGGTGAACTCAAAGGATTTGATATCGACATCGCCCGGGCGCTCGTGGAAGCCATGGGTGCTGAAATCAAGATGGTTCCCCAGGACTGGGACGGCATCATTCCGGCCCTGTTGGCCCGCAAGTACGATGCCATCATCGCTTCCATGTCCATCACCGAGGAGCGTAAAAAGAAAGTTGCCTTTACCAACAAGTATTATAACACCCCTGGCAAATTTGTCTGTAAAAAAGGCGCTATGGAGGACTTCACGCGAGCCGAGGTAGCAAAAGCCACCGCCGGCAAAAAAATCGCCGTCCAACGTGCCACCATTCACGACCGTTTTGTTAGCGAACAGGGAGCCAAAGACGCGGTGATCAAGCGCTACGGTACCCAGGACGATGCCTATCTGGACCTTGTGGCCGGCCGGGTGGATATGCTGCTGGCTGACAGTGTCGCCATTATGGATGGCTTTCTGAATAAACCCGAAGGACAGGATTATCAATTCATCGGCCCGGATTTGTCTGAAAAAAAATATTTTGGTGAAGGCGCCGGCATTGCCATCCGCAAACAGGACCAGGACCTGGTAGAAATGTTTAACAAAGCCATCGCCCAAATTCGAGCAGATGGCACCTACAAAAAAATCCAGGACAAATATTTCGACTTTAACGTCTATGGTGACTAATATCGTTTGCGATGCTATGAAATGCGACCATGTCGCTTAAAATTAAAAAAGGGAGAGCGATGCTCTCCCTTTTTATTTAGTGCATCACAACCACCCAGTAGCCCAGGGCTTAAACCTTGATGGGCTGCGATGGTGTGGTGTTCAGGGCTTTCGCCCTGTCCGGCAATCATAGCAGTGCTAGCGCCCTGCGCCTCAAGCCTAAAAAAGGAAATGTTTCGTGCCTACCAAAACCGTTGAGAAAATAGCTTTACCGGCCAACAGCATGGGAACCGAGCGGTCCCTATCCCTTATCCGCTACGGTAATGGGACCGAATCGCTCAAGGTCTATATCCAGGCCGGTCTGCATGCCGACGAGGCGCCCGGTTATCTGGTTATGCATCACTTGATCAAGCTGCTGGATAATGCCGATCAATCCGGTGCCGTTCAGGCCAATATCGTATTGGTGCCCGTGGCCAATCCGGTGGGTGCCGATCAGTGGCAGGAAGAAGTTTTAAGAGGTCGCTTCGACACGTTCAACAATACCAACTTCAACCGCAAGCATCTGGATATCACTCAGCTGGTCGCCGAGCGCATCAAAGATCAATTGACCGACGCCGCCGATGAGAACAAAACGCTGATCCGTCGGGCCATTTCGGAGGTGTTGCCAACGGTGTCGGCCGAGGACGAATCGGCCCAGCTTAAACATGCGCTGTTATCGCTAGCCGTTGATGCCGACATCGTTCTGGATCTGCACTGCGACTACCAGGCCATCACCCATGTTTATATGGGGACACCCCTCTGGCCCGATGCTCAGGACCTGTCCGCACAATTAGGTGCCCAAGCCACTTTGCTGGCCAGGGTTAGCGGTGATAATCCCTTTGATGAGGCTTGCAGCCGGATCTGGTGGGAGCTGGCTGAAAAATTCCTGGACAAGCCCATTCCGTGTGCTTGCCTGGCAGCGACAGTTGAACTTCGCGGTATCGCCGATGTCTCCCACGAGCTGGCCGCCCAGGATGCCCAAAACATCTACGACTTCCTGCAACGACGCGGTTTGATCGCCGGTAAGCACCAGTATTGCCCGATTTGCTGAACGATGCTACCCCCTTGCACGGTGTCGAACACATCAAAGCCGCCACCCCGGGCGTCGTCGTGTTTCACAAATCACCGGGGGATGCAGTCAAACCCGGCGACCTCATTGCAGAGATTGTCAATCCCCTGGCCACCTCTGATAAAGCTGCTGTTACGCCGCTCAAAACCGATATTGAAGGCATTGTGATTTCCATCAATGTCGACCGCTTCGCACGGCCCGGACGGATCCTATCCAAGGTGGCGGGAAAAGAACCCCTGAAAGGCAAAGGGGAGACGCTGTTGACGGCCTAAACATAAATTCGCCTCTGGCGAATTTATTAGGCAAAAATTTTACGGGCCAGATCGATATCCTCCGGGCAAAAAACGAACAAGCATTTGGCATCCGGTCCGGACACGGATCCATAGACATAATTAATATTGACGCCCTCTTCTCCGAATTTGGTAGAGATTCGGGCCAACTCTCCCGGTCTATTCTCCAACTCCAGGGCCACCACCGGCATGATATCAAACAAATATTCCTTTTCGGTCAGCAGGTTCATGGCCTTGTCTGTATCGTCCACCAACAACCGAATTAATGCAAATTGGGCCGAATCCTTGCGCATGGAATTATAACTGGCGGCTGAGGCAATCCGTTTGAGGGATTTGCCTCTGGCCCTGAAAAGTTCCTGCACGTACTTGGATGCATCCTGAATCGTCAAAGCGTCGATATTTATTTTGTTTTCCCCGAATGCCGTGGCCAGCTTTCCCAACTCGCCGGGTTCATTTTTCATGAATAACGATATTTCCGTTCGGATCATGATAAACTCCTTTGCATCAGCAGTAGCCCTCAGGTATAAGCTCCAAGCTGCTTAGCGCTGAATACTTCAGTTGTTGTCAGAATAAAGTTCCGTTTCACGCAAAAAGCGGTCCAGATATTTTTTCATAGCGGCATATCAATCCAAGGCATCAATTGTGCCCCACGGATTGGTGATGAAGATATGCCGATTGGTAGTAAAATCAGGTAGTCGAAACATCACCAATCCGTCAGGGCACTACGCTAGCGAGGCAGATTCAACATGATATGCCGCTATAAAAAAATATCTGAACCGCTTATGGCTGCCCGTATAGGGCTTTCACTTTCTGCCGATCGATTTCGCCACCGGATGTGAGCGGCATTTCGTCAACAAACGCCACATACTGGGGCTTTTTATAGCGTGCGATCCGCTCTCCCACAAATGCGATCAAATCTTCGGCCATTAATTTCTCTCCGGCTTTGAGTTGGCAGACGGCTTTGATGCCCTCTTTCCATTTGGGATCGGGAACGCCGATGACGGCGGTTAATTCAACCGCCGGATGCTCCAGAACCACCCTCTCAACTTCGGCCGGATAGACATTCTCACCACCCGGTTTTATAAGCTCTTTTTCGGGTTTGCGTCCGGCATACCAGAGATAACCGTCAGCGTCAAGGCGGCCCAAGTCACCGGTATGGTGCCAGCCATTTCGAAAGGTCTCTGCGGTTTCCTCAGGCAGGTTCCAGTATCCCTGAAATACAAGTGGCCCGCGCACAGCAATTTCGCCCACTTCTCCTAATGCCACAGGCTTGTCGCTGTCATCTAGAAGCTGAACACGGGCAAAAGGCACCGGCCGTCCGGCGGATCCGGGCTTTTCACTATAGCCGGCCAGGGTGGCAACACACGATGTCTCGGTTTGGCCGTAAAGGCCGAAGAAAAGACCATCGGTTTGAGTTTGAAATGCCTCGATGGTCTCTGGCGAATCCAAGCCCAGAACCACCCGCAGCGATTTTAGGGAATGGTGGGTCTGTTTGGCAGCATCCAGGATATTTGCCAGGATGGGTGAAAAATCAAAAAATAGCGAAACACCACATTTCTCGATGAGCTCAACGGCCTTATCCGCGTCGAATTTATGCATGTTGATGTTTTGAATGCCCACTTGAAAGCTGCTGGTGGCCATGAACAAGCCACCCACATGAAAAAGCGGCAACAGATTCAAGTGTACATCCTTGGCATTCATGTTCAAGCCGTTATTTAGGACCAAATTGGCACATAGTAAATTGGCATGACTTAACAGGGCGCCACGCGGCCGGCCGGCCACCGCCGCGGTATGAATAATAACCAAACCATCCGCAGCACACACATCCACGGGTTGTAAAACAGCTGAACTGCCAATCAAGGCTTCCAGGCTTTCAAATGGTCCCTGGTTGATACTTAAATTATATATTTTTTGGACAGATGGCAACTGATCCTGGATACCAACAATGGTCTCATGTAATTCCGGATCCACAAAAAGGACTACCGGTTCGCAGTCATTGAGATTGAAAACCACTTCTTCCGGCGATAGTCGCCAGTTGATGGGCAGCATGATGGCACCCAACGCGGCAGCGGCACCATAAAGAATAAAATACTCCAGGCTGTTCTGAGCCAAGACACCGATACGGTCTCCTTTTTGTATCCCGCTTTGCTGCAGACCTGCGGCCAAACGATCCACCTCGCACTTATATTCAGAAAACGAGAGTTTGCGATTATCTCGAGACTCATACCATGCCGGCTGGTCCTTATAGGATTCAGCGTTTTGAGAAATCAGGTCATAAAAGGTGTAGTCATACAATCCCATGGAATCACATCTCCTTCATTAATCCCAATTAAGAGAGGAAAAAACGCTAATCTTATGATAGGTTTTGGGCGAGTATAAATTGATCTATTA
>Ga0180436_10005468_pt1 | contig 11226 bp, 8 predicted proteins | sample SS_ome_2_FD_132434 | JGI IMG/M metagenome (GOLD analysis project Ga0180436, IMG submission 132434) | Hypersaline lake sediment archaeal communities from the Salton Sea, California, USA - SS_3_S_2 metaG | ecosystem: Environmental > Aquatic > Non-marine Saline and Alkaline > Hypersaline > Sediment...
AGTTCGGAGGCGGCGAGATCCGTTTCGACGAGGAAACCATCCGGAAGGATGGATTGTTCGTGGTCGAGGATCTCTTGGACTTGAACCCGGATCGGTTGGGGGGAGAGCGTGGAGAATAGAGAATGGAAAATGGAGAATGGGGGAAAGTGAAAAGTGGAGAGTGGGGGCGAGATTCGAGATTTGAAATTGGAGATTGGGGTTCTGGCTTCGCGCATCTTCAGGATGCGCTCGCGACCGTCGGACTGCCAACCCAAAAAACCTCTGTGGCCCTCCGTGCCCCTCCGTGTCCTCCGTGGTACCCCCTCTGTGGTCACCCCCTCAGTGGTCACGAGTCGTCGAAGACACTGTCGGCGGTCTTGATGACTTCGTCCTGGTAGGCGTTGATCTGGTCTTCCAGTCGCTCGGCCCGCTTGTAGGCCTTGCCGTAGGCGGACTGGCCTTCGGTGACCTGCGTGCTCGACGGGGTCTCCGCGGCGTCGGTCGTGGTCGCGGGTTCGGGCTGGGCGGCGAGGTCGTCCTCGGTCGCTTCGATCTCCTCGCAGCCGACGGTCGCGGCGGCGAGCAGCATGGTGGTGATGACGAAGGCGGTCGATGCTTTCGGATGGTGGGTCATCGTGAAATCCTCCGGGTCGTCGAATCCACAAACCCTATCCCCGATCGCCCGTAGGATGCACGCCCCGCGGCCGCGCGGTCGCGTTCCACCCGCCATCCGACCTCCGGAGTCTCCCGCATGTTCAAGCTTCCGGCCTTCCTGCTCGCCGCCGGCGCGGCCTCGGCCGTCGTCGCCCTCACCCCCGCCCTCGGGCCGGGTCCCGATTTCAGCAAACTTCCCCCGGATCCCTTCCAGATGGAGCAGACCCTCGCCGCCGCCAGAATGGACATCGCCACGGTCGCGAAGATGGTCGCCGACAAGACCAACGGATCCGTCGCCTCGATCGTCGCCTCGAACACCCCCGACGGCGTGCAGTACGCGGTGACCGCCTACTCCGACGGCAAGCGACACGACATGGTGGTCTCGGCCGACGGTACGGTCGCCAGCGACACCATCGTCCCCCGCTTCCCCGGCGACGAGATCGGCGATGCCGAACTGGTCACCACCGACAGCGGCCTCATGTACTACGACCTCGTCGAAGGTGACGGCGACCTGCCCCCGAACCCGGCCGCGACCGTCTCGGTCCACTACACCGGCTGGCTCACCGACGGCACCAAGTTCGACTCGTCGGTCGACCGCGGCGAACCGACCTCCTTCCCGCTCAACCGCGTCATCCCCGGCTGGACCGAAGGCGTCGGCTCGATGAAGGTCGGCGGCAAGCGCAAGCTGCTGATCCCCTTCAACCTCGCCTACGGCCCGCAGGGCCGCGGCCCGATCCCCCCGCGGGCGATGCTCATCTTCGACGTGGAACTGCTCGACATCGTCGGGCAGTGAGTGATCGGCCGGCACGGGTTCACCACAGAGTCACAGAGGCGCACAGAGGGCCACGGAGTCCGGCAGATGGTGGCCATCTGACACGATCGGATCGAATCCGAGACTTGGAACCAATATGACGACACAGGGGTGACCCACGCTGGGTCACCCCTGTTTCATGCCGAAGACGTATGACCACCCATCTGACGTGCGAATGAAGGAAGATTGGTCGTCACCACATCGAAACAGGGTCTGCTCTGTGGCCCTCGGCGACCTCTGTGACTCTGTGGTGAACCAACCTCAACGCCCACGAAGCGCCCGGGCCTCGATCGCCAGCACCTTGTCGAGTCGGCGTTGGTGTCTTTCCTCGCCGGTGTACTGCGCGGCGAGGTAGCCGCGGACCATGTCTTCGGCGAGGGCCTGGCCGATGATTCGACCTCCGAGGACCAGGACGTTCATGTCGTCGTGTTCGACGCCCTGATGTGCCGAGTAGTAGTCCTCGCAGTTGGCCGCCCGGCAGCCGGGGACCTTGTTCGCCGCGATGCTGGCCCCGACGCCGGACCCGCAGAGCATGATGCCTCGATCGGCCCGCCCTTCCACGACCGCGAGCGCGACCTGCTCGGCGTAGTCGGGATAGTCCACGCTCTCGCGCGAATGTGTGCCGAGGTCGTCCACATCGTGACCGAGCGACTCGATGAACGGCCGCAGGTGCTCCTTGAGATCGAAGCCCGCGTGATCGGAACCAAGGGCGATTCTCACGCGTCACCTCCGGCGACCCGCGCCATCGATCGCTTCGCGGCGGCGACGATGTTCTCCGGCTCGAACCCGAACGTCTTCTGAAGCACCTCGATCGGCGCACTCGCCCCGAACCGCGTCATGCCGATGATCTCGCCGTCCGGGCCTGCATGCCGCTCCCAGCCGAAGGTCGATCCCTGTTCGACGCAGACCCGCGCCTGCACGCCTCGGGGAATCACCGACTCGCGGTACGCCGCGTCCTGCTGCTCGAAGAGCGACCAGCACGGGAGACTCACCACCCGGCTGCGAACGCCTTCGGCAGCAAGCTGCTCGTGCGCGGCGAGCGACGGATGCACTTCGCTGCCGGTCGCGACAAGGATCACCTCGGGCGTGCCTTCGCAGTCGGCCAGCACGTAACCGCCCTTCGCCACGCCCGACGCCGGGGCGTACCGGGATCGATCGAGCGTCGGCAGGTTCTGTCGTGACAGGGCAAGCACCACCGGCTCGTGCGTCATCGGCATGATCGTGCGCCAGCACTCGACCACTTCGTTCGCATCGCACGGCCGGAAGACCGCGAGTCCGGGCATCGCCCGCAGCGACGCGAGCTGCTCGATCGGCTGATGCGTCGGGCCGTCCTCGCCGAGCCCGATCGAGTCGTGCGTGAAGACGTAGACGACCGGGATCTCCATGAGTGCACTCAGTCGGATCGCCGCACGGCAGTAGTCGCTGAAGATCAGGAAGCCGGCGCCGTACGCCCGCAGACCCGAGAGCGTCAGACCGTTGCACGCCGCGGCCATCGCGAACTCGCGGATGCCGAAGTGCAGGTTCCGCCCCGCGTAGTCACCGGCCGCAGGCGACCCGGGCCTCTGGAAACTGCCCGCGCCGGCGTCGGTGATGAGCGTCTTGGTGCTCGGGGCGAGGTCGGCGGAGCCGCCGATGAGCCACGGCACCCGGTTGGCGACCATGTTGAGCACCTTGCCGTTCGAGGCGCGGGTCGCCATGCCCTTCGCGTCGGCCGGGAACTCGACGAGATCGGCGTCCCAGTCGTCGGGCAGCTGATGTTCGCGGATGCGACGCAGATCCTCGGCGAGTGCGGGATGCTCGGTCGCGTAGCGGGCGAAGAGCTCGTCCCACGCGGTGCGGGCATCCCGGCCGCGGGCGCCCATCTCCTCGTCGAAACGTTCACGCACACCGTCGGGCACGAGGAACGTCGCATCCTCGGGCCAGCCGTACGACGCCTTCGCAAGTCGGATCTCATCGGCACCGAGCGGTTCGCCGTGCGCGGACGCGGTGTCCTGCTTGTTCGGAGCGCCCCAGCCGATGTGGCTGTCCACGATGATCATGGTCGGACGATCGGCCGTCGCGTCGAAGGTCTCGAACGCCTGCACGAGTCGATCGACGTCGTTGGCGTCGGCGACGCGGAGCACGTTCCAGCCGTAGCCGAGGAAACGCGTGGCGACGTCGTCGTCGTACGCGAGGTCGGTGGACCCTTCGATCGTGATCCGGTTGTTGTCGTAGATCCAGCAGAGGTTCGAGAGGCCGAGATGACCCGCGAGCGACGCGGCCTCGCCCGAGACGCCCTCCATGAGGCAGCCGTCACCGCAGATCGCGAAGACCGCGTGGTCGAAGAGCTCGAAGCCGGGCCGGTTGTAGCGGGCCCCGAGCCAGCGGGACGCCATCGCCATGCCGACGCTGGTCGCGAGTCCCTGACCGAGCGGACCGGTGGTGGTCTCGACGCCCGCGGTCCAGCGGTACTCGGGGTGACCGGGACAGCGGGAGTCGAGCTGGCGGAAGTTGCGGATGTCGTCGAGGCTCACCGCCTCGGCATCGGTGGGTCGGCCGTGCTCGTCGACCGCCCGTACGCCGGCGAGGTGCAGCAGGCTGTAGAGCAGCATCGAGGCGTGCCCGTTGCTCAGGACGAACCGGTCGCGGTTCGGCCAGAGCGGGTCGGCGGGATCGAATCGGAGTCGCCGCTGCCAGAGGGCGTACGCCACCGGCGCGAGGGCCATCGGCGTGCCGGGGTGGCCGCTGTCGGCGGCCTGCACCGCATCCATCGACAGCGTGCGGATGGTGTTGATGGCGAGGGCATCGATCGCGGGCACGTCGCCGGGCGTGCCGGCGACGGGTTGGACGGGGGTCGCGAGGGTCATGGAGGCTCCAACGCAGGGTCGGGGACGGTCGGGGGGCGGCCCGGAGGGGTGTCAGGGGTGACGGCGGGCATCCTACCGAAGGCTCGATCGCTGAATTGTCGCGATTCGGCGGGGTGGATGCCCGATGGAAGGGAAACCCGTCGATCGCGCCGATCGCTCGGAACCTCCTCGATCTTCCGTCACCGCGAAGGACCTGCCATGCGATTCCACGCCCCCGCCGTCACCGCTTCCATCGTCGCCACGCTCGCCGGTCTGGCGGGCTGCACGTCCACCTCGGATCGAGCCGCGGAACCCGTGATCTGGGCCGGGGCGATGCAGGACGAGAACTACGAGATCAAGGGCAAGCCTGAGTCGGGCGGTGGCGAGGAGAGCGGATACGGGTACGACCAGCGGGGCGGCGAGATGAACGCCCAGGCCCTCGAGCAGCAGGCGACCAGCGCCCCGCAGGTCCACTACCACATTCATCACCACTACCACTACGGCACCCCCGCCCCGGTCTTCAACGGCTACGCCCACCCCACCTACTCGGTGCAGGTCCATCACCCGATGCCCGCCTATGCGAGCCCCTACGCCAACAACCCGAATGGCGGCAACCCGGTCGGTCCGCAGGGCAACGGCCCGTGGAACCAACACCCCGGCTACGGCGGCTGGGGCAGCTACAACCCGTGGATGAACAACGGCGCCGGCGGGCTCATGCCTCCCCCGGGCCAGTGATCGACGGGTACCGCCACCGCCGGTCACCGACAATGGGACAGGGACGCCTCCCGAAGACCCCGCCCGCCGCCTGATCCGCGGCGGGCGGTCTGCAAGTGGACCTGCCCTCGTTTGCTTCCCGTGTTGCTTTCCGGGTTCGGGCCCCTCGCCGTCGGAGCTGGAAACCGGAACGGGTACCTTCGGGGGATGCCTCGAAGCCTCCGTGTCCTTCTCGTCGTGGTGGTCGCCGGCGCTCTCGTCGGACTCGCCGCCGGCCTCGCGGTCTCGGCCGCCCTCGCCGTTCCGACCGCCCTCTCTCCGACGCCCGCGTCGCCGAGCAGGCCTGCCGCCGAGGTCGCCGGCACCACCCCGACCGGCACCCTCACCTATCGCATCCTCGGTCCGGACGGGACGCCGGTCCCGGGCCGGCTCACCGTGCTGTCCCCGAGCGTCGACCTCGTCGAACTCGGCGAGGTGTTCACCGAGCGGTACGCGGTCCGCGAAGACGTCTGCTACGCGCTCGACGGGACCGGCCTTCTTCGCCTGCCTGCGGGCGAGGTCGAGATCATCGCGAGCCGCGGACTCGAGTGGACGATCGACCGTCGCACCATCTCGGTCCCCCGCGGCGGCGACGTGGCGATCGACTTCGAAATCACCCCCGCCGTCGACACCTCGGGGCTCATCGGCGGCGACTTCCACCTGCACACGCTCACGCACTCCGGCCACGGCGACTCGAACATGCCCGAGCGGATCGTGAGCCTCGTCGGCGAGGGCGTCGAACTCGCGATCGCCACCGACCACAACCGCAACATCGACTACCGGCCGACCATGGCGTCGCTCGGGGCCGCGGACGCGATGACCGCGATCGTCGGCAACGAGGTCTCGACCCCGATCGGTCACTTCAACGCCTGGCCGTTCGACGCGGACCGCCCGCCGGTCGAGAGCCGGATCCCCTCCGGCGTGCCGCTCTTCCGCATGATCCGCATGCAGCCGAACCCGCTGGGACTCGATCCGGTCATCCAGGTGAATCACCCGCGATGGAACGGCATCGACTACTTCTCGCAGGCCGATCTCGACGAGACGACCGGCACCAGCGACAGCCCGCGGTGGAGCCCGGACTTCGACGCGATCGAGGTGCTCAACGAGAACAACCTCTGGGGCTGGTTCGAACCCGAGGACGCCCCGCCGCTGGCGACCAACGACAACACGCACTCGGCGATGCTCGACTGGTACGCCCTGCTGGACACCGGACACCGCGCGATCGCGACCGGCAACTCCGACAGCCACAGCGTCAAGAAGAACTTCGCGGGCGTTCCGCGGAACTATCTGGTCAGTTCGACCGACGATCCCGCGGCGATCGACCCGGCCGAGATCCTTGACGCGATCCGTCGCGGCGAGGTCATGGTCACGAGTGGTCCGATCGTCCGGGCGAGCGTTCGCGAACCCGGACGGCACGACGACCCGCGGATGGCGACCGCCCGGAGCGGTCGTGTCACGCTCGACGTCGAGGTGCAGGCGGCACCATGGATCGACTGCGACCGGATTCGCGTGGTGCGCGACGGCGAGATCGTTGCGGAGCGGGCGATCGATGCGACCCGGGATCGGGTGCGTTTCAATGATGCGATCGAGGTGCCGATCGAGCACGACTCATGGATCGTGGTGCTCGTCGATGGTGACGAGCCGCTCGACCCGATCGTCTCGGGCAAGGCGCGTCCGGTGCTGCCGGTCGCCATCGTGAATCCGTTCCGGATCGACGCGGATGGCGACGGTCACTGGATGCCGCCCATGGATCGCGTGGCGACGAGCGCGCGTGCGATCGCGCCCGACGCCGTGGAGGCCGCGTGGCGAGACGCCGATGCGAGCGAGCGTCGCCGGATGATCGCCGCCACGCGACGAGCCGATGTCGCGAACGCGATCGCCCCTGCGACGCGAACCCGACTCATCGAACTCGGTCTCGCCGACGACGCTTCGGGTCACCGTCTGGTGCGGCTCGCGGCGTGTCGAGCGGTCGGCGTCGCCGATGGTGACGACGATCTCGCAGACAACCTCATCGCGGTGCTCGACGACGAGACGGCGAGTCCCCGCACGGTCGGCGCCGCAATCCGGGCGCTCGCCCCGATCGACGCCGACCGACTCGGCGACCGCCTGCCCGAACTCGTCGATCGTCACGGCATCGGCCTGCTGCGGGATCTCGGGGAGTCCGGACTTGCGGCGATCGCCGGCCCGCGACCCGAGGCGTGGCTCGTCACCGGCCCGTTCGACCGGGTGGACGATCTCGTCGGCTTCGCATCGTCGTTCGACGATGCGACCATGCCACCGCCCGCGAATCGCGACGGCGGCGGCGATGAACCAGGCGGCTGGGAGACCAAGCGAGTGCGACCGAACGGCCTGCTCTCGTTCAAGGAACTCTCGACCGAAGTGGACGGCACGACCGACGCGATCGGGGTCGCGACCGGCTGGCTGATCTCGCCGCGTGCAATGACGGTCCCGGTGCTCTTCGGATCGGACGACGGCGCGGTGGTCCGCGTGAACGGCGAGACGATGCTCGAAGACCGCACGACGCACGGCGCGAGCCCGTTCGGTCGGCTGCTTCGCATTCCAGTGCAAGCGGGCGCGAACCGCGTGGTCGTCGCGGTCGAGAACGGCACCGGCGACTTCGGCTTTCACTTCCGACCGGTGCACCGCGAGGTGACGCTCGAGACCTCGATCACCCCCTGATCAACGATCCCCCGAAAAAGGGGACAGGCGACTTTCTTGGTATTGCCCCGGCCCGCTTCGTGAACCGCCTACTCCCGAAAATGTCGCCTGTCCCATTTATGACGGTCCTGGAAAAGTCGCCTGTCCCATTTTCGGAGGGGGATCAATCGCGCGTGACAACGCCCCGCCACCCGGTTGGGGCGACGGGGCGTTGGAAGCTGGTCGATTGATCCGCTGCGGTTGCTCGAACTCAGCGGCGGCGACGTCGGGCGAGACCTGCGGCCGCGAGCGGGGCGAGGGCCGCGACGCCGGGCACCGGGGCGTTCGCGCCCGCGGCGACGTTCGACTGGGTGAACGCAAAGCCCACAGCATCGTTGGAGTAGATGTCCAGAACGATTCGATCCAGCCGGTGGTCGCTGGTGAGCATCGCAAAGGAGCTGATGCCCCCGATGTAATCTCCTCCGGAGAGGGTCGCGGTGGCAGGGTCCCAGGTCGGCGTTCCGGCCTCTGCGTCTTCCACGACGAAGAAGGAGTAGGTCCACTGCACCGCGACTTCCTGATAGGCGGACCCGTCCCACTGGTATCCCTTGACCCCGACCGTATTGACCTGACCGAAGCGGTTCTCGAGGTCCACGATCGCCAGCGATCCGCCTGCCTGCAGGCCTCCCTCATTGGTGAAGTCGAAGGTGCCGACCGCGCTGTAGCCGGCGCCGCCCACAGCCCAGAAAGGGAGCGAGGTCTCGTCGAAACCCCAGTTCGGGTCGCCGATCGTGCCAGTTCCCGACCCCCACGTGGGCGACGACCGGGCGGTGAAACTCGCCGCGACCGTCAAGTCTGCGGCAGTGCCGTTGACCAGATGCTCGCCTTCACTCTCTCCGCCGTCGGTCCAGTCGACCCAACTGATCGAGTCTGCGTGGGCGGCGGCGGCCATGACGCCGACGAGTGTGAACGCTGGAACAGTGGTGATCTTCATCTCTGTCCGACTCCTTTGTCGAGGTGAGGGTTCGTATGCGGGTCGCTCCATCCCGGCGCGAGCAGCCTGGCACACGTCGAGGGAACCGGATCGGCAAAGCGATCCGAGATGGTGATTGCCCGGTCGCCCGATGGGAGATCCGCGCATCGCTACCGTGCGCATGGTGACGATCCGTGCGCGTGGAATCCAATGGAAACGAGTCCTTTCGCTCGCAGTCAGCCCAAGACGCCTCAGGAGGCGCGCCTCCTGAGGCGCAGCGGGCTGACATCGGACCGCACACCTTCTCATCGACAGGCCTTTGCCCTACGCTGGTCGCTGATAGGTGCTTCCTGAGCGACTCTTCCCATGAGCAGCCATCAGCCGCCGATCGATTTCACACCCCTGCTCCGCGACCTGACCGCAGCCGCCACGCAGGTCCGAACCACACTCCGGCCGGCACTTCGCGCCGTGCTTCCCCCGGACGCCGACTTCACCAGTCGCCAGATCGCGGAGGCGATCGGCCTCGACAAGACCCTCGGATGGCGGTGCCTGCGGATCGCGACGATCGCGGACGAGGCGGCGATTCTTGGCAGCCTTCCCCGAGAGAAGGGTTGGAAGAAGATCCTCGACGGTCTCGACGCCGCGGGCTGCCCCGACGATCTCCTGCGGGAACTTCGCGAGGCGATCGGCATCGTGACGGAACGACTCTCGGATTCGGGGTTGAGTCGTGACACGCTGGCGGTGATCGCGGCGGGTGAACTGGACGATCAGGGCCAGCACGAATCCATGCGGCACCTGCGTCGCCAGCACTTCGAGGCCGGGCGACTGATCTGGGGGATCTCATCCCGGATTGAGCTGTCCGCGCAGCTGGTCGCGCCCGCGGCCGACGGTGTGATGTGCGATGTCGCAGGCGTGGTGCTCGTTGATGGTGTCACCCGCCATCGCGATGGACCACCCTGGAACATCTACGCCGGACTTCGTCCCGGGGCCGTCGAACCGGACAAGCAGCCCGATCTCACGACCGCCCCGATGCTGGACGCCTGGAGCACGGCGGATCAGACGGCCGGCGAGATCTCCATCGGCGCCACCAGTGATGGACGATGGCGATATGACCTGGTCGGCCTTCGCCAGGATCGAGGCGGAGCGGGCATCCGTCTGGCATTCCGAGAAACGCTCCGGAACGTCGGTGCGCTGTACGCCTCGGAAGACGACGAACCCGTCGTCCAATCAGCGCCGTTCGGAGTCCCGAAGGAGTACACCGTGGTCGATCTGCTGCTGCATGAGTCGATCCATCCGTCATCGATGCCCTACGCCGCGCTGTACGCCACCCTGGATCGCCAGGCGAGGACTCGGGTCAGCTGGCCCGAGACGACTCGACTACCGCTCGACTTCCGAACCGAACGACTCGAAACCCCGTTCCTCCCCGATGGATTCCGGGATCTCGATGAGACGTGGACGGAGGTTCTGGAGGCAGGCGCCGAGAGTCTCGGGCGAAGCCTCAACGAGTTCCGGATCCACCGGACCTGCATTGCCTATCCGCCGATCCCCAGCACGCTGGTGGTGCGCTGGGGACTTCCGACCGCGCCGTGAGTTCGTGTCCGGCAGTCGAATGAACCCAAGCCCGTCGGCAAGGTGGTGAATCTGCTGGAGACCACACCGCCAGCCAACCACCCCAACGTCATCTCGAAAGCAAGGCAGACCCCTTGCGGGTCTGCCGCAGCAGTCGCACGCCCCCCACCCCAACGTCATCTCGAAAGCAAGGCAGACCCCTTGCGGGTCTGCCGCAGCGCTCAAAAAAAAGCACCCCCGAGCAAGGCTCGAGGGTGCTGCCGTGTAGATCAATGAACGATTCGGACGCCGTCGTCATGTGTCACCACATGACTCCCTGTGTGAAAGGACGGACCATCCCCGAGGGGTTGGCCGAACATGGACACGCAGACGAGAATGCTTGACGATTTCACCGGAGAGATCGCTCTCTACCGGCGTCTAAGTTATCCCTTAGAAAGGAGGTGATCCAGCCGCAGGTTCCCCTACGGCTACCTTGTTACGACTTAGTCCCAGTCACCAGTCTCGCCGTAGGCACCCCTGAATCGGGGCGACTTCGGGCGCTACCAGCTCCCATGACTTGACGGGCGGTGTGTACAAGGCTCAGGAACGTATTCACCGCGGCGTAGCTGATCCGCGATTACTAGCGATTCCGACTTCATGCAGGCGAGTTGCAGCCTGCAATCCGAACTGGGGCGGGTTTTGGCGATTTGCTCCACCTCGCGGTCTTGCATCGTTTTGTACCCACCATTGTAGCACGTGTGCAGCCCAGGGCATAAAGGCCATGAGGACTTGACGTCATCCCCACCTTCCTCCGGTTTGACACCGGCAGTCTCGCTAGAGTCCCCAGCTTGACCTGCTGGCAACTAGCGACAGGGGTTTCGCTCGTTGAGGGACTTAACCCGACACTTCACAGCACGAGCTGACGACAGCCATGCAGCACCTGTGCACGTTCCGCCCTTGCGGGTGTGGCCCCACTTTCATGGGGTTGATCCGTGCATGTCAAACCCTGGATAAGGTTCTTCGCGTTGCTTCGAATTAAGCCACAT
>Ga0180436_10005469_pt1 | contig 11226 bp, 9 predicted proteins | sample SS_ome_2_FD_132434 | JGI IMG/M metagenome (GOLD analysis project Ga0180436, IMG submission 132434) | Hypersaline lake sediment archaeal communities from the Salton Sea, California, USA - SS_3_S_2 metaG | ecosystem: Environmental > Aquatic > Non-marine Saline and Alkaline > Hypersaline > Sediment...
CAGCGCGTCGTCGTCGAAGGCAACGAACGGATCGAGGCCGGCACGATCGTCGAATATGCCGGAATCGCCCGCGGCGAGTCGGTTAGCGCGGCACAGTTGAACGACGCCTATCAGCGGGTCTTCGAATCGGGCCTGTTCGAGACCGTCGAATTCGTGCCCCAGGGTGCCACGCTTCTGATCCGGGTCGAGGAATGGCCCACGATCAACCGCGTTGCCTTCGAGGGCAATCGCCGCATCGATGACGAGGTTCTGGCCGAGGTCGTGCAGTCACAGTCGCGCCGGGTCTATTCGCCCGCGCAGGCCGAGGCCGACGCCGCCGCCATCGCAGAACTTTATGCACAGGCCGGGCGGCTTGCCGCGCGGGTCGATCCGAAGATCATCCTGCAGCCGGGCCGCCGCGTCGACCTGGTCTTCGAGATCGCCGAGGGCAGGGTCAGCGAGATCGAGCGCATCGCCTTCACCGGCAACCGCGCCTATTCCGACCGGCGGTTGCGCCAGGTTCTGGAAACCAAGCAGGCCGGTGTTCTGCGCGCCTTCATCCGGTCGGACACCTTCGTGGGCGACCGCATCGCCTTCGACCGCCAGCTTCTGACCGATTTCTACCGCTCGCGCGGCTATATCGATTTCGAGGTGACCGGCGTTTCCTCGGATTTCTCGCGGGACCGCGGCGCGTTCTTCATCACCTTCGCGGTGCAGGAAGGTCTGAAATACCGGTTCGGCGAGGTCACGGCGATCAGCGAATACGAAGGCGTCGATGCCGCGCCCTACCAGGACACGATCCGCATCCGCCAGGGGTCGACCTATTCGCCCGCCGCGGTCGATCTGGCGATCACGCGGATGGAAGGGCTGGCCCTGCAGCAGGGGCTGGACTTCCTGCGGGTGGAACCGCGGATCACCCGCAACGACGCCACCCAGACGCTGGATGTCACCTTCGTTCTGAACGAGGGGCCGCGCGTCTTCGTCGAACGGATCGACATTCAGGGCAACGCCACCACGCTTGACCGGGTGATCCGGCGGCAATTCCGCACGGTCGAAGGCGACCCCTTCAATCCGCGCGAGATCCGCGAAGCGGCGGAACGAATCCGCGCGCTGGGCTTCTTCGAGACGGCCGAGGTCGATACCCGCCGCGGGTCCGCGAACGACCAGGTCATCGTCGATGTCGATGTCGAGGAAAGGCCGACCGGGTCGCTGACCTTCGGCGTCAGCTACAGTGTGACCAACGGCGTCGGTGCCAATGTCAGCTTCTCCGAGGCCAACTTCCTTGGCCGCGGGCAGTTCCTGTCGTTCTCGCTGTCGCAGGGTCTGGACGATCAGAATTCGTCCTTCACCTTCATCGAACCGGCCTTCCTGGGCCGTGACCTGCGGTTCCGCATGCGCGCCTTCTACATCACGTCGGACCAGGACGACGAGTTGTACGATACCAAGTCGATCGGCTTCACGCCCTCGATCGGGTTCCCGATTTCCGAGATGACGCGGATGGAACTGCGCCTGGGGATCAGCGAACAGACGATGGAGAATTACGGCGGGTCGAGCACGATCCTGGCCGCCGAGGCGGCGCGCGGCAGCGAAACCAAGATCGGCGTCGGCTACGGCCTGACCTACGATTCGCGCCGCACCGGCCTCAACCCTAATGCCGGGGTGCGGCTGCGCTTCGGCCAGGATTTCAACGGGTTGGGCGGCGATGTCACCTCGATCGAGACGACCGCGCTGGCCACCGCCGAAACCAAGGTGCTGAACGAGGAAGTGACCTTGCGCGCCGAGGTCGAGGGCGGGTTCCTGACCATGCTTGACGGCCAGGAAAGCCGCGCCATCGACCGCTATTTCGGCAACGGCAAGATTCGTGGTTTCGGCGCGAACGGGATCGGCCCGGTCGAGGGCGGCGAGGCGCTTGGCGGCAACAATTTCGCCGTGCTGCGGCTGGAAAGCGAATTCCCGGTCGGTCTGCCCGAGGAATACGGTATTTCGGGCGGCCTGTTCATGGATGTCGGCTCGGTCTGGGGCCTGGACGCGGCTGGTGCCGATCCGGGTACCGACGATCTGAACCTGCGGGCCGTGGCCGGTGTCTCGGTCTTCTGGACGACGCCGCTGGGGCCGCTGCGCTTCAACTTCTCGAAGGCGATCCAGAAAGAAGATTACGACGACGAGCAGACCTTCGACCTGACGGTGTCGACCCGGTTCTGATGGCCTGGCTCGCGCGGCTTGCCGGGGCTGTTGGGCTGCTGGCGGTGCTGGCGGCCGGTGGACCGGCCGCTGCACAGGATCTGCCGATCGGTACCCCGACCTCGGCCATCCTGACGGTCGATCAGGAACGGTTGTTCACGGCCTCCGCCTGGGGCCGGCGTGTCGCGGACGAAACCGAGGCCGCCGCGCAGGCGCTCGCCGCCGAGAACCGGCGGCTGGAGGCGGAATTGTCGGCCGAGGAGCAGGAGCTGACCGACAGGCGCGCCGAGATGGAACCCGAGGCCTTTCGTGCCGCTGCGGACGCCTTCGACGTCAAGGCGGTGGAGATCCGCCGCCGGCAGGACGCCAAGGAACGCGACCTTCTGCGCGGCCGGGACAGCGAGCGTCAGCGCTTCTTCAACGCCGCCGTTCCGGTCATGGGTCAGTTCATGCAGGAAAGCGGGGCAAGCCTGATCCTGGATCGGCGCAACGTGTTCCTGTCCTCGGACGCGCTGGACGTGACCGACGAATTGATTGCCCGGATCGATGCCGAAATCGGCGACGGTGCCGAAGGTGGGACAAGGCCGTGACGGCGCGCGCGTCTTGCCTCGGTTTCGGCTTGTTGCTAGCAAGGCGCGACGCGGCAGGACCATGCCGAGAGGAGTATCGATGACCGAGGCAAGCCCCATCACCGAGGCCGATATCGACCTGATCCAGCGGATCATCCCGCATCGTTACCCGTTCCTGCTGATCGACAAGGTGGTCGATATCGTGCCCCACAAGGGCGCGGTCGGGATCAAGAACGTCACGATGAACGAACCGCATTTCCAGGGCCACTTCCCCGGCGCCCCGATCATGCCGGGCGTCACCATCGTCGAGGCGATGGCGCAATCGGCCGCGGTGCTGGTCGGCATTTCGATGGATGTCGTCGATCGGGATCTGCTGGTCTATTTCATGGGGATCGACGCCTGCAAGTTCCGGCGCAAGGTGGTACCCGGCGACGTTCTGCGCCTTGTCGTGGACGTCAAGCGCGGCGGCGGCAAGATCTGGAAGTTCCAGGGCCGCGCGATGGTCGGGGACGAACTGGCCTGCGAGGCCGAATTCACCGCGATGATGGATCTTCGGGACTGATCATGACCATCCATCCCAGCGCAGAGGTGCATCCCTCGGCCGTGATCGAGCCGGGGGCACAGGTCGGTCCGGGATGCCGGATCGGCCCGTTCTGCGTGATCGGGCCCGAGGTGGTGCTGGGCGCGGGGGTCGAGGTCAAGTCGCATGTCGTGATCACCGGCTGGACCGAGATCGGCGACCAGACCACGATCTTTCCCTTCGCCGTCCTGGGCGAGGTGCCGCAGGATCTGAAATTCAAGGGCGAGAAGACACGCCTTGTCATCGGCGCCCGCAACCGTATCCGCGAACATGTGACAATGAACCCCGGCACCGAGGGCGGCGGCGGCGTGACGCGCATCGGCGATGACGGGCTGTTCATGGCCGGCTGCCACGTGGCCCATGATTGCCAGATCGGCGACCGGGTGATCCTGGTCAACAATGTCGGGTTGGCCGGGCACTGCATCATCGAAGAGGACGTGATCGTCGGCGGATTGTGCGGGGTGCACCAGTTCGTGCGGATCGGCCGCGGCGCGATGATCGGAGCGCTGACCATGGTCACCGCCGACGTCATGCCCTTCGGCCTGGTGCAGGGGCCGCGCGGCACGCTGGACGGTTTGAACCTTGTGGGGCTCAAGCGCCGCGGCGTGGCCAAGGCAGACATTGCCGAACTGCGCGAATTGTTTTCCGATCTGGCAGGGGGCAGCCTGCGCGACACCGCGCGGCGCAAGCTGGAAGAGGGCGGCCACGGCCCCCTGGTGTCCGAGGTCCTGGGCTTCATCCTCGGCCCGTCCGACCGGTCGTTCCTGGCGCCCAGATGAGCCGGACGGCGATCATCGCCGGTTCCGGGGCGCTGCCCGGATTGCTGGCCGAAGCCCTGCCTGCGGACGAGACATTGCTGGCGGCGATGGCGGGCGTGGCAATCGACCTGCCCGAGACGGCGCTGGAACGGTTCCGCATCGAACGGCTGGTGCCGTTCCTCGACCATCTCGAGGAAGCGGGCGTGGCCCGCGTCGTGTTCGCCGGTGCCGTCACGCGGCCCCGATTGGACCCCGAACAATTCGATCCGCGCACGGCCGCCCTGGTGCCGCGACTGCTGGCGGCGATGGGGCAGGGCGACGATGCGGCGCTGCGCGCGGTGATCGGCCTTTTCGAGGATCATGGCTTCACCGTGGTCGGCGCGGCCGCGCTGCGCCCCGATCTGGTACCCGGGGCCGGCGTGATCTGCGGTGCACCCGATCCGCAGGACGAACGCGACGCGGCGCGAGCGGCGGAACTGGTGGCCGAGCTTGGCCGCCTCGATGTGGGGCAGGGCGCCGTGGTCGCGCAGGGGCTTTGCCTGGCGCTGGAATCCCTGCCGGGGACCGACGCGATGCTGGATTTCGTGGCGCGGAACGGCGCGGCCCTGCGCCCCGATCCAAAGGGTGGTCGCGGGGTGCTCTACAAGGCGCCGAAACCGGGGCAGGACCTGCGCATCGACCTGCCCGCGATCGGGCCCGAGACGGTGGCGCGCGCAGGGGCGGCGGGGCTGGCGGGCATCGCCTGGCAGGCGGGCGGCGCCATGCTGATCACGCCGGAGGCCACGCGCGCGGCGGCCGAGAAGGCGGGCCTGTTCCTGTGGGCGCGCGAGCCATGAAAGTGTTCCTCGTCGCGGGCGAGGCGTCGGGCGACCGGCTTGGCGCGGCGCTGATGGCGGGGCTCAGGCAGTTGAACCCGAAAGTGGAATTCCTGGGGGTCGGCGGTCCGCGGATGGAGGCGGAAGGCCTGACCAGCCTGTTCCCGATGGACGAATTGTCGGTGATGGGCCTGTGGGAGGTTTTGCCGAAATACCGTCACCTGAAGCGCCGCATCGCGGAGACCGCCGCGGCGGTGGTGGCGGCGGGGCCGGCGGCGCTGATCACCATCGACAGCCCCGATTTCGGCCTGCGGGTGGCCCGTGCGGCGCGGGCGGAACGGCCGGGGCTGAAGACCATCCATTACGTCGCGCCCTCGGTCTGGGCGTGGCGGCCGGGCCGCGCGGCGAAGATGGCCGAAGTGGTGGACCATGTGCTGGCGCTGTTGCCGTTCGAACCGCCCTACATGGAAGCGGCGGGGATGAGTTGCGATTTCGTCGGCCACCCGGTTGTGACCGAACAGCAGGGCACGGCAGAAGAGGCCGCCGCCTTCCGCGAGTCGCTGATGATCGGCCCGGATCAACCGCTGGCCCTGTGCCTGCCCGGATCGCGCAAGGGCGAGGTGCGGCGGCTGGGCCCCCGTTTTGACGAAACGCTGATGCGGCTGCGCGACCGGGAACCGGGCCTTCGTGTGGTTCTGCCGACGGTGCGTGGCGTGGCGGGCCTGGTCCGCGACATGGCCGCGCGCTGGCCCTATCCGCCGATCGTGGTCGAGGAAGAGGCCGACCGGCGCGCCGCCTTCGCCGCCGCCGATATCGCGCTGGCGGCCAGCGGAACGGTCAGCCTGGAACTGGCCGCCAGCCGCACGCCGATGGTGATCGGCTATGACATGCACCCGCTGACGCGGATGATGCTGGGCCGGATGCTCAAGGTCGATACCGTGACGCTGGTCAACCTGGTGTCCGACACCCGCGCGGTGCCGGAATACCTGGGCAAGGATTGCAGGCCGGGGCCGATGGCCAAGGCCCTGATGCGGCTCTTGGACGACCCCGAGGCGCGCGAGGCGCAGCTCGATGCGATGGCGCTGACGATGGAACGGCTGGGGATGGGTGGCGAGCCGCCCGGCCTGCGGGCCGCGCGGTCGGTCCTGTCGGTGACAGGGTAGGGAGGCTTGCCGGTTCGGCCCATGCAAAAGGCGCGGCGGGTGGGTGCACGGGCTGGCGCACGGGCGGTGCCGCCGACCGACATCTCCTGAAGAGCTTTGCCCGGAAGATCGACGCGGTCAGGCGCCGCGCCAGATCCAGCCGCCGCCCAGCACCCTGCTGCCGCCGGTTTCGTAGAAGACGCAGGCCTGGCCGGGGCTGACACCTTCCTCGGCCGCGATCAGTTCCACCTCGGCCTCGGTCTCGCCTAGCGGGCGGATCACTGCCTCGGCCGGCGGGCGGGTGGAGCGCACGCGCACCGATACCGGCCATTCCGACCGCGCGGTCAGCGGCGCATCGCCCAGCCAGTTGATTTCGCGGACCGGCACCACCCGCGTCGCCAGCGCCGATTTCGGCCCCACCACGACGCGGCGCGTATCGGGATCGAGCTTGACCACGTAAAGCGGTTCATCCAGCCCGCCGATGCCAAGGCCGCGCCGCTGGCCGATCGTGTAGTGGATCACGCCGCGATGTTGGCCCAGCACGTTGCCCGCCATGTCTGTGATCTCGCCGGGATCGGCCGCGCCGGGGCGCAGCTTCTCGATCACCGCGGCATAATCGCCGTTCGGAACGAAGCAGATGTCCTGGCTGTCGGGCTTGTCGGCCACCGGCAGGCCGTAGCGGGCGGCAAGCTCTCGTGTCGCGGCCTTCGAGGCGAGATGCCCAAGCGGGAACCGCAGATAGGCAAGCTGTTCGGCGGTCGTCGAGAACAGGAAATAGCTTTGATCGCGGTTCTGATCGGCCGCCATGTGCAATTCCGGCCCTGCCGCGCCCATCTTGCGCTGGATGTAATGGCCGGTCGCCATGCAATCGGCGTCGAGGTCGCGCGCGGTTTCCAGAAGGTCGCGGAACTTGACGCGTTCATTGCAGCGGATGCAGGGCACCGGCGTCGCGCCCGCCAGATAGCTGTCGGCGAATTCGTCGATCACCGCCTCGCGGAACGTGTTCTCGTAATCCAGCACGTAATGCGGAAAGCCCATCGCCTCGGCGACGCGCCGCGCATCGTGGATGTCGCGGCCCGCGCAACAGGCGCCTTTCTTGGCCAATGCCGCGCCATGGTCGTATAGTTGAAGGGTCACGCCCACCACATCATAGCCTTCCTCGGCCAGCATCGCCGCCACGACCGAGGAATCGACGCCGCCCGACATCGCGACGACCACGCGCGTGTCGGCGGGTTTCTTGGCGATACCAAGCGAATTCAGGGGGATGGCAGGCGTATCGAGGGACATGATCGGCCTTTCGGCGCAAGGCGGTACAAAGGTATGGCGGATCGGCAGGAATATAGGAAAATCCGATATAACGGCAAGGGCGGGTTTCACCGGTCCTTAAGTGACATTGCGCATTCTCCCACCGACCGAAGCCGAAGGGGTGTGCGATGTATCTCAAGAAAGTGGACGGGCCGCGAGCGATCACCCTGCCCGATGGCAGCGTGATGACGCGCGCCGATCTTCCGCCGCCCGAGACCCGTCGCTGGGTTGCCAGCCGCAAGGCCAAGGTCGTCAAGGCCGTTGCCTATGGCCTGATCTCGCTGAAAGAGGCGCTGGAGCGGTATCAGTTGTCCGAGGAAGAGTTCGACATCTGGCGCAAGGCCGTCGAGATTCACGGCGAAAAGGCGCTCAAGGTCACCGCGATCCAGAAATATCGACAACTTTAGATTGAAAGTTCACCGCTTCTTGTGCGAGTAACGGGGCGTTAACCATTTCCCCCCATGGTGCTTGGTGATCGAGGGATTAACGCGGAGAACTCTGAGATGCGTATTCTGCTGGTTGAGGACGATCCGACCACGTCGCGCAGCATCGAGCTTATGCTCACGCATGCCAACCTCAACGTCTACTGCACCGATTTGGGCGAAGAAGGCATTGATCTGGCTAAGCTTTATGATTACGACCTGATCCTTCTGGACCTTAATCTTCCGGATATGTCGGGTCATGACGTTCTTCGCCAGCTGCGGATGGCCAAGATCGACACGCCGATCCTGATCCTTACCGGCGACGACGATACCGAAAGCAAGCTCAAGGGCTTCGGCTTCGGCGCCGACGATTACATGACCAAGCCGTTCCACCGCGAAGAGCTGGTCGCCCGCATCCACGCGATCATCCGCCGTTCGAAGGGCCATGCCCAGTCGATCATCAAGACCGGCAAGATCAACGTGAACCTCGATGCCAAGACGGTCGACGTGGAAAACCGCCCCGTGCACCTTACCGGCAAGGAATACCAGATGCTGGAGCTTCTGTCGCTCCGCAAGGGTACGACGCTGACCAAGGAGATGTTCCTCAACCATCTCTACGGCGGCATGGACGAACCCGAACTCAAGATCATCGACGTCTTCATCTGCAAGCTGCGCAAGAAGCTGGCGGAAGCGACCGGTGGCGAGAACTACATCGAAACCGTCTGGGGCCGTGGCTATGTGCTGCGCGACCCTAACCCGGCCGAGATGGATCGCCGCATCGCCATCGGGGCCTGATCTTACGCGACAGCCGGCCGCTGACGGCCTGCACTGGACCTCTGCGCCTTGCGCCCCTATCACATCGGGGGAACAAGGCGGGAGGTCTTCGCATGTCTGGGGCAGGGGATGCGCGCGCGACGCCGGTCGAGGATCTGGACCGGGCCGGGGCCGCCTCGGAATGGCTTCGCCTGGCGGCCGAGGTCGCGGCGGCCAACCGCGCCTATCATGCCGAGGACGCGCCCGAGATTTCCGATGCCGATTACGACGCGCTGAAGGCGCGGCTGCAATCGATCGAAGAACGCTTTCCCGAACTGGCCGAGGGCGGCAGCCCCACGCGGGAGGTGGGTGCCGCACCGTCCGAAGGCTTCGCCAAGGTCCGCCACAGCCAGCGGATGCTGTCGCTGGGCAATGCCTTCTCGACCGATGAGGTGGCGGAATTCGACAACCGTGTGCGCAGCTTCCTGGGCCTGGGTGCCGATGCGCCGCTGGCCTATACCGCCGAACCCAAGATCGACGGCCTGTCCCTGGCCCTGCGCTACGAGGCCGGCACGCTGGTGCAGGCCGCAACGCGCGGCGACGGCGAGACGGGCGAGAACGTCACCCGCAATGCCTGCACGATCTCGGACATTCCGCAGACACTTTCGGACGCGCCCGATGTGCTGGAGGTGCGCGGCGAGGTCTACATGGCGGGCGCCGATTTCGAGGCGTTGAACGCGCGTCAGGCGGAAACCGGCGGCAAGACCTTCGCCAACCCCCGCAATGCAGCGGCCGGATCGCTCCGGCAGCTTGACCCGAAGGTGACGGCGGCGCGGCCGCTGCGGTTTTTCGCCTATGCCTGGGGCGAGACAAGCGCGCCGTTGGCCGACACGCAATGGGGTGCCATCGAACGTCTGGCGGAACTGGGGTTTGCGACCAACCCGCTGACCCGGCGCTGCGACAGCCTGGACGAGATCGCCGACTATTATGCCGAGATCGAGGAACAGCGCGCGACGCTGCCCTATGACATCGACGGCGTGGTCTACAAGGTCGACGACCTGGCGCTACAGGCGCGGCTGGGTTACCGCGCCACGACGCCCCGCTGGGCCATCGCGCAGAAGTTTCCCGCGCAGCTGGCCTGGACGCGGCTCGAGGCGATCGACATCCAGGTCGGGCGGACCGGTGCGCTCAGCCCCGTGGCGCGTCTGCATCCGGTGACGGTTGGCGGGGTTGTCGTGTCGAACGCCACGCTGCACAACGAGGATTACATCGCCGGGCGCGATGCCCGCGGCAACCCGATCCGCGACGGCAAGGACATCCGCGTGGGCGATTGGGTGCAGGTCTACCGCGCGGGCGACGTGATCCCCAAGGTCGCGGATATCGACCTGTCGAAACGCCCCGAGGGGGCCGAACCCTACGCCTTTCCCGACCATTGCCCCGAATGCGGGTCAGAGGCCATTCGCGAGCCGGGCGATTCCGTCAGGCGGTGTACCGGCGGGCTGATCTGCCCCGCGCAGGCGGTCGAGAAGCTGAAGCATTTCGTCAGCCGCGGCGCCTTCGACATCGAGGGGCTGGGGGCGAAACAGATCGAGATGTTCTTCGAGGACGATGCGCTGCCGATCCGCGAACCCGCCGACATCTTCACCCTGGAAGAGCGTGACCGGAACAACCTTTCGAAGCTGAAGAACCGCGACGGCTGGGGCGAGAAATCGGCCGCCAACCTGTTCGCCGCGATCGAGGAACGGCGGCGGATATCGCTTGACCGGCTGCTGTTCGCCCTTGGCATCCGTCATGTGGGCGAGGTCGTCGCCGGCGATCTGGCGCGGCATTACGGGTCATGGCAAGCGTTCCTGTCTGCCGTGGATGCGGCCGCGCCGGCGCTTTTGCGTCATCAGGATGCCGAACGGGCGGTGGCCGAGGAGCGGGGGAAGGCCGATGCGGAGGATCGGAAGCCGCGAATTTCAGAAACCCGTGAAAAGGCCTGGAACGCCGACCCGTCCTTGCCCGACGGCGCGAAAGCTGCCTGGGACGAACTGGTCAATATAGACGGGATCGGGACGACCGTGGGGGTGGCGTTGGTCACGACCTTCCAGCAGAAGGCCGAACGCGCCTCGATCGACCGGCTGGTCGGTCATCTGACGATCGAGGATGTGGCAGCGCCCCGCAGCAGTGACAGCCCGGTCGCGGGCAAGACCATCGTCTTCACCGGCAGCCTTGAAAAGATGACGCGGGCCGAGGCCAAGGCCCGGGCCGAGGCGTTGGGCGCGAAGGTTTCCGGCTCTGTTTCGAAGAAGACCGACCTGGTCGTGGCCGGGCCGGGGGCCGGGTCGAAGGCCAAGGCCGCGGCCGACCTGGGCATCGAGACGATCGACGAGGATGCCTGGCTTTCGCTGATCGGGGGCTGAGGATGGCAGGCCGCCCGCCCGAATTGTTTCCGCTGTTCGCCGGCTTGGACACGCTGCCCGGTATCGGCCCGAAAGTGGCGCAGAACCTGGCGCAGATGGAGGTCGAGAAGCCGCGCGACCTGCTTTTCACCCTGCCACATTCGGGCGTGGACCGGCGGCTGCGCCGGTCGATCCGCGAGGTGGTGCCGGGATCGACCGGGACGGTCGAGGTCGAGATCGGCGCCCACCACCCGCCGCGCCGCAAGGGCGGGCCGGCGCGGGTGCATGTGCGCGATGCCGAGACCGAGTTTCAGCTGGTCTTCTTTCACGCGCGCGGC
>Ga0180436_10005470_pt1 | contig 11224 bp, 5 predicted proteins | sample SS_ome_2_FD_132434 | JGI IMG/M metagenome (GOLD analysis project Ga0180436, IMG submission 132434) | Hypersaline lake sediment archaeal communities from the Salton Sea, California, USA - SS_3_S_2 metaG | ecosystem: Environmental > Aquatic > Non-marine Saline and Alkaline > Hypersaline > Sediment...
CGCGAGGAGCCCGCGAAGCGGGCGACGTGGCGACCTCGTGATCCGGCTGATTGACATTGTCACGAGGTCGCTTCGCTCGCGATGACGGAGGGAGAAGGCGCTCTCAGGCCGTTGTTCCTTCGAGGAGCCGTCGTAGACGGCGACGCGGCAATCTCCCAAGCGAGAGTACCGCGGTCCAAGAGATCTTCGCGCACATCCATCTCCACGCCCTGCCACCGACGGTGCGTTCGACAGGGACGGCCTGTTCCACCCGATGCCCTTCGACATGCAGGGGGACATCGAAGTGCTGGAGCGGCTGTTCGCCCAGCGGGTGCTCGACCTGATGGTGCGTCGAAAGCGGCGACGGCGTCGGTGGGCGGAGCTTTTGCGCCAGGTGTTCGAGGTGGATCCCCTGCGATGTGAAAAGTGTGGTGGCGGGATGAAGGTCGTCTCGTTCATCTCCACGGCCCAGTCCGAGGTGATCCGCCGCATCCTCGAGCACCTGGGGGTGAGCACGGTGGTCCCCCGGGCCCACGGGCCGCCGGGGTGGGCGGTGAAAAGCGAGCGGCGGGTCCAGCGTGTTCTGCCCTGGGAAGAGGAAGACTTCTCGCAGGCGCCGCCGGGTTGGGGCGAGTGGGAGCCGGCGTGAGGCCTTGCGTCAATGGCGAGCTGCCGGGAGAGGTGTGTCCTGATGACAGGTTTAACGGGGGTGAATCGCCGAAGTGGCGTCATGAGATCGCGAAGCGGCATCGAGAGGCGGGGGAGTGGAGGTTGGGGGGAACTAGCGGCGATCCGGACTGCCTCCGTCCGGAGGCAAGATCTCGACGGTGCAGACATGGATCGGCTGATCACCGTGGCCACAGTAGACCGTGACAGTATGGGTTCCGGTGGCGTTGAAGCGGAGCGGGACCACCACCCGGAAATCGTCGGGGACTTCGGTCTGAAGCGAAGCGCGTTCCACACCCTCTGCGTCATGGACGAGACAGCGAACCTCATCCCCGGCCTCATGCTCCAGATAATCGATACGGATGGTCAGCGGAACCACCTCGCCGGCAACCACCGTGAACGGCGCCCCGCTCTCTTCGGCGGAGCGGCCCACCTCCTGGCTCAGCAGGATCCCGTCGCCCATTTGGAGGATGGCGACCGGTGACTCCGGTTCGCCCGGACGCAGACCGACCCGGAAGACAAGCAGGCAGAGCAAGAGGGCGGTGACCCCCACCGGGACGAAGAGGGGCGTCTTCACCGACCAGAGCTGCTGAAGGCGTTCGAGAAACCCCGGCCGGCGCACCGGCCGGCCCTCCAATCCGAGCATGGCCGCCACGCGTCGTCTCTCCCGGTCCCGGCGTTCCGTGAACGACGGATCACTTATCGTGGCGGTTTCGGCCTTCTGCAGCAGCGACATCAGTTCCACGCACGAGGCGCAGCTGTTAACGTGGAACTCCACCTCCAGGGCCTGATCCTCGTCCAGGTCCCGGTCGAGATAGGCGGAAACCCGCTCGGCTGAGGGGCATGTATCGAGATCATCCAGCACCCGCTCGAGGTCATGATTGAGATCATCAGAGGATCGGGCCATGTTCAATCCCTTTCAGCCCTTCTTTCGTGAAAGAAGCGCCTTAGTCTCTTCCCTGGTGTAGCCGTGTTTTTTGATCAGTATCTTTTCCAGGGCTTTCCTCGATTTCACCAGGCTGTAACGCACCACGTTGATCTTCAGCTGCAGCTTGTCGGCGATCTGCTGATCGCTCAGCTTCTCTATATGAGCCAGCCTGAAGATGCTGGCATCCGCATCCGGGAGCGGCAGCTTCTTCTCCTGTGACCGCATCCTGACCAGGTCCTCCTCCTGATGGGCGGAGGAAGATACCTTTGCCGGATTGATGTTTTCGATGTCCCTCTGCTTGAACTTCGTATCCCTCCTGATGTGGTCGATCAGCAGGTTGCGGAAACTGGTGTACATATATTTGGTTGCTTCCGTCCTGTCCATCTTCGGTCGCTCTTTCTCCAGCAGTCGGGTAAAGACCTCCTGGACGATGTCAGCGGCCTTGTTCTTCTCAAAGAGCGCATGGAACGCCTTGCGATACAGCGTGTCAAAGTGCTCGTCATACAGCCACTGAATTGTCGCGTGCCAATTGCTATAACGGGTCATGATGCATGTTTTTGTAAAATATTTGCGTCTGCCGAAAAGCAAATCGTATCGTTCCGGAACCCCGGAACAACTGTCGAAGGAATTATCCCACATTAATGACTGCTGTCCAGAACGGGATCGATTTACGGAGGGAGCTCGGGTGGGGATCGTAAGAATGCCGGGCCGGCATACCAGCAAACCGTCCCCATCCCTCATTGACAGAATTTCAGCAGCGCACTATACATCTTTACAGGATTCAATCATTTCGATCCTTCACCAATAGCGACAAGATTGCATGAACGGGGTCCAGCATGGCTTCATCCAGCCGATCGCCTCTGGTGACCACCTCCCGCCTGGCCGCAACAGTTCTCTTCTGCGCTATCATCGCCGCACCGGTTTCCCTGTCGGAGGATCGACCGGTCCTGCCGCCCGATGCCGCGGACCGCGCCGCGGACCTGGAGACCCGAATCGCGGAACTGAAATTGACGGGATCCGACGAGTCGCTCGCCGAAGCGCTCGGCCTGGCCGGGGAGCTCCTGGCCCTGCGGTTGAAGCACCAGGGCCCGGCCGCCGGCTGGACCACCGCCGACGGTGAGCCGGCCGAGTGGTACGAGGTGGGCGATGCCCGACGTGAAGTCGGGGACATCGAGTTGCGGATTGCCATGGCCCCAGAGTCGCGGGCCAGATTGTCCGAAGCCGACGCCGCCGAGGAAACGCTGGTCGAGCTTCGCCGCGAGAGGAAGCGGGACGAGGCCCTGGAGCTGGCCAGGAAACAGCTGACCACCTACCGCGAACTGCTGGGCGAGGAGAACGCGAGCACGGCGGACGGCCTGGCCAGCGTCGGGAAAATGCTCTCCTCGAAGGGCGATTACACAGCGGCCGTACCCTTCTACCGTGACTCCCTGGCCATGTACCGCCGCGTGCTGGGCGGGGATCATCCGAGGGTGGCCACGGCCATGAACAACCTGGCCGTCCGCTTGAAAAGGCTCGCTCAATACGACGAGGCCGAAGCGCTCTATCGCCATGCCCTGGCCATCAACCGCCATCTGTTCGGCGAGAAGGACCTGGAGGTGGCCAGCAACCTGAACAACCTGGCCCAGCTGCTGAGGAAGGCCGGCGACCTCGACGTCGCCGAGCCGTTCTACCGGGAATCGCTGGCCATCCGCCGGGAGCTGTTGGGCAACGATGATCTGAAGGTGGCCGCCAGCCTGACCAACCTGGCCGGTCTGCTGAGACTGCAGGCAGAGTATGAGGAGGCCGAGGCGATGGCCCGCGAAGCCCTGGCCATCCGCCGCAGCCAGCTGGGCGACCGGGACGCCGACGTGGCCGGGAGCCTCGACACCCTGGCAGTGATCCTGAAAGGATCCGGTGACTACGCCGCGGCTGAGCCGATGTATCGCGAAGCCCTGGCCATCCGCCGGGATCTGCTGGGCAACGAGCACCCGCACGTGGCCCTGAGCCTGATCAATCTGTCGGCCCTGCTGGAGAGAACAGGAGTGTACGACGAGGCGGAAATCCTGCTCCGCGAAGCGCTGGCCATCGACCGCAAGCGTTTCGGTCCCCGGCATCCCAATGTGGCCGGCGACCTGCTTAACCTGGGAAGGATTGCCGAAGACAGGGGCAACTACGCGGCAGCGGAAGTGGTAATCCTCGAAGCGCTGACCATCCAGCGCGAGTACTTCGGCGAGGAGCACCGATACGTGGCCACCAGCATGAGCAGCCTGGCCGGGCTGCTTCAGAGCAAGGGGGAGTACGCCGCTTCCGAAAAGCTCTGCCGGGAGTCGCTGGCCATGCGCCGCAAGCTGTTTGGCGATGAACATGATACGGTGGCCGTCAGCCTGAATAACCTGGCCTCGCTGGCGGACCGGAGAGGGGACCTCGAGTCCGCCGAGAGCCTGTATCGCGAAGCACTGGCGATACAGCGGAAGCGGTTGGGCGAGGAACATGCCGAGGTGGCCACCTGCATCCACAACCTGGCCGGGGTGCTCGCGGCCCGGGGCGACCTCGACCAGGCGGAAGAACTCGATCTCCAGGCGCTGGCGATGCGCCGGCGGATACTCGGTGACCAGCACCCGGCCGTGGCCGCCAGCTTCATATCCCTGGCCGCTCTCAAGCGGAAAAAAGGCGAGAGCCGGGCCGCCGAATCGCTCTACCGGGACGCCTTGGAGATGCGCCGCCAACTGCTGGGTGACGCGCATCCAAAAGTGATCCTGACCATGAACATGCTCGCCGATCTGCTCTTCGATCGGGGGGACGCTGCCGCCGCCGAACGATACTGGTCCTCTGCGGCGGATAGCTTCGAGCAGGCCCGGCTGCACGTCGGTTACGGCGGCCTGGAACGGGCGCAGTTCGGCGCACGGTTCTCCCCGCTGAAACCCCTGGCAATATGCCGGGCCCGGAAGGGAGAGGCCGCCGAGGCGTGGCAAGCCCTGGAGTCGGACCTGGCCCGGGGTCTGCTCGACACGGTATCGGCCGGGGAAGCCCGGCCCCTGACGCCGGCCGAAGCTCAGAGAGAGCAGGACCTGATCTATCGCCTGGGCGTCCTCGACGAGCGGATCGGATCCCTGTCGGCCGATCCTGAGAAATCTGATGAAAAAAGGTCGAGGGTTGAGACCTTCCGTCGTGAGCGGGACGCGCTCCAGGCGGAGCTGGTCCGCTTCGAAGCGGAGATGACCGTTAGATACGGCGCTGCCGCCGGAGACGTGTACGAACTGTCCCGCATCCAGGCCCAGTTGGGCAGTGATTCGGCCATGGTGGCCTGGATTGATATCAAGGGAGATCCGCGTTCTGTGAATCCCGGCGGCGAGCACTGGGCCTGCCTGGTGAGGAAGACCGGCGTCCCGACCTGGATCCGTCTCCCGGGCAGTGGGAAGGACGGGGCATGGACCGATGCGGACGAAGATGCTCCCGCCGAGGTCCGCCGGCTTCTCTCCCTCGATCCGTCAGATGCCTCCACCCAGCGCGTGGAGCACCTGTTCCGCAAGCTCTTCAACCAGCGGCTCGCACCGCTGGAACCGCATCTGGCCGGCATACGCCACCTGATCGTGCTGCCGGCCGGCTGGATGGCCGGAATCCCGCTGGAAGCGCTGACCGACGACTACACGGTCAGCTATGCACCCTCGGGAACCATGTATGCCTGGCTCGGGGAGAAGACCCGCACCTCGGGCAAGCCGCAGGCAAACGGCGTCCGGCCTGATTCGCTGCTGGCAGTGGGCGACCCGGTCTTCGCCAGCCCCGAGGAACCGGAAGCAGAGCAGGCGCCGGCCGCCGCTGAGGTGACGCCCTCCCGGGAACTCCTGCTGGCCGGCCTGCTCACCACCGCGCGGGGCCGCTCTTACGAACCGCTGCCTGCAACCCGCCACGAGGTGGAAGCGATCGCCGCCCTGTTCCACGTCCCGGGTGACGAATCCCGTCCCACCGTCCTGCTCGGGGCCGAGGCCAGCGAAGAACGCCTCGACGCCCTGTCTCGATCCGGAAGGCTGGCAAGATATCGCTATATCCACCTGGCCACCCACGGCGAGATGGACGACCGGAGGGCGATGAACTCGGCGATGATCCTTTCCCGAGGCAACCGGGCCGACGAAATCGAACAGGCCGTGGAGGGACGGGAGATCTTTGACGGCCGTCTGACTGCCGGACAGATCGTCAGGACCTGGAGGCTCGACACCGACCTGGTGACCCTGAGCGGCTGCGACACGGCGCTGGGCCGCAAACTGGGCGGGGAAGGGTATCTCGGCTTTTCCCAGGCACTCTTCGTCGCCGGCGCCCGCAGCCTGCTGCTCAGCCTGTGGAAGGTGGACGACAGGGCCACCATGCTGCTGATGACCAGGTTCTACGAGAATGCCCTGGGGATTCACCACCAGCCGCGCACCGTCCCGGGCGGTGAAGACTATCCGGCAGGGGTACCGCTGCCAAGGGCCGAGGCCCTGGGTGAGGCAAAGGCCTGGCTTCGCGGCCTGACCGTAGAGCAGCTGCGCCACCTGGCCTCGAACCGGGGGGGGGGAGGAACCACCGAGGCTGCGGCAGGGCAGGCCGGGGCCGGCGATACCAATCCCCACCAACCTTACCAGGATCCGCGATACTGGGCGTCCTTCATCCTGATCGGCAGCCCCGACTGAACCCGGGAGCGGGGGCCCTCAGGGGCCCGCCAGCCTTAAACCAGTCGATTCCCGCGGGAATATCCACCCGGATTCCGGTCAGTCCTGCTCAGGGCGCATTGGCCACGACGATACAGCTGTCCGTTGCCGTATCGCCCGCCGGGGGATAGGGTGGCTGGTTGTATGGCGCCGGGGTCACATCCTCCATGAATACGGCAAAGAGGTTCTCACCCACGACCGTGCCGAGCGCGGGCATGTGCTGGTCCCATTCGATGACGGTGATCTCTCCCGGAGCGGCGTTCATGTATCCGTTACGCCAGTTGGGGAAGTACTGCCCTCCGGCCAGCGTGACGTCTATGTGACCGGCGATCCGGCGAGTCTGGCCCTCGTACAGATTGGTCGTCGTCAGCGTCATCCAGGAGATGAAAGGAAGCGTGCCCGAAGAGGGGTTGCAGGTGTGCGATACGGAGATCGTCCCCGGCGCTGGAAAGACGTTCAGGTTCAGCAGCACCGAGACGTCGTCATCGTAGTGGTTGACGGTCACCAGGTCTGGCGACCGGTTGTCGTCCAACCTGCCGGCCGCCACTTTGATCGGGGCATTGCCCACGGCCAGATCGATGGCCGGGGCCAGGGTGCCGTCACCGATACCAACCAGCAGGGCCAAGGTGTCATCGCTGTAGTTGCTCACGGCAACGTCCGGGGTCCCGTCTCCGGTCAGATCACACGCCGTGACGGACGTGGGAAGGTCTCCGACAGCATAGTTCACGGCAGCGCCGAAGGTGCCGTCTCCCTGGCCGAGAAGAACCGAGACGTCGTCACCGCTCTGGTTGGACACCACCAGGTCGATTGCCGAATCACCATCCAGGTCGGCGGCGGCCACACCGGAAGGCCCCGACCCGGCGGTGTACTGCACTGGGGAAGCGAGGGTCCCGTCGCCGATACCGAGGAGGACCGACACGCCAGAGCTGTTGGCCACGGCCAGGTCGGGCACCGTGTCTCCGTCGAGATCATCGGCGGTGAGATTGGAAGGGCTGTTGCCTGCGCTGTAGGGAACCGCGGAGGCAAAAGTGCCGTCACCGAAGCCAAGGTAGACCCAGGCTGAATCACCAAAGGGATCGGTCACCACCAGATCGAGAGCCTCATCTCCGTCCAGGTCGACGGTGATGACGTCGTGTGGTTCGTTGCCGAAGGGCAGATCTCCCGAAAACGTAAATGATCCATCGCCATCGCCCAGCAGGATCATAACCGAGTTGCCGCCCCCCCTTGTCGCCACGGGGGCCATGCTGGTCACTGCCAGATCCACTGCCCCGTCGGAATCGAAGTCTCCGGCGGCCAGGTCTCCGGGGAATCCGGCCTCGGTCTGGCTGGCCGGGCCAAACGTGCCGTCACCGAGACCGAGCAGGATCGAGACGTCTCCTTCGTTCATGTTCACCATGGCCAGGTCGTTGATCTGATCGCCATCGAAGTCCTCGATGGCCAGGCTTTGAGGGTTGGGGCCGGTAGGATAGTTCACCGCTTCGGCAAATGGGGGGGAGGAAAGGTCGCCATCCGCCGTGATGCGCTGGGCGTAGATGTCAAGCTCACCTACGGACCGGGAGTCCCTCCAGCAGATTATTGCTCCCCCTGACCCGTCGTTCACCATGGCGGGATACAACTGGGACTCGTCGGCAGTGGAAACGGCTTCGCCGCCGCTGGTCCAGAGCATGGTGCCCGTCCCGTTCATCCGCTGGGCGTAAATATCCCACTCACCGGAACGGCCGTCGGCCCATGAGATAATCGCCCCGTCATCGCCGTCGGTGACAATCTGTACATCGTATTGGTTCGAATATGGCTCGTAGCAAACGATTGCGCCGTCCGGGCCCAGCAGCAAATTTCCCGAACTGTCCACCAACTGGGCAAAGATATCATGCCCCTCACCGTACTCATCAGAATTCCAGGCGAAAAACGCACCTCCCGCCCCGTCAGGTGTCATTTTGAAGTCATAGGATAAATTCAGCGATATATCCATCATCGTGCCGACTTGCGCACCATTTCCGGGCCAGAGCAGACTTCCCGATCCATTCACTCGCTGGGCGTTGATAAAGTAGTTCTCATAGCCACTGGCACTGGCATCCCACCAGGCGATGATCGCGCCGCCGGCGAAATCGCTTATTATCGAGGGGAGTATTTCGTCATCGATTCCAGAACTGACCTGGTTCCCGTCAATATTCCACAGGACGCTCCCCGCTGAGTCGACCCGTTGGGCAAAGATATTGGCCACCCCGCCACGATCGTCTTGCCATGTAATGATCACACCGTTCGAGTTGTCGCTGACCAGTCGTGCGTATCGTTGATAATTGATATACGTGCAGATCTCGATGCCGGCGGGATCCCAGAGAATGTTGCCGGAATCATCAATTCGCTGAGCATAGATATCCCAACTGGTTACGTCATCTGCGCGATTGTCCATCCAAACAAGGATGGCGCCGCCGGCCCCGTCGCTGATCATGTCGAGATTTGTTTGGGTGCCATCCGCAGTGCAGACCGCCACCCCGCCGGATTGCCACAGTATATTGCCCGATCCGTCCACCCGCTGGGCATAGATGTCCCCCTCGCCGGAACTGAAATCGGGCCAGGCGATGATCATCCCGCCGGCTCCGTCGCTCACCGGCCAGGCATAGTCCAGCTCCCCTGTGGTCATGCAGATTTCCAAGCCGTCGGGGTTCCAGAGTGGGATGCCTGATGCGTTGAGCCGTTGGGCATAGAGGCTCCACTCATTTATGATCCCGGTACGGGAATCGCACCAAACCAACATTGCCCCACCCGCGCCGTCGGCCATAACCTTCGGGGCATACTGATCCTCGATGGCCGTGCAGACCGGCGTGTTCTCGGCGGGGTCGCTGGACCATTGGGCTGCAGCCGTAACGGTCAACATCAGCACGAGCATCATGACGGCGGACAAGAGCAACTTTCGGTAAGTCATGGCATTCCCTCCCGGGTTATGAATTGGGCTCAGTTGCAGCTGTCGGCAACGGCAATCCCGGAGAGCATCCGGGTTGATGTGCTTGATTAACGAAACGGGTGTCGAGTTTTCGAAAAAGTTTTTGTGATTGACCGATTGACGGTTCAGGGCTTTGCGAAAAGCACTCTCTCATCCGGCATGAGCGGATCGATCCCACTGAAACCTTTCCATATCCAGCAGCATGATTCCGGTGCAAACGGCTCATGGCGCATTCCCCACCACCGTGCACAGAGCGGTTGCCGTGTCGCCCGCCGCCGGGTAGGGCGGCTGGTTGTACGGCGCCGGGGTGACGTCGGCCGCCGTCAAGGTGAAAACGTTCGATCCCACCAGCGTTCCAATCGCCGGGAGGTTCTGGTTCCAGCCGATGCTGTAACTGCCGCCGGGGGCCACGTTGGTCCAGCCGGCCCGCCAGCTGGAGTAGAACCCGCCTCCGGCCAGGGCCAGGTCCAGACGGCCGGCGATACGCCGGGACTGGCCGGTGTAGGTGTTGACCAGCTCGATGGAGAACGAGGTGGTAAAGGGCAGGGTGCCCGACGAGGGCAGGCAGGTCATCGATGCAGACACTGTGCCGGTCGGTGACGGGATGCTCGCCGCGCCACTCTCGTTGCCCGCATGGTCCGAGGTGGTCAGGTGGTAATAGCCATGGGCCGACCCGGACACGTCGTAGCTCTGGTCGATGGTGTAGCCGATCAGGGTCGCCGACGGGTCAAAGACCGGGTTCTCCGAGCCGTAGACCGTGTGGTATCCGAAGTCCGGTTCGGGGGCCTCGTCCCAGGCCAGGGTGTCGGGCCCGCTGAACAGCAGGCTGGTGGGCACCGCCGGGGCGATGTTGTCGATCGATTCACCGGTGGCTGTCGGGCTGACGAACCATTCCGATGGTACGGTGGTGTGGGTGGTCACCAGGAAGGTGTTGGTGCCGGCAAGAGCGGGGACGTTTGCCAGATAATTGTCCAACTGGTATGCCGGCAGGGAGGCCACCACCTCCCATGTGCCCGGTGGCAACGTGCCGGCTCGATCGCTGGTGGATGCCGGCGCCTGCACAAAGAGCCGGTCCCCGATGCTGGTTGTTTTCATGCACGGCAGGGGCCAGGGGAACCGATCCTCTCCGGAAGACAGCTTTTTAGCTTCGATTGCAGCCAGAGCTTCGGCATCTCTGATCAGGGCCAGGAGAACAGGCTCATCAACGAGGCGACAGATATAGTAACCAACTACTGGCAGGCTGGCCTCGTCGGCGAAATCGTAGCCCGAGCGGGTAAAGTCGATTCGCACCCAGCCGCCATGATCATCTGGTACGTCGGTGACCGAGTTGATCGGCCCGAACTCGTTGAGCCACTCGAGGGTCAGATCCGAGACCGTTGGGTTGATGCCAGGTCCGGGCCAGGTGTGCGTCGAACGCCAGCAGATGTCGTTCCCAAGGACATTGAATCGGCTCCAGGTGGCGTCCGCAGCGAGCGTTGACCAGTTCACACCGCCGCTGGCGGATACTTCCCAATTGATGCCGGCGGTCTCCATACTGGTGATCCGGGCACGTATTATCGTGTCCGATGATTCGTCCAGTGTCAGCGATTGGCCGACACCGGGCTCCGGTGCGAATTCACTTTGTCGTGTCTGGATAATTCGCAGGCCGGCAGCATGATCCGCCACAACCACAATTTCACCTGACACCGCGATGCCCTGGGCGTAACCCGGAGTATCGTAGCTGTAGAGAAACTCGGGGTTCGCCGGGTTGATGATGTCGAATACCTGTATCCCGGTAGTGCTGTCGGCCACGAAGGCGTGATCGCCCGACACCGCCACGTCACGGGGATTGCTCAACGTGTCACTGTTCCCGGTGAGCACGGGGTTCGTCGGATCGCTGATGTCGATCGTCTGCAGGCCGGAGTTGCTATCCCCCACGAAGGCGTAGTCGCCCGATACCGCCACCGTTTTGATGCCGCCCGGTGTGTCAAGATTGGCGGCGAGCTCAAGGGCCGATGGGTCACTGAAGTCGACTACCCGGAGACCAGACCAGTTGTTGGCCACAAAGGC
>Ga0180436_10005471_pt1 | contig 11222 bp, 8 predicted proteins | sample SS_ome_2_FD_132434 | JGI IMG/M metagenome (GOLD analysis project Ga0180436, IMG submission 132434) | Hypersaline lake sediment archaeal communities from the Salton Sea, California, USA - SS_3_S_2 metaG | ecosystem: Environmental > Aquatic > Non-marine Saline and Alkaline > Hypersaline > Sediment...
AATCGGATTGTCCGAGGTGGATTGGGAATAATAATCATCTGCATACCAATCATGGACCCATTCCCATACGTTCCCAGACATATCCCAAACTCCATCGGGGCTATTTCCCATTAAATAGTTTCCTACGGGTTGTGTGTCTGGTGGCATCAAGCACCCACCCATATTTACGTGATCACAAGTTGGTTCCTCTTCACCCCAGGGGTAATTCAAACTAACGGGTCCTCGCGAGGCTAATTCCCATTCTGCTTCAGTTGGCAATCGACCGCCTGCCCAGGTGCAATAATCCCAGGCCATGACCCAGTCAACACCAACAACCGGGTATTCATCATATGCTGAGGATCCATAATGAGATGTCGGACCAGTTTCAAGGACATATGGTTCAACGCACACACCATCTGCAACGCAGTCCTCATACATTTGGTTTGTAACTTCATACGTATATATATAGAAATCTTCGAGAGTAACTTCGTGCTCAGGGGATTCGTTTTCTTCAGCTTCAGGATCAGATGCAGGACTTCCCATTTGAAAAGTCGCCCCAGGGATGAGCGTGAGTTCTGCTCCATCAGTATTGCGTGGCGTTATGGACTCAGATCCATCAGAGACATCAGTGACATCTGAGACAGGATTGGATGAATCTGTTTGCGATAGAGACAAAATTGGTTTATTGCAGGCTAAGGAAATCAAGACAAGAAGGCTGATGGCAATAAACAATCTTGAGGCAGATTTGTTCATATTGAATCCTCCAGGAGTTGATATTTTACCTAGTAATTTGTTTATAACATGGAAAATAATAAATTGTGGAAGTAAAAGATATGAGCTTATGTACTTGGGTCGGATAAAAATTATAAATCAAAAAAAGCAAACTTGTTTTTTAATTTTTCCCTTCCTTTCTTTATGAACAAATCCCTGATGTGGTCATCCATGGTCAGGTAAATCACCTGCCAACCCTGAGTAGCAAGGTTAACCATTTCGTCTACCAGTGAATCCCTGCGTTCCCAATCTGTATGCTGAAAGGCATCGTCAAGGATAACAAATAGTGGTTCTCCTCCGCTGACGTTAGAAGCAATGCCTAAGCGAAGAGCGAGCTGGACCTGCTCTTTGGCACCAGTACTCAGATCCCGGAGAGGATATTCTTGATAAGGATCCCTGACATAGACCTGATCATCTATTAAATTAAGACTTTGATATTTGCCGGTCATTTTATTCAGTAGATTTGTAACTTCATTGGAGTTGATATTTTCGAGGATCTTTTGATCCTCTTCTTCTTCGATTCTGCTGAGAATTTCAGACAGCCCAATTTTTGCAACAATCTCTGCGGTGAGTTCTATATGAGATTGCTTTATATCACTCTGGATTGATCGGAGATTATGTAGAACTTCTATCCAGGGGATTGAGATATCGTCCTTGGTCCACTCAGTGGCTCTAACCTTTAATGTGTCGAGATCGGATTGAAGAGAAGCTAGTTCGCCGCTTAAGCCAGCCAGATGATTTTCGATATCAGCCTGAATAAGGGGGTCATATTCGATATCTTGAGGGTCATTGAGATACTTGTCTTCTTCTAGATTGAGTTTGGCTATTTGAATTGCCAAATCAGAGATTTCAGTATCTAATGCGGTGGACTGTTTTTTGATGGTTTTGAGGCATGATTCCCAATCTTTTTCTTGAATAGTCTCACCTATCAAGTTAAGGAAGGAAGCTTTGATTTGCTCCTGCTCTGATGTTAACCGAACCTCCAATTTGCTATATTCTTCTTGATAGGATTTGGCCTTGAGGTAGTTTTCCTGGAGGTTGTTTTGCTCAGCTCTCAAGCCGGTTAAACCTATGAGAGGTTGACCGAATTTCTCATTATATGTGGTCCGGATGGCATCTCGTTCACCAGCATCCGTAGGGTTTTTCAATCCTGCAAGCAGTTGAAACCCGAAATAGGCTATGATCAAGCCCCCAAATGCAGCTATTCCTATACCAGTCCAGAAAAGGTAAGACCAGGCATAGATATTCTGCAAGACGGTGACGAGCAATCCAGCCGTGAGCAATACTCCACCAATCACCATTAAGACCTTTTGAGGAACTTTCTTATTCTCCAATTCATATTCTTCCCAAATATTTACGGCTGATTTCAGCCAATGATAGGTTTCAATATCTGTCCGGGATGATTTGATTTTCAAGCTGAGGTTCTTTAGATCCGCCTTGAGCTTCTTGTGGTCTCGTACGCGATCTCGAAGAGATAAATAACTGTCGTCAGATATTTTTTCTCTTTGTTTGCGCAAATCATTTTGCTTCTTGGAGAGTAAAAAGGCCTTGTGCCTTTTAGCCCTAAGTTGCTGCTCTAATTGCAGCTGAATTAGATCAAGTTGGTCCTCGATTTGTTTTACCGGCCCTCTGGAATATTTCTTTTCAATCAAGCCGAGTAAATTCTCAATATCACGCAGATTGTTTTTGAGATTATTCAGGTCATTGATCTGACCCTGATTTTTCCCTGAAATAGTTTGGTTGATGAGCTGCGAGTTCCGAACGGTAGGTTGAATGCTGTCTCTGATCTGGTCCAAGAGCTCTTGGCTGGTTAATGCGTTTTTTAGTACATTTCGATCCACTCCACCAGGGCTCTCAGTAAAATCCAGCTCTCCCCCTTTGACGACCAGCAGCCGGGCCATATTTAATGGTAAACCTCTGTTATTTTCAGCCCAATAATCCTCAATCTTCTTCGGACTGCTTGGGGAAAATGCCGTAGATTGCCCACCTAATCCATCTATATGAATAGATCCTTCAGGATTGATATCTCTCAAATTCCAGGTTTTGGCATGGCGAAATATTGAATGAAGCATGAACTCAGTCAAATAAGTCTTACCGCTTTCGTTGAGGCCGTAAATACAATTTATCATACCTAAATCCAGCTGGACAGAACTGAGTGGGCCTAGCTTTTGGATCTGGATGCTGTTGATTTTTAGTCCCACTATTTTCCCCCGTGGATGATCTTCAAGGCTTGATCGAGGATTTCCATTTTTGATGGTGAATTTGGATCGGACTTCCAATCCAGATCCTCAATCCAGGTTTTGAATTGATTGGATATCTCAATTCGATCGGGATCGATACTGAAGATCAGATCTGATACTTGAGGTTTTTCGTTATTGTAATAGGAATATCCTGAGAAGGCTTTATCAATGCTCTTAAGGATCTCCTGTCTGTTCAAATTTGAAGATCCTGATACTTTAACGCGGAGGCGAACTTTTTTATTCCATCCCTTGTGTAGATTCCAGGTTTTGATCCTGTGTCTGATTTCATTGAGAAGCAGATCAAGTCCGTTTTCTGATGGAAGCATGATAAACTGCTCGTCAAAATATAACAAAGGCGAATCTACTTGGTGCGAAGTGACTTCACCGCGATCCGTGTCCAAAATCAAGAATCGGCGTAATCCAGTTTCAGTGATGTTCAGGGGGCAGGGCGAGCCCGGATAGTATAGGTTTTGATCCTGTTGGGCAAGGTGGATATGTCCCAGAAAAACAAGCTCAGGTCGGTAGGTATCCAGGTCAGTCCGGGTTAATGGCAGATATAGACCTTTTTCATAGGGATCAGGCGTATTTCTTCCTGCCGTCCAGTCCCCATGACCTATAAGAACCCAGCGCTGATTTTGAAGCTCCCCTGCGAATGGAGCAATCAGCTCACCCATGGTTTTCTTATCCTGATAGGGCAAGAACAGGATCTTACGCGAATCGTCGAGTGGCTGCAATGTTGGCTCTGAGTAAACGAGCAGACCTTCTCCAAGTAAAGTGCCCTGGCTTAGTCGCTGATCATGATTTCCGGGGATAATAACCGTAGTTAGATCTCCTGCTCTGGAGGAGTGGTAAAGCTCATCAAACTCGGCATAGTTCGGTAGATCTTGATCGAATAGATCGCCCGCGATTACCAATAACTGGACATCATTTTCTTCGCACTGTTTGAAAATGTTTGCAAGCGCCTGAAATCGCTCTGGGTTTTTTGATTGAGTAGTTAAATGGCAATCAGCAGTAAAAGCTATTTTCATGGATAGAATCTCCATATTCTTCTTCTCGATATATTGTACTTGATGACGGTCTGGATCCCATAATCTCCACCAAAGGGGGAGGATTAAATCAATAATTGGAGATAGCGAAAATAACTATCTCCATTTATTCTGAATTAATTGTTAAGTTAGGGAATCTTTATTACAGAGAACGTATTTTATCCAGGATCGCTTGATCGATCAATTCCACCCTGTCACCGAAGAAATACAATAATGTTATCAGGAGCAGGACAACGAGGGATATTATCAAGGCATATTCCACCAGCCCTTGACTGGATTCGATTTTAGTCTTATTTTGAAGGCGCTTGAAATTTTGCTGTGATCTCATTGAGAATTCTATGAGTTTATTCACTATTAATCCTTTAGATAATGAAAACATACTCTACCTCTATCAGTTTCTGGTACTTTCTCGTTTGCAGAAACGTTGGGGATGAATAAACTCATGCCAATATAATTGGCTAGAGAAGATGGTAAGATTCACCAGAGCAGAAATACCTGCCTTGGACGGCAGGCGTTATGTGGGGGAAAAGACAATATTTACTAATTTGTCGTCTAAATGGACCGGGCTATCCATATTTAACACTTTAAGCTGAATGAGATCTTTTGCCTGTGATTCTCTCCAACGCAACCCCCCAGATTTTTGTTTTATTGATTTCCCTTTCAGGCATTTCCCAATTTTTACCTGAATAATGAAGCATGATTTGATTTAAGCCGACGTGTTTCAGATCAAGATCGACGATCTCTTTGATTTCACCCGTGGCAATTACGCTCTGAAAATCAAACGTCCATCCGCAAGCATTCTCTTGGTCGGTGATCATTTTAATATCTGTTTCAAAAGAAAGACATACCCGGGGATTTGCTAAAAAGATATCATTCTTTTTTCCGGCTCTGGCTGTATGAAAATATACAATTTTTCCGTCATAGCCAAAAGAGATTGGTATTACGTAGGGATGGCCTTCCAGAGAGCAAGCCAGGTGGCAAATCAAGGATTCGTGTATGATCCTGTCGATTGTCTCTCTCTCAATGATGGACTTATCTTTTTTTCTCATATATTATTTACGCACTTGATAACCTACGGAAGAATTTGGGCAAGAGCCAGGAAATTAGTATTACAACGATCAAAAAGGCGATAGTGGGAATTGCGATACTGATCAATGTCCCTGTGATCGAGGCAGCCAGCTCACCGGTAGATACGGCAGGATTAGCTAATCCTCCTGTTGATGCAGTAGAAGCGCCGCGCACTAATACGCTTGATCCTTGAACCAATCCAGCGACCCCACCCCCTGCGATGATTGCCAGAGACCAACGTAAAAATGGCTCTACATTTCCCACCATTGATGCAGTAGCTATCGTTCCCGCTACTATGGCTGCGGGAGTAGCGATAGTGTCTAGCATATTGTCGAGCCAAGGTATGTAGTAGGCTGCGATCTCGATTATCATGGCAATACCAAAGGCAATGGTTGCTGGCCAGGTACCAATCCAATCGAATCCTTGCGCAAATGAGAGAGCGCCGGCGTGATGGGCGATGCTCATCCCCAGCAGGGGAACAAAGATCCTGAACCCGCATGTAGCACTCAACCCTATGCCAATAAAAACTCCAAGCAATTGTTCCATTATTTTCTCCAGTAAATCATAATTTAGAACGCCCAAAATAAAGGCATTACAAAAACAACTACCAACCAGACAATGATCGTTAATGGTAACCCTACTTTGAAATAATCTGAAAAACGATATCCACCGGGACCCATTACCAACAGGTTTGCCGGGTGGCCAACAGGGCTGAGGAACGCCGCGGATGAGGAAACTGCCACAGCCATCATCAAGGGATATGGTGAAATTCCAAGATTGGATGCAGCACTTAAAGCAATAGGTGCTAATAGAACGGCTACGGCAGGATTGGGCATGACCTGGGATCCGAGCGTTGAAAGCAGAAAGAGCGCACTGGTGATGACAATTGGACCGGTGTTGCCAACCAGCGATAGCAAATTGTTGCTGATTAACTGCGCAGCTCCAGTTTGTTCCAGGGCAATGCCCAGAGGGAGCATGCCGGCAATTAAGAAAACAGCTTTCCATTCGATCAACTGGTAAGCCTCATCTATTCGCAAACAACCGGTAAGGATCATCAGAGTCACTCCCGCGATTGCGGAGATAGAAATCGGGAGCCAGTTAAAGATAACCGGCAAGAGCACCAGAAGCATGATACCGATGGCCAATGGGGCTTTTTTGCTTCTTGGCGATGGCTGAGCTTCTTCGCTGAGAACAAGGAATTCTGGCTCTGCACCAAGTTGACGCAACCGGTGACGGGGACCAAATAATAACAAGGCATCTCCCAATCGTAGTTTCATATCGCGAAGGTGTGATCGATAAGCTCTGCCTTCTCGCCAGATAGCCAGAATAGTTAAGCCATATCTGGCTCTGAAATCTAGTTCTCTAATAGCTTTCCCGGTGAGAGTGGATCGAGGTGATAACACAGCTTCAATAAGGCCAGTTTCATCTGTTTCGAGCTCTGTCAGATCCGGTTGGGTATCAGCCTCGATCAATAGGTTCTGAAGGCCCTGAATAGTATGAAGGTCCTCGATTTTTCCTTTGACAATCAGTGTATCCCCGACTTCTAAAATTTCTTCGGGCGAGGGCATTAATTCAGTTTTGTCCTTGCGGATAATGCCCTGAATACTTAATCCAAAAGCATCTCCAAGTCTACTTGAAATAATTGAATCCCCGGCCAGTACAGATCCTTCCGGTATGCGAACCATCATCAAATGATCGTCTAAATCGTAATCCTGGAAAGAATCCGGAATAGATAGAATCAAATCCTTATCTGGTCGGAGGGCATCTAGATCTGACTGCCTGCCTTTGACCAGTAAAACATCACTTTCTCTGAGAGGTAAGTCTTCCAGATCTGTATAATAAATGATATCTTCTCTGCGTATAGCCAATACAATCAAATTATAAACATGCCGGAATGCTACCTGTGGAATTGTAGAACCAATTAATGAAGATCTGGATGGTATGGTTAATTCCGCCAATTTGATTTCAGCTGAATAGATCTTTTCAATCGGGAGGGTTTCTTTATCCAGGAATTGATGGTTGGGACTATAGATTTCAAATAAACGGTCCAGCTGTCCTTCTACTAGCAAACGATCTCCAGACCGCAGAAGTAAATATGGGCCAGGAGCAAGAATTGTTTCTTGATCCCGTAAAATAGAAACCACGTTCAGTTCCAATGCTGATCCAAAATGACTCTCCTGGAGGGATTTTCCGTCCAGGGAAGATTCTTCTGGCAAATGGATAAAAACCATTCTCTCTTGAAAATCATATAGGTCGGTCACGTCAGGGATTCCCCTGGAAAGTTCCCGAGAGGGGTCTCTTTTAGGGAGCAAATGACGACCAAAAAGGACCATATATAGGGTCCCGAATACCAGGATTGTCAGTCCTATCGGAGTGAAATCAAACATCTGGAAAGGCTTTAATCCCGCTTCCGATAATGCTTCGCTTATTAGGATATTTGGTGGTGTGCCAATTAATGTGTTCAGCCCGCCCAAGAGGGCGGAAAAAGCAAGAGGAATGAGCAGTTTAGACGGGGGGCGCTTGGTCCGGCGAGAAATATCAATGAGCACTGGTAGAAATAAGGACGTAACTCCAATGCTGTTCATGAATCCAGACAGGATACCACTGGTAAGCATGATGATCGTTAGAAGCTTTGCTTCACTGTCACCAGCAAGTTGAAGAAAAAACTTTCCTAGTTTGCTGGCAATTCCAGTTCGAGCGAGGGCGCCGCTTAATATCAAAACAGCCCAAACTGTAATTACAGCTGGGTTGCTAAATCCAGATAAAGCTTGAGATGGGGAGATCAGCCCACTGATAGCCAGGCTGGCCATAACAAGCAAGCCTACTAGATCCATCCTTACTATATTGGAGATAAATAGCAGGATAGCCAGGGCTAGAATCGTGAGAACCAGGATTATGTCAGGAGTCATTAATCTACCAAACAGATCTATAAGGCCAGGATGAGGTTTAGATTTCCTAGTCTATTATTATAGCTTAATTGAAGAGTGTGTTATTCCGGCAAAGCGAGTATATATCATGATTAGTGAGCAGACCGCTAATTGTCGAAATTATCAGCAATTATTGGGATTGAATTGAAGGGAGTTTAGATGGGCAATATTGAAAATCGTACGGAACAGCCAGCGTAATTGATGAAAGTGACAAATAATATCAGGTTTAGTAGTTTTCTCTTGCTCGATTAAATCATGCTGTCCATGAAATAGTTAGATCGTGCTATTTTTTTTACTCAGGATTGCATTAAAACTTGATAAGCCCTGATAGTTACCCATTTATTGGGTTTATTTTTTTTGCCGAATTCCACCCAGGTTTTGCCTTTGTAATCATATTCCATAAGCCATTTGCCATCAGGTAATTTCTTATCGCGAATGAGGGAAATCCCATTTTCGAGACGCGGATCCTTTTCGAAGCCGAGCAGGGTCAAAGATTCGCAGATCTGGAGAATATCAGCCACATAAAAAACAGGAAATCCAAATTTCCACCAATTTCCGCTGGGTTTTGGATTCCAGCCATTGGGATAATCAGCAGTGGCGGGATCGCAGCTGAAAAAGAAATCTACGCCTTGATCAATTGCTTTGTGGATGAGAGGGGTCTTGTCTTTTTTCGGTAATTTGCTGAAGGCAAGCATCACTTTGCTTGCTCCCCATGCACATGGTAATTTATTGTTGGCTCCGCATTTGAAACCAGGACCAATCTTTCCGGAATAATATCTCAATGATGTTTTTCTGTCGCCCATCTCAGCTACTCCATCTCCAGTGAGACTTCTGGCCATCCACTCGAATCCTTGCTCGAGCCGAGTGTCTGAATATCCGAGATCAAGCATGGCCGCCAGAATATTTCCCTGCAAACAATCTACTGTTCCGGAAGGTGTTCCTTTGCTGGAGATTTGACCATTTTCCGACATGGCTTTGTCCAAATAGTGACTGCACCCTGTGGATATTCTTGGATCCATGTCTGCTTTTGCTCCCAATTGAGAGAGAAGGATTATTGACCAGGCAGAGCTGCGGTATTTTGGCAAATATCCGGGACCATCGTTTTCCCAGTACCCCTCTGGGTGCATTTCATTGAGGACTTTTGCTATTGGCCCTTCGGTGTGGGCGATCTCCCTGGCTGAATTGAGCTCATCTTCCGAATTGAGGGACAATCGATCCAGGGCAAGGTATCTCGCTCCAGGATCTTCTGGATTCAACAACCAATCCAAGGTCTGGTCAGGAATTTCTATAATTGAATTTGCCATTTCATATCATCCGTATATGATATTGTGAATTAAAGGTCACAGAATTAATTTAAATCCTGGAAGGCGCCGTAAGAAGCTGGCAACAATAAAGCATAACATTATTGTTGGAATCGCAAGCAAAGTAAGTTTAAGTATTGGTGGATAGGGGAGTTCCTGAAGTAGGGCTGTGAAAATCACCAAAACCAAAGGATGGAATACGTAGGTCGCGTAAGAGCTGGCTGCCAATTCACGGGTAAGGCCAGTGTTTTTGTTAAATAGTTTGAAAAATAATAACAATAAGGTAGCGACTATACTGACACAGAATGTTTGTTCCCAAATTGAGTAAACCAAAGACTGCCAGGTGAATCCACCGAGAGCAGATGCGATATTACCGCTAGCTCCTCCAACTAAGAAAAATAGAACTGGCAAGATAATAATTAATCCAATTGTGATTGGGAGCCAAAACTTCAAGGATACTGAAGGTAGTTTCTCTTGCCAATCTGCTAAATAAATATAAGCTCCTGCAAAAAACATAAATATATATTGCATAACATGAGGCAACTGAAGATTGAGTGGTTGAAAAACTGTCCCGATCGGAAAAGTGATCCGTATTATGAATGTCATCAGGCTGATGGTGATTGCGGCAAGGATAATCGAGAATCGCCCCGGAGATTTTCCCTGAAAAGTGGATCGATCAGTGATTTTTATAAATATCACTAATAGGGGTGAAAGGATCAGCAAAAGCATAATAAACCACATTGGTCCGAGTTCATAACCGAACCTGATCTGTTTGTAAATTGAAATAAAATTGTTCAGGTTAAATGGAATCTTGTATGCAATTCTTCGGAATGATAATCGCATTACTGGTGATATTAGGTATACAAAGAGGAGGATTGGGATACCAAGTCTGAGGGCGCGTTGAAAAAGGAAGACCTGTATCTTTTCTTTTGAAATTGATTTTGCAGTGAAATAACCGCTCAGTAGAAAGAAAAACCCCATGGAGTAAGCCTGGTTGACAGCGGCGAACATTATCAATGTGGTCATTGGAATCAAAGTGAGTTCGGAAATCTCGAATTCACTGTAGTACCAACCACCTGGGGCGCCATACGTGATAGATAGGTGATTTAAGATCACAACTGTTGTTAGCAGTATTCGGATATTATCGATGTAATCCAGGCGTCTCTCAGTCATGGGTTTGGCTGGGCGAGTCTGTTACAGGGATATTATTTTTTGATTATTGATAGAAATTTCAGGTGATGAAAGGAGAATATTTTTCAAATCAATGAGCGATCCAACGATTGTGGCAGTCGACATTTCCAAACGCTGTCTGCTGTGATGTCCGTTCGGGATCAAGCAACACCGCAAGCCTAGTTCGGCGGCTATATCTGCATCGTGCATAGTATCTCCGATCAACAGGATGGAATGGGAGGGGGTGTTGAGTTTTGCCAGATGCCCCTGAGCCAATGAGAGTTTGCCGGCTGCATGATGATTGTCTAGCCCATCAACCAATACGAAATATTCTTGAAGATTATAATCAATCATTGCCTGATCCAAATATGATTTTTTACTGGCAGATAAAATTGATTGCCTTATTTCAGAAGCATGCAATAGTTGAAGTAAATCTTTAGATCCATTCATTAGAGAACATCCTGTCCTGCCTGTTTCGTACGAATTGATGAATTCTGTGCTAATGTCCTCAAATGGTTCTTCTGAAAAATCAAAACCGAGTTTTCGATAATAATCTATGACCGGAAAACTAAATATATCAAGATAAGTATTGCGCGAAACGGTATTAAGACCCCTGTCGTTTAACATACCGTTGATAGTTGCCAGACAGAGATCAAGATCATCTAATAGGGTTCCATTCCAATCCCAGATTACATGATTGATTCCCAGGAACAAATCGGA